>Ga0315912_10003985_pt1 | contig 14258 bp, 13 predicted proteins | sample VfabasoilMG_FD_204469 | JGI IMG/M metagenome (GOLD analysis project Ga0315912, IMG submission 204469) | Garden soil microbial communities collected in Santa Monica, California, United States - V. faba soil | ecosystem: Environmental > Terrestrial > Soil > Garden | place: USA: California... | reverse complement strand
CTATTTTTGCGACTTTCCGGCACAGGTGTTGCAGGGCGTGCCGCGCGTGTATGCGACCCCGCATTTGGGAGCGTCTACCGAAGAGGCTGAGGACAATTGCGCAGTGATGGTTGCCGACCAGATTCGCGATTTTCTGGAGCACGGCAACATTCGTAATGCGGTTAACCTGCCAGACGCCATCATGGCGCGCGAATCGCTCTACCGATTGTGCATTGCCAACGCCAACGTACCTAATATGCTGGGTCAAATGTCCACTGCGATGGCTGGCGCCGGACTTAATATTCACAACATGCTCAACAAATCGCGCGGTGAAATGGCTTATACGCTGGTCGATGTGGATAGCGCGATTCCCGCCGAGTTGATAGACCGGCTGGGCAAAATCAAAGGCGTGTTGTCGGTGCGGTATTTGCCACTTGAGGGCAGTAAATCGTAAAACGTGACTCACGATTTACCATAACCAATGTCCGACACGCTTTCCGACATTCGCCGCAAGATTGACGCGCTCGACGCGAGATTGGTTGCGCTGCTGTCTGCGCGTGCCAAACTCGCGCAGCGCGTAGGCCGCATCAAGAACGGCACGCTCGTGTATCGTCCGGAGCGCGAGGCACAGGTGCTGCGGCGTATCGGTAAACTGAATCGAGGACCGCTTACCGACGAGATGTTGCAGCACGTCTACGCCGAGATCATGTCCGCGTGCCGGGGACTGGAGGACATGATGGCCGTGGCTTACCTCGGCCCCCAAGGGACTTTCAGCCAGGAGGCCGCGTTCAAGCATTTCGGGTCGAGCATCGAGGCGCGTTCGTGCACGACAATTGATGAAGTCTTTAAGGCGGTCGAGACCGGCGCCACCGGCAATGGTGTAGTTCCCGTTGAAAATTCCACCGAGGGTGCGATTGGCCGTACGCTCGATTTGCTATTGTCGACGCCGGCAAAAGTGTGCGGCGAAATCATGCTGCCGGTGCACCAGTGCCTGATGAGCAAGGTGAAAAACCGCGCCGCTATCCGCAAGGTCTATTCACATACGCAGAGTCTGGCGCAATGCCAGCGCTGGCTAGCGCGTCATTTGCCGAATGCCGAGTGCATCGCGGTGGTGAGCAATGCGGAGGCTGCCCGGCTCGCGGCACGCGAAGCAGGCACTGCCGCCATCGGCAGTAAAACGGCGGCGCCGATTTATAAACTCAACCTGCTCGCCCGCAACATCGAAGACGAGGCGCGCAATACCACGCGCTTTCTGGTGCTCGCGCGCGAAGACGCTGTGCCTTCGGGGCGAGACAAGACTTCACTGATTTTGTCCACGCGCAACGTGCCGGGCGCAGTGCATGAATTGCTGACGCCGTTTGCGGCAAACGGCGTCAGCATGACCCGGTTCGAATCGCGTCCTGCGAAGTCGCAACATGGCGGCCAGTGGGAGTATGTGTTCTACATTGACATCGAAGGCCACGCGCGCGATGAGCGCGTCGGCGCCGCGCTTGCGGATCTCGAACGCAAGGCGTCGTTCGTGAAGAACCTGGGATCTTATCCGGCTGCTTGAATGCGGCAGGCAGCAAGCGATTGGACTTACCTTAAAGTCTTGCTGTATACCCTTTACGTTATAAAAAATGACCCCCTGCGATCTCGCTCCCGCCTACATCCGTTCCATCGCGCCGTACCAGCCGGGCAAGCCGATTTCCGAACTCGCGCGCGAGCTGGGGCTTGAAGAAACGAGCATTATCAAGCTCGCCTCGAACGAAAATCCGCTAGGCGTAAGCCCCAAAGCGCAGGTGGCGATACGCGCGGCGGTTGATGGACTGGCACTGTATCCCGACGGCAACGGTTTTGAGTTGAAGCACGCGTTGTCGCGCCATCTGAACGTTAGCATGGATCAACTTGTACTCGGCAACGGCTCCAATGATGTGCTCGAACTCGCGGCACGTGCGTTTCTCTCGCCGTCGAACTCTGCTGTGTACGCACAGCACGCATTCGCGGTATATCCGCTTGTAGTGCAGGCGATGGGTGCCAAAGGCATCGAGGTGCCGGCACACCACTTTGCACATGACCTCGATGCGATGCTGCGTGCGGTGCGCGCCGACACGCGCATGGTGTTTGTCGCCAATCCGAACAATCCGACCGGTACTTACGCGCCCGCGCATGAGATGGAACGCTTCATCGCCGCTTTGCCGCCGCAGGTGTTGATTGTGCTCGATGAAGCTTATAACGAATATTTGCGACCCGATCACCGCGCTGACAGCATGTCATGGTTAAAAAAATACAATAACTTATTGATTACAAGGACTTTTTCAAAAGTTTATGGCTTGGCAGGTTTGCGCGTGGGTTACGCAGTTGGCGCACCTGGAGTGGCGGACTTGATGAACCGCGTGCGCCAGCCTTTCAATGTAAACAGCATTTCCCTGACGGCGGCGGCGGCCGCGCTCGACGATCATGAATTCGTGCGCAAGAGTCATGAACTGAATCTCGCGGGCATGGAGCAACTCACTGCGGGTCTCGCACAACTTAATCTGGAGATTATTCCGTCCTACGGAAATTTTCTGACCTTCAAGGTGCGCGATGCGGCGGGTGTGTTCAATAGCCTGCTCAAATCCGGTGTGATCGTGCGACCGCTCGGAGGCTACGCCATGCCCAATTGGCTGCGCGTGACTGTTGGACTTGAATCCGAGAACGCACGGTTTCTCATGAAGCTCAAGCAGGCAATTGGCGGCTGACACAGACGACGCGATGGCCAAACTGAGAATAGGCAAGCTGGTGGTGATCGGCGTCGGCTTGATCGGCGGCTCATTCGCGCTTGCTTTAAAGCGGGCGAAAGCAGTCAAACACGTCGTTGGCGTCGGACGTACGCGCAAGAATCTCAATATAGCGTTGAAGCACGGCGTGATCGATGAGGCTTCACAGGATGCCGCGCGTGCGATGCGTGATGCCGACCTCGTGCTGATCGGCACGCCAGTGGGGCAGATGCCTGCCGTGATGGCAACGATAGCGCCATATCTCTCGCCGAAGACGATAGTAACCGACGCCGGCAGCACCAAGCAGGACGTGATTGCCTGTGCACGTAAACACCTGGGCGCGCATTTTGCGAATTTCGTGCCGGCGCATCCAATGGCCGGCACTGAAATGAGCGGCGCGGCGGCAGCGTTTCCGGAACTTTACCGTGGTCGCAAGCTGATACTCGTGCCGCAACGCGAAACTTCCGCGCGCGCGATACGCCTGGTGCGTGCGGCGTGGGTCGCGTGCGGTGCCGAAGTCGTGCTGCTCAAGCCGCGCGAACACGATGAGATACTCGCGGCGGTGAGTCATTTACCGCATATTGTTGCCTACGCGCTGATGGGCATGCTGGCGCGCCGCTCCAATGTGCGGCACATGCTTGAGTTTTCCGCAGGAGGTTTGCGTGACACGGTGCGCATTGCGGGTAGTTCGCCGGAAATGTGGCGCGATATTTGTCTTGCCAATCGCGAGGCGCTGCTCAAGTTTATGGATGCGTACGATAGCGAATTGAATCGCGCTCGCGTTGCATTAAGGGCCGGCGACGGCGCCGCGCTTAAAGCGATTTTCACGCATGCGCGCAATGCGCGCGAGCGCTGGCTTGTTGCACCAGAGCGCAAGCCGAAACGCCAATAGGCAGCGCGGATAAAGTGGCCACAATGGAACATCTTGATCTCGCGCCGATTCGGCGGGTACGCGGCACGGTGACACTGCCGGGTTCGAAGAGCATTTCCAATCGTATATTGCTGCTCGCCGCACTTGCGGAAGGTGAAACACTAATCCACGATGTGCTGGATTCGGACGATACGCGGCACATGCTCGACGCGTTGCGTGCACTTGGCGTGCAATGGACTGGCGAAGGCGCACACGAACTCAAAGTATGCGGCGCGGGGGGCGTGTTTCCAGTGAAGCAGGCGGAACTTTTTCTGGGTAACGCCGGTACCGTGTTTCGTCCGCTAACTGCGGTGCTTGCGCTTTGCGGCGGCGAATACCGGCTTTCAGGTGTGGCGCGCATGCACGAGCGTCCGATTGGCGACCTCGTCGATGCGTTGCGCATGCTCGGCGCACGTATCGATTATCTCGGTGTTAAGGGCTATCCGCCGCTGGCCATACACTCAGCCAAGACCAGCGGTGGCCGTGTCAGTGTACGTGGCAATGTATCGAGCCAGTTTCTCACCGGGTTGTTGCTCGCGTTGCCGCTCGTGCGCGCACGAACGGAGGTACATGTCGAAGGTGAATTGATTTCCAAACCGTACGTTGAGATCACGCTGAACACCATGCGGCGTTTCGGCGTGGAAATCGAACGCAACGGCTGGGAGTCGTTTAACGTTCCGGCGGATGCGCATTACCGCAGTCCGCGCGATGTGTATGTAGAAGGCGACGCGTCGTCGGCGTCCTACTTTCTAGCTGCGGGTGCGATTAGCGGGTTGACCGGCGGCGGACCGGTGCGTGTCACCGGCGTCGGTCGTGCGAGTATTCAGGGCGATGTGCGTTTCATCGAAATGCTGGAGCGTATGGGTGCCATTGTCAGCACGGGCGAAAACTGGATTGAAGCTACGGCCGCTGCCGGAGCGCAGCGTAACCGACAACTGCGCGCGCTCGATGCCGATTGCAATCACATCCCCGATGCGGCGATGACACTTGCGGTGATGGCGCTGTTTGCCGATGGCACGACCACGTTGCGCAACATCGGCAGTTGGCGCGTAAAGGAAACCGACCGCATCGCGGCGATGGCGACCGAGTTGCGCAAGCTGGGTGCGACGGTCGAGGAAGGCGCGGATTACCTGAGAATCACGCCGCCTCACGCCTCACGCCTCACGCCTCGCGCGACGATAGACACTTACGACGACCACCGCATGGCCATGTGTTTTTCGCTGGTAGCCCTGGCGGGTGTCGGTGTGCGTATTAACGATCCGCGCTGCGTTGCAAAAACTTTTCCCGAGTACTTTGATGTGCTGGCGTCGATTGCTGATATATAGTATAAGTATATGTTTTTAAACATTATTTTGTGAATGTGATTCCAGTCATTGCCATTGATGGCCCTTCCGCTTCGGGCAAAGGCACGGTGGCACAGGCCATCGCTGGGGAGTTAGGCTTTCACTATCTTGATAGTGGTGCGCTATATCGCATCGTAGGCGTGGCTGGCATGGACGCCGGCATAAACCTGGATAACGAACGGGAAATACTTGCTATATTATTGAAAATAAACATAAAATTCACTGAAGGGCGGGTGATGCTCGAAGGTCGAGATGTGACGGACGTGATCCGCAGCGAGGCTGCGAGCGCCGCAGCTTCTAGAGTAGCCGCGCATGCCGGGGTTCGTGCCGCGCTACTCGAACGCCAGCGTGCGTTTCGCCTGAAGCCCGGTTTGGTGGCTGATGGACGCGACATGGGATCGGTGGTTTTTGCGGACGCAATGCTGAAAATTTACTTGACGGCAAGCGTCGAAGTGCGTGCCCGAAGACGCTATAAGCAGTTGATAGACAAAGGTTTGGATGCTAATATGACCGCCCTTTTACAGGACATCCGCAGCCGCGACGAACGCGATAGCAATCGCGTGGCAGCACCCCTGAAAAAGGGCCCCGGCGCCGTTGAAATTGATACTACAGACATGTCGGCGGAGCAGGCTGCGGCGCGCGTGCTCGCGTTGTATCGACAGGTTCAACAGGCACACCAGGTGTCATAAGTCCTCAGACTTGTGGCTTTTATAAATTGACCCCGTTTCCAAAACGGGCTTTACTGAATATTCAAACTCCCTGATGACAACTGCTACACAGACCGGCACCACCGAAAGTTTTGCCGCGCTTTTTGAAGAGAGCCTTTCGCGCAAAGAAATGCGCATCGGCGAAGTGATTACCGCGGAAGTGGTGCGCGTGGACGACAACTTCGTAGTTGTCAATGCCGGCCTCAAATCCGAAAGTTACATTCCGTTGGAAGAGTTCCGTACCGAGGGCGGCGGGGGCGCCATCGATGCCAAGGTTGGCGATTTCATCAGTGTTGCGATCGAGTCACTCGAAAACGGTTTTGGCGAAACACGCTTATCGCGCGACAAGGCGAAGCGCCTCGCGGCATGGCTAGATCTCGAAGAAGCGCTTGAGAACGGCAAGATCGTGCAAGGCATGGTCAACGGCAAGGTCAAAGGCGGGCTTACGGTGATGGTGAACGGCATACGTGCGTTCCTGCCCGGTTCGCTGGTGGACACACGGCCGGTGAAAGATACCACCCCGTACGAAAATAAACAGATGGATTTCAAGGTCATCAAGCTCGACCGCAAGCGCAACAACGTCGTGTTGTCGCGCCGCGCCGTGCTTGAGGCAACCCAGGGCGAAGAGCGCCAGAAACTGCTCGATACGCTGCAAGAAGGCATGGTGGTCAAGGGCGTCGTCAAGAACATCACCGACTACGGTGCATTCGTTGATCTCGGCGGCATTGACGGTTTGCTGCATATCACCGATCTCGCATGGCGACGCGTCAAACATCCGACCGAAGTGCTTAACGTTGGTGATGAAGTCACTGCCAAAGTGCTCAAGTTCGATCAGGAGAAAAATCGCGTATCACTCGGCCTGAAACAACTCGGAGAAGATCCGTGGGTGGGCTTGGGCCGCCGTTATCCAACCGGCACACGCTTGTTCGGCAAAGTGAGCAATCTCACCGACTACGGCGCGTTTGTCGAAATAGAAACCGGCATCGAAGGCTTGGTGCATGTTTCCGAAATGGATTGGACCAACAAGAACGTGCATCCCTCGAAAGTCGTGCAGCTTGGCGACGAAGTTGAGGTGATGGTGCTCGAAATCGACGAAGAGCGCCGCCGTATTTCGCTTGGCATGAAGCAGTGCATGGCGAATCCGTGGGACGAGTTTTCGATGAATCACAAGAAGGGCGAGCGCGTTAAAGGCCAGATCAAGTCGATCACTGATTTCGGCATATTCATCGGCCTGCCCGGCAATATCGATGGCCTGGTGCATCTGTCGGATCTGTCGTGGTCGCTTGCCGGCGAGGAAGCCGTGCGTAACTATAAAAAGGGCGAGGAAGTTGAGGCCGTGGTGCTCGCCATCGACGTGGAGCGCGAGCGCATTTCGCTCGGCATTAAGCAGATTGACGGCGATCCGTTCAACAGTTTCATTGCTACCAACGACAAAAACTCGATAGTTTCGGGTACGGTAAAATCCATAGACCCCAAAGGTGCGGTGATTCAGCTGGCGGGGGATATTGAAGGGTATTTACGTGCGTCCGAAGTGGCGCGAGACAGGGTTGAAGACATACGTACGCACCTGAAGGAAGGGGACGCGGTGACGGCGATGATCATCAATATCGACCGCAAGAACAGATCGATCAATCTTTCGATAAAAGCGAAAGATCAGGCGGAGGAGACCGATGCCATGCAGAAAATCGCGGCGTCGGACAAGCAGGCAAGCACTGGGACTACCAATCTTGGTGCATTGCTGAAAGCAAAAATGGATACGGCAAATACTCAACAATAAGGGAGCATCATGACCAAGTCGGAGTTGATTGCGAAGCTCGCGGCGCGTTTTCCCCAACTGGTGGCGAAAGACGCCGAACTGGCGGTGAAAATGATATTGGACGCCATGGGCAAGAGTCTTGCGCAGGGGCACAGGATCGAGATTCGCGGCTTTGGAAGTTTCGGTCTGAATTTCCGGCCGCCGCGCACCGGCCGCAACCCCAAGTCCGGCGACAAGGTGCAGGTACCGTCCAAATACGTTCCGCATTTCAAGGCGGGCAAGGAACTGCGCGAACGCGTCGATTCCACCAAAAAGTGATTCACGCCTGCGCGGCAGGCGCTTTTTTTCAACAACGGCATTGTCCCGGGATCATGCCGTTTTTTATTTTCGCGAATCCCAAGTTGAAACGCGGAGCAATACACCCACCGTTTGAGTCTGCAACATCATGCGCTTCATACTCTGGTTTCTGGTGTTTGTGCTGGCGCTCTCGTTCGCGGTGAAAAACACCGGCAACGTGGCCGTGCGCTATTACCTCGGCATGGAATGGAATGCACCGCTGGTAATCGTGCTGCTGGTGGTGTTTTGCGCCGGTGTTGCTGCCGGCGTTACGGCGAATTTACCGTATATATTTCGCCTGCGGCGTGAAATGGGCCGCCTGAAACGCGGTGCGCAGCCGCCTGCGCAATCCGAAGAATCCCCGGGTGCCGCGCCGCGCTGATTTATGCGCGACGAGATCGAATATGGATATCGAATACTGGTGGCTGCTGGCACTGCCGATATTTTTCGCGCTGGGCTGGATGGCCGCGCGCATCGACATCAAGCACCTGCTGTCGGAATCGCGCGTGCTGCCAAAGTCGTATTTCAGGGGACTCAACTTCCTTTTAAACGAGCAGCCCGACAAGGCGATCGAGGCGTTCATCGAGGTCGTCAAGGTTGATCCACAGACGGTCGAATTGCACTTCGCGCTGGGCAGTCTTTTCCGCCGGCGCGGCGAGGTTGAACGCGCGATACGCATGCATCAAAATCTGGCCGAGCGCCAGGATCTGCCGCAGGAACAGAAGCTGCAAGCGCTACATGAGCTCGCACAGGATTATCTCAAGGCCGGTTTGCTCGACCGTGCGGAGGAGTTATTTCTCAAGCTTGAGCAAAGCCCGCATGCGGAAGCCGCGCTCAAATTCCTGCTGGAAATTTACGAGCAGGAAAAAGACTGGCACAAGGCCATCGGCATTGCTCAGAAGCTGGAGTCGGTGACAGGCCGTTCGCATCAAAAAGAAATCGCGAATTTTTACTGCGAACTGGCCACCAACGAGATCATGCACACGCAGCCGCATGCAGCACGCCCGCATCTCGATGCCGCCTTGGCGCACCACCGCCTTTGCGCGCGCGCCAACATGCTGTTGGGCGATCTGGAGCAAAATGCCGGCAATCTGGATGCGGCCATCAACGCATGGAAACGCATCGAAACACAGAGTCCTGCTTATCTCGCTCTGGTTGCCGAGCGTATTTTCCGTGCGTTCCGGCAGCAGGGAAAAGCGGTCGAAGGGTTGAATCTGCTGCGCGGATTTCTGGCCAAATACCCGTCGTTGGATTTGTTGAATACGGTCTTTCAGGGCACCCTCGAGGAGCAGGGCGCGGAACTGGCATACGCGCTGGCGCGCGACGAACTGCGGCGCACGCCGACATTGCTCGGCGTGGACAAATTGCTTGAAGCGCAATTGATCGACGCGCCGGTCGAGCGCCGGCATGATCTTGAACTTATAAAAAATCTCGTGCATCAGCACACGCGCGGACTTGCCATGTATAAGTGCGACAATTGCGGTTTTCGCGCACGCCAGTTCTACTGGCATTGCCCGGCGTGCGCGGCATGGGAAACGTATTCGCCGCGGCGTACCGAAGAGAAAACCCTGCCAGCATGAACGATCCAAAAATCATCGTCGCACTCGATTATGCCGAAGCGCAGCAGGCACTCGCGTTTGCCGCACGGCTTGATCCCGCACTGTGCCGGGTCAAGGTTGGCAAGGAGTTGTTTACCGCTGCTGGTCCGGCATTAGTGGAAGCGCTGGTCAAGCGAGAATTCGGCGTGTTTCTCGATCTCAAGTTCCACGACATTCCCAACACCGTGGCGAGCGCGTGCAAGGCCGCAGCGCGTCTCGGCGTGTGGATGATGAATGTGCATGCCAGCGGCGGGCGCGCGATGATGGAGGCCGCATGCGAGGCGCTGGCAGTTGGGTCGCAGCGGCCGAAACTTATCGCTGTTACTGTGTTGACGAGCATGGCTGAAAGCGATCTTGCCGACATCGGCATGCAGTGCACACCTGTGGAAGCGGTGTTGCGCCTTGCGCGATTGGCGCGCGCATCCGGACTGGATGGCGTGGTTAGTTCGGCTCAGGAAACACGGGCTTTGCGGGGTGCATGCGGGAGCGAATTTTGTCTGGTTACGCCTGGAATTCGTCTTGCCGATGCCTCGCCGGATGATCAGAAACGCGTAACCACGCCGCGCACGGCCATTGATAGTGGCGCCGACTATCTGGTTATCGGGCGTCCGATTACACAGGCTGCGGATCCGCTCGCGGTGCTGCATCGAATAAACGCGGAGATCGCTCAATGATGGTGCGCAGCCGCTCGTTGTCCTTGCAGCGTGCGCGCGTGCTGATCGTCGGTGATGTAATGCTCGACCGCTATTGGTTCGGTAGCGTGGCACGCATTTCACCGGAGGCGCCGGTGCCTGTGGTCAAAATAGAACGCAGTGAAGAGCGCCCCGGCGGCGCAGCCAATGTCGCGCGCAATGCGGCAGCGCTGGGAGCGCAGGTGAAGCTGCTGTCGGTGGTGGGACGCGATGAAGCCGGGCGGCGCCTCACAAGATTATTGAAAAGCGATGGCGTCACGGTGCACTTGCATCGCGATCCGGGGATCGATACCACGGTGAAGCTGCGCGTGATTGGACGGCAACAACAGTTGCTGCGCGTCGATTTCGAGACCACGCCCAGTCATGAAGTGCTCGCGTCAAAATTGCGCGATTTTCGCGTCATGCTGCGCCACTGCGATGTGGTGGTGCTGTCCGACTATGGCAAGGGCGGACTCACGCACATCGCCAATATGATCGCCGCTGCGCGCAGCGCGGGTAAACCGGTGCTGGTGGATCCCAAGGGCGACGATTATTCGCGTTACCGGGGTGCGACGTTGCTCACGCCGAATCGATCCGAGTTTCGCGAAATCGCCGGAAGCTGGAAAAGTGAATCCGAGTTGACGGCGAAAGCGCAAAAGCTGCGCCGGCAACTCGGTGTTGAGGCATTGCTCGTCACACGCAGCGAAGAAGGCATGACGCTCTATCGTAGCGGCCGCCGGCTGCATGTGGCTGCGCAGGCACGCGAGGTTTTTGATGTAAGCGGTGCAGGTGACACCGTGATCGCGACGCTCGGCGTTATGCTCGCAAGCGGCGCAGCATTGGATGATGCCGTGCGAGTGGCCAACCGCGCGGCGGGTATCGTAGTCGGCAAGTTCGGCACGGCCGTGGTGCATCCAGAAGAATTATTTGATCTCAAAATAAATTATTTAAAACAATGAGTTACATAATAACCGGCGCAGCGGGGTTCATCGGCGCCAATCTTGTTAAAGCACTCAATGTACGTGGTATCACCGATATCATCGCGGTCGATGACCTCACGCGCGGAGACCGTTTCAGAAATCTTGTCGATTGCGCGATTGCGGATTATCTGGATAAGGATGCATTCCTTGCGGCGCTGGAGAAAGGCATGTTTCACGGCGCGGTAAATGCGATGCTGCATCAGGGGGCGTGTTCGGACACTACCGAATCAGACGGACGCTACATGATGCAGAACAACTATCGCTACTCGCGCGTGCTGCTGGATTTTTGCGCGAGTCAGCGCGTGCCGTTTATTTACGCATCTTCGGCGGCGATATACGGCGACAGTACGGTATTCCGTGAATCGGCCGAATGCGAGAATCCGCTGAATGTTTACGGCTACTCCAAATTTCTGTTCGATCAATGGGTGCGCCGTCACCACACTGAAATGAACTCGCAGGTTGTGGGGCTGCGTTATTTCAATGTTTACGGACCGCGTGAACAACATAAAGGCCGCATGGCGTCGGTTGCATATCATTTTTTTAATCAGTATCGCGCAGGCGGCAAAGTGCGTTTGTTCGAAGGCAGTGGTGGCTACGGCAACGGCGAACAACGCCGTGATTTTGTATCGGTAGAAGACGTGGTCAAAGTGAATCTGTTTTTTCTTGATCATCCTGAAAAATCGGGTATCTACAACTGTGGCACCGGCGCAGCGCAGAGTTTCAACGACGTGGCGGTAGCCGCGGTCAATGCGTACCGCAAGGCGCGCGCCGAGCCGGTGTTACCCCTGCGCGCGATGCAGGACGCAGGCATTATTGAATACATCGCGTTTCCTCCGGATCTCAAGGGCAAATACCAGAGCTACACCCAGGCCAGTCTCGAGAACTTGCGGAGCGCAGGCTACGGCCAGTCTTTCCTTACCGTGGAGCAAGGGGTTGCGCGCTATTGCGGGGAACTGGAAGCAGTGCGGTAATGCTGCAGATTGCGATGGTGGATGCCACAGTCGCGCAGACCGTGAATATCGATGCTGCAACCAACGAATAGCTGGACGGACTGAAGGGCGTTGGTCTTGGTGCCATGAAGGATATTGGGAGCGATCTTACGGTAACGGGCGCGACGACTGCTGCTAAATCCGAGCCCGCAAAGGCCGATGCGACGAAAGCGGATCCCACGCAAGTCGATGCCAAAGACAAGAAGTAAATTCGCGCAGCTTCGGGCGGCAATCAATGACAACTCCGCGTCAGTGGTTTTTTTTCTGTTCACGGAAACCGTGAGTCTTTGCGCCATGTCGGATATCATTGTGGACATGGAGGCATTACCGTCATGAAAACGCTGGAAGATTTTGTCGGCAACACGCCGCTGGTGCGCTTGCAACGCTTACCGGGCAACACCTTGAATACCGTACTGGTCAAGTTGGAAGGTAACAATCCCGCCGGGTCGGTGAAAGACCGGCCCGCGCTGTCGATGATCAAGCGCGCGCAGCAGCGCGGGAGTATCAAGCCTGGCGACACGCTGATCGAGCCCACGAGCGGCAATACCGGTATCGCACTCGCCATGTGCGCGGCGATGATGGGCTATCGCATGATTCTGGTGATGCCGGAGAATCAGTCGGTCGAACGCCGGCAAAGCATGACGGCCTACGGCGCAGAACTTGTGCTGACGCCTAAGGAAGGCGGCATGGAAGCGGCGCGCGATGTTGCGGAGCGCATGGTGCGCGAAGGCAAAGGCATACTGCTCGACCAGTTTTCCAACCCCGACAATCCAGTCGCGCACTACGAGGGCACGGGCCCGGAAATCTGGCGTGACACCGCAGGCAAGGTCACGCATTTCGTGTCCAGCATGGGTACTACCGGCACCATCATGGGCGTATCGCGCTTTCTCAAGGAAAAAAATCCGGCAATCCGTATCGTCGGCTGTCAGCCTAGCGAAGGTTCGCAGATTCCCGGCATACGCAAATGGCCGGAAGCCTATCTGCCGAAAATATGCGACTGGAGCCGCGTCGATCAGGTGGTTGAAATTGCACAGCGTGATGCCGAAGACATGTCGCGCCGGCTTGCACGCGAGGAGGGCATTTTTGCCGGAATTTCGTCGGGTGGCGCGGTGTGGGCTGCGTTGCAGGTCGCGAGCATGGTGCATGACGCAATCATTGTGGCCATTATCTGCGACCGTGGCGATCGCTATCTATCGACCGGGGTGTTTCCTGCGTGACACTGCTTGGTTGCGCATGCGGCGCTTGCTGTGTTGTAGCGCGTTCGGGACAGTACTGGTAGCGGGGTATGTCTGGCCGCAGCAAATCACGCTTACGCTGGATGATGTAACCGCGCCTGGATTTTATGCGAGCGGCATCAAGATCGGTCTTGCCGGCGCCGCTGATCGCGCGCTGTCGGTCGAAATTGCCTCGGTCAATTTCGCTACGCACACCTGGAAGAATGTGCGGCTACGCTGTCCGCGCCTGCGTATCGAACCGCGTCTCATCGATTGTCCTGCGGGCGAGTTGCAGGCAGACGAGAAAATTCCGGTTTCGTTTTCGTATGCGACCGACGCGCGAGCGCTAAACATTGCGTTGACGCCCGCCGGCGAATCGTGGCGGTTCAGTTTGCGCACCGGCAAGAGCGGCGCTGAATCCGAGATCACCATTAACGATGGCAAATTGCAAAAACTTGCAACATGGCTGCCTGCGGGCATGCCTGCGCTATCGGCAGGCACGGTCAAAGGCGTTATCAGCCACAGCGGTGCAGGCAGAGTTACCGCGCGGTTGTCAGTCACGGGACTTGCATTCAGCGACAAGGAAGGTCTGCACGCAGGCGAAAAAGTCGGCGCGAACATCGAAGCGCAGGCCGAGCGTCAGGGCGAACAATGGCGCTGGAAAACCAGTCTAGTCTGGACGGAAGGCGAGGCGTTCTGGCAGCCGCTGTATCTCAAGGCGGCGAATCAGAGTTTTACCGCTGAGGGTGAGTACGATGCCAAACAAATTCGTGTTGCTTCGGGTTCACTGCGTTACCCGGGGCTCGGCGATGCCAACTTCAATGCAACGTACGATCTCGCGAGCAGAAAGTTCATGCACGCTACAGCGCGCAGCGGAACGATCAAAATGCAGCCGCTCTATGAACTCGTACTGAAACCGTATCTGGCGCAATCCACGTTCGCGGACTTGCGCACCGACGGCGAGATCACGCTGGCGGCGGAGTTGGGTATGCAGGGGATACGCGCGGTGGATGTGAAGCTCGACAATTTTTCGTTCG
>Ga0315912_10003984_pt1 | contig 14258 bp, 12 predicted proteins | sample VfabasoilMG_FD_204469 | JGI IMG/M metagenome (GOLD analysis project Ga0315912, IMG submission 204469) | Garden soil microbial communities collected in Santa Monica, California, United States - V. faba soil | ecosystem: Environmental > Terrestrial > Soil > Garden | place: USA: California... | reverse complement strand
ATCCGCGGCGCGCGCGCGCCGGCGTGCTGCACGCGCTGCGCCTGGCGTCAGAGGAGGGCCACACGCTGCTCGGCCGCGAACGCCTGCTCGAGAGCGCGCAGTCGCTCTTCGGCGAGACGATCCCGCGCGCGACGCTCGAGAGCGCGGTCGCGGCGCTGGTCGAGCAGCGCGATCTCGTCGACGAGGACGGCAAGCTCTGGCTGCCGCACCTCTATCACTGCGAGAGCGAGCTCGCGGCCAACATCGCGCGGCTTCTCGCTCTCGCGCCCGTGCGTCCGCTGGCCGACGCGCGCGCGCTCGCCGCGGCCGAGCAGCGCTCGGGCATCGAGCTGCATCCGCTGCAGCGCGAGGCCGTGCTCGGTCTGCTCTCGGCGCCCGTCGGCCTGCTCACCGGCGGCCCGGGTGTCGGCAAGACGACGATCGTGCGCTTCGTGGTCTCGCTGGCCGAGGCCGCCGGCTGCCGCGTGCTGCTCGCCTCGCCCACCGGCCGGGCAGCGAAACGCCTCTCCGAGGCGACCGGGGGCGACGCGCAGACGATCCATCGGATGCTGGGCTACGACCCGGTTCGTCAGGGCTTCCTGCACGAGGCGACGAACCCGCTCGAAGGCGACCTCGTGATCGTGGACGAGATCTCGATGCTCGACGTCGTGCTCGCGCATCACCTGCTCAAGGCCGTCGCCGTGCCGACGCGCATCTTGTTCGTCGGCGATCCCAACCAGCTGCCCTCGGTCGGCCCCGGCAACGTGCTGCACGACCTCTTGAACTCGAAGGTCGTGCCGACCTTCCGCCTGACGCACATCTACCGCCAGTCCCACGGCAGCCTGATCGTGACCAACGCGCACCGCATCCTCGACGGCGAGGAGCCCGAGCTGCCCGAGTCGGGCGACCGCAAGGCCGACTTCTACTTCTTCCCCGCCGACGATCCCGTGCGCTGCGCCGAGCGCGTGGTCGAGGTCGTCACGCAGCGCATCCCGCAGAACTTCGGTCTCGTCTGGACGAAGGACGTGCAGGTCCTCGCGCCGATGTACAAGGGTGAATGCGGCGTCGATGCGCTCAACGAGCGCTTGCGCGAGGAGCGCGCGAAGACGCTCAAGACCGTGCGCGAGCTGCGCCAGGGCCTGCGCATCTGGCGCGTCGGGGATCGCGTGATCCACACGCGCAACGACTACGAGAAGGAGGTCTTCAACGGCGACATGGGCGAGATCGTGCGCGTCACCGACGAGAACGGCCTCGTCGTGCGCTTCCCCGAGCGCGAGGTGCCCTACACGGGTGCCGAGGTCGGCGACCTGCAGCCCGCGTTCGCGATCACCGTGCACCGCTCACAAGGCGGCGAATTCCCCGCGGTCGTCTTCCCGCTCGTGACGCAGCACTACGTGATGCTGCAACGGCACCTGCTCTACACCGCGGTGACGCGCGCCAAGCAGCTCGTCGTGCTCGTCGGGTCGCAGCGCGCGCTGCGCATGGCGATCGAGAACGCCGAGCAGGGCCGGCGCGAGAGCGCGCTCGCGGATCGGCTCGCGAAGCTGGTGCGGGTCTAGCGCCCGCCCTCTTCCTTCTGCTTCGCCCACCACTCCAGGCGCTTCTTGATCTCCTTCTCGAAACCGAACGCGCCCGGCTCGTAGAAGACCTTCCCGCGCAGCTCCTCGGGCAAGTACTCCTGCGCGATGTAGTGCGTCGCCGAGTCGTGCGAGTACTTGTATCCCGCGCCATACCCGAGCGACTTCAACAAGCCGGTCGGCGCATTGCGCACGTCGAGCGGCACGGCCGCGCCCGGTGTCGCTTTCGCGGCCTCGAACGCCGCGCCGAGCGCCATCACCACGCTGTTCGACTTCGGCGCGGTCGCCAGGTACACGATCATCTCGGTCAACGGCAGCAAGCCTTCCGGCAAGCCGAGCATGTGGTACGCGTCGCGCGCCGCGACCGCGATCTTGAGCGCTTCGGGGTCGGCGAGCCCGATGTCCTCGGCCGACATCGCGATCGCGCGCCGGAAGAGCACCATCGGATCCTCGCCGCCCTCGATCAGGCGCGCAGCCCAGTACAGCGCCGCCTGCGGATCGCTGCCGCGCAGCGACTTGTGGAAGGCCGACAGCTGGTTGAAATGTAGCTCGCCCGTCTTGTCGGCCTGGGCGAAGCGCAGCGCCAGCGCCTGACGTGCGGACTCGAGCGTGACCCGGCCGCCCTTGCCGACGTCTAGCGCCGCCGCCTCGAGCGCCACGAGCGCGCGCCGTGCATCGCCATCGGCTTGCAGTGCGAGGAAGGCGAGCACGCCCTCGTCGAGCGTCAGCTGCAGCGCGCCGAGCCCGCGCTCCTCGTCCGCGAGCGCACGCTGGAGGAGCCCCTCGATCTCCTCGACGCTCAGCGCGCGCAGCACGAAGACGCGCGCCCGAGAGAGCAGAGCGCCGTTGACCTCGAAGCTCGGGTTCTCCGTCGTGGCGCCGATCAGCGTCACGAGGCCTTCCTCGACCGCCGGGAGCAGGCTGTCCTGCTGCGACTTGTTGAGGCGGTGGATCTCGTCCACGAAGAGGATCGTCCCCTGGCCCGCGCTCTGCGCCCGCTCGCGCGCCTCGGCGAAGATCTCGCGCAGCCGCGGCACGCCCTCGCTGACCGCGCTGAAGGGCACGAATTCGCGCGCGCCCGAGGTCGCGACGAGGCGCGCGAGCGTCGTCTTGCCCGAGCCTGGAGGTCCCCAGAGCACGATCGAGCCCAGCGTGCCCTGCTCGATCGCGCGGCGCAGAGGCTTGCCCGGGCCGAGCAGTTCCTCCTGGCCTGCGAACTCCGCCAGCGTGCGCGGCCGCATGCGCGCGGCGAGCGGCTGGGCCGCCGGCTGCGCTTCGAACAGCGCCGGTTCGCGAGTGGGCTTCCTAGCCATGGGCCCGCGCATGCTCGTAGAGCAGGACCGAGGCCGCGACGGTGACGTTGAGCGACTCGACCTTTCCTGCGACCGGGATCGTGAGCTTCTCGAAGTTCTTCGCCGCGGCCGGCAGCGCGCCGGTCTCCGCGCCCAGCCAGAGCGCGATCGGCCCCATCCAGTCGAACGCGCGCGGGTCCTTCCCCGTGCGCGTCGAAGCGCAGGCGTGCCGACAACCGAGGCTCGAGAGCAGCGCGCGCAGCTCTTCGGGATCCCAGCCGTGCGCCACGGGCAGTCGCAGCAAGCTGCCCATCGAGCCGCGCAGGGCCTTGTCGGAGTAGGGCGCCGTGCTGCCCTTCGTAAGTGCGAGCGCGGCCGCACCGAAGGCCTCGGCCGAGCGCGCGAGCGCGCCGAGATTGCCGGGATCGGAGATCTCGTGCGCGACGAGCACCAGCGAGCGCGGACCGAGCTTCAGGGATTCGAGCCGCAGGTTCACGGGCGTCTTGCACAGGGCGACGATCCCGGGCGAGTTCTTGAGCGCGCTGAGCTCGCGGAAGAGCCTCGGATCGACGAGCTGGACCGGGTAGCCGAGCTCGTCGTACTTGCGCGCGAGCTCCTCGCGCTCCGTGCTGACGAGCACGGGACTCAGCGCGCAGCGGGCTTCGGCCGCATCGGCGACGAGGCGCTCGCCTTCGAGCAGGATCAGACTCTTGTCCTTTCCGGCGAGCAGCTGGCCGATCTTCTTCCAGATCGGATTCGCGCGCGAGCGGATCGGGATCTCGTCGATCATCGCGGCGTGTTATAGCATGAGCGCTTCGGCACCCCGCGCATGCAGGCTCTCGTCACACTCCTCGCGCTGCTCGCTCCGCAGAACCCGGCTTCGACTGCGCCGGTCGACTGGGGCGAGCTGATGCGCCGCTTCCAGGCCGACGCCGGCGCCATGCAGCAGACGGGCGCGCCGCTCGACCTCGCCGCACTCAAGCTCGAGAAACTCGAACCCGGGGAATTCGAGCGCGAGATCGCGAAACGCGAGACGGCCTTCTTCGGTGAAGGCTGGTACGAGATGCACTGGGTGCTCGCACGGGCGGTCGGGCTGCAGGTCGCCGAGACTCCCGACGTGTTCCAGCTCGCGCTGCAGCGCGCGACGGCCGGCTCGCTCGCGGCGCGCTACATGCCGCTGCGCAAGTCGATCCTGATCGACGAAACGAAGTACACCAGCGATGCGCGCTTCGACCAGGCGCTGCTGCACGCGCTGGGGCTCGCGAGCCTCGACCAGCGACCGGGCGGCCTCGGCGCATTGCGCACGGGCGTCAGCACCGACGAACTGCTCTGCTCGCGCGGCTGGATCGAGGGCCAGGCCGAGCTGCTCGCCCGCCGAGCGAGCGGCGCGGAGGTTCACGCAGGCCTGTCGCCCTTCGAGGAGCGCACCGGCATGTTCGTGCTGGTCGATCTCGCGGGGCTGGCCGCATCCGAGCGCGCGCGCCCCGCGAACGGAACGCAGCTGCTGCACGGGTCGGGACAGCCGGCGCCGCTCGCGGTCGCGCTCGAGCTCTCCGATCCCGCGGGCACGAAGCTCCTGCGCGAGGACGTCCTGGGCGAGCTCGGCTTGCGCTTCGTGCTCTCGATGGCCGGCGCGCACCCGGTCAGCGCGATCGAGGCCGGGTTCGGCCTGCGCGGGGATCGCCTGCGCCTCTGGAAGTACGGCGATCGCGACCGGGCGTTCGCCTGGCGGCTCGTGTTCGCGAGCGAGAGCGACGCGAGTGAGCTCGAGGCGCTGCTCGGCAAGCTCGCGAAGGGCACGCGCACGCGGCGCGCGCAGGTCCTCGACTGGTGCTTCGCAACGCGGCCGGAGCTCGAGGCGGACGTGTCGAAGCTGCTCGCGGCGCTGCCGACGCCTCCGGCCCCGAACGCCGACGAGGTGAAGGCGGCCGCGGCAGCGCAGGCAGCGCACCTCGCGCGGCAACCGCACGTGCAGGGCGAGCGCTGGCTGCTGCCCGAGATGGATCTGGCCTGGAAGCTGCCCGCGGGCTGGCAGCCCTCCTTCTACCAGGCCGAGGCGATCGTGTACCTCGGGGCGCCGGACGCGGGCTTCCGCGACAACCTCACGTTCCGCGAGATCGCGCTGCCGCCCGACGCGACAGCCGAGAAGGTGCTCGAGGGCACGCGCAAGACGTTCGTGGACCTCGCCGGCGCCAAGCTGCTGCGTGCGGAGCTCGTGACTGCGCCCGCCGGCCGCGGAGTGCTGGTCGAGTACACGCAGTCGAACTCGGGCCGGGAGCTGCACCAGCTCGAGCTGCAGCTCGTCCTGCCAAGCAAGAAGCAGTCGATCACCGCCACGCTGCTCGAGTCGCACTGGAAGGCCGCCGGCGCAGGGGTCGAGAAGCTGCTGGCGGCGACCGAGCGCATCCTGGAGCCCCGCAAGTGAGCGCGGCGTTCGAGCGCGGCCTCGTCCTGCGCACCGACGCCAAGGTCTGCCACGTCGAGGTCGGATCGCGCGTCGTCCAGGCCGCGCCGCGCGGGATCCTCTACGGCCAGGACGGAGTGAAGCGCGAGCAGAAGAACCCCGTCGCCGTCGGCGACACGGTCGAGGTCGACCTCTCGAGCAACCCGGCCAGCCTGGAGAGCGTGCTCCCGCGCCGCAACTGGCTCTCGCGCACGGCCTCCTCGCACGACCCCCGCGAGCAGGTGCTCGCCGCCAACGTCGACCAGCTGCTCGTCGTCTCTTCGCTCGGCAAGCCCGGCTTCTCCTCCAACCGCACCGACCGCATCCTCGCCGCCTGCGAGTGGGGCCGCATCCCCGCGCGCATCCTGCTCAACAAGATCGACCTCGCGGACGAGGGCGAGATCGAGGCGCTGGTCGACACCTACGAGCTCGCCAAGGTGCCGCTCCTCCCGACCTGCGCGCTCGACGGCCGCGGCATCGAGGAGGTGCGCGCGCTGATCCGCGGCAAGACGACCGTCTTCTACGGCGCTTCGGGCGCGGGCAAGTCGAGCCTGCTCAACGCGCTGCAGCCCGAGCTCAAGCTCAAGATCGGCAAGATCAGCCGCTTCTGGGACGCGGGCCGGCACACGACCTCGTTCTCGTCGATGATCACGCTCGAGCCCGGCACGCGCGTGATCGACACGCCGGGCATCCGCACGTTCCGGCTGTACGGCATCTCGGCCCAGGACCTGCGCGGGCTGTTCCCCGAGTTCGCGCTGTTCCAGTCCAAATGCAGCTATCCCAGTTGCACGCACGACCACGAGCCCGTCTGCGCCGTGTTCGATGCGGTCGAGGCGGGCGAGATCGCCGCCAGCCGCTACGCGAGCTACGTCGAGATGCTCGACGAGCTGCGCGGGGGTAGTGCCGATGACGACGTCGAGGAAGCCGAGCCCGAGCCGGAGTGACGCGTGCCGGAGCTCAGCTCCACCACTGCCGCACGAGCCCGAGCTTCCAGACCCACGAGACGACGACCAGCACGCCTGCGCCGATCAGCCAGGGCTTGAACACGAGCCGTCCGGCCTCGGCGTAGAGGTCGCGCCCCGAGAAGTGCCCCCAGACGGCCCACAGCGGCGCGAGCGCGAGCACGATCGCGCACGCGAGGCCGAGCGGTTGGTTGTGCAGCGCCGCGAGGAGCCTCCCGTGCGCCGCCAGGCAGACCGAGGTCGTCACGCCGCAGCCGGGGCAGGGCACGCCCCACCACTGGATCGTCATGCACTGCGGCAGCCCGAGGTGCGCGTGCGTGCCGTAGCCGCGCGGATCAGGCGTCACGAAGAGGCCGAAGAGCACCACGATCGCCAGGCCCGCGAACGCGCCGATGAAGAGCACCCAGTGCTCGACCGAACGTCTGCCCGCGATCGCCTTGCCCTGCTGCACGCCCCCCATTCTGGAGGCGACGGCTCGCGCCGTCCAACCGCGGCTCAGTTGAAGTCGTAGATGTACGACAGCCGCAGCTTGTTCAGGATCGCGTACGGCATCTTGTTGAGCAGCTTGAGGTCCGGATCGCCGCGGTCGTTGAAGCCGCGCACGACCGGGTTGCGCATGATGAAGAAGCGCCGCGAGGCGCGGTCGTCGGCCTCGTAGGCGCCGGGCTTGACCTCGCCGCCGAACTCGACGTTCAGCGCGCCGGTGAAGAACACGCGCACGCGGTGCAGGACCTGGTTCTTCGCCAGCTCGCGCAGGTGCTGGTCGCCGCCGGAGTCGAGGAACTCGTGGCCCAGCAGGATCTCGTCCACGTTGACCTGCAGCAGCGGCGTGGTGATGCGCTCGCAGCTGTTGAGGTCGATCAGCGTCGCGTCGCGGACCTTGATGAAGTAGCGCCGGTACTCGTCGAGGATCGTCGAGAGCCGGGTGTACTTGTTCTCGACGTTGCCCTTGATCAGGAAGCTGTCCGTCAGCAGGAGATCGGAGACGATGGTCAGCATCGGCGGCTAGCGTGGATCGTGGGGCTCTCGTTCCGTCGGGCTCGTCAGCGCGCGGACGGCGCCGGCGAGGTAGAAGGACCCCAGCACCAGCACCCAACCGCCGTCACCTGTCAAATCGAGAGCCCTGGCGAGTGCCCGTCCCGGGTCCGCAGCTGTTTCGGCCACGAGTCCCTGCGTTCGAGCGGTCTGCGCCAGAGTCTCAGCATCCCGCAGCGGCCCGTTGGCCACTGTGGTGCACAGCACCCTATCGACACGGCCCTCCAGTGTCTTGAGGATCGCGGGGGCGTCCTTGTCGCGACCGAGCGCGAGGATGACTACCGGGCGGGAAGAGATTTCCCGCTCGCGAGACAGCTCCCGGAGGAGCAGCGCCACGCTCGAGGCCACGTGCGCTGCATCGAGGACCACCGGGGTGCGGCCGACCCGGCGGCGTTCGGCCCGCCCGGGCAAGCGCGCAGCGTCGATCGTGGACGAATCGAGCAGGCTCGCCGAAACGTTCCGCACGCCCCGCCGGCCCAGCTCGTCGAGCACGAGCCGCGCGAGGGCCGTGTTGCGCTCGAGCGCGCTCGCCTCCGGCTCGGGAACCATCGGACGCAGGATGCGCACGTCGAGCGCCGCCGCTGCGCGCTCGATCACCGTCACAGGATCGTCCTCGGGCGGGGCCTCGCCCGCGCGCACGCCGGTGACGAGCGTGCAGCCCTGCTCGAGGATTCCCGCCTTCTCGCGCGCGATGTCGCGGCGGGTCGGCCCGAGCACGTTCTGGTGCTCGAGGTCGATGTTCGTGATCACGCACACCTCGCCGTGCACGACGTTGGTCGAGTCGAGCCGGCCGCCCAGACCGACCTCGACCACGGCCCACTCGGCGCGCGCCTCGGCGAAGGCGAGGAGGGCCGTCGCGGTCAGCACGTCGAACCAGGTGCTCTCGGCCGCGGGCGAGCCCTGCGCGGCTCCCGCGCGCGCGCCGAGCACCGTCTCGAGCGCGGCGGCGAGCGCGTCGTCGCCCAGCTCCACGCCGCGGACGCGGATGCGCTCGTTCACGCGCTCGACGTGCGGCGAGGTGTACAGGCCCGTCGCGATCCCCGCCCGCCGCATCCCGGCCTCGATCAGCGCCGCCGTCGTGCCCTTGCCCTTCGTGCCCGTGACGTGCACCGCCCGGAAGCTCCGCTGCGGATCGCCCAGGCGCGCCAGGAGCCCCGTGATCGGCTCCAGGCTCGTGCGCATGCCCGCGTCGCGGTCGCGCCGCTCCCAGTTGACGAGCGCATCGAGGCGGGCCAGGGCCTGTGAGAGGCGGGGAGAACTCATCGAGGGATCTTGCCTACGTCGTTCAGCCGACGGGGAGGTGCTCCGATAATCGGAAGAGGCTATACGAGGGAAGAGATTTCCCGTCCCCACCTCCGATGAGCGACCTCCTGCACCGGATCAAGATCTTCGTCTTCCAGCACTCCACCCGGGAGCCGCAGTACCTCCTCCTGCGCGGCGCCCAGCGCATGGAGAGCTTCTGGGGACCGTTGCAGGGCAACATCGGCTTCGGCGAGAAGCTCGAGAACGCGATCCACCGCGAGGTGCTCGACGAGACGGGCGTCCTGAAGCCGCTCGACCTGATCGACCTCGAGATGCCGATGCACATGAGCCTCGGCGACGAGGACATCATCGAGTGGACCTACGGCTTCAAGACGCTGCCGCCGATCCGGCCGCTGCGGCTCGATCCGCGGTGGGCGGAGTTCAAGTGGGTCGAGTTCTCGGAGGCCTTCCCGCTGCTCGAGCTCGACGTCGATCGCGTGGCCTTCACGCGGCTGCACACGAAGCTGCGGGCGGCCTAGCGTCGTCCGCCGGTCCGTGGGAGAGTGTCGGGCGTGCGAGCGCCGATTCCGTTCTTCACGGACGAGGACTACTTCACCGGCCCACCGCTGACGCCTGGGATGGTGCAAGCCGCGCAGGCGAGCCTCGGGTTCCGCTTGCCCCAGGCGTATCTCGAACTCCTCCGCGAGCGCAACGGCGGCACCCCTGTCCGCCGCTTCTTTCGGACGCCGGTGCCGACGTCCTGGGCGCCTGACCACATCGCCATCAGCTCCGTGAAGGGCATCGGAGGGGAGTGGGGCATCGACTCCGAAGACCTCGGGAGCGCGTACACGATCGCCGAGTGGAGGTACCCCGATATCGGCGTGGTGATCTGCGACACGCCTTCGGCTGGCCACGACACAGTGATGCTCGACTACTCTGTCTGCGGCTCGCAGGGGGAGCCTTCCGTCGTTTACGTGGATGAAGATCGCGAGCTGCTTCCGCTCGCGCGCACGTTCGCGGAGTTCTGCGCCGGGCTGGTCGAGGAGCGCGAACTCGCCGGCGGTTGAGGGCGGCCTAGACGAACTCGAGCACCGGGTACTTCGCGTCGAGCACCTTCGCCTGCTCGGCCTTGAACCACTTCTCGATCACCGTCCCGTACACCGAGCGGAAGTCGGTCGTCATCCTCAGGTCGCCGTCGTCGAGCTCCGTCAGGCTCGGGTGCTTCCCGTACAGCCCGCCCTTGACCTTCGACCCGAAAACGAGCATCGGCGCCGCGACGCCGTGGTCCGTCCCGCGCGAGCCGTTCTCCTTCACGCGCCTGCCGAACTCGGAGAAGCACACGACGATCACCTCGCCGCCGGCGGTCGAGGCCGCCATGTCGTTCAGGAACGCGCCCAGTCCCGCATCGAGGCGCCGCATGCACGCATCGTGCGCCTGACGCTGGTTGTTGTGCGTGTCGAATCCTCCGAGCTCGACCGAGATCACGCGCGTGCCGACGCGCGCGTCGATCAGCGCCGCCGCGACCTTGAGCATCTCGCCGAACTCGTCGGCCGGATACTTCACGCTCGGCACGTAGTTCGCCGCGGCCCTGCGGACGCGCAGTGAGGACTCGTTGGCGTCGTTCAACACGCCGCGCAGGTGCTCGAGCACGCGCTTCTGGCCCTTCGACTCGCCGCCCGGCTCGTCCTTGCTGCCGGACTCGCGGTAGAGCTCGCGGTCCTCGTCCTCGGGCGCGACCCACTTGTACGAGTAGGGCGTCTGGAACACGACGGCCGGATGCGTGCGCGAGAAGACGGAGTAGGGCGCGGCGCCGCCGATGTGCACGATCAGCTCGGGCGCAGCTCCGCTGGGGAAGGCCGCGTCGCACAGGCGCCCGATCCAGCCGTCGCCGGACTTGCGGCCCTGCACGTTCGCGGTCTGCCAGATCTCCATCGACTGGAAGTGCGAGCGATTGGGCTTCGGGTAGCTGCAGCCCTCGACGATGCCCATGCGGCCCTTGTCCCAGAGCGCGCGCAGCTGCTTCAGCGCGGGGTGCAGCCCGCGGTAGTCGTCGAGCTTCAAGACTTCCTTGTCGGGGATGCGGATCGAGCTGCGCACCTTGTTGTAGCCGTCGTCGGCCCAGGGCACGACCATCGAGAGCGCGTCGTTGCCGCCGGAGAGCTGCAGCAGAACCAACGTGCGCGGTTCGCCCGCGGGCGGAGTGTCGCCGGACTGGCTGAAGACGCGGATGCGCGCCTGCGCGCTGTTCGCGAGCGCCAGCGCGCCGAGGCCGCCGAGACCTCCGAGGAGCAGCTGGCGGCGGTCGATCGGGTTCGGTTCACGCGTGTTCGACATGGCAGCGTCTCCTTCAGCCGAGCTGCGCCTCGGGCAGCGAGAGGATCAGGTGCGCGAGTCGCCGCAGCACCACCTCCGCGTCGAAGCCGCCATCGAACAGGCGCCCTTCCTTCAGGCCGAGCACCACGCGCTCGCCGGAGAGGAAGCTTTCGAGCCGGGCGCGCGTGTCGGCCGCGGCGGGAACCGCGAGCAGGTCCGCGAGCAGCCAACCGACGATCTCGGCGTCGGTCTTGGCGCCGGCGCGCTGCAGGCGCGCGCTGAAGTTGAGGGTCGGCGCCCAGCCGGCGTCCTGCACGCGGCGCAGCGCCTGGTAGGCGACGCTGCCCGCGCCCTTCAGCCCGGCCTGCTTGTCGAGCGGCTTGCGCGCCTTCTGCATGCTGCCATCGTCGCCCGCATCGCTCGCCTCCATGTCCGGGTCGTCGGCGCGGATGACGTCTTCGATCTGCACCACCCCGAGCAGGAGTCCCGCGAGGTTGCCGCGTTGCATCATGCTCGAGGTCGTGATCCAGGCTTCGCCCTCGTCCCAGCCCTTCACGTTCGGAGGCGCGAAGATGCGCTGGCCGATGAGAGCCGAGCCCGCGGCGAGCATCAGCGGCGGCGTGTCCAGGCCCAGGCGGCGCGACATGCCGACCATGAACTCGATCGGCCCCTGCACGCGCGCGCCGAGGATCTCCTCGCGGTAGAAGGCCGGATCGAGGAAGAGCTTCTTCAGGAACGGTTTGAGCTCGTATTTCTGCGCGCGCAGGAAGGCTGCGTACTCGTCGAGACGCTCGGCCGAGGGCTCGGCGCCCTCGAGGTAGGTCAGGATGCGGCGTGCGACGTAGCGCGGGCACGCGTCCTGCGCCAGCACGATGCGCGCCACGTCGTCGCCGCCGAACTTGCCCTTCTGGCCGAGGAAGGACTTCTCGCCGTCGTCGTGCGCGCCCTTGTTGTAGGAGTACAGCCCGTGGCCGTCGACTCCGCGGCCGGTCAACGCGCGCGCGACCTCCTTGATGTCCTGCTCGGTGTAGTTCCCGACGCCGAGCGAGAAGAGCTCGAGCAGCTCGCGCGCGAGGTTCTCGTTGGGATTGCCCTTCTTGTTGACCTGGTTGTCGAGGTAGGTGAGGAGCGCCGGATCCTTGAGCATGCCCTCGAGCAGCCGGCCGTAGTTGCCCAGCGCGTGCTCGCGGATCAGCTGGTCCTGCTGCAGGATCATGCACGAGCGTTCGACGCGCTCCGCCGAGGTCGTGAAGACGCCGTGCCAGAAGAGCGTCATGCGCTCCAGCAGCGGATCCTCGCTGCTCAGCATGCGTCCCATCGACCAGGCGCTGTACTCGATCAGCTGGCGGCGGCTCTTCTCGCGCACCTCGCGCTGCACGCGCTGGCGCTCGTCCGCGCTGAGCTCGCGCATCTCGCGCCGCGAGGGCTCCTCGGGCCGCTGGATCAGGACCGGGTCGACATCGGCGCGTCGTTCGACGAGCGCCTCGACGAGCGCTGCCTGTCCCTGCGCCACGGCCTGCTCGATCTCGCCGCGTCGCGCGCCGAAGCCCGCGCGGTTCAGCAGGTGCTCGGCCTGGCGCGCATCCCAGCCGACCGTCGCTTGCGGACTCGTCGGAACGGAGAAGCAGAAGAAGAGCAGCAGGTACTTCATCGAACGGAACCTCCACCCGTCGGCCCCGGCGGGCCGAACGCCGTGCACCATCGTCCCCCATCTCCCCGAGGCTGTCCACAGAGCGGGCGGCTGCTTACCATCTGCGCCGTATGAAACACATCTCCAGGTGCATTCTCGCGCTCGCATTGGCGCTCGCCGCCAGCGCCTGCCGTTCCACCGCCCTCGAGGCGCTTCCCGCCGGCAATTCGATCGGCCTGCCGATGGAGGCGCGCCCGATCGTCCATTTCGCGGTCGTCGATGCGGCGCCCGAGAAGTTCTTCAATCAGACGCTGCTCGTCGAGGGCAAGGTCAAGGCCGTGTGCCAGACGAAGGGCTGCTGGTTGCAGATCGAGGAGGACGGCCGCGTCGCCTGGGTGCGCTGGGAGACGGGCTGCGGCGGCAAGTACGCCTTCCCGAAGGACTCGGCCGGCAAGCGCATCCTCGTGCAGGGCTCGTTCTATCCGAAGACGATCAGCCCCGCGGACGCCGAGCACTTGAAAGAGGAAGCCGGCGGGAAGCTCGACGTCGAGAGCGAGACCTACGAGTTCAACGCCTCGGCGGTGCGCATCCTCGACTGAGCGCACGCGCGTGAGCTCCACCCACGCTCCGCGAGACCTGCGCGAGTTCCTCGAGCGGCTGCGGGCCGAGGGCGAGCTCGTGCAGATCGACGCCGAGGTCGACGCCGAGCTCGAGGTCGCGGAGATCCACCGGCGAGTGATCGCCGCCGGCGGCAAGGCTCTGCTCTTCACGAAAGTCCGCGGCAGCTCGTTCCCGCTGGTCACGAACCTCTTCGGCACGCGCCGGCGCGTCGAGCTGGCCTTCGGCCCGCGGCCCGAGGAGTTGATCCGCCAGGCCGCTGCGCTGCCGCGCGAGCTGGTTCCGCCGAGCCTCTCGAAGCTCTGGGCACAGCGCTCGTTCTTCGGCGCGCTCGCGAAGGTCGGGATGCGCCGCAGCGGGCACGGTCCCGTGCTCGACGTGGTCCAGGACCCTCCGCGGCTCTCGTCGCTGCCGGCGACGAAGTCCTGGGCGCGCGACGGCGGGCGCTTCCTGACGCTGCCGCTCGTCCTCACCGAGCATCCCGGCGGCCACGGCTCGAACCTGGGCGTGTACCGCGGACAGCTCTTCGACGAGAGCGCGCTCGGCGTGCACATGCAGATCGGCAAGGGCGGCGGGTTCCACCTCGCGGCGGCAGAAGCGGCGCAGCGGCCGCTGCCGGTGAACATCTTCCTCGGCGGCCCGCCGGCGCTGATCCTCTCCGCGATCGCGCCGCTGCCCGAGAACGTGCCCGAGCTGCTGCTCGCGAGCCTCGTGCTGGGCGAGCGCCTGCGGCTCGTCGAATCGCCGCTCTCACAGCTGGCGCTCGTCGCGGAGGCGGAGTTCGCGCTCGTGGGCGAGATCGCGCCCGGCGCGCGCCGGCCCGAAGGACCCTTCGGCGACCACTACGGCTACTACTCGGAGACGCACGACTACCCGTGGATGCGCGTCAAGGCGCTCTGCCACCGGCGCGGCGCGATCTTCCCCGCGACGGTCGTCGGCAAGCCGCGGCAGGAGGACTTCTTCCTCGGCGACTACCTGCAACAGCTGCTCTCGCCGCTCTTCCCGGTCGTGATGCCGGCGGTCAAGGACCTCTGGAGCTACGGCGAGACGGGCTACCACTCGCTCTCGGCCGCGGTCGTCGCGGAGCGCTACAAGCGCGAGGCGATGGCCAGCGCCTTCCGCATCCTGGGCGAGGGCCAGCTCTCGCTGACGAAGTTCCTGCTGCTG
>Ga0315912_10003983_pt1 | contig 14264 bp, 14 predicted proteins | sample VfabasoilMG_FD_204469 | JGI IMG/M metagenome (GOLD analysis project Ga0315912, IMG submission 204469) | Garden soil microbial communities collected in Santa Monica, California, United States - V. faba soil | ecosystem: Environmental > Terrestrial > Soil > Garden | place: USA: California... | reverse complement strand
GGGACGGCTGAGGCTCAGCCCGACTTCGCGGCCTCCTCCACCAGTCGCAGGTATCGCGGACCAAGGGACGACGGGTGGAATTCTTTTTGAAAGCGTCTGAGTACCGCCGCAGCGGCGCTTTCGCGCGCTTCACGATCGCGGATCAAGCGCATGGCGATCTCGGCGTATTCCGCTTCGCGGGAGGCGAGGAGTTCCGGCACCCCGAGCAATTCCGCACTCGAGTTGTACGGCGTGCCGGCAGGATAGCGCAAAGCGACGGCGGCCTTCCCCGCCCCCATCGCATCGAGCAGGCGTTCGTCTCCCGGATGGGGAAACGGAGCCAGATAAACGTCAACGACACCCATCACCGGCGCAACATCCGACATCGGCCCGAGGAAACGCACCCGCGGAAGAACGCCTTCGGCATGCAGATACGCGCGAATAGCCTTCACATCGCCGGAACCGGCAAACAGATGAAAGTGTTTGGAAAACCGTTGGAGTATCTGGCCGAGTGCCTGAAGGTATCCCGATCCACCCATCTTACCGAGATCTCCGAACGTGGCGGAGATCGACCCGGCAGACTCCAAACCCATACTCTGGCGGGTGTTCGGCGGATTCACCTGCATGCGGTGTTCGATGTCGGAAACCGGAAGCAGGCCGGCCTGCACGCCAAAGGGCGCCGCGACGGTCTCCCCGCGACGGCCAACGTGAACCTGGATTGGCGCGGGCCGCAGGGTCGCGACGCGCGCGGTGATCTGCTCGTCCAGCCCGCCATGGAAAAAAGCAACAGCCACTCCCGAAGCGCGAATCTCCGCGGCAATCCGTTGCGCCCGTTCGTTGAAGTCGCCTTCCGTGGATGCGATCCGGACTTCACCTTCGACCGGCACGTGCGCGGCATCCGAGGAACCGGCCGGATTGACGAACCATGATGACGAGGTCTCCGTCGTAAAGGTGGCCGACGCCACGCCCTGCTCCTGCAGGCTTCGGACCAGCAGGCAAAGGTATGCGGCACGGGGATGGCTTATGGCCAGGCTGCCGACAACGTGGGCAACTTTGCGAATGGGGAGCGCGACTGCCGGCACAGAAGAATCCTTCGGCACAGTCCAAAGGTCGAAGATCTGCGCGAGACGTCTCATCTGTGCCCCATCGAGAGCATCAGGTCCCGCAACGAATGCGCGCTGGAAGTAATCCATCGCCGACCCCGGATCGGTGTCGACGAGCGAATCGCCTATCCGGAACGCAACCTGAGCGAGCCGGGCTTTTTCGCCGGAGCGGTAGAGCGCCAGCGTGTATGCATGATTGATGAGATCGGAATCGTAGCCGGTTTCTTCGGCGGCTTTTTCCAGCAGGGCTGAAGCGGCTTTGAAGTCTCCTTCCTTCAAAGCCTCGAAGGCTTTCTCGTAGCTCACTAACCCTTTCGGGCTTGGTGGTGCTCCTGCGCTCTACGCTTCAAGCGGGCTTTCTTCTTGTTGCGATTGACACGTCGGCGTTTGAGGATCTCGTACTTCGTAGTCATTATTTCTGTCCCTTCAGGGAAGCAATAGCCTTGGCTTCGTCGTCGTAAACATCGAACACCGTCAGCAGTTTTGTCATCTGCAGCAGATCCTTAGTTTTCGACGTCAACTTGAGAAGCTTCACATCCCCACCCTTATTGCGGATCGTCGTGTAGGACGAAACAAGTTCGCCCAGCCCCGAACTATCGATATAGCTGACATCGCCCAGGTTCAGGATGAATTTGCGCTCGCCTTCATTGACGCTGGAGCGCAGGGTCTCACGCAGCAGAAGCACGGGCTCCCCGATCGTCAGCTTGCCCGACAGATCGAGAACCGAAACGTCTTCAAACCTGCGAGTTTTAATACTCAAACTCATAACGACACCATCCTCCCAGTAGGCCTCATAAGAAAAATGCGATCGAGAGATTATCGCCGATCCCCGCAGGGTTTCAAGCCTTTCCTGCCCTGCATGCCTAGCAACGGCGCGGATGCTACACTGAGGGGCCTTTTTGGTGGAACATAGTGGACGGATATAAAGGACGCCTGGCCGCAGTAGCTGCCATCTTTATCATTTCAATCACGATTGGCGTGCTGGTCACCCAGGAAGGCGCCCGGATGCCCCTTCGCGCCGAGCAGATTGCGTCCGTTGGCGGCGTTTATGAATTCGCCTGGTCCCCGGACGGTAAAACCATCGCATTTATCGGTCCGACGGGGGGCGGCTTCGATATCTGGACCGTGTCCTCCACCGGCGGGCAAAGCCGTCGTATCTCGTCCACGCAGCGTTTCAAGAAGCAGCTTCGCTGGTCCGCCGACAGTAAATGGCTTGCCTTCATCGCCTATCAGGACGACGGCAACAGTGACTTGCGGGCGATTAATCTTTCCGAGAACACCATCCTCAACCTGACGGATACCGCCTCAGAGGAGAGCGATCCCGCCTGGTCTCCCGACAGCCGGCAGATCGCCTTCACCGAGCGCACCGGGGGCAAGGTCAGTGTAATGAGTGTGAACATCCAGTCGGGGATGGTGCGCAAGCTAACCGACGCCCCGGCAGCGGATCTTCGATGGTCCCCGGACGGCAAGTGGCTGGTGTTCGTTGCGAACTTCCTGCAACTGCGGGACGAGCGCCGGGAGAATGAAGACATTTTTGTCGTGTCCGCAACGGGCGGCGAACCACGGCTCATCACTGGGGGCACGCCGCGATTCCGGGATAACTCGCCAAGCTGGGCGCCCGATTCGCGGAGAATTGTTTATACGTCTGAGGAATCCGGCTTCAGCAACCTTTATATCGTCGATACGCAGAGTGGCGCACGGCAACCGCTAACTTCGGGGGCGGCCGATAATCTGTCGCCGCAATGGTCGTCTGATGGGAACACGGTGGCGTATGTCCGTGCGGAGAATTCGGTTCTCCATGTGTTTGCCATCACCATCGCGGATAACCGCACGGTACGGCTTTCCGACGCCGATGGAGTTAATGGCGGGTTTGGAAACAGCGTGAGCACCGCCCCTCCCGGTACGCTCGCCTGGTCGCCGGACGGCAAGCGTCTCGCCTACACGCATTCTGATCCCGCGCGAACCTCGGACATCTGGGTTGTTGCCCTCGATGGTTCGCGGCCAATGCAACTGACAAACTCCATGCCGGGTGACTTGCGGCGCGACAGCCGTTTTTCGTGGCCGGATCGCATGAGCTATCGCAGCTTCGATGGCCGTGAAGTGTCGGCCCTCGTGTATAAGCCCAAAGGGGCGAAGCCTCGCTCGGGTCACCCCGCGGTTCTGCTTTATCGCGACTCGCTCGACGGGGCGCACGCCATTGCCTGGGATCCCATCGTGCAGTTCCTTGCCAGCAACGGGTACCTCGTGTTTGCCCCGGACGTTCGCGGCTCCGGCGGACACGGGCGCGAATACCGCCAGTTGGTTGCCGGACATGGAGGCGACTCCGATGTGCGTGACGCACTCTTTGGCCTTGATCGCCTTTCCTCTGAAGGGCTGATCGACGTCGAAAAGCTGGGAGTGATGGGCGCCGGTACCGGCGGATTCCTCACCACGGCAACACTGATCCGCGGCGAAACCCGGTTCAAGGCGGCCGTAGCCATCAACGCCATTGTCGACACCGTGACAGCGGCCTCGTATCCCGGGACGGAAGACTGGTCGCACTACATGCTCGGGGCAACGCCCATGGAGAATCCCATGGCGCACTTCGAACGCTCGATCGTGAACTTCGTCGATACGCTGCGCACCCCGATCGCTTTTCTCTACGCCCGGCAAAACCCTTCCGCGCCGCTTCAGCAGTTGCAACAATTTGCAGTGCAGGCCGAGGTCAAAGGCCGATGGTATGATTACCGCGTCTTTGAAACCGAGTTTGGTGGATGGAGAACATGGCGTCCTTCGAGTATGCGTCTCGCGCTCGAAGGCATCGAGGCGATGTTTGAAAAATATCTTCAGGGCCGGGATCGAGACGTCCGCCTGAGCCGTAGTCGTTAAAACTCTATGAAGATTTTGACCAGTGCTCTTCTGCTGGCTGCTTTGCTTCAACAGCCGGATGCTGAAACCCGTGTCGTCAATTACCTCAAGGCGAATGTAAAGCCGGGCCAGCCCGTCATCGTGGCTGATCTCGTGAATAAGGTATTCAAAGCGCCCGACGAGCAGCAGGTGCTGCAACGGCTTTACAACACCTTCTTCAAGATTCCAGGCGCAATCGTCGAATTTCAGGCCCGCACGAAACGCATTCCCACCCTCAAGGAACTGTCGGAGCAGTTCGCCTTCAAGGTCCCTGGCGAGATGGACGTGATTCTTCGCATCATGGAGTCGGATCCCCGGATCCCGAAATTCATGACGCGTAACCCGCGCACGGGAGAAATCACGAAGATCGACGTCGCCATCATCAAAGCTGATCCGAACTTCGGCAAGGCCGTGGAACGCACCATCGCTGGATGGGAAGGAAAACAGGCGCCGCCATTCTCGCTGACCCAGTTTTCGGGACAGCCCCTGAACTCGACCGCCCTGGCCGGCCAGCCCTATATGGTTTATTTTTGGTTCTCGAACTGTCCGCCCTGCGTCCAGACAACACCGACTCTGGTGAAGCTCTACAACAAGTACTCCGCGCAAAAATTCAGGATTGTGGCGGCGAATGCGGATCACGTTCTGGAGTTGACGTATCCGGACTCGGTTCGAACCAATTACGTTAAGGCGCAAGGCATCCAGTTCACGACGGGTCACCTGACGCCGACGATGCAGCAGGCTTATGGGGGTGTCTCGCTCTTTCCCACCATGTTCTTCGTTAATCGCCAGGGGAAGGTCGTGAAGCACCTTGTGAGTTTGCAGACGGAAGCGGCGATTGAGGCGGCGATCAAGGAGACACTAAAGTAGAGAACGGGAACTGGGGAAATGTTCATAGCTCAATGTTCAATGCTCAATTCTCATCGAAGGATGCTTCGCGGCATTTGCTTACTAAGAAAAAGCTGCGAAGCCACCTCCGATGAGAATTGAGCATTGAACATTGAGCTATGAACATTTCCCCGGTTTAACTGCAGGAGGTCACGACACGATGAAACCACTCTTTGTGATGTTCCTCATGGCGGCGAGCGCTCACGCGCAGGCCGCCCAGCACTTGCTTGTTGCGAACAAGAACGGCAACACACTGTCCGTCGTGAACGCGAAGACTCTCGCAATCGAACACACGGTAAACGTCGGCGACGGCCCCCATGAAGTCGCGGTCATTCCAAACGGAACCAAAGCCTACGTATCCAATGCTGCCGGCAATTCCGTCTCCGTGATCGACCTGAAAACCTACGCCGAGAAGAAGATCGCCTCGCCGGATTTCGCCTACCCGCATGGCATCGCCTTCACTCCGGACTCACGTCGCGCGATCGTAACCAGCGAACAAAGCAAAAAAATCTTTCTCATCGATGCCGCCACCGATCAGATCCTCCGCGTGATCGCCACAGATCAGGAGGGAACCCATATGGTCGTCATCAACAAGGCAGGAACCTGGGCGTACTTCTCGAACCGGGACTCGAATACTGTGTCGTTTATGGATCTAAGGGACTTCCGCATCGTGGCGAACGTGCCCGTCGGACAAGGCGGTGAAGGCATCGCTCTGTCTCCGGACGAGAAGGAGCTTTGGGTCGGCGAGCGCGATGTCGCGACAGTAAGTATTGTCGATGTGGCCAAACGGCAACGGGTGACGACTTTACCTGCGGGCCCCTCTCCAGTTCGGGTGACGTTTACTCCAGACGGCAAACACGCCCTCCTTCCTGATCGGCAAGCGAATGACGTGAGGATTTTCGATACCGCCTCCCGAAGGCAGGTAAAGAGTATCCCTGTATGTTCTGGCGCTGGCGGCATTCTCGTAGCCGCCGATGGGAAGTCGGCATATGTAACATGTCAGGCTTCGAACGATCTCAATGTGATTGATGTCGCGAGTTGGACGGTCACGAACAAGATCACCCTCGGCCGTGGGCCTGACGGTATCGCGATAAAGTAGCCGGCGGGCTACGCCTGACATATGAACACAGCGATACAGAAAGACTCCTTCGTTAACCGGCTTCTGGGCTTCATCGAAAAGGCCGGAAACATTCTGCCGCATCCGGCAACGCTGTTCGTGATTCTGGCTCTGCTTGTGCTTATTCTTTCGGCCGTGACCGCCAGCATGGGCGTGTCCGTCGTGCATCCAGGCACAAAGGAAACCGTCAAGGCTGTCAGCCTCCTGAATGTTGCCGGACTGCATCGTATTCTTTCGTCGCTGGTGACGAACTTCACCGGCTTCGCGCCGCTCGGTACCGTGCTTGTCGCAATGCTGGGAATAGCCGTCGCGGAAGGAAGCGGGCTCATTTCAGCGGTGCTGCGTGCGGTGGTGCTGTCGGCGCCACGAAAACTTCTCACGATGGTTGTGGTTTTCGCCGGAGTTGTTTCTCACGTCGCAAGCGATGTCGGTTATGTCGTGGTAATTCCACTGGGCGCGATGATTTTTCTGGCGGTTGGCCGGCATCCCCTGGCGGGACTGGCCGCGGCTTTCGCGGGCGTTTCAGGAGGGTTCAGCGCCAACCTGCTGCTCGGCCCTACCGACGTTATCCTGTCCGGCCTCACGCAGGAGGCTGCGCGCATCCTGGACAAGAGCATTGTCGTGACCCCGGCGGCGAACTTTTACTTCATGGCAACTTCCGCCGTCCTCGTCACGATTGTCGGAACCTGGATCACGGAGAAAATCACGATACCGCGGTTCGGCGCCTATTCAGGCGAAGAGAAGCCCAATACCTTGACGGACCTGGGACCCGCCGAGAAACGAGGTTTGTGGTTCGCGGCGGTGATCTCCATTCTGTTCATTGGGACCATTCTGTGGGGGCTCGTGCCGTCGGGTGGCTTCCTGCGCGATCCACAGACGAATGGCGTCCTCCGCTCCCCGTTCATGTCCGGAATTGTCGCCGTTATCTTTTTTGGCGGCGTGTTGGCCGGCCTGGCGTACGGCATCGGTGCACGCACAATCCGAAACGACAGCGACGTGATGAAGGCGATGGAGAAGGCGATGTCCACGATGGCGCTTTATCTCGTCCTCGCCTTTTTCGCCGCGCAGTTTGTGTCCTATTTCAACTGGACCAATCTCGGCGTCATTACGGCGGTAAAGGGCGCTGAACTCCTGCGCGCGTCGGGAATCGGCGGCATTCCCCTGATCATCAGCTTTGTCATCGTGACCGTGCTGCTGGACCTGGTGCTCGGCAGCGCATCGGCGAAGTGGGCGGTGATGGCGCCCGTCTTCGTGCCCATGTTGATGTTACTCGGCTATTCTCCGGAGATGACACAGGCGGCCTACCGTATCGGCGACAGCGTGGCGAACATCATCACTCCATTGATGTCGTACTTCCCTCTTGTCGTCGCCTTTGCGCAGCAGTACGACAGAAAGGCCGGCATCGGAACGGTCATGGCGACGATGATGCCGTATTCCGCAACATTCTTTGTCGCATGGACGCTGCTGCTGGTGATCTGGTATCTGGCCGGCCTTCCGCTGGGACCGGGAGCAGAGATTTTCTACGAGCCGGCTTCGGCGACGCCATAGGTCAGCGTCGCGAATGTTGCGGTATCATCGGTTCGGTGGTTAACGAGAGGTTTCTCCAGAATCTGAGACGATTGGGTCTGATCGAAGGGATTTCAACGCTGATCCTTTTTGGTATCGCAATGCCGTTGAAATATGTCGGCGGGATTCCGATCGCCGTGACGATCGCCGGCTCCATCCATGGGCTGCTTTTCACGGCGTTGGCCATCATGTTTATCCAAGCCTCAAAACGAGTGCCGATACCCCGCAGTCTGGCAACCCTGGGCATCGTCGCCGCGATTGTTCCTTTCGGACCCTTTATCATCGACGGACGTCTGGCGCGTTTCTCCGGCCGGCGTTGATTGACGTCCGATGTCGTTTCTCGCGCATGTCGAACTTCTCCGGCTCTTCATGGCCCGGCGCGACGCTATCGTCGAGAAGATTCACGGGCTGCTGAACGCCCAGCGAAAGCCGATCCCCTATCTGCAAAACGGTCCCCTTCTATCTCGTGAGTTTGAGGACTGCTTTTTTACGGTCACCGGCATCACCCGGGAACAAGGCCGATTAAGAGGTCAACTGCAGGAAGCGCACTGGGCCGGTGGATTCAAACCGCGCGAGAGTCCGGGACTGCACAACGACCTGGTCGATTCGGGAGAGATGATGGTCCGCGCCTTTCATCTCTGGCGGCAGACGCATTGGCCAGGACACAGTGGCCGTACCCGCTATGCGCACATCCTTTTCAATCTGTACGTCATACGACAGCTTGCGCTGCTGGTAATGCGCCTCTGGGATGGCGGCCCAACCAGCGACGTCCGCCTTCCGCAGGTTCAAGCCCTTCTCGATGAGTTGTGGAGAACCACGCCGTCGGATCACCCAACGCTCGTACGCGACGCGCGATGGCTCATTCTCGTCGCACAGAGCCCGACGACCAATGAACTGGCGGCATATTTCGAAGTCGCGGCAAAGATCGCCGGAGGACTTGCGCGGCAGGATTGCCTGGAGATTTACAAAGCCAGTGTTCGCATGGCGGGCGGACACTTGCGTTCACAGCTTCGGCACGTTTGTGTACAGAAGGGAGTTTCGCTCGCCGAGCACAACCTGGTTTTGAGCACGCGCAGATCCAACGCTCTCGACATCGCGCTGCTGATTCAGGGCCTCGCTCCGCTCCTAGAGGCTTATGAACACGCCCTGCACGACGGCGACAGCGCCAGACGCCTCGAACTGGCGTCTTCCATTCTTCAGGGCATTTCGCCAGATCCGGAGTTGTTTGTAAATCGTCTCGACCTCCTGGGTCCATACAGCATGATCGAGCATCTGTTCATTGCGACGGACAGCGATGGGCACGTTGACTACACGCCTCAGGGAAGGCGGCACTTGCATTTGCTCGGCGAATACGAATCACGGATCAGCCGGTTGTCTCAGTCCTTGTCTGACGATTGCCCGCACTTCAAGCCGGTTGACGGCGCCTATTCCCCATACGGGGTGCTCTATGGGTTTTCATCCAATCTCCTCGAGCATATGGCGTTCAAAACCTTGCAGCCCGATGCGGTAACCCGGTTCAGCCTGGAGGATGTCTTTACCGAAGGCGGAGCTGACAAACGGGCATGGGTCAGCGGCTGGCGCCAGTTACCGCATGTCAAAGCAGAAATGGCAAAGCTGTTCGAGTATCCCCAGCAGTTTGCCGAAGACATTTTTGTCCGCATCGAGCAGGCGTTGCACAGCCGCGTAGCGGCTCGGACCGGCCGCCTGTTCATTCTGGCGGATTCGAAGGGGTCGGATGTCCCGGATCTTCCTGAGCAATACCTTCTATCGGCAGATAGTTATGGCCAGGCAGACCTTTTACACAGCCGGAATGAAGGAGAGTTCCTCCTTAGCTACAAGTCACCCGCAGGATGGGTTGCCATTACCAAGGACGTTCTCTCAGAGGTTTTGGGTGCCGGGCGCGATGTGAGGATTGCTGGATTACCCCCTGCGGCAGCCGAAGTCTTGAGGCTGATGATTGCCAAATCCATCCGCGTCGATTAGAGTACGCTGCTCTGATATAAAAGTGAGGAGACGGTATGTCATTTACGCTCAACACCCGTAAATCGGGCGATGTGGTCATTATTGATATGAACGGGCGCCTTTCGATCGGCGAGGCTGTGTTGCTGCTGCGCAATACGACGCGCCGCTTTATTGAAGACGGAAGCAGCAAGTTCGTCCTGAATCTGGGCAATGTGTCGCACATCGACAGCGCCGGCCTGGGCGAGCTCATCTCGATCTACACATCGGTCAGGAACAAACAAGGCGACGTCAAGCTGTTGAATCTGGACAAGAAGGCGAAGGACCTGCTCCAGATGACCAAACTGCTGACGGTGTTTGACACCTATAACGACGAGGCCAAGGCGCTCGAATCGCTCAACAAGTAACGCCCATCTTGGCCACGAGCAGTTGCAGAATCCCAATCCCGCAGTTTCCTGATCCGGCCGTGGACATACCTTTGGCCGAGTCGAAGGCCACCCAGGTTGCCGTCCTGGCCGGCGGTTGCTTCTGGTGTGTAGAGGCGGTCTTCCGGGAACTTCGAGGCGTGGAGTCCGTTCGGTCGGGTTATGTCGGAGGAACGGCGGCGACCGCCAACTACAAGGCTGTCTGTAGTGGGCAAACCGACCACGTCGAGTCCATAGAGATTGTCTATGACGGCAGCCGGGTGTCGTTTGGGCAACTGCTCAAGATCCATTTCTCCGTTGCCCACGATCCGACGACTCTGAATCGTCAGGGGAATGATATCGGGACGCAATATAGGTCCGTTATCTACTACGTTGACGATGAGCAGAAGCGCGTCGCCGAAGCCTACATCCGCCAGCTTAACGATGCCGGAATTTTCACCAGCCCCATTGTGACCACGGTGGAACCCTTGAAAACTTTCTTTGAAGCGGAGGGCTACCACCAGAACTACGCCGCGCTGAATCCCAATCAGCCTTACGTCGCCTACGTGGCACTACCCAAAGTAGACAAGCTGCGGGAGTCGTTTCCGGAAAAGCTGAGCTGAAGAAGAACGTTCGAGGGGTGAGGCAAATAGGAGGACGGTGAACTGAGCCGAAAGCGGTAGAATCGCCCTGAAAAATCATGCGAGCGACGACATGCGTTCTCCTGATGGCGATCGCCATAATGCCCGGCTTGGCACAGCAGAAACCCTTCGACTTTCGAGAGCCTCTTCGGCTGAATCTCTTTTCCGGCAACAGCGGCAATGCGACGCTGACGCTGGCCAACACGAAACTGCGCCGTGGCGAGCAATACCACGCCCAGTACATGTTCCAAAACACGCGTGGCAGTTATTGGGTGTACAACCCTTTCTTCCTTCGGCTTGTGCCGTTGCCCGGGCAACTTGCGATCTACGACTCCGAGAAACGCTATATAGGCGACTTGATCGCCTTTATTCAAGGATCACGAACCCGCGTGGGGACGGATAATTTCATCCTGCTGCGCGAGGGCAATTCGGTGGGCGCAAAAATAGATTTCCGAGCCGGCTTCGTCCCGCTGAAATACGTCAGCGGGGGCACCTTGCTTCCACCCGGGAAATACCATGTTCAGCTAATCCTGTACGGAGTCTTTGTGAACTCAAGTCCGGGCCGGGTCTCCTGGGACGATGCGAACTTCGATAAGTCGGAAGCCCTGCGTTCGAATTCCGTTGCCATTGAAATCGTCGAGTAGCTGGGCGAAGGTGCGCGTCCACGAATCTACCGCTTCGCAACTGGCTTCGCGAAGGACGACGGGGCTACCCCTTCTTCTTCAGCCGAACCAGAAAGCGGCTGGTCCCGGAACCGATCGGGCGGATGCTATTGAACATCATCTGCTGGATACGCCAGTCGCCGCCTTCTTTCTTCCACACGGTGAGGAATCGGCCGTCGTCGCGGATATGATCGGCACCGCTCAGGCTCTGGATGGCGACGAGGTAGGCCCAGCGTTCAACGGCCCAACCGTCGAACATGGTGACTTCGCGTTCCGTCTGCTCCAGGGTAACGATGCGGAAAGCGGTGAAATATTCCTCGTGCCACTCCTCGATTTCTTTCTTACCGAACAAGGAAGGCTCGTTCGGGGCCATCAGCACCGCGTTATCGCCGTAGTAGGAGAGAACGGTGGCGACATCGCTGTTGAGAAAGGCTTCAAGTAACCGGCGTCGAGGTTCGGCTATGGGATCGGTTTCGCTGTGCTTTGTGCTCATGCTCCCCTCGTTTCTTCAGCAACGCTCGGCAATCACGATCGTGATGTCATCGGTCTGATCCCGGCCGCGGGTAAACTCGCCAATCGACGCCAGGACCGCTTCATGAACACCGGCCGCGCCCTTGATGCCTTCGCGCTGAATGATCTCCTTGACGCGCTCTTCTCCAAACATCTCGCCCGCGACGTTCTCCGCTTCCGTGAGGCCGTCGGAATACACGAACACGAGGTCACCGGGCGCGAGGTCCATCGGGGAACCTTCAAAACTTGCGAAGTCAAACGCCCCCAGCACCATGCTCGTGGACGGCAACTCGTCGATCGTAGCGCCAATTGCACGGTACACAAACGCGGGGTTATGCCCGGCGCTGACATAGTGCCCCTTACCCTCGGGAGAAATGGAACACACAAACATGGTTGCGAACTTTCCCGACGACTTCGAGTGAATGAATTTGTTGAGCCGGTTCAGCGCCGCTTCGGGCGCGTCGCCATCCTGCAAACGAAGCTGCAGGCAACCGAGGATCATCGAACTGAGAACGGATGCAGCGATCCCTTTTCCTGAAATGTCCGCGAGAACGGCGATGAGATCTCCGGAGGGCATGACCTGAAAGTCGTAGAAGTCGCCACCGACGTAGCGTGTCGGCCGGCAGATCGAGCTGAGTTTCAAAGTAGGAAGCTTGGGAATCTCCCGGGGCAGCAGGCTGCGCTGGGTTTCCTCGGCCAGGGCCAGATCGCGTTCGAGGCTCTTCCTCTGCTCGATGCTCTTCATCATCTCTACACGTTCGAGCACATTGCCGGCTTCGACCGCGAGTTTGCCGAGGATCTTCTGGTCCAGTCCCGACAGGGAGTGCATCGCCTTCGTGCTGTCCAGGTAAAGAATGCCGAGAATGGCCGCAGAGTCGCCATCGGTGGGGATACCGAGGAGCGGAAGACAGGCAATCGCGCGGAGATTCATTCCAACGATACTCGCCTGCGCCGCAAAGTCTCCCTGGATACCTTCAACCATGAACACTTCTCGCCGCTTTGAGACGACATCGCGAACGATACTCTGGCTGGTACGGAACTGAGTCTCGGAAAGCTTGCGTTTGTCGCCATCCATCCCGGCCGCGTAGCCGTAGCCGTCAAGTTTCCGCGTCATGATGAAAGCGCGCTCGGCGCCGCTGATGCGGAGGGCATGATCGAGAATCTGGTTCAAAGCGTTCTCGGGAGTAAAGACCTGGCTCCACTCATTCTGAAAATTCAGAATGCAGAGAATCTTCTCGAGGTCCGACGCCTCAGACGGAAGAACTTTCCCGAGGTCAGTGAAGGACTTCTGAACGATGCGGGTCGTATCCACTTCCTGGCGCGGCTCTGAGCCATCGACCAGGTATTGGAACTCATCGCCCTTGCCAAATACGATCCTGTCGCCATGAGTCAGCGGATGGCGGCTGACGCGCTGCCCGTTAACGAACGTACCGTAGGTGCTGTCCAGATCCTGTATTTCGTAACTGCCCTGGCCGGTTACGAGCTTGGCATGTCGCCGCGAAACGTGCTGGCTTGTGAGAACCAGATCGACACCGCCGGCACGGCCGATAATGATCTCGGGAGATGTAATCAGGTATTCCTGAGATCGCCCGTCCGCGGCTTTCCACTTGAATCGGGGAGCATTCATGATTGAGCAGAACTGAAGCGAATGGACTGAACCGGACTGGTCACAATCGTTTGGCCTTCGAAAAGAATTTCCATACTAAAACCTGCATAAATTCCGCCGAGTTTCAGGAAGCTACCACGCATTGAACTGCCGCAAAGTCGTGCCGGCGTGCGTTCCGGGAAAAATTTCCCTCCGCGAATCAGAATCTCGCGTCCAGCGCCATCGATAACGGTGATCTCGTACACGCTGTTGCGGGTTTCCACAATCAATTCGGAGAGATCCGGCCGAGTGGCAATCTGAACGCCTTCGTTCCACGAGTAGTTGACCCACGTATCGAGAATCGCGGAAGCGGAGTAACGCGACGTTTCGTACATGACGTGTATCTATCCCAAACCCAGCATTATTGTAAAGGTCGATCCAACGCCAAGCCGGCTGCTGACCGAGAGCGTGCCCCCCTGACTCTCGATCGCATGCTTTGCGATCGCGAGGCCCAGCCCGGTTCCCCCATACTCCCTGGTTCTGGATTTTTCGACACGATAGAAACGCTCGAAAACACGCACGAGGTCTTCCTGAGGAATTCCGACTCCGGTATCCATCACGTCGATGCGGGTTCCGGCATCTGTTTGCGAAACGGAGACGCGCAGTTCACCGCCGGAACGATTGTAGTGAATGGCGTTGTCTATAAGATTGGAAAGCGCCCGTGTCAGCCGCGAACGGTCTGCGTGTATCTCTATGGGAGCGCAATCCAGCTTCGCGTCGATCTTTTTTTCCGCCAGCCCGTGTTGCCGTGAATGGAGTTGCTGCTCCAGTAACTCGCGCAAGTTGAGCCGTTCCTTTTGAGCGGGCAATTCCCTTTCAAGGTTCGCGAGAATGAGCAAGTCGTCAACGAGGGCCTGCAGAAGAGAGGAATTCCTTTCGATGGCTTCCAGGAACTCACGCTTCACGG
>Ga0315912_10003982_pt1 | contig 14265 bp, 17 predicted proteins | sample VfabasoilMG_FD_204469 | JGI IMG/M metagenome (GOLD analysis project Ga0315912, IMG submission 204469) | Garden soil microbial communities collected in Santa Monica, California, United States - V. faba soil | ecosystem: Environmental > Terrestrial > Soil > Garden | place: USA: California... | reverse complement strand
TCCAAGCCTCTGCTGGGACGCGCGGCAGGCGCGGGACGCGGCGCGAAGATGCCATCCTTTCACATTGACCTGCATTCCGGTCGCGGCAAGAGCGAAGTAGAATATCTCCATGGCGCGGTTGTGCGCGCCGGCGAAAAGTTCAATGTGCCGACGCCCGTCAATAAAGTGTTGACCGAAACATTGATGGCTTTGACGAACAAGGAAATTCCGTTGGAAGAGTTCGCACACAAGCCGGAGAAGTTGTTGAAGAAATTGTAATTACGTAGGGGCGAGGTTGTCTCGCCCCGTGACCGCCCAAGATAAAATATCAAATTGAAATTCAATTTATCAATGAACATGGGCGGGGGAACCCCGCCCCTACAAGACCAAAATGAAAAACAAAATAAAAACCATTCCTCCTCGTGCCGATGTTGAGATTCATCTCCCTGATGGACGCGTACTGTCTGGTCCGCGCGGGGCGACGGTGGGGGAGTTCCTCGCCGCGGTTCCGTTGGAGTCCCAGATCGTTGGGGCGGTTGTCAATGGCGAACTGCGTGAATTAAACTTTGTCATCAGCATCGAATCGCAGGTCGAGCCGGTGTTTGTGGAATCGGCTGATGGCTCGCGTATCTATCGCCGTTCGCTCACGTTTTTGCTTGAAATGGCATTTGCCGACCTGTTTCAGGAGGGGACGCTTTATGTCGATCACTCCGTTGCATCAGGCGGGTATTACTGTGAGGTGACGGGACGTGCCCCGCTCTCGGCGTCCGAGATCGACGCGTTGAGAGCGCACATGCAAAAATTGATCGAAGCGGACATGCCTTTCGTGCGGAAGGAAATGCCGTTGGGGGAAGCCATCGAATATTTTCGTTCACGCGGCTATGAAGACAAAGCACAACTTTTCAAGTATCGCAAAAAACCCTACCTGACCCTATACAGCTTGGGCGACCGCATGGATTATCACCATGGATACATGGTTCCCTCCACGGGGTATTTGCGTGTGTTCGATCTGGCATTGACGAATGGCGGGTTTACGTTGATGTATCCGCGCCGATATTTTTCTGATGAATTGTTACCGGTACCAGAGTACCCGAAGTTGTTGGCGGCATTCCGTCAATATGGCAACTGGCTCGGGCGTTTGGGAATTGATAATGTCGGTTCGTTGAACGAAGCCATCGAAACAGGTCGTGCCGACGAGATCGTGCTGGTCTCGGAAGCTTTTCATGAGCAGAACCTGTCGAACGTGGCGCGCACGGTTGCAGGGCAACTCGATAAGAGTCATTTGATCTTGATTGCGGGTCCGTCATCCTCCGGCAAGACCACTTTCTCGCGGCGGCTCACGGTGCAGTTGCTTGCGTTGGGTATTTCCCCATTTCCGCTTGAACTCGATAATTATTTTATCAACCGCGACAAAACGCCTCTCGGTGAGGATGGCAAGCCCGACTTTGAGTCCATTGATGCGCTTGATCTAGCTTTGCTGGCGGAGCATTTGCAGAAAATGATTCAGGGAGAAGAAGTTCAATTGCCGCGTTACAACTTCTTGTCCGGGATGAGCGAGGCGGGGCAGGTCATCCAATTGCAACTGGGACAGCCCATCATCCTCGAAGGAATCCACGGCATGGACCCGCGACTCATCCCCGAAAGTTTGAGCGGGGAGGCGTTCCGTATCTACGTCTCGGCTCTGACTCAGTTGAACCTGGATCGCCACAACCGCGTTTCCACCACTGACACTCGACTCATCCGGCGCATTGTGCGTGACGCGCGTGAACGGGGTTATAACGCCGCGCACACCATCCGGCAATGGGAGGCGGTGCGGAACGGCGAGAAGCGGCATATTTTTCCGTTTCAGGAGAATGCGGATGTGATGTTCAACTCGGCGCTGGTGTATGAGATGGCGGCGTTGAAGCCGTTTGCCGAGCCGCTGTTGCGGCAGGTGAGTTATGGCACGCCGGAATACATCGAAGCGAAACGCCTGCTGGCGTTCCTCGAATGGTTCCTGCCGCTGGATGTGAATCTCGTGCCGGATAATTCTCTGTTGCGTGAGTTTTTAGGTGGTTCGATCTTGAGGAATTTTACGGTGTGGAGGGAGAGGTAAGATTAGTGTATAAGCATGAACTCGAAGGCTTCCGAAAATGCCTTCGAGTTTTTTATCCCCTTGACTTAGAGCGCACTCGAATTGATAGGATGTGCCCAACATTTCATTTCAAGGAGAGAATCTTATGCGTTACAAGTTGTTGGGTCACAGCGGTGTTCGTGTTTCGGAAGTCTGTTTGGGAGCGATGACCTTCGGGGATGCCTTTGGCGATCCTCGAAGCATCGGTGTATCGAAGGAGGAGAGCCGCAAAGTGTTCGACCGATTTGCGGAAGCAGGCGGCAATTTCATTGACACGGCGATCAATTATTTCGGGGGTCAAAGTGAAACGTTGTTGGGTGACTTTCTCAAAGCGGATCGGGATCATTTTGTGGTGGCTACAAAATATTCGGGTAACGACGTCAACGCTACCGATCTTAACATAGCAGGTGATAGTCGAAAGAATATGAGGTTGTCCGTTGAGCGGAGTCTCAAACGCCTGCAGACAGATTACATTGACCTGTATTACCTGCATGTGTGGGATTACACCACGCCCATCGAAGAAGTGTTACGCACAGCAGATGATCTAGTTCGGCAGGGAAAGATCCTGTATTTTGCCATTTCCGATACCCCCGAATGGATCGTTGCGGAGGCTTGTGCCCGTGCTGAATTGATGGGTTGGACTCGCCCTGTGGCGGTACAAGTCCCGTATTCGCTGGCATGGCGTGACGTGGAACGGGCTACACTGCCGATGGCAAAATATTGGGATATGGCAGTCTGTACCTGGGGCATGTTGGATGGCGGCGTGCTTTCGGGGAAGTACAACACCAAATCGGACACACCCCGACGCTACCAGATAGACCAGTTGGATGAGCGCCGCCAAAGGATCGTAACGGAGTTGTAGAAGGTGGCGGATGAAGTGGGGCGGACGCCGTCACAGGTGGCGTTGAATTGGGTGCGACAATGTAGCTTTGCCCAAGTGATTCCCATCATTGGCGCACGGACTGTGGAGCAACTGGATGACAATCTGGCTTGTCTGGAATGGACTTTGACCGATGAGCAGATCTGTCAACTGAATTCATCCACCACTTTCATGCGCGGCTATCCGGAGGATTTGATGATCGATGCGCGACCTTATCTCTTCGGTAAAAATTTTGACTTGCTGGATAACCACCGCGCCGGTCCTTACTTGACCAAAGCATGAGAACTGCTAGACACTTAAGGCTTCAGCCACGGATTACACTGATACTCACGGATTTTGATTTTTCTGCCTGGGTTTGAGAAGCTTCGTGCTAATTCGTGACATCGTGCCCGAAGGGTAAATCCGTGGCTGAAAGATCGAAAGATTAAATTCGGGATGTGTCATGCTCTTTGTATATATAGGTTCTACTTTTCCATGCCCTGCAACCAAAGTTCCGCATCCTCGGCTTTGACGGCATGCTCCGCCTCGTGGATCATTGCATTCAGGCTTCGTCTGCGGCGGAAGGGGGCGTTGGCTGGTAAATAGGACTCTGGCAAAAGCGTCGGCTGGTTGTTCAGCGATATGTTGAAGCACGGCGACCAACGCTCGATCAGGGATCGTTCAGATGCATTCAGGTCATTTCCGAGGTTGTTGAATTGCTCGGATCGTGAGCTCAAAAGTTCAATCATGAAACTCATTGACCGGGGCCAGTTGACCCACACGAACCGTCCCACAAGGGAATGCCCGTGGAACCCGCCGAGCAAATGTTCCCAGACGCGGGTAAAGGCAAGCTGTGATTGCCCGACATAGAATGCAACGTTTTCGTCTCGAAATAGATAGAGGTCGAAATCTTTCCAAGATTCGGGACACTGTTCGACGAGGATGAATCGTTTGAGTGAGGTTACAACTTTTTCATTCATCTAGTTTGCATTGATACAACTTGAGTTGTTCGTCTCCATGCTCGATCATTTTGACGAATTCCCAACCCAGACTTTCCAAAATACCTGCGGCGTTGACCGTTGTTGCATAGATCCTTCCGTAGCCTTGGTTGACGGCTAATCTCATACAAGCCCGAACCAGCTCCGTGCCAACACCGTGACCTCGATGGGACTCTACGACAAATAAGCCTCCCAATTCAGGCTGGAACTCTGGCAGTGTTTCGGTGTTGCTGTCTCGCAAGATGACTGTCCCAACCAGTTGACCTGACTCGAAAGCAACAAGGCGGCAGGGGAGACTGTCCCGAGAAGTGTCTTCCATAAAATCCTGCTCAATTTGTTCTTGCGACCAGTCCGCAAAATAATCAGACCATTGGTCACGGAACCACTTTGCCAGTGTAGGGATGGTATCGAGGTGATCTGCGAGGAAACCGATTGTGATCATATGTAAGGCGCCTTATTGTATGCTGGTCTCTTTATCCTCGACAACGTTTATCACATTATGTACCAACTGTGAGATAGTTTCAGTAGTATTTTCACCATAGACATCCAGGTCTATTCTTTCGTGGATATTTCCATATTTCCTTACCAAAACGCATCGAATTATTTCTGTTTCGGGTTCGTCGAGTCCGATATAGCAAGCGGGAGGCTGGAAGGTTGAAGCTTCAAGTGTTGATATAACAATTTGATCTATCAACACATCCACACCATATGCATCCCACCTTGGGTCTGCGTTAAGCTCAACTGGTACAGCAAGATATTTGATTATCGTGTGAGTAAAACGAACATCATGCCCTGTACGATAATACCCTACAAATTTTCGTATCGCCAGTTCGTCAATGTTTGGGTCATATTCCAATTGATTGAACTGGTCGGTGATAATCGAATCCCACATCCAGTTATTAGAAAACCGGGATTTGTCCATAAGCATACCAAGTAGTTCAGAATCTGAACTTTCCACAGTTTCAAATATTTGGGGAAGGTGCAATAGTCGCCGGACATACTTCTGAGATGCCGCAATAATTAGTGTCAATATTATAAGTAATACAATTTGTAATGTCTTTGAACCAAGATTTTTCAACATTTCGCCACCACCTTGAATGGAAGTTGTATATCACTCCCGCATTATACGCCTGAACCCATTCGACATATTCCTCAACCCCTGACGCTTTCCCTGTGCTTACTGACGAGTTTGATGACGAGAAGTGTGACGAGCAATATGCCTGTCCATAGAGCCGCTTGATTTGTGAAGGGTGTCAGCAGGATGAGGATCGTCATGATGGGGACGAGGACCATTTGGAAGCGTGGAGTGGTTTGGGGTTGGACGTGAAGAGCCCAAAGCACGATAATGTAGATCGAAACAGGAACAGCTACGGTGGAGCCTGAGGCGAAGTTTCCGATCTCTGCATGGTGAAGTGCGTGATCTATCTCGACGGCGAGTCCTGCCCCCACTGCGGCGGCGGAGGCGAAGACGAACAGGTGACCGTATCCCCAGCTGAAGACTTTTTTCATCGAGGTGAGCAGGTGGGTCATGGGGGAGTCGAAGTAAAACCACCACATCGAGAAGAGGATCAATAACCCGCCAGCGAGGATGCCGATCAGGTCGGCGCTGAATTCGCCCGCTTCCATCGTGGACTGTATGCCGAACGACGTTGATAGAACCGATTCGCCGAGGACGATGATCGTGAACAATCCGTAGCGTTCTGCGATGTGACCCATGTGAAAGGTGTGCTCGGTTGCTCGTTCGCCCCAGATCGGAACGAGGAGTTCGATGATCCCCAATGCGACGAATACAAGCGGATGAAACCACGTCCCTTGAAAGGGCAGGATCATGATCCAGCCTGCCTGACATGCGGTGACGCCGACGGCATATCGAATGGAACCCGCACGGCGTGGCGGATCGGAGCGGGCGGCTCGTATGTATAATGCGACGAGACTCAGGCGCATCACCACATATCCCACGACAACGATGGTGTAGTCGCCATGTTCAAAGGCACGTTGTACGCCCGCCGCAACGATGAGGGCGCCCGTCAATTGGACGAAGACTGCCAGCCGATAGGGGACGTCGCCGCAATCGTAGGCGGAGGCGAACCAGGTGAAGTTCATCCAGCCCCACCAGATGGCGAAGAAGACCGCAAAGTAACTGATGACCGCCTGAAGGATGTGTCCCTCGGCAAGGCTGTGGTGCAGTGCATATCCCGCCTGTGCGATGGCAACCACGAACACGAGGTCAAAGAAGAGTTCCAGAGGCGTTGATGCCCGATGCGCCTCGTTTGGCGAACGAGGGCGCATGAGGACGATCCAGTTTGGCGCTCGATTTGTTTCGTGGGAATGTTCGCTCATGCATGTACCTCTAATGGAATGTTTTACATTCGTTCAAGTATAGCATGGCGGCATTTTTAAACTTCACTGCTTAATGATCCACAAAACACACTCATGGCAATCCTTCCACATGCGCCTTGAGTACTTGCAAAGAATTTTGCAATGATTTTTCCAGGAATTGAGGGTCAAATAGTTTTAGGATACTGGGAAACCAACCCGAAAGGGATTCTTCTGTTTTTACATAGGTACCCTTTTCACGTTTCTCAAGTGTCCAAAGATGTATTGCCTGAGTACCCAAAGATTTGCCTGTCCAGCCAATACTCTGCATCGGTTTTACTATTTGAATCGTAGATGTGATATCAAGACCTTTTGCCTTCCAATAAAATATTGTTCCTGTCGCCAGCGTGCCATCTAATTTTGATGAAGTCAAATCGGGCTGCCATGTAGACCACTGGTCTATATTTGTCAGTTCCAACCATACCTTTTCTACTGGTGCAGAGATTAGAATATCTCTCTCTGCATGTAATGGGGCATTGTGATCAATTTTCATAGATCTCCTGTGCGTATTATTGTTGAGTTAATGTTGCCAGCTGCCTAACCAAGATTTATACAGACGGCTGTATAAATGCCCCATTTGCCGCATTATACGCTTCAAACATCCACTTCCTTCACCATATCCTGAATCTTGCAAACCGTCCGCCAGTTGCGGTCGGTCATAGGGACACCGAGTAATTTTTCAGAGCTGGCGGCGAGCTTTGATCTGCCGATCCCATCAGGGGCATGCAAATAGAAGAGGGTGCCTTTCAAAACGAATCGTTCGCTGTCCGCTTTGAGGCTTTCAAGTTTTTTCAAGTCAGGGTTTTTTGGTGCGGATGCAAGGAAGCCCAAGTGCAAGGTATTTGGTTCGGACTCCGCCTCAGGGAACGGATTCCCTGTGACCGCCTTTTCAAATTCTTTTGAGTCCAACAATAAAACATGAGGTTCGAAGCCGCGGCTTTTTTTGATCTCGGCGCTGATTCGGCTTGCGAGTTGCAAGGTGTCTTTCTCCTCATGTCTCAGTACGGCATTTCCACTTTGGATGTAGGTCTTAATATGTTGACAGCCAAGACCTTCCAGAATGGAGACGAGTTCCTTCATTGGCAGAGACCTTGTACTGCCAACATTGATCCCTCTAAAAAGGGCAATGAATGTTTTCATTCGCTCTCCAATGTGAAGGAGCACAGGCTTGCTATCCCTTCGCCAGCGAATTCAAAATACAAGGCTGTTATCCCATCAGGGATCTTGATGTCCGCAGAATATTCCTTCCAGATATTCGTAAAAACAACGGGTATGGTTCCCAAAACTTCTCCGTCCCATGACGTTTTCACTTGAAAGTCCCCTTTGCAATACCCGCGTACTTTTATTTTTACCTTGCGTATCCCCTGACATTCAAAATACTTAAAGCCCGCCACGGCGGAATTCATCATATTCGCTATGTAACCCGTTTCTTCATCGCCATCTTTTCCATCCTGCGTGATCTTGGGATAGCGATTGTCCATCCACGCGCTTTGCGATGTGTAGATCGCCTCATCCTTACAGAAAAGGTTACATGCCAGATAAGCCGAATACTCACCGCGACCGATCAGTGGACCACCATTGGGACCACAAGATGTCATCTCCACTTGGGGAATCCAACCGTTTTCCTGGAACTGCAACCTCTCCATACAGCCCTGCCTGCTGAAGCTTGTTCCATTGGTATGACGATGATAAAAAATGTACCATTCTCCATTGATCTCCACCATACTGCCATGATTGTTCCCTCCGTAATACATTGGCTTTTCCGCCGGTTTATAAGAATCGATGTGGAGATCATTATTGCTCACAAGCACCCCCTGATATTTAAAGTCTTTTGTCGGATGTGTGCTGGTCGCATAACATAATTCATGCATCACGACGGAAGAATAGACAAAATAGTAGATATCCCCTCTCTTGCGTATGGATGATGCTTCAAAAAATTCGTGACCTTCAAAACCGGACCCTTTACTGTACGATTGACTTGGCGCGACGAAAACCGGCTCTTCAATTACCGTCAGCATGTCCGAGCTGAGCACGGTCACCATTGCCCCGCTTCTGGTTGTATCTCCGGGCAGGCAGAACCCTGTATATAAATAAGTTTTATCGCCTTCCGTGAGAACACCCGGATCAAACTGTGGCTGATCGCCCGGTCGTTTACCCAACTCTGTTCCGTCCGCATAATGGACATAGCCCAGAAGGCTATATTTCCCGGCGGGTGTATCGCATACTGCAACTGAGACCACCGATACCTTGTCGAGAACATAGTACAAATAATATCGTCCATCGGGTCCACGCGTAACATCCGGAGCATACAAGCACATTCTGCCATCAGGGTTCAAGGGATCATCAGTCTTTTTGTAGATCACTCCTTCATAACGCCAATCCCCAAGGTCGTTGACCGGAGCCGACCAGCATACATAATCGTTCAAACAAAACACATGACCGTTGAAACGATCATGTGATCCGTATACATAAACCCTGTCATTGAAAACATAAGGCTCCCCGTCTGGGATGTATTCCCAGGAGGGAAGATATGGATTAAATCCCTGCTTTTTCATATGTGTCGAGAGACTCCTTTTCCTGTCAGTATAACAAGGTATCTATAAAACATTTCTGTGACCATACGCGAGCAATAAAAACTCAAGGTTGGAAAATACAGACTGCGACAGGTGGCAGTGAAGCCTACCTGTCGCAGGGTGCGTTGTATTGGGTGACCGTTATTTTACTTTAGTTATTACACAACCGAAACGACGATCTTTCCTCGAGCGTGTTCCTTTTCATAGTGATGGAGTGCCTTGGCGGTATCATCGAGTGGATATGTCTTTTCCACCACAGGGACGATTTTACGTGACCCAAGAAGTTCAGCAATGAAAGCCAGATCTGCGCCGTTCGTATATGCTGTTCCCATCATGCCGATCTGCTGTCCCTTTGATGCTACTAACGACCCCAATGACACAATGTGGATCATGTGAAGCATGGTGGAGAACCCAGCCATCACGTATTTTCCGTTGGGAGCCAGCGCACGCTTGTAATCAAAGACGGAGCGATTTGCCGCCACGTCGTAGATCAGGTCATATTGCACCCCGTTCTTCGTGAAATCCTCTTTGGTGTAGTCAATAACATGGTCTGCGCCGATGGAGCGTACCATTTCAAGGTTCCGTGTACGGCATACGCCGGTCACTTCGGCTCCGTAATACTTGGCGATCATCACAGCGAACGTCCCCACGCCGCCCGATGCGCCATTGACCAGAACCTTTTGCCCGGCTTTGATCTTGCCTGTATCACGGAGACCTTGCATGGCGGTCAGTGCCGCCATGGGTGCGGCAGCGGCTTCTTCAAATGAAACGTTGACAGGTTTATGCGCCAGAGCCTTTTCCTGTGCGCAAACATACTCCGCATATGCACCAGCGCCAACTTCTCCGAACACCTCATCGCCTGGCTTGAACATCGTCACATTGCTTCCGACCGCTTCCACCGTCCCTGCGAAGTCGGCGCCCAGGCTGGGGTCTTGCGGTTTGAACAACCCAACGCTCGTGCGGACGAGGAACGGCACAGCCCTTACAAAGCGCCAATCGTACGAATTGATGGATGCCGCGTAGACTTTAACGAGCACTTCGTCTTCTTTTGGGGTCGGTTTTTCGGTTTCTACTAGCTGAATGACATCAGGTGAACCATATTCATAACGAACAATTGCTTTCATGATTTGAATGCTCCTTCGGAAAATTTTCTCAAGTGTAGCAACCCTTTGTGGAGGAATTGCGGATGATCTCGTCAGAAATTATGTAGGTTAAATTAACTCGTTGTTTATTAAACGAGTGGAGAGTATGAAATATTCGGTTGAATTTCGGCTGTGCCCTACACTGTGATGATCACATTCCCCTTTTTGTGCCCTGATTCTACATGCCTGTGCGCCTCGACGATCTGCTCCATCGGGTAACGTTTATCGATGACCGTTTTCAACTTCCCAGCCTCGATCAATTCTTTGAGACGATTCAATCCTTCACGACTCGGCTCCGTATATTTGAAGATGACTCTCTTCCCATCAGCCTTGGACGTCAACCCCGCTCGCATCATTTTCCATAACGTTGGGTTGGTCATCAAGTAGACGCCTTTTTCTCCCATTGACCTGATCATCTTCGAAAACGAACTCTTCAGAACAACATCAAAGATCACATCGTCCTGATGTCTTTCGGGAGGGTGACATGGTTCAAGCAGATGCCGATGCGAGTTTGTTCCATTGTTCGACGTTCACACCTTTGATCACAAGCCACAGGGGTAATGCTATTTCTCCAATAAACGTGAACTGGCTGACGGTCACATTGAGAGCGGGGAACAGGGCGACGATGAAAAAGTCTGCCAGATAGCCGAAGCATCCGATGATCAACAGGATGCCCAGAATTTTGGGGAGGAATCCCGACTTGTAGACCAAATATCCCATCGGGAACAGCCACAATCCCCAAAAGATGCTGGCGACCTGGATGCCGTTTTCGTGCAGATCGAGGAAGAAATATGCGAGCGCTTGCAATTGCTCTGGCGTGAATACTGCAAGATACTCTGTGTTGCTCAGGAGGGGGAGCACGGCAAACCTGCTGGCTTCACTGAGCATGGCAATGGGCGCACCAAGTAGAATGAAGATGACCATGAGTGATGCCATATTTTTGTTCACAGGTTTGAGAACTTGATACAACGTCAACACCACGAAGATATTCACGACTTGCACCATCAAAGCGGACACAATGCTGACACGAAACAACGATTCAGAAGCGAGGATGTTGCTGGCTGTCGCTGCGGCATCTCCCTGCACGATCAGGTTTGTTTGAACAAGGATCAAGCCGAGGATACCAAGTGGGAGGAGAAGCAGGTATAAAGTCCCTGCGAGGCGTGCGGTCTTGTTGATCGAATTCATGCCAACTCCAGTACTTGTTTCTGACGAGGTTGCTCAGCGATGCGATCTCGCAACAGAATGACTCCCAGCCATGCGAACCACACGATCATGCTCAAGCCGAAGATGGTCACTGCCATCTCGGTGAGTGGCGGAATGATCGAGACGACACCTGCCAAGCCGATGAACATGCCAAAGTAGTTCAGTCCCTTCCCTAACTTCCCTGCCTGCAACGCTGACCAACTCAAGGACAAGACCCACAAACCGCCGACCAGTTCATTGCCGCTGATGAGACCATTCTGCACGATGTTGAGCGTCGCTGAAACAGTTTCAGCTTGTGCGGGGTTCGCCGTATAGATCGGGGGAATTTGAATGAAGCCATACATCATCAAGTTGCCGCTTCCGATGATCTGGCTCGCCCAGATGAGTCCCAGTGCGGTTGAGACCTGCATCAGCGCAGGGACATGGGACTTCAACCTCTCATACAACGCAAGTGCCACGATGACCAGACAAAAAGCGGACACCCAATAGGCGATGAAGATCCAGGTGTACATAATGTTCTGGTAGTCTCCGAGTTTCGCCAAAAACTGGTCAGGGGCGGCGTCAATGATGGGGGACAGCACTGCAAAGTACATTCCGATCCCTATTAAGTAAGCCGCCGAGTGAAACCATGCGGCAACGCCGCCCATTTTCTGCATATCGTTCATTGTTTATTCTCCTGTTTTCTAAGAAAGTGTCTGAAACCTTTGTTGTCATTGTCATTTCGACGAGCGTAGCGAGGAGAAATCTGCACCACGCCAGGCGAAAGATTTCTCCCTGCTTCGCAGGTCGAAATGACAATTCGTGTATTTGTATAAATTAGGCTCACACTATTTACGGCATCCAATTCCACGCATACCAGATCGTCATCCCATTGAACACAAGGCTGACAGCGATCAAGAACTTGTCATAGGCAGATGGGTAGGTGGGTAATCCAGCAAGGTTGAACAGGAAAAAGATTACTGCCACAATGATGTTCGCCCAGCGATTCACTGGGTAACCCAGTACCAGGGTTAAGAAAACCATAATGATCGGGATGACCATCAAGACTGCAATGCCGAGCATCATAGGCTGGGTCATTTTCATGCCTCCAGAGACTCCCATTTCTCCTGCTTTGAAGTCGCCGCTGAAGATCCGCAATACGTCGCCCAATAGATAGGTCAACATCGTGGCGACCCATAATGCCGAAAGTATGATTTGAATGTCTTCCATGATTTGTTTTCCTCTCTTACGCATTCACAGTGATAACTACTTTTCCCGTCGTGTGACCCTTCCCAAAATATCGGTATGCCTCAGCGCTTTCACTGAGCGGATACCGTTTGTCTATCACGGGCACGACCTTGCCAGCCGCAAGAAGTTCCTTCATAAAGAGCAGGTCGCTTTTGCTTGGCGCCGCCGCCAGGTTTTTGATCTTCTTCTTACTGCCCAACGTCGCCACCGATCCCAAAAGCATCGAGCCAAAGATCTGATTCAGCGAACCGCCCGTGCAAACATACGTGCCATTCGGTGTCAGCGCACGCTTGTATGCCGAGAGCGGATAATCGCCGTTGGCGCCGATGATGAGGTCGTAAAGCTGTCCGCTTGAGAAAAAATTTCCTTGGGTGTAATCAACCGCATGGTCGGCTCCGACCGAGCGCACTACATCCAACTTTTTTGCACTGCATACCGCTGTCACCTCCGCACCGAGCGCTTTGGCGATCTGCACCGCATACATGCCCACGCCGCCCGAAGCACCCACGATCAGGACCTTCTGCCCAGGCTTGAGTTGTCCCTTCGTGCGGATTCCCTGCAACGCTGTGACTCCCGCCAACGGGACAGCCGCCGCTTCTTCATACGGGACGTTTGCTGGCTTCGCAACAAGCTTATCCTCAGGGACAGCGACATACTCCGCCAACCCGCCTCCGCCTTGTGCAGATATATCTCCGAAGACATCATCGCCAAGTTGAAACTGCTTTACATCTTTGCCAACTGCTTCGACCTTCCCTGCAACGTCATACCCAAGGATCATGTGCTTCGGCTTTTGGATTCCTCCGATCATCATGCGTCCAATGAGCGGTTTACCCGTCAGGGCTACCCAGTCGGCATAGTTGATTGATGCGGCATGGACCTTTACCAGAACTTCGTTGTCCTTCGGCGTGGGCTTTTCAACATTTTCAAGTTTGAGAACATCGGGCGAACCATATTCACGATAAACGATTGCTTTCATGGCTGTTTCTCCAATTCATCTTGATCAGGCTTTGTCTCAACGAGACAGTTACTTTTCTGGGGTGATCCATTTCCACGCTTGCCAGATAATGAGTAAGGTCAATGCAATTTCCACAACGCCAAAGGAGAGATAGTAAATCCAGGTTTCCCCGATCAAGTTGCTGATATTGACAAGGGTATACAGTACGCCCAGGATAATGTTCGTCCAGCGACCTGCCTTGTGGTTCAACACTAAAGATAAGAACACCATGACAGCGGGGATCATCATCAATACTGAAGCGGTCAACAACGAACCTTGCGTGACGGGAAATGGTCCCATTCGCCCTTCCAGCATTTCCTCCACCTGCCCAGGTCTGAACAGTGAAAGTATGTCGGCGTATATGTACAGTAACATCATGGATACCCATAATGCTGAAAGTTTTATCTTTACAGGTATCTTCATGTCTTGTGTCTCAGCATGTTTTATGTTCGTATTCATCATCTTCTCCTATAAAATTGAGTTCAACGATCTGGCGATACTCGACTGCCCAATGACCTGCGGATGCTCCACTCAGCCACCGCAAGATTGATGACCCAGCCTGCGCCCATCATGAGCGTTCTTGTCAATTCTCCGAGAAGGGAGGGAAATAGCATGATCGGTATATGCGTGAAAACCTGTGTCCCTGCGCCGAGACCGATGGCATACGCACGGATCATCCAAGCCTCGTGTTCCTTGAAGTTTTTACTTCGGACAGCAATGTACCCCTTAACCAGCGAGAAGATCATCGCTGAGCCGACTATGAGGCGCAGTCCATACAGCCATACTCCGTCATATTGA
>Ga0315912_10003981_pt1 | contig 14268 bp, 14 predicted proteins | sample VfabasoilMG_FD_204469 | JGI IMG/M metagenome (GOLD analysis project Ga0315912, IMG submission 204469) | Garden soil microbial communities collected in Santa Monica, California, United States - V. faba soil | ecosystem: Environmental > Terrestrial > Soil > Garden | place: USA: California... | reverse complement strand
CCCCCGCCACTTCGGAGGCGCCACCACCGCGCTTGATCTGCCAATTCAGCAGCGCGTGCCCGCCGAGGAAGACCACGACGAACAGCATGCTGTAGTAGCGGAGCTCGACGATCGGGCCCATGAACTGAAAGATCAGCAGGCCCGCAGCGGCGAAGAATGCGCCGGTGGTGATCTGCTCGCGCTCTTTCTTGGCCAGCCCGTAGAACACCATCAAGAGCCCGATGGCGCCGATCGTCCCGGCTACGCCGCCGCGCGGGATCCGCCAAAAGACCGGGTCGACGTCCCAAGTGAAACTAGGCAACAACAGCATTGTTCGGGGCGCAGCCTAGTGCTGAAGTCCCCGACCCGCAAACAGCGAACTTGCGCGCGCCGTTGGGGAAACTTCAGAGCGCGCCGAGATCGCGCAATTCTTGCTCGGCGATCGCAGCCCAGCCGCGGTTGGCTTTGGGACTCGCCGGGCTCGGATGCAGGATGGTGCCGATCTTGCCCCCGAAATCAGGCAGCGCGTGCTGTGCGCGGGCCAGCGCAAAGGCGCCGACCCCGATCACGAACTTCGGTTTCAGTAGGCTCACGATGTCCCGAAGTGCCCCATCGCAGGCGCGGAAGAGCGCCTCCTGCTCGGCCTTGGGCAGCTTGTCGGGCGTCAAATTCTTACCGCCCGCGTCCATGAACACCAGTGGGCAGTAGTTGACCACGAAGAAGTCATCACAGAAGCGCGCCGCGGTCTTGAAGTGACTCTGCGCAAAGCCCCACAAGCGCGTGCCGCTGACTTCGGAGCGCGTGCACGCGAAGCCGGTGATGGTGCGCTTGGGATGTTCCGGCACGGGCTTGTCGACCACTCCCGAAACACCCAAAAAATCTCGCACCATGGTCACGTCACCGAACGGCACGCCGGTTTGCGCCATCCCGAACGGACCTGGGTTCATGCCCAACAGCAACGCGCGCTTCGGTCCCTTGCCGTAGCGCTTGAGGTACGCCTCGTGCGGCACACGCGCATACTCGAGCGGATTGTACACATACGCTACCGGCGGTCGAAATGAGAGCCCGGACACCTGCTCACTCAGGGTGCGACTCACCTGCGTCAGATTCATGCGCGCGAATGCCTGACTATTACAGCGGTTTTGCGGCGCGGGCAGCGGCGATGGCTTGGTCGAGTGCCATCGGACTGAAACCGACCAAGATCTGACCCATCAGATCGATCACCGGGATACTCGACCCCGAGCGCCCGGCGCGCTCCAATTTTTGGCGCATTTCGGCGGCAGCCACCGGGTTCTCGTCGATGTCCTTGTCGACCACGGTGACACCCTTTTGCTTCAGGTATTTCGCGGTGTCGTGGCACGGCTTGCACCAAGAGGCGCCATAGATGGTGGCCGAGATTGCGCCGGCAGCAGGCTTCTTGGCGGCGTTGGCTGAGTCCGGTGCAGAGCCAGGGCCCGCGGACTCGGCGGGGGCCGGCACTGCGCTGGGCGCGAGCGCTTCGAGCCGCGCCTTGCGTTTTCCTGCGCCGAGCTCGTCCCAGGCCGCGCGCGTCATGGTCTTCACGCGGTATGCGCCGGTGGGCGTGACTTCGTTCAGATTCGAGACATAGACCAGCTTGCCGGTGCCTTCCTCGCGCGTCGTCACGACCACGCGCACCTGATCGCGGCCCTCCTTGGGCACGTCGGCGGGCTTCTGCACGACGTGGAAGTCACCCTTGTCGTCGATCCAGGTCAAAAGCAGGTTGGCGCTGTCTTCCTTGAGCTCGAGCGGCGGCAGTTCCGTGGGCTTCGGAACGGCGCCGGTCTCGTCGCTGGGCGCGGGCGTGGCTTGTTTGCGGCACGCGCCCAGCGCTACGCCGAGCGCGAGCAGCAAGGCCAGGGCATGCGTGATTGAGCGACTCATTCCCGGCAAAGTTATCATCGGCCGGGCGCCTTGTCCCGCTTGGGCTTGCCCCGCCCAGCGCCGCGCGCGCTGCCGGCTCGGGCCGCGGCTTCCGCCGCAAGTGCCTGTTCTGCTGCGGCCTTTCGCAACTTGGCCTCAGCGTAGTCCTTGAAGCCGCCGTCATAGAGGTCGATCCCGTCCGGCCCGAAGCTGGCCGTGCGCGTGGTCACGGTCTCCAGGAAGCGGCGATCGTGCGAGATCAGCACCACGGTGCCTTCGAAGCCGACCAACGCCTCTTCCAGAATCTCGGCCGCGGGGATGTCCAAGTGGTTGGTCGGTTCGTCCAGGAACAATAGGTTCCGCGGTTCCAAGAGTAACTTGGCCAGCGCCAAGCGCGTGCTCTCACCGCCCGACAAGCTCGATACGCGCCGCAGCGGGTCGTCTCCGTAAAAGCGGAAACGCGCCAGGTACTCGCGAGCACCATCCGCGTTGAGATCGCCGCGCACGCTGCGCACTTCGTCGACGCCCGTCTTTTTCGGATCGAGCGAACCGAGGTGCTGATCGAAATAGCCCTCATACAAGTTGGTGCCGCGCTTGATCTCCCCGCGGTCGCTCGGCTCGCCACTGCCCGCGAGCAACTTGAGCAAGGTAGATTTCCCGCAGCCGTTCGGGCCGACGATGCCCAAGCGATCGCCGCGGCGCAGCAAGAGCTCGAAGCCCTGAAACAGCTCGACTTCGCCGCGCACGCCTGCAGCTCCTTTGACGTCCAACACGATGTCACCGCTGCGCGGTGTTTCGGCGAAGCGAAAGCGCATGCGCTCGGCGCGCGCCCAGACATCCTCCGGCCGTTCGAGACGCTCGAGCTTATCCAGCATGCGGCGCCTAGATTGGGCCTGTTTGGTATTGGAGCCGGCAATGTTCTTGCGGATGAAATCTTCGGTCTTGCTGATGAACGCGGATTGCTCCTCGGCCAAGCGGCGCTCGCGCTCGAGATCCTCGGCGCGTTCTTCGTGGTATTGCGTGTAGGGCAGGGGATAGCTGCGGAACGTGCTGCGCCCGAGCTCCATCGTGATCGGGCAGACTGCGTCCAAGAACGCGCGATCGTGGGAGACGACCAAGACGGCGCCGCGCCAACCGACCAGGTAATTGGCGAGCCATTCGATCGTCTCCAAATCGAGGTGGTTGGTGGGCTCGTCCAGGAACAGCATTTCCGGCTCTCCCGCCAGCACGACGCCCAAGGAGAGCCGGCCGCGTTCGCCACCGGACAGCGTCCGCACGTCGCGCTCCAGATCACTTTGCGAAAAGCCGAGCCGCATCGCGATCATCTCCACGCGCCGCTCGAGCTGATCGGCGCCCGCGTGCTGGTAGCGATCCATGGCGGCCGACAGCCGATCGAGCGCCGCAGCATCGCCGCTGGCGGCGGCCTCTTGCGCCCGCGTGAGCTCGTGACGGATCTGCAGCAGATCGCCGAAGCCCGCGAGTAGGTTGTCCATCACGCTGCCTTCGACGCGCGTCTCGTGTCCCTGGCGGTAGTAGCCGAGGCTCGCGCCCTTCTTGAGCGTGACCGTGCCCTCATCGGCATCCAGCTCGCCGGCGATCACGCGCAGCAGCGTGCTCTTCCCTGCGCCATTGGGGGCCACCAAGCCGGCGCGCTCGCCCAACTCCAGCCGAAAGCTCACCCCTTGAAACAAGCGTTCGCTGCTATATCCAAAACTCAGATTCGCGACTTCGAGTACTGACAAGGCGCGGGGGGTTTAGCATGGCTCGGGGAACCGAGGAGCTTCTGGCTCACGGGCCGCCCCGAGCGATCTGCGGGACCGGCGCTTTCGCTGGAAGAAATTCCGTCGCCCAGCGTATCGTCTGGGAATAATGGGGAATTCAAGCAGAAGGTTCGGCGTTCGAAGTGCGTGTCTGGTGGCGGTGGTGGCCGTCTGCCAACCTGCGGCGGCTCAGGATTGGCAAGCTGCGGCGTCGCTGATGCGTCCTGGGCAACCTACGGACGATAGCTTCGGCTATAGCGCCAGCGTCAGTGGTAAGTCGATCTTGCTGGGGGCAAACAATGAAGACGGCACGCAGAAGCGGGCCGGCGCAGCATACGTGTTCGCGGGTGAGCAATGGGCAGACGTGACCCGTCTCTCCGCTGACGAAGAGACCGCCTATGCCGGCTTCGGCCACGCGCTAGCGCTAGACGGAGATACTGCCTTCGTCGGACTAGGCGGGCTCGAAAAAACGCCGGTCTACGTCTTCGGCAAGAGCGGCGGAAAATGGGCGATGACCCAGAAGCTGCGCGAAGACGCCTCGGATACGTTCGGCTTTCGCATCAAGGTGCGCGGCAACGTGGCCATGATCGCCGCGCCGAAAGACAGCGCCGACATCGGCAAGATCCACATGTACACGAAAGCCGGCGCGACCTGGACCGAGCAACAGGAAATCGTCGCGAACGACGGCGCGATCGGCGACTTCTTCGCCCTGGGCATGGATTTCGACGGTCAAAGCCTGATCTCGAGCGAGCCCGCGACCAACTCCAAGGCACCCGTGCCGGCGGCCTACATCTTCGTCAAGAACGGCACCAGCTTCGTGCAGCAAGCAAAGCTCGTGCTCAGCAAAGTAAGCGAAGCGGTCGCCATCAGCGGCGACACCGCGGTCGTCGGCATTCCAGCGCCAGTCGGCTCCGGCCAAGCGCGAGTCACCATCTATATCCGGTCCGGCGACAGCTGGTCCGTGCAACAAGAACTGACCATGCCGAGCGAGGAGCTGTTCGGTACCCAGCTCGCCATTCAAGGCGACGTTCTGTTCGTCTCCGCCGAAACTGGCGGCCGAAGCAGTGTGTACGTGTATCGACGCACGGGCCAGGTATGGGCGCAAACCCAGCAACTCAGCGTAGTCCCGGCCGAGTTGGGGCCGAGAGCCTTGGCAGTCGGCGGCGGCACCCTGGCAGTCGGCATCAGCAACAACACGCTCACCGGCGCCGCACAAGTCTTCCGCGATCCGGCCGAAGACGCGAAGGCGCCCAGCTCCTCGAACGGCGATCAGGAAAAGTCCGGCTGCTCATTCAGCAAACCCGCGTCGGGTCGACATACGGTGCCCTCGGTGTTGCTAGGTGGCGTGCTGCTCCTCCTACTGAGTGCGCGCAGACGTCGAGTGGCTCGGCGAGACCTTTGAACCGCCCTATTGCCGGTGAAGGGTGAAAGTCATCGGACCATACTTGTCCTTCCAGGCGAAGTGAAGCTTGCAGCAGCGGGAGAAACCTCTTGGCGGGCCGCGGCGTAAGTCCGATAACCCCATGCTAGCCATGCCAATGCGCGAAGTTTTCCCCGAGGCCAAGGTTCACCCCGCCATTGGCGACAAGATCGCCAACCACCTGAAGGAGCAAATCGCCCAGGTCAAATCACTCATATCTGCGCACCGTGTGGTGATTGTGGGCATGTCGCAGAATCCCTTCCCCAAGCGTGCCCGTCGCCTGCTCGACAGCCAAGGGGTCCCGTATGAATACCTGGGCATTGGCAGCTACTTGGGTGAGTGGCGCAAACGCCTGGTCCTGAAAATGTGGACGGGTTGGCCCACTTTCCCCATGATCTTCATCGACGGCGTGCTGATCGGCGGCTACCAAGATCTCGCGGCACTCGTCGAAAGCGGCGAACTCAAAAAGACCCTGGCAACCCCGCGCAACTGATCGAGTTTCGCGCGCGTCGGCAAAAGCGCGCGCCGCACCGGTCAACGTCGTCGTCGACGCGGCGCGAGCTCTTCGCCCAGCTTCAAGAGCGCTGGTATGAAGTTACGGAAGTGCTCGGGCGCGACGCGGGAAAAGCTCAGGCGCACGCCGTCGTGCTGGCGCGGAGACACGCGCAGCAGTTGCTCGGGCAACACGAGAATTCCATGAGCGCGTGCGCGCTCGGCGAGCTTCAGGCTGTCGACGCCTAAAAATCGCGCCCAAAGCGCGAGGCCGCCGTCCGTCGTGGAGAGCTCGACGCGGCCTGACTCCACGGCGGGAGAGAGCGCTTCGAGCAGCGCGTCGCGACGTGCGCCGTAGGCGCGCCGCGCGCGCCGCAAGTGGCGCTCCAGGCCTCCGTCGTTCATCCACTCGGCGAGCGCGGCTTGCGGCAAAGGATCGTGGCCGCGCGTCGTCAACCTGCGCAGCCCAGCCAGCGCTTTCAGCATCGGCTCGCTGGCTACGACGCAGCCCAAACGAACTCCCGGTGCCACCAACTTCGACAAGCTGGCCACGTAAATGACGTGTTCGGCTCCGGCGTGAGCGGCCAGTGGAGCCAAAGGCAGACCGCGATATTGGTACTCGTGGTCGTAATCATCCTCCAAGATCGGGATCGCGTGCTGCGCTGAAAGCTCGAGCAATGCCTGGCGGCGCGCGGCAGACAAGCTGACGGTCGTCGGAAACTGGTGGGCTGGCGTGGTGTAGATCAAGCGGATCTGCTGGTTCGCGACGAGCTTGGCCAAGGCCGTGATGTCGAGGCCGTGAGCGTCGACGCTCACGCGCGCGAGGCGCGCACCGCAGGCGCGAAAGGCCTGAAAAGCCGGGGGAAACCCGGGGTCTTCGACCGCCACCCAGTCCCCCGGGCGGAGTAGCGCTTGCGCGACGAGCGAGATCGCTTCCTGTGAACCATGAGTGATCAGCGAATCACGCGCGAACAAGCCGCGATTGCGGCGCAGATAGTCGGCGAGAATGGCGCGAAAGCGCGGCAACCCGCGCTCGTCGTCGATGTCGTACAGCTCGCGACCTTGCCGACGCAGAGCGTGTGCGTAGGCGGAGCGCAGCTCGGCATGCGGCATCAGGCTCGCATCGGGCGTGGCAGAGTGCAGTGGATGCGGCACGGTACTCACCGCGGGCAATGGCGGATAGCTGTTTTCGCGCACCAAGCGGAAGCCCGGAAAGGCGTGGCGCGTGGGCATGGGGCGCGGCTTTTTCGTGCTCTGCTCGCGCAGCACCTGAAAGCCGCGTCGCGGCTGCGCTTCGAGCAGGCCCTCGGCGACCAGCAAATCGAGCGCCGTCGCGACGGTGTGACGATGCACGCCGAAGCGACTCGCGAGCTCGCGCGTCGAGGGCAGCAGCCCGCCCTGTTCGAGCTGACCGCGTTCAATCGAGCGCCGCAGGCTGGCCGCGATACCGAGGTAAAGTGACTGACGTCCGTCGAGCGTCGGCGTTGGGTTGAAGCTACGCATCACGGCAAATGCTTAGCGTTTTCCGTGCTCGGAAGCAGCCTCGCTCTGGTCGAAGCAGAAAATGAAATCTGGCACTTTTCGTTCGACCAGACAGAGCTAGCCTGGGCTGGCCATGAAAAGTGAATTCAAACCGCTCCTTGGGCAGAAGATCCGCCTGGAACCGCTGTGCGCGGAGCACGTGCCGTCGCTCATCGAAACCGCGCTCGCACACCCCGGCGTGTGGCAATTCATGCCCTTTCCGATGAAAACCGAGGCGGATGTACGCGAGCGCATCGAGGCTGGGTTTCGGCTCGCGGCCGCGGGTGCGGGCGTGGCCTTCGTCACCAAACTCAGCGCGACGGGCGAGCTCGTCGGTAGCACGGCCATCTTCGCCATCGATCCCAACGTGCCTTCGTTCGAGATCGGCGCCACCTGGGTGGTGCCGGCGTGGCAACGCAGCGCAGTGAACACCGAGGCCAAGTACCTACAACTGTGCTTCCTGTTCGAGACGCTGAACGCCGCACGCGTGGAGCTGAAGACCGACGCGTTGAACTTGCGTTCGCGCGCGGCGATCGCGCGCATCGGCGCCATCGAAGAGGGCACCTTCAGAAGCCACATGCGCCGCGCCGACGGCACCCTGCGCGACTCCGTCTACTTCGCCATCACCCACAGCGACTGGCCGCGCGTCAAAGCCGAGCTCACGCACAAGCTCGCCCGCGGCCAGCGCTGATCTGCCGGCTCTCAGCGCCCGGGTGGCCCGCCTGCGCCGGGGATCGCGGCCACGAATTGCGTGCCTTTGGGCAAAACACTCACTTCCAGATGCGGGCTCTGCAGCATGTTCTGCGTCTCCAGCAAGTCGAACAGCGCTTCGGCGATCGCCGGATCCTTGGCGATTTCGCCCAGGGCTGCGCCCACGATCCGCGGGCGCGTTGCCGCTGCTTGCGCGAACGCGACGGCGGCTTGGCGTTCTGCCGTGGAGCGGATCACGTTCACGCGATTGGTGCCGTCCTGCTGAATGGCGGCAGTCACCTGTCGCAGGCGGTTCACCACCTTCTGCTCGATCTGTTGAATCATCCCGAGATCGCGAAAGTGCACCTTGCGAATGTAAGTGCTACCGAGCATGTAGCCCCACTCGCGTGATTTGAGTGACACCTCTTCACGCACCATTTGGCTCATGGCGTGGCGCGTCTCGAGCATCTCGGACAGCTTCATGTTGCTCAAGCAGCGCACGGTCGCATTCGACACGTTGGCGCGCAGCGACCCGACCGGATCCCAATTCTTGTACAGATAGGCCAGCGGATCACTGACGAACATTTCGCACCAAACGCCGATGCCCATCGGCGCGCCCTCTTCGGAGTTCACGGGCTGACTACGCAGGTAAGTTTGATCGAGCCGCAGATCGACGATCCGCTTTTTGCCGAAGAAGGACACCAGCGGCGCAAACGGACCCATCTTCAGCCAAGGCCAGTGAATCCCGGGTTGGTTCTCGATCAGCCGGACTTTCCCGAACAGCTCGAACACCACGCACTGCCGCTCTTGCACGATGACGTACACGCCGAGCAGCCGCACCAAGAGCAAGAAAATCGGCACGCCCACGAAGCAGCCGACGAACGTGATCCCGACCGTGGTCAAAAATAACATCAGCCGACCTCCTGCTCGGCGCCAAGCACCAATTGCCGCGTGCGCCGCCGAAGGCCGAGCTTGGCGTTCCTGACGTAAGCGGCGATCGAACCTTCCCCCGTCTCACGCAATTGCCGAAGCTGCGCGGTCAACGTGAGCAGCGGCTCGACTTCGGCCTGCGCGTTCAGAGTCTCGATCTCGACCGCGCGCCGCGATTGCACGATCTTCTGATCGGCCGCAGCCTGCGCCAAACTGATCTCGCTCGAGACGTGATTGTGCGCCGTGTTGATCGCGGCCAGCGCCGAATCGACGTCCAGCGGCGGATCGATGCCGGTAATCAAAGCCGCATCCAAACTGATGCCGTAGCGCGCGGCCGCCGAGGCGCAGTCTTCCGCCATGTGATCGTTCAAATCACGCAAATTCTTGCGCAGATCATTGATCGAAATACCCTGAACGCCGCCCCCCACTTCACCGCCAGCTTCGGCCGCGTCAAGCGCGCTCCGTGACTCGGGCGCCTCGAAATTGGCGATGCGGTCACGCAGCACCGACACGAAGTAACCCATGATATGGGCCAGCGGTCGCTTCACCCCAAAAATGTAAGCGTACAAATTCCGCTCCGAAACGGTAAAGCGCAGCTGCCCGTTCAACCCGGTATTGAGCTGATCCTTCGTCACCGCATCCAAAATCTGTCCGCCGGTATTGGCGCTCGGATCCTCGGGATCATAGGCAATCGACACGGTATTGGTCGCGACCGAAACCTTGTGCGCAGTCTGCCAAGGCAACTTCCAATAAAAACCAGGACCAATCACGCGCACCTGCGGATAGGCGTACCGCTCTCGCTCGTCGGGCCGCAGCGTCTCCGTCATCGGATCCTCCAGCGTGCTCAGCCCCGTGCGTTGCGCACGCCCAAACGTACTGATCACCGCGCGTTCATTGGGCCCGATCGTATAGAACCCCAACACGCCGTAGCGCACGAAAAACCAGAGCAGGAACCCAAACGGAATTCCAATCAGGACTTCGATCATCCCGCCATCATGACAGAAGTCTCCCCGGGAGACGCGCCCCTGTGCCGAGGCCGCCGCACAAACGCTTTTTTCGTACCAGTCAGCCAAATGCGAGCTTCGCCAGCCCGCGTCGCTGCGAAGGTTCGAACCTGCGACGGAAACACGCAACGCCCAGTGCCGCCCTCACCGCAGCTCACCGCCGCACCGACCGTCTTCTTGGGGGTTCACCACGCCCCAGCCACGCGCCGGAGCCTCACCGAAATGAGCCCTTCAGCAAGGCGTGCAAGCGATCATGAACGAAGCGGTTTTGCGTGCGTCCTGCGGCGAGCCCTTCATTCGGTCGAGCGTATCTCCAATCGATCGGGCGCCATCCTGAGCCCGAGCAGTCAGCCCACCGAACCGGGCAATGGGTTCGATGTGATCGAGTTCGAGAAACGCCTGCGCCGTGCAGCGCCGGCCAGCTGCGGAGACAAATGCGCAGCGACCGTCATCGCGAGTGTACGCTTCGCGCCGCACCATCACCGGCAAATACCGCCCACGCTTGCCGGCATGCGGCACGCGGGCATCGTGCGTCTTGGTCTCGGTCAGCGCCTCCGATACAGAAGCTCCGCCAGGTGGAGTTCGGGGTGGAGCGACGTGCATCCGCTCCGCGTTCGTCTCGGTCTCGGTCTCGGTCTCGGTCTCGGTCTCGGTCTCGGTCTCGGTCTCGGTCTCGGTCTCGGTCTCGGTCTCGGTCTCGGTCTCGGTCTTGACTCGACGCGCTCTCGCTCCGATGCCGAAGCGTCGCTTCTCTTCCTGCCGCACGAAGCTTGACGCCATCAGCTTCATCAAGGAGCCGCCGTCACCCGCCGCCCCGCTGTACCCTCGCTCATGCCCAAAGCTTCCACGCAGTATGCAAACAACGACGAATAGCCGAGCTCGAGATGCAACATGCGCTCCTCGAGCTCCACCAGATGCGCGAGCAGCTGCGCCGTGAGCACGTTGCTCTGCTGAACCAACGCAGATAGCCTCGCCAAGAGCTCCGAATTTCCCAATCCCACCAATCGATATTGGTCGCTCATCCCCCATCTCTACCATGCGTTATTTCGACCTTCGCATTGCCGCATAGGCAACGCTTCCCGCGCTAAAACGGCTTCAAATCCAACGGCGACGCCAAAAGGCTCACCTCGTTGAACCTCGCGCAAGCACACCCCCAAATCCAACTCACGCCTCACGACGACGCAACCAGGGGCCCAAAACCTGTCCACAATAATCAACACCCCACCCGCCGAATCATCAAGGGCGGACCGAACAAGTGATGCGCGCTTCTCCGCCCTCATCGGTCACACGCCGCACCAAGTGTGCGCGAATCACTTGTGAGGCCGCACGACGGCCGCCGAGACGCTGCCCGTCGAACCAACATTCCCTCGGCGGGCGCTCTGGAAAGCCTACGTGCCGCGAGAAAACCCGTGCGTCGTTCGCAACCGCAAGCCAACTCCACCAGGCGGAGTCTCCGGTGGGTTCGATTGCGCTAGCTAGTTGGAGCATGATCACCCCAACCGCCGAATCGCCAAGGGCGGACCAACAAGTGATGCGCGCTTCTCAGTCCTCGCGACGCGACCACGCGGATTCAACGACCTTCTTTTTGGTTCACTACGCCCCAGCCGCGCGCCGGAGCCTCACCGGAATGAGCCCTTCGGTAACCTGCGTGAACGCATGACGGCGGAGCTGGTCTGCGTGGTCGCGCTGCGGCTCGTGTCTCCCTCTCGACTCGTGTCTCCCTCTCGACGTCGAGAGTGCGCTGCGTGCCGCGTCTCGCGTCGTCAGTGCCGTCGGCGCACCGATGCTCGGCCGGAGGCCAGCGCAAGGGTAGCCGGGCGCCCGCAGCGAGCCAATTCGGAACACCCGAAGGGGTGCGGAGCGCGAGGACGCCCGCGGTGACACGTCGTTTCGCGCGCGGGCACCCCCATATTCGCGGTGGCGCTCAGAAGAAGAAGGCTGGGCCCAGGTGAAACTGAAAGCCGCCCGCGTTCAGATTGTCATCGAGGTCCTGCCCGTCCACGTTGGTGACGATGAACGCGCGGTAGCCGGCGAACGCATCGATCGAGATGGCTTCGCTGATCGGGAACAACGAGCCGAGGCCAATGCCAAATGAGGTGTTCGAGAACAGCATCGATTCGTTGTCGAAGATGAGGTTGTCCCCCGAGGTACCGATGGCGTGGAAACCCTTGATGGGTAAGAACCCATAGGCAACGGACAGTTGTAGGTAGGGCGCGAGCCAGCGCGCGGCGCGATAGGCGACGCGGAGTTGAACCTCCAAATCGTGCAAGATGGCGCTGTCCGTGGCTGCCGGTGCGTAGGGGGAGCTCGGTTTGAACCAAGTTGCCGCGTACGTCAGACCGCTCCAATACCCAAACGAACCGATCTCTTCCGCAGAAGCTCCGTGCCCCACCCCAATCATGAAGCCGTGGCCCACGCCCAGTTTGGGGATGATGATGCCCTCTCCCGGGCGGCCGAGGGCGTGCGAGCCGTCGAAATCGTCTCCAGTCAAGGTGTTGAGACCGTAGGCGAGATTGATGGCCCAAGCCTTTCGCTGGCGGGGCTGATACGCGGGGGTGCCGGGCGGTTCGGTTGGAGCGCTCGGTTCCGAGGGCGTGAAAGTCGTACTCGGCGGCTTGGCTGGCTCGCTCGAGCCCTCGTCTTGGGCCGAGGCACGGGCCGGTGAGACAATCACCCACGTAGTTAGAGTTGCACTGAGGAGAAAACGGAAGGAAGCGAGCAAGTTGAAGTGATGAGCCACTAGCCCCATCTATCATGGGTAGCTAGGCTCGGATTGAACTCGCTTGCTGCTTTGTGGGCGCGTGCAGTGCTCAGTGCGGGACGGGCGGCGGGACGGAGCTTCGCTCTTCCAGACCGCGCAAGCGACGGGAGAGCACGCGCAGGGTCTCCACCAAGGCGATGAACACGTACACGCTCAGCAGCCAAACGAGCACGAACTGGGGCTTGAAGCGCTGCCAGACGAACACGCTGGAGCCGACGGTGAAGAGCACGAACAGCAGCGTCGCGGTGTTGACCTTGAGCTCCTTGAACGAGCGGAAGCGCACGTTGGAGACCATCAGCAAGCCGAGCGCGATCGTCACGCAAAATAAAAGCAGCGTATAACGCTCATCGCCGAGCGCGCCGCCAACACCGTGATTGGCGACCATCAACGAAATCAAAATGCCGGCAGCGGGCGGGCTGGGCAGGCCCAGGATGTATTTGCCTGGCTTGGTGGGCGCGCCGCTGGGACTCGAGCTCAGCACGTTGAAGCGCGCGAGCCGGATGGCGGCGCACGAAACGAACATGAACGCGGTCAGGATGCCGGGGATCGGCTCGCGATGGAGCACCCACTTGTAGACCAAGAGCGCGGGCGCGAGCCCGAAGGAGATGATGTCAGCCAAGGAATCGAGCTGTAGGCCGAACGCGCTCTGCGTTTTGGTCATGCGCGCGACCCGTCCGTCCATCATGTCGAACAGCATCGCGAAGATCAGGAGTACAGCCGCGCGGTATACGTCGTTCTCGGTCGGCGTCTCTTTGGCGACGAGCCGGATTGCGTTGAAACCGCAAAACACACTGCCCAGGGTGATGAGGTTGGGCAGAACGAACAAAGTCTTGCGCAGGTCGAGTTTCGGCCTGGGACGGTTCGGATTGCGGCGGCTGCGGCGTAACCCCACCCATGCACCTTAGGGGGCGATCGGACCTTCGTCCAGCAATCGGGTGTAAATTGTCAAATTGATAGGACAAATTCCTACGGCGCGGCCGGCGGCCAGGGGTCCGGAAGCCCGGTCTTTTGGCCCGGGTCCGGTGAACGCCCTACGATCCCTCGCGATGCGTTCCCTCCCTCTCCGTTTCGGCTGGTTTCCGCTGCTAGCGGTCGCCGGCCTTCTTGGCGCCTGCGGTGGCGGCCACGACGAGCTCAGCAAGCGCCTGGCGGCGATGCAGTCCGATCTGGTCAAGCTGCAGAGCCACAGCGATCGGCTGGAGCAGCGGCTCCAAACGTTGGAGATGCATAAGGACGCCGCGCCGCGCCCGGCCAGCGCCTCGCCGAGCCCCGGGCCGGAACGCCCGCCACTGATGGTCGTCAAGCTCGAACCGGGCGACGATACGCGCGATGCGCCTACAGACGCAGCCACGGCCGCACTGCGGCCCGAAGACTCCGCGGCCGACCAATCACCCCGACCGGTGATTCGCGTGTATGGCTCGCGTACGGACCTGGGTTCGAGCTCCGACAACCCGAAGCGCAAGCGGTGAGGACACGAGTCATGCAACGAGGCTTCCTAATTGCCGCTTTGAGCGGGCTCACCTTGTCCGCGCCGCAGGCAGGAGCTCAAGGTTTCGGCCCGGATACCGCGACCCCCGCGCTGCCCGCCGATAGCGGCGGGGCGGTCGTGATCGCGCCGCAGAACGACGGCTCGACGCAGATTTGGTCGGCGAGCAACCCCGGTGAAGTCGGCAAGCGGCCTGCTGCGCGCAGCACGGTGGTCACGAACGCGCCGGACAGTGGCGGAAGCAGCAGCGGTTCGCGAGGCTCGAACGCGATCTTGCCCGACGACGGGCAAGTGGCGCTCGAACCGGTGCCGGACATTCATCTCGTGCGCCGCGGCGACACGCT
>Ga0315912_10003980_pt1 | contig 14270 bp, 11 predicted proteins | sample VfabasoilMG_FD_204469 | JGI IMG/M metagenome (GOLD analysis project Ga0315912, IMG submission 204469) | Garden soil microbial communities collected in Santa Monica, California, United States - V. faba soil | ecosystem: Environmental > Terrestrial > Soil > Garden | place: USA: California... | reverse complement strand
CGCCGCCGGCGTTCGGCAACGTCCCCTCGGAGGTCTCGACGGAGGGCTCTTCGAGCGAAGGCGTTGCACCGGTGGTCGTGCCGCCGCTCGCTCCTTCCGTGCCAGTCCCTGACGTGGACGCAGGCGCACCCAGCACAGCGCCCGACGCGAGCCCAGCTCCCGCGGTGCCGAGACCCGTCGTGGCTAGCCCTGCGGCGGAGCTCGAGCTGCTCGGCGTTGCCGAAGGCGAGCCACGCCTCGGCGTGTGTCCCGGTGGGGTCGTCATCGGCGTGCGCACGACCGCCAACCCGAGTGAGGAGACCTTCGGCCAGCGCTTGACGTTCATCGAGCCCATCTGCGGCAAAGTCCTGCAGCACGGCCCGGACCCGCTCGGTACTGCCGCCGGTACGCTCAGCGTGACCCCAGACGATGCGCTCATCGCCTGGGCGGAGGCGGACCCATTCCAGGGCGTTCCGCCCACGGAAGTACCGGACCCGAGATTGATCTGGGTGCTCCAGCCCGCCACCGTGTGCCCGGCTGCGACCCCGGTCGTCGTCGGACTGTCCGGTGAGTACGACCCCGTGGCGCCCGACGTGACGGACACCTCAGCGATTCGGAGCCTCTTTGTCGAGTGCGCGCCGCTCTTGCTCGCGCCAAATGGCATCGATGTCAGCGCAGATGAGGCAGGCCATCAGTTGATCTCCAACGCCGACGCCTTTGCCGTGCGCGGTGATGCCACCTACCGCTCGTCTTGTGAAGGCGGCGCCGTGACCACCCAGATCCAGGTGCACGCGGGCTTCTGGCTCGACGGCTTCGTGCTCGGCTGCTCGAGCCTGCGCGTCGAGTGAGCACGCGCGGGGCAGCGAGCGCGCCCCACAAACGACAACAGCCTCCGGGACGGGTCGGTGATGACGGCCTTTCGGCTTGGGTCATCGCCGGCGGCGCGCCGGAGGCTATCTCATCGGGCCGCGACTGTGCGCGGCCGCGTCTCGAATTACTTGGGGCAGTGACCGTTGCAGCCGCCCTGGCCCTTGCACTCGTTGCTGCCCTTGCACTCGTGCTTGCCCTCGACGGCACAGCCGCCCTTGCCCTTGCACTCGTTCAGGCCTTTACAGCACTCTTTGCCGGCAGCCGTGGCGGAAGCGCCTTCGGCACCCTCGGCAGCGGGCGCGGCACCTTCGACGGCGGGCGCAGCCTCGGCGGCCTCAGCAGACTCTGCCGGTGCTTCCGGAGCAGCAGCCTCGGGGGTCGAACCACCACAGGCCACGACACTCGTCAAACCGGCAACCGCCAACGCGGCAACAGTCTTCGTGAAATCAAACTTCATGGAACCCTCCTAGGGCGTACAGAATTATCGGGTTGATCCCGTAATCGCCCGCCCTTTTAGCCGATCGCTCGAATCAGGTCGAGTAGGCGGCGAGTTTTTTCATCGGATGCGAAAGCGGCATTCACCCGCGGCATGATTTGCGACGGTGTAGGCGTTTTGCGCCAATTTTGCCCCCATTTTGCTCTCGCCTCGGGCACTCGGCCAGCCAGCGCCGCACCGCGGCATCTAGGAGAGGATACGCTGGGAGGCTACGAAGTTCCCACGCGAGCCGCCGCGGAGCGCGTCAGCCGGGCCAGGGCCCCGAGCTCGGCGCGAGCACGACGATGCGCTCGAGCAGCTCCGGTGGGCAACGACGCTCGAGGATCCGGTGCACCTCCGCCGGCGCGTACATCTGACTGAAATGCATCAAGACGAGCGCCTCGTTGCGAAAGCAGCTCGCTCGCTCGAGCAGTTCGTCGAGGTGCACGTGGCCGCCGGCGTTGCTCGCCGACAGGCTCTTGCGCTCGTCGAGAAAGGAGCATTCGAGGATCAGGACGCGCGTGTCGAGCAGAGAGGGCGTCGTGTCGATGACGCGCAGGAGCGTGTCGGTGGCGTACGCCAGCTCCAAGCGTTCCTCGTAGTCGAAGAGATCGTCACCGCGCTTGCGGCGCAGCGCGATCTCGCGGCCGGGCAGATCCATGTACTGTGGCTTGAGCTTCGGCACGCGCGTGAAGAACTGATAGCCGAGCGAAGGCCCGGTGTGATGCGTGCGGAAAGCGCGCACGCGCAGATCCCCGCGCAGCTCCCGCTCGTCCCCGGGCAACATCGGCTCGGCCTGGATCGAGAGCTCGTAGCGCTGACCCTGGCTGAAGAGCGCGAGCGCGCCGCGCACCGAGTCGGCGAGCTCCGCGGGCAAGAACAGGCGTGGCGGCGGCATGCGCATCAAGCCCCGCATCCCCAGCAACGCTACCAGCGCACCGCAGTGGTCGGCGTGACCGTGGCTCAAGAACACGTTCTCCGCGCCCGCCAGGCTGCGCGCTGCAAACCCGACATCAAACAACGCCCCGAGCTCCCGCACCAGCAGGCTGGTCTGGATGCCCGCTACGGACAGCCCGCGAATCGTGTACGGGCCAGCCGTGACCGTGGTGAACATGGCAAGAGCTAGCCCGCGGGCCGCCGGGGGAGCGGCATTCTAGCTCCGAGCCCGGGGGAGCGTCCAGCCTTCCTCGACCTCTGGGGGAGAATGTAGGGCAATCCTGCCCCGAGAACAGCCAGTTTTGTGCTGCTCGCCGGGCCGAGCGAAGCCCCGCGAGTCATGCTATTCTAAGATCGTGCTCTGGACCCTGAGCGAGGCAAGCGAGAGGCATGGGTAAACGCACTCTCGTCCTAACGCCCTGGTATTTCCCGCATAAGGTGGTCAGCTGGCAAACCGCCGTGACCATGATGTACCTGGGCAAGGTCGATGTGCTCGTGTCCTACTCGGAGGAGCTGCGCTCTCCCTCCACCATGATCAAGACGCCTGCCGTGTTGCGCCTGAAGAAAAAGGTGATCACGGTCAAGCGCGGTGTGCGTTTCTCTCGGCTCAACGTCTACACGCGGGACAATTTCACCTGCATGTACTGCGCGACGCGCCTGCCGGCGTCCGAGCTCACGTTCGATCACGTGTTGCCCCGCAGCCGTGGTGGGGCAACGCGCTGGGAAAACATCGTGAGCGCGTGCCACCCCTGCAACCGCAAGAAGGGCAACCGCACTCCGGAGCAAGCCGGGATGGACACGTTGCGTCGTCCGTACCGGCCGCAGACGTTGCCGATGCTCCCGCCACGCATCGATCTGGAGACCGCGCCGGACGAGTGGCGCGCGTTTTGCGAAGCCTTGCCCCAGACCGGCTGAGCCCGAGGGGCTGAGCGCCAGAGCCGGACCGCGCTGGACGGTGCGGGTGTGAACACCGCGGCGTACGGCTTTGGTCGCTCGTCGCCGGTGCGGTGTCGCGAGAAGCGTGGCATCGTGCCCCCCGGTGTCCGACCCTCCGCGATCATCGATCTCACGCGTGTTCTGGTCGCTCTGCAATCGGCGCATGCTGATCTGCGTGCTGATCGGCTTCTCCTCGGGCTTGCCGCTCTGGGTCGGCAGCACCCTGGTGCAGGCGTGGCTGCACGAGAAGGGCGTGGGCCTGGAGGCGATCGGGCTCTTGAGCCTCGCGGGCTTGCCCTACACGTGGAAGTTTGCCTGGGCGCCGCTGCTCGATCGCTACAGCCTGCCATTCCTCGGCCGGCGCCGCGGCTGGGCGCTCTGCATGCAGATCGCGCTGTTCTTTTGCATCGCTGCGTTCGGCCTGCTGGAGCCCTCGCGGTCCATGCCGAGCGTGGTGGCGCTGTCCTGTGCCGTCGCGTTCTTCAGCGCCACGCAAGACGTGACGCTCGACGCCTACCGCCGCGAGCTGTTGCCCGATCGTGAGCTCGGTCTCGGTACTTCACTGCATGTCAATGCGTACCGCCTGGCAGCGCTCGTGCCCGGCAGCCTGGCCCTGATCCTGGCGGATCATCTGCCGTGGTCCTGGGTCTACCTGATCGTGGCGATGTTCATGGCGGTGGGCATCCTGACCAGCCTGTTTGCGGGCGAGGCGCCCGCGGTGGTCCAGCCGCCGACGACGCTGACGGAGGCCGTGATCGGCCCGTTTCGCGAATTCTTCGCGCGGGGCGACCGCAGTGCTGCGCTCCTGATTCTGCTCTTCATGTTGCTCTACAAGCTGGGCGACGCCATGGCCGCGGCGCTCTTGACCCCGTTTTATCTCGACGTTGGCTTCAGCAAGACGGTGATCGGCACGGTGGCCAAGGGGGTCGCGTTGCCGGCTTTCGTGGCGGGCTCGCTCGTGGGCGGGCTCACCATCGCGAAGGCGGGCATCAATCGCTCGCTCTGGATCTTCGGCGTGCTGCAGGTGGTCTCCACGCTGGGGTTCGTGGTGTTGGCCCGCAGCGGGCCCGACGTGTGGCTCCTGGGCTGCGTCGTGGCGTTCGAGTATCTGAGCGCCGGCCTCGGCGCGTCCGCGTTCCTGGCGTTCATGTCGCGCGCCACCCATCGCCGCTTCACGGCGACCCAATACGCGCTGTTCTCCAGCCTGGTCGCGTTGCCGCGCACCGTGGCGAGCGCTTCCACGGGCTATCTGATCGAGGGCCTCGGCTATCCTGGCTTTTTCCTGGCCTGCGCGCTGATCGCGCTGCCGGGGCTGTGGTTGCTCACCCGGGTTGCACCGTGGAGCCGCGACGGGCTGGCCGCGCCGGAGCTGGGGCGAGCGCCGGAGCAGCCCGCCCCCTAGGGTTCACTTGCCCATGGGGCGCGCGGAGCTCCACACGCCGCTGGCGCGTGGGTTTTCCGAGGGGCGCACCTCGGGCCGAGCCAGACCGCAAGCGGCGGCGACGTCATCCCGGTAGGATTGCCAGGCCTCGAGCGCGCTCTGCATCGCCTCGACCACCTGCTCACGCGCCGCGGCCGGCACGTGGCGAACCAGGATGCGCCAGGACGCCGCACGATGTTCGCCCTCGACCTGGCGATGCGCCTTGGTCAGCGCCAGATGCTCCAGCGACAGGCCGTAGTGCACGACCAGGGGATGTTGTTCGAGCGGCGGGGCAGGGCGGCGCGGCGCACCCTCCTCGATCTCGCCCCGCTCGTATTGCGTGCCCTCGATGAAGAGCGTGGCGACCGCTGCCGCGACCTCCCAGCCCGAGCCGTGCGTCGCCTGATCGAGCACGGCGCGATAACGACGCGCGGCGGGCAAGAGCTGCACGCGCTCGAAGCGCGATAGATCCATGCCGAGCCCGCGCGCATATTCCAGGAACAGCTCGGGATGGGGGCGGCCCGCGATCAGGCCACCGGTCTCTTCCTCGTACAGGTTTTCCGCCAGCTCCCGGCGTACCTCGGCGATCGGGCACTGCACGAAGGCGCGCCCGACCAGCACGGGAAAGTCCCGGACGTAGCTCTCGTACTCCTGCTCGAAGTGCACGTGCAGGCGCTCACGGGCGACCTGCCCGGACGTGAACAAAGGCCACGCCCAGTGGCTCTTGCCCTCCATCACCGAGAGCAGCCGTTCGACGAACTCGTCCTTGTCCATGTTCCGAGCTTAGCACGCGCATCTGCTGCCGCGAGCCCTCCGGCCCGAGGCATGGGCTGCCGGCCCGGAGCGGTTCAGACGCTCGGGGCGTAGCGGCGCCGCAGCAGCTCGACCAGGGCACGCAGGGCAAACGCCTCCCCCCCTGACGGACGACCGGGCCTCGTTTCCAGGTTCCAGCCCATCGTGTCGATGTGCGCCCAGTGCGTCGTGGGCGAGACGAAGCGCTCGAGGAACAATGCGGCGGTGATCGCGCCGCCGTAGGCGTCGTTCGTGACGTTGCAGAGATCGGCTACATTGCTGTCGAGCTGCTTGGCATACGGCTGATGTAGGGGTAGCCGCCACAGCGGGTCTCGTGTGGCGAGTCCGGCGGCCAAGAGCTCGTTTGCTGTCTCATCGTGGTTCGAAAAGAGCGCCGGCAGAGCCGTGCCGAGCGCCGTGCGGGCGGCGCCGGTCAGGGTCGCGGCGTCGATCAAGAGCTCCGGCTGCTCCTCGTCCCCGGCGGTCAGTGCATCACTCAGGATCAGCCGGCCTTCGGCGTCCGTGTTGCCCACCTCCACGGTCAAGCCTTTGCGTGTCGCGAGCACGTCGAGCGGGCGCATGGCATGCGGACCGATGGCGTTCTCCACTGCCGGTACCAGCACGCGCAAGCGAATCGGCCATTTCAGGCTCATCACTACGTGCGCAACGCCGAGCACGAGCGCGGCGCCGCCCATGTCTTTCTTCATCAGCTTCATGTTGGCGGCCGGCTTGAGATCGAGACCGCCGCTGTCAAAGATCACGCCCTTGCCGACCAGTGTGACCTTCGGATGCTTCTCGTTTCCCCAGACCAGATCGAGCAGATGGGGCGGCTGCGCCGCAGCGCGGCCCACGGCATAGACGGACGGAAAACCCTCCAGCTGTTTCTCCCCTTTCAGGATCTTCGCCTTGGCACCGTGCTTCTGAGCGAGGCGCTGACCCTCGGCCACGAGCTCGCTCGGACCCATGTGTTCGGCAGGCGTGTTGATCAGATCGCGGCACAGCCAGATGCCCTCGACCAGCGCGCTCACCCGAGCGCGGTCGCAAGCTTCAGGCCACACCAGCGTGGCGAAGTTCGCCTCCACCTTCTTGTAGCGCGTGAAGCGATAGGTGCCGAGAGCCCAGCCGAGGGCTGCAGCGTTGGCCTGCGCTGCTTCCGGCGCGGGATCGAGGCGGTAGCGCGCCTGGGGTAGCAGCGTAGGCAACCCCGCATAGCCCCAGGGGTCCTCGACGGTCGAGATGCCCACGAGTGCGCGAGTGACGTTGCCGTCCGCTGCCGGGATCAGGCACGTCTCGCCATCTGCGCCTGTAAACTCCGTGCTCTGGATCCAGCGCTTCACGCGCGCCGGCTGCTTCTTGAGCCAGACCGCCAAGGATTTTCGGTTCAGCGCAGTCAGTGGAATCGTCGACTTGGAGGCGTTCGGAGTCAGGCTTTCGAGCATGGCCAACCGGTTAACCGGCCCCCCGCCTCGAGTCAAGGCACCCGCCCTGCGCAACGTTCCGGCGCGTGACTGTTCGCCCGCGGCACGAGTGTTTCACTCAGGTCAGGCGCGCATCCCCTTCACCCCCGGCGCTCCCAGAGATCGCATCGTGGGTGCCCTCCACGAGTGGTAGAGCATGCGGATCATGCAGCGACGCGCGCGCCCTGGACGCCTTTGTCTCACCGTTACCTTCACGGTGGGTTGGCTTTTGCCCCTCGCGGGTTGTAGCCCCGCGGCCGACGGCGCGCCCTTCGATAGCAACGACGTGGAGAGCTTTGCCGGCAGCGGCGGCAGCGCCGTGGTGGGCGCGGCCGGCAGCGCTGGTGCGTCCTCCGGCGGAGCCGGCGGCGCTGGCGGGGCCACGTCTGCCGGCGGTAGCGCAGGCACGGAGGGTGGCACGGGCGGCACCGGCCTGGTGGGGGGCGGAGGCGCGAGTGGCAGCGCCGGCAGTGGCGCCGGCAGCAGCGGCAGTGCAGGGCAGGGCGGCAGCGCCGCGGAGGGCGGCAGCGCGGGCACGGCTGGCCTGTCGGGCGCCCAGCGCGTGGGCGCAGAGTCGTGCCCTGCGGGACCATTCCCGAGCCCGCTGCCTGCCAACGTCAACGCGCAGATCGTCCCCATCGGCTCGGTCGGTGACAACGACTTCTTCAATTGGGAGGGCGTGGTGTGGACGGGGGACGCGCTCTACTTCTCCGAGATCGCGAACGATGACTCCTCCCAGATCAATCGCTTCGTGCCGGGAGGGAGCGTGGAGCGCGGGGTGATCACGGGTACCGGTAGCAACGGCCTGGCGCTCGATGCGAACGGCGACCTGCGGCTGGCCGCGCACGATGTCGGCGCCATCTCCAGGGTCGATCTGCCGGGCGGCGCCATCACGCGCGGCAATCAGCAGTTCAACAGCCTGCGCTTCAATTCACCGAACGATCTGGTGCTGCGCGGCGACGGCAATCTGTACTTCACCGACCCGGATTTTCAGTCGCCGTCCGGTCGCATTCAGGGCGCCACGCGCGTGTATCGCATCGCTCCGGACGCGCAGATCACCGTGGTCGAGGCCACGCTCGACCAGCCCAACGGCATCACGATGTCGCCCGACGGCAACCGCTTGTACGTGTCCGGCGGCGGCGTGCTGCGCGAGTACTCGCTCGATGCCGCGGGTGTGCCCACCGTGGTCGGCAACTTCGACCAAGCGCTGCAGGCGCCCGATGGCATGGCCATCGATTGTGCCGGCAATATCTACGCGGTGGAAAACAGTGCGCGGCGCGTGCGCGTGTTCAACCCGGACGGGGATTTGATCGGGACGATCGGTCCCGACGGATTGCCAGGCCAGGGTTTGACCAACGTCGCCTTTGGCGGCGCCGACCGAAAGACGCTCTTCATCAGCGGATTTACCCAGGGCACGCAGCCGGGGCTCTTCTCGGTCGAGCTCGAGGTCCCCGGCCTGCCCTATTGAGAGCAGGTTTGGCCCCCGCGGGGCAGCGAGCGGGGTCGGGAGGCGGCGACGCGCGGCGGCCTGGCCGGGTAGATCGCACGCAGACCTGAGCAGGTGTGTCACTTGCGAGTGAGCAGCAGATACGCTAGCTGGCAAGCCCACGTGATGCCGACGGCGACCGCCATCAGTGTGACCAGGCGATCGACGCGCCGTCCGAGCTGCCTCAACTGAGGTCGAAAAAACAGATGCCCGACGACAGTCGCGCCAAGAGCGAGCGTGAGCAGCTTTTGCAGCATGGTCGGTCAGCTCACCTATCGTCGCTGTATCATGCTGCGGGAGTTCCAGCGCTCTGGCGCCGTCTTTCATGCCGCGAGGCCCTGGTGCCCGCACGCTGTTTCATGGTCCATGGCCGCGGGCGCCCACGCGCACGGTTTTGGCGTGCCGCGGGACCGCCGCCCTGCGCCGTGTTTCAGCCGCGGGGCCCCGGCGCCCCGGCGGGGAGTGACGCTAGCATGAACTTTCCCACTACGGCCGCGATCCGGGGTTTCAGTAGGCGTTTCACGCAGCCTTACGGGCGGGGAGGTGTACCCGCCGGCTCCCCGAGGGTGTGGAAATGGCACAGTTTGGGTTCAGAAAGCGGCGCTGGGCTTTCTTCTTTGTGGTCGAGGTCGTTTGCCCGATCGAGTGAAACGGGCACCAGCCGGCACGCGAGCGTGGAAGAGAACGCCATTGGCCGAACGATCAGCAGCAGATTTCTGCCTGTCTACATTCGCTGGACGAGGACCGTTGGAGGTTGACACGCCATGGGGATTGGACAGCAATTGGCGCCGCCGCGGGCGGCAGAACGAGATTGCCTCTTGCTCATGAATGGAATTGAACCACACCGGAAGTTCGAGAAGGCCCTGGAGCGAGCTCGGGGCAAATCTCTGCTCATTCTACTGAGCGGGCACCCGGATCCGGATGCGATCGGCAGTGCGCTCGCGCACCGGCTCATCTGCGAGAAGATGGAGATCAACACCACCATCGCGCACGTGCTGCCCGTTTCCCGGCCGGAGAACCGTGCGCTGGTGAAGCTGCTGAACTTGAACATGCGGCAGGTCTCCGATCCGCGAGAGCTGCATGATTTCGATTTTCTCTCGTTGGTCGACACCAGCACCAGCGAGAGCAGCATCGAGCTACCGGAGAAGCTGAAGTTGCTCACGGTGGTCGACCACCACCGCAAGCCGGCCAAGCTCACGGCCGAGTTTTCCGATGTGCGGCCCGATGTCGGCGCCACCTGCACGATCTACGCGGAGTACCTGGCGGAGCTCTCTCCGTTTGCCAGCGACTCCATCGAGGATACGCGGGTCGCGACGGCGCTCTTGTTCGGCATCGAGACGGACACGGACGACTTCTCTCTGGCGACGGCGGCCGACTTCAAGGCGGCCGCCTACCTGAAGCCGCACGTGGACACGCCGCTGCTCCTGCGCGTGGGGCATCGGCGCATGGCGGAAGAGTCGATGACGGCGATCGGTCGGGCGCTGCTCGATCTGGAGGTGGTGCGCGAGTTCGCGTTTGCCTCCGTGGGTCGCGTTTCATCCACCAATCGTGACGCCATCCCCACCGCGGCGGATTTCATCCTGCGGCGGGAGGACATCGACACCGTGGTGGTGTTTGGCATCGTCGAGGATCGCATCGACGGGTCGCTGCGCACCAACAGTGCCAGCGTGGACCCGGCCTTGTTCATGGAGGCCGCGTTCGGTACCGATCCCGCGGGGCGTCCCTTCGGTGGCGGGCGCGCGGACAAGGGTGGATTTCAGATCCCGCTCGGTATTCTCGCTGACTGCGCGGATAGCAACGTGCTGGTGAAGCTGGCGCGCCAGGCGGTGCGCAAGCGTCTGACGCGCGTCGTGCCGGGCCTCAACGGCGACGAGCATTGAACGGCTCCAGCCCGGGCTCTCGCGCCAACCGCGCCCGCCCCTGACGGGGCGAAGGCGGACGCGGTTGGCGCAGCGAGCGCCGGGCTGTTCGCCGTTCATCCTTTTTCTCGGGGGTCTGAAGCAGACCCCCGCCCCGCGGAGCGGGGCCCCACCCCCGCCTCCGCTCGCGGACTCGCGCATGCGTGGGCCTGGATGGGGGGCAGGGCGCTGGAGCGTGGGCGGCCCTCGCTCGCGGACTCGCGCAGGCGGCGGCTCCCGCCCGGCCTGCGCTCGCCGGACTTGCGCCCTTCGCTGCTAGGGGCAGTTGGTGGGCTGGTTGCGCCAGTCGCGCGCGAGGATGCACAGCGTCTCGAGGTAGGCTTCGTTGAAGCTTTGGCGGCCGAGGTTGCCGGTGCTGGTGAGGACGCGCAGCGGACCCGGGAGCTCGCTGCGGCGGCGCTGCAGCTCGGTGGGGCTCACGAAGAGCTCGGCGGCGGCGAGCGCTGGCTGCAGGTCGGGAGTGAGCACGAATTCGTCGAGCGGGGAGGCGCTGCCGGTTTGCGGTATGCCCAGCCGCGCCCGTGCGTCCGCCACGCGACGGCGGTCCGCGTCGATCAGCGCGTCGAGGTCGTTCTGGCGTGGATACACTTCGGCCAGCAGCGCGATCTCTCGCGCGTCGAAACGTCCGTTGGGGTCGGTGGCCGCGTACGCACGCAGCTCGTCGATCACGCGTATCACGCCGTCCTGCGAATGGCAGCGCACGCAGGAGGGCGCCGTGCGTGGCACGAAGTCGTCTTCGTTCGTGTCGAGCAGCACGCGGGAGGCATCCAGGCGCTGGCCGGTGGCATCCGCGAGGAAGTAGGCGGGCAGGCCGTTGGGTAGCGAGTACAGGACGGCGCTCTCGTCCCCCTGCCGCGCCAGGGGGTCGACAAAGGCGTCGCCGGACGCGCCCGCGGGCAGCCGCTCGAGGGTGTGCCAGAAGAACGGACCCTCCACGGGCCCCCGGTACCGAAGCACGATGCGGTCCTGTCGCGACATGATGGACTTCGTGGTGACCGCTCGCCAGTAGGCATTGGGCTCGGCGTCGAGCTCTCCAGGGATATCCAGGGCGCTCCGCAGCTCGCTCAACGTCTCGGGCGCATCGAGCAAGGCGTAGTAGACGCCGGCGCTGAGCGCGGCACGCATGAAGTCGTGCGCGAGCAGCAGCGGCGTGCTGGTGCCGAGTTGCTCGGCGAGCGCATCCGCCTCGGGTCCGCGCAGGGCGACGGACTGGGCGGCATGGGAGCTCAGCGCCTCCCAGCCGTCCGCGTGCTTTTGCCCGTTGATGCGAATGGGCCGGTCCCAACCCTGGTCGCGCAGATCGATGCGCAAGAGCGCCTCGGCGCCCTCCAGCGCCTGTGCGCGCGCGGCGCCACGTTTCAGCGACAGCGAGTTGAGCAGCAGCGGCATGGCGTCCGCCACCACGTTGACCGCGGTGTCCACGCGGCAGTAGGTCGGCAACGAGCTTGCCGCGGTGACGTAGCGCAGAAACGGGCGCTCCCTGGCGGGCCGTGCCAGCACATCGGCCTGGATGCGCGCGAGAACGTTGTCCAGGGACGGCGCCGCCAGCTCGCACTCGCGCGCCAGATCGCTGCCGAAGCCGTCCTGGCGGGGACGTGCGCCCGGCGGGGTCGCGGGCTCTGGAACCGCCACGGTCTCCTCGATGCTCGGGAACGGAACGAGCGCGGCGGGGGGCTCGCCGAGCGAGCCCGGGCTGGTGTCACTGTTGGTGTCGAGCGCCGAGAATCCGGCGCGGCTGCCGCAGGCCACCGGCAGCAGCGCGAGGCAGAGTGCGACCGCGCCCGGCCTCATCGGCACCCCACGGGGGAGCTCTCGGCCGCTCCGTAGAGCGCGCAGGCCGCTTGCAGATAGTGGGCTTCGAACACGGAACGCTCGAGCACGCCAGACGTGGCTGCGGCTGCGACTTCCTCGGGCAAGCTGGGCAGCCGCTCGATCAAGGATGCGCGATCGAGGAACAGCTCCGCCGCCAGCTGATCGAAGCTGAGCGAGAAGTCGTAGTCGAGAAAGAGGCGGGATACCGGGTCCGGTGCTCCCTCGGGCTGGCCCGCACGCTGCGCCGCCGCGACGATGCGCTGGGAGTCCGCATCCATGAGCGCCTGCATCTCGCGCTGGCTGGGGAAGGTCTCCCGCACCCGTGCGAGCACGGCCTCGGAGAACAGATCCGTGTTGTCTTCGACGAAGCTGCGCGCCGTGTCCTCGAAGGTAATGATGCCGCCGTTGTGACAGCTGAGGCAGGAGCTCGTCACCGCCCCGAGGCCGTTGTTCTGAGCCGGGTCCACCACGAAACGCGCTGCCACGAGGCGCGCGCCCTCGCCATCGGTCGTGAAATACGCGGGCAGCCCGTTGGGCAGCGAGAAGAGCACCTGGTGCGCGTCCGCCCGCGCCGTCAGCGGCTCGAGGTAGAGCGCCTCCGAGCGCGCCGACGGCGCGTATTCGAAGCTTTGCCAGAAGTAGCCGTCGGGCAGGGCAGTGCCGCGATAGCGCGCCACGCCCCGCGGCTCCTTGCTGGTACCGGAGTTGGAGAAGGCCGCGCGCGCCCAGGGGCCAGTGTCGAGGTCTTCGGCGGCGCCGATGCCGAGCTCCCGCTTCAGCTCGACCAGCGTATCGGGCAAGCCGAGCACCGCGTAGTACGACTCACCCCTCGAGGCGGTAGCGACGAAGGCACTCGACAAGAGCACCGGCACGCGCGTGCCCAACTCGCGCGAAAGCTCGCTCGCTACACCGCCCTCGAGCTCGAGCGCAATGGCGGCGCGGGCGGCCACGGCCTGCCAGGCGTCGTCGTAGCTCTGCCCGCCGAGCGTGACGGGGCGCTGCCAGCCGTAGTTGCGCAGGTCCAGGCGCAGCAAGAGGCCCTCGGGGCCCACCGCTTCTGGCACCATCGCCGCCGGCTCGCGGCTCATGCCGTTGACGAGCTTGCTCACCGCCATGCGCGCGCGCGACAGCGCACTGCGCGCATCCTCGACCTCGCCATCCGCGTCACACGGCCCCGGCCGGAACTGTCCCACGCTCACGTAGCGCAGAAACGGCCGCGACGACGCGGGCTGCGCCTGCACGTCCGACAGCACGGCGGACAGGGTATCGCTCAGCGTCAGCGGCTGCGGCGGACAGGGGTCATCTCCACCGAGCGGCACCGGACGCCCGAGGGACTCGCGAGGCACGTGCGTTTCAGCGCCCGGCGCGGGCAGATCAGCGCTGGGTCGCGGGTCTCCGGAGGCGGCTGCCCCGCCGCACGCCGTCGCCCACAGCACCCCTGCAACCCGGAGCGTACTCAGCGTCGCTCGTACACCCATCCCGGGCAGGGTAGCGCGTTGCCAGTGGCTCGCAAACTCGGCCGCGCCTGCGCCCAACGTCAGCGCCCAACGCGCCAGCCCTCCGCGCCCAACGCGCCAACGCCGCGGCGTTCCGGGCAGCTTCTACCGCTGGCCGTCGCCTCGACGCATCGGGCTGGGCGTCGCCGGAAGGATCCCAGCGGGGGAACGCTCGGTCTGCTCCCCCAGGGGACCGCTGGGCTCTCAGGTGCCCTTGATCGCCGTGGCGACGCTGAGCTCTTCGAGTTGGGCGGGAGCGACGCTACCGGGAGCGTTGCTCATCAGATCGGTGCCCTTTTGGGTCTTGGGGAAGGCGATCACGTCGCGGATGCTGTCCGTGCTGGAGAGCAGCATGGCGAGCCGATCCATGCCGAGCGCGATGCCGCCGTGGGGCGGTGCGCCGTAGCGCAGGGCCGAGAGCAGGAAGCCGAACTTCTCCTGCGCTTCTGCGCTGCCGATGCCGAGCGCCTTGAAAACGCTCGTCTGCACGTTTGGATCGTGCAGGCGGATGGAGCCGCCGGCGATCTCGAAGCCGTTCAGCACCAGATCGTAGCGGTAGCAGAGCACCTTGCCCGGGTCGGTGTCGATCAGGTCCACGTGCTCGTCGTGGGGCCGCGTGAACGCGTGATGGGCAGCAGCCCAGCGCTTGTGCTCTTCGTCGTACTCGAACAGCGGTGGGTCCACGACCCACA
>Ga0315912_10003979_pt1 | contig 14275 bp, 8 predicted proteins | sample VfabasoilMG_FD_204469 | JGI IMG/M metagenome (GOLD analysis project Ga0315912, IMG submission 204469) | Garden soil microbial communities collected in Santa Monica, California, United States - V. faba soil | ecosystem: Environmental > Terrestrial > Soil > Garden | place: USA: California... | reverse complement strand
TAACCATTGTTGGTTGCCCACTGAAAGACCTGATCCCATAACGCTTTAGTGACTTCGTACCGGTCCAACAAGAATGCCGAGACCTGAACCGAATGCAACGGGAGTTCGTCGCCTTCACCTTCCCCAGCAAAGGTATTTCCCATGGTGAAACTGCCGTCCGGAATCAAGACCATGCCGACAGGAGAGAGATTGGTTGCCATCAGGCGGAAGAAGCGCTGGTCGCCGGTGTTGGGGATGGTGTGGGGACTCGTAGCAGCGGTTAAATTGGTGTATGTGCCAGAGACCGCAGGAGCGGACTGCAAGACCATCCCGGAGCTCGTCCAAGTCAATACCAGTTCGTTGGCGTTTATTTGAATTCCAAGTTCAGCCGCCCGACTTCCAGGCGATAGCAACAAGGACAGGAGCACTGACAGCACGAAAACGGATTTGCTAATAAGTCCTTTGTTCATAATTGAATCCGTCCCAGCAATGGCCGTTACAATACCTCTCCCGATAACATACTCAATGGGAATCGGGCGAAATTGATTCGGCGAAAAGCTGAATTGCTCTCCCTAGAGCCCAGCAATGGTAAAGCCGATTCTTCAAGTCAGCAGCGAAGCAAATGGAATCCCACCCAAGGTCGCGATAGAAGCAAATCCGCGTCAATTCGTCAGCTTACGGTGGAGGCCACCAACGCCGAGCAGAGCCAAGCCAAGAAGGGCGATGGTCATGCCTCCATCAGGTACCGCAGTCGTGATGCTGCCGGAGAAACTCGTCGTAAGCGGTGAAGTCGCATTCGCCAAAGTTGTTAACGTCTTGGCAGGAACAAATTGGAGCGTAATTACTTCGTAGGCGGACCCAGCAGCTGCCAGTGCTCCCAAATCACTTCCGCCTCCTGCGTAGGTGATGCTTGTAAGATTGAGGACCCCATTCACGTTAAGCGTACTGCCGGTTCCCGTGGTAGAGATCATGTTCCAGACGACCGTCCCGGTAAGAGTCGCGCTGCCATCAAAAATGCTCATCACGCCCGAACCGGTTACCGGCGCACTTTCAGTGGTTCCGGAGATGGAGACGGCGCCAATGGAAAAAACTCCGCTGATGGCGCCTAAATTGCCGATGGAGTCGCCATTCCCATTTGAAAGTGTGACGTTCAACGAATACCCGTTTGCGGCATTGTTGTTGAAGTAGAAATTGCCGTTTAAGAACTCAACGCTCGCTCCGCCGATGGACGAGAAATCGATGGTGATAGCTGAGGCCCTTTGGGTCAAAAGGCCGGCACTGAGAACCCCGCAGCATAGCGACAGCAGTGATTTTGCTACAAAAATGTTCATATTACACAGTTCTCAATACCGGATCTCGTCAATGCACTACTTAAAGCACACCAGTGCCAATTAGCCGGTTGCAGCTCTAGTGCCAACCCCCTTAGGGGAAGTGAGTCAGGTGCGCGAGTAAATCGTAATATGTTATCATAGAATAAGTTATGAGTACATTAATTCCACGAAACACGAAGCTGATAGCGATCAGAATCAACAGCCCCAGATAATACTGGAAAGTCTGCCGACATAAAAATCTTTCGAGTTCTAATAAATTGTCGTAACACATTCATAATAAGCAACTAAGTAATACTCTAAAACGTGTAAAATGCTTCGACGCTCTTCACGAGTTTGGAAATACGGCGTGTGCGGTCGAATCGGACGGGATATGCAGGGAATCATCGTCGTCGCAGCCCCCCTTACCAAGCCAAAACTCTGAAACTCTGAAACAGAATTCACAGGAATCAAGAAATGCTAAGAACGGTGGACCGAGGAATAAGGACCGACGGTTGAAAAGCAGAAAACAGGAAGCGGAAAGAGAAAAATCGGAGTTCCAAGAGCAAAGATTTGAGATTGCAACGGACTTCAAAACAACCGCGGTGCAGCGGAGAATTGAGGACAGATGGAGGACGGAGGATGGGAAAAACGAAAGCTAAAGTGGGAAATAGAAAATGATTGCGCTGTAATCCTAACAGTCTCGGCGAGTGCCATCCAAGAGCCAATCACCTACATCTAGCCGCGGACTTGCTTGCGACCGCCCGCTCGACCCTAGCGGGCCTTGCCTGAGCGACGAGGCGTCGCTACTATCGATACCAACCAGCAGCTATGTGGGCTCACCTTGATTGGCAGGCTTTTGGATGCCAAGCTTCTCCATCAACTCGTAAAGCGTCGGGCGGCTGATATCGAGTTCAACGGAAGCGGGAGAGATTTTCCACCGGTGGCGCTGGAGCGCTGCCAGGACAACTTCACGTTCGGCGGCTTCTCGCGCGTCCTTGAGAGTTCGCAAATGCGGCTGGACGGCGTCGTCGGTGAGTTCCAAATCCTCCGCCGTGACGTGCCGGCCGTCCGCCATGATCACGCCGCGCTTAATGCGGTTTTCCAGTTCGCGGACGTTGCCGGGCCAGCGATGTTGCTGCAAGGCCCGAAGCGCTGCCTGACCCAGGGAGAGGGAGGGTTTGTGATTGTCCGCCGCGCAACGAGCGAGAAATGCCTTGGCGAGAACCGGAATGTCTTCTGGCCGATCGCGCAGGGGGGGGACATCCAACACGACCACGGCGAGCCGGTAATAGAGGTCCTCGCGAAAAGTACCAGCGACCATGGTCTTCTTGAGATCGGCGTTGGTGGCAGCGATCACGCGGGTCTCAACTTTTATCGGTGTGCGGCCACCGACGCGTTCGATGACCTGTTCCTGAAGGAATCGCAACAACTTCACCTGGATGGTGAGCGGTAGTTCGCCAATTTCGTCGAGGAACAAGGTCCCGTCAGCGGCGGACTCGATGCGGCCCTTGCGCTGCATGTGGGCGCCGGTGAATGCGCCTTTCTCGTGACCGAACAATTCGCTTTCCAGCAGCGTCTCGGGAATCGCGCTACAGTTGATGGGGATGAACGGGCCATCGCGCCGGGGGCTGAGACGGTGGATGGCAAGCGCCGCGACTTCCTTGCCGGTGCCGCTTTCGCCGAGAATGAGAACCGGGGCCGAAGTGGTGGCGACTTTACGAATGCGATTGAAGACTTGCTGCATGCGTTCGCTCGTGCCCAGCATGCCTTCAAAATCATTGGTGCGGGCGTGGCGATGCAGTTCCAGATACTCGTGCTCGAGCGTGGCGCTGTAACACGCGCGTTTCAGGATAACGCGGAGTTCGTCAATCTCCACCGGCTTGCACAGGAAATCATACGCGCCTTCCCCGACCGCCCGGAGGGCGTTTTCCTTTTCACCCTGGCCGCTCACGATGATGACCTTGGAGAGGTTGTCGTGGGCCAGCAGATCGGCCAGGGTGGCGAGTCCTTCGCCCGGTTCGGCCGGATGCGGAGGCAAGCCAAGATCGAGCAAGGTCGCGTGCGGACGCGCCTTCACGAACGTGTCGCGCGCGCTGTTGCGGTCAGTAGCGAACGCCAGTTCGTATTCATCGGCGAGGGCCCATTTCAGTTGCGAACGGATTTCCTCGTCGTCATCAACGATCAGAATGGTTGGTTTCATAAAATTTAAAAGACTGGTGAGTTGGGGAGCAGCGAACAGCGAGCAGTGCCGGGCAAAGTTGAGAGTCAAGAGTCCAAGGTCAGGGGTCGCTCTGGTCAGTGGCTGGTCAGGGAGCAACGCGCTGCGGCTGAGGACAGCCGCGGTCCGTTTCGAGCAAGATCAACAATCCAGGACCTGGTGAACCGTCCTCCGATGCCTAAGTTGCGGCGAGCGGCAGCCAGATGCGAAAAGTAGTGCCTCTCCCAGGTTCAGATTCGACGGCGATCCGGCCGCGATGGGCTTCGATGATGGTCTTCACATGGAACATGCCGATACCCAGCCCCGCCTTTTTGGTGGTCTTGAACGGACGGAAAAGAGATTGGGCGATGAACTCCGGTGACATGCCGCAGCCGTTGTCGCTGATGGCGAGCGTAGCCCACTGATTATCGCGGGCGGTGGCGATGCGAATGGCAGCGGTGGCACCATTCACGACCGGTCCGGCAGTAGCGGGGTGGTGGTTCGCCGCGGCAACGGCGTCGCGGGCGTTGAGGACCAGGTTGGTGATGACGGATTCAAACTGACGAGCGTCCAAGGGGACCAGCGGCAGCGGTTGCAGATTCCGCACCACAGCGACGCCGGCGAGATCGGTCGTGGAAGCCAGCGCGGAGGTGATGACTTGATTCAAGTCTGTGGGCGCCGGGCTGATCTCCATTTTCTGCCGGAGCGCGGTCAGGCGTTCGATCAATTCGTTCACCCGTCCGACGCTCTTGCCGAGTGTGCGGAGCGCGTCTTCGCGGAACGCCGGATTCGCGAAGTGGGCGGGCAGGTTACGCAAGGTGAGCCCAAGCGCGGACGCCGTGTTCTTGAGATCGTGAACCAAAAACGCCGACATGGCCTGAAACGCTTCCAATTCCTTGGCGGCCACGAGTCGTTCCGACAGGGTCAGGTTGCGCGCGCCAGCAGCAATCTGATCGCCCAGACATTTCAAGAGTTCCAGGTCTTCACCGGAGAACGGCTGCCCGTTGACGCGGTCGCCGACGATCAGCAATCCCACGGGTTCATCGCCAAACACAAGGGGAACGCAGTAGCGGTGGCCGCCTTTGGCGAACAAGGCAGGGTGCGCATCCTTCAACGGCTGTGACCACTCGGACGGAGCGTATTCGAGATCCACGGGGCGAGACGCGTCCGGATTGGCGCCGACGAATCGCGAGACGATTTCCTCGGGAAGCGAGGTTGCGTCGACAGCGGTTGCTTCAGACGTTGTCGAGGCAGCCAGGGAAAGCCGGCGGTGAACCGGGTCGGTGAGCCAGACGGTGACGGACAGGAGCTCGAAAGTTTCCGAAATGACCTTGGCGGCCGCTCGGGCATACAATTGTTTCTCCAACACGGTGGCGGTGCGGCGGGTGAAAGTGGACCAAACGGCACGATAATCGTGAACGGGCCGTTGGAAATGCCGGCTGATGAATTGTCGGGTCGCCTGACGAACGCGGTCGGACATGCTGAGCATGGTCAGGCCGACCAAGGCGGCGAGGATCACGAGGGCCTGGAGCGAAAATGTATCTGCACCACCCCAAGCGGTAATCAAGCGAGCGAGCAATCCGACCACAATAAGATATGCCCCCGTGAGCAGCACCGTGAGTGATTTGTGCAATACAGCTGTGGAGGGATACAGATCCACATGATGCAATCGCGACCGTTGTGCCCAGACACCAAGCAATACACAGGCGAAAACTAGCGCCAGGGTGTTGAACACGATCAACTGGGCATGATTGGCCGAGTAAAGAATCACCTGGCTGCTGGAGTAAATCCGAACGCCAAATAACAGCGCGAGGCCCATGACCGCGTACTTGATCTTCCACCGCGAAGTGCCGACCGAGGCGCGATAAGTCCATTCGAGATTGGTGATAATGAGCACGGCGCTGACGACGACGATGGCGTGAAGCGCTTTGCCCGCCCAGTTGACGGGAAACGCCCAGTGACCGGCTTGCGACGTCCAGGTGGCGTCCGTCACCCACGAACCGGGTTGCAGGGCGACGATTCCAAGCGGAATCAGAACACTCGCAACGATGGCTGGCCGCCAACGGAGCAGGAACTGGTATTGATTGCCGCGCGCAAAGCTCAGGCTGAATACCAACCAGGATCCGGGAACGATGGCGAGGGGCCAGGCGGACATTTTCTGCAGGGCGAGCATTTCTGGCAACGACAACGCGCCCAGGCTCGCGGCCTGACAAAGGGCCTCGATGCCAAGCGCAATCATGCCGATGAGAAACGTCCACTGGGCGGGATTGCGCGGACGGGAAATCGCTGCGGCCACAGCCAGCGCCAACGCCAAACCACCAGCAACGTAGGAAATGAGAATCGGAAAATTCATGCCTGAAAAGGCCCGAACCTAGTGCAAGGTCCGAAGTCGAAGGTCGGAGGCATCATTCAAAAGGAGAAATGACGAAAGCGGAAAACGGAAACGTTCAAAAACTCAAAACTCGAAAGCAGAAAGCAGGGAGCTGAGATCCGTAGACCGAAGACGGTGGACGGACCACGGATGACGGACGACCGTGGGCCGAGGACGGACCATTTCAAAAGTAGAAATGACGAAAGCGGAAAGCGGAAATCCATTGTTCACCGTGGAGGCGCGGCATTAAGCAAGGGAGTCGAAAGTCTAGAGCATTTCAAGTTAGACCGTAGCCGCCGACGTGAGGAGGCGGATGCAAATGCGCCAGGTAAAGTGAACCGCCTCATCACTTCGGCGGCTACAGTTTTTCTGAAACCACTCTAAAGTCGATAGACGGCGGACAAAGCGGAAGCAAGAGGACGTGAACGCTGGGGTAATAAGAAGGAGGCCACCGTTCGGGGGAACGGTGGCTTCCATCAGGTGATGCGTCGGGAACTTCCGTCAAGCGCGTGCCGGGAGAGCACACATAGCCTGCCATCAGGGAGTTTAGACACTTTCGCGAGACGAGCGTTTCGCGCAAGGTCACTGACCGAGCTGACCTAAGTGTCGCCGGAATCGTACCAAAACCGATGGAAACATTCTGTGGCATCGCAATTAATTGATGCAGAGTTGATTAAATTGTTGCTGAGAAACAAGACGCGGCGAGTGCGGGCTTCGCAACCTGTTAATTTGGCCGACGCAGGCCACCGGTGAGGATGCGTGCGAAATCAGCGAGTGGTGCTGTAATTATTGTTCAATGAACAACTTGTGATGCAGCATTCCGAATTTATTCCGGAGTAAGCCCGAGCGACAGATGGCAAACATCCTGAATAGTTTGGTAGCAGGTAAGGCCACGCACTAGGAAGTTGGAGCGAAAGGCGAATCGTGTGCGTGGGCTACAAGTAAAGTTAGGGCGACTTTGATTACTTGATCTCGGCGAGCAGGCGCTTGGCTTCGGCGGCGTTGGGCGAACTCGGGGACAGGGCGAGCGCCTTGGTGAGATTGGCTTTGCTCGTCGAGGTTTGCTTGAGTTTGAACTGACTGAGCCCAAGACCATACAGCACCTCGGCGTCTTCAGGATAGCGCGTCAGACATTCGGTGAGCAGGGTGGTGGCGCGGGAATAATCAGCGCGTTGATAATTCAGGAGCCCCAATGCGCGAGCGATCGAGGCGTCCTGGGGAAAGGCGTCCCGGGCCTTGACGGCATGATCATACGCCTTCTGAGGATCGGACAAGTGCGAGAGGTACAGCAGGGCGAGTTGTTTGTTGGCGGGAACGAAAGCAGGAGCCAGCTTCAGAATCTGTTCGTAGAGGTCGCGCGCCGAGGGGTAATTACCTTTCTGCTCCTGGATCACCGCCTCCACCGCCAAGGCAGGGAGATATTCAGGCTGTTGCTTGAGCACCGCCTCGACTTCCGCGGCATTTGCCGCGGCCAGCTTGGGATCGGCGGCGAGGGTGTTCATCCGCAGGAAGGTTTCCGGCTCGCGTTGGCGGGCAGCCGGGAGCCCCGTCTTGACCACGGCGCGCATGGCAGTGGCCGCCTCATCCAACCGGCCGAGTTGATAGCTGGCCATGGCGAGGGCGAAACGGACTTCCGGGTCATCGGGCCGTTGTTGGAGACTTTCCTGAAGCAGGCTGAAAGCCCACTGGAAGTCGCCGGCGCTGCGCGCGGAAGCGAGGGCCAATCGGCCGAGGGTGCCGGCGATGACAGGGTCGTCCGGCTCCAAAGCCCGCGCCCGGCGAGCGAGCACGAGGGCCCGCGGCGAATCATTCAGATGGGTGGAGCACAGTTGGGCTAGCTTGATCGTGGCGGACACGAGTTGGTCGTTGGCTGTGATCGCCTTCTGGTAATACGCCTCGGCTTCCGACCACGCGCGATCGCGTTCGGCGATGGCGGCCAGTCGCAGCAGCAGCATCGGATCGTTTGGCGTCCGATTCAACAAGGTCTTCAGTTCAGCAATGGTCGCGGCGTCCGCCGACTGCGCATCCAGTTCCAGCACGCGCAGGTGTGAGCGGGCATCGGGTAACCAGTCGCCGTCGCGCGCCAGCTGGACCGCATTTTGCAGCGCGACTTTGGCCGGGGCTTCTTCACCCAGCATGTAATGGGTCATGCCGAGGTGGTACTGGATTTCCGGCTGGCTGGGATACGCGGTCGCCGCCGTCTGGATGTGAACCAGCGCGCGTGGGAAATCGCGATTGCGATAGAGTACCCAGCCAAACGTATCCGCGGTATAAGCGTTGGTGGGCGCGAGTTCGAACCCGCGGGTGGCGAGCTCGTAGGCGCGCTTAGGCTCCTTCAAGTGCTCGGAGTAGAGCCAGGCCAGGTTATTCAGGGCCGGCGTGAACTGGGGACTGACGACGAGGATCTTTTCATACGCATCGCGCGCGGCTGGGTAATTTTTGGCGGCGCTCTGGAGTTCGGCGAGTTGTTGGAGCGACACGACATCGTTCGTGTTGCGGGTAGTCATTTCCTCCAGTTTACGGACGGCGTCCAGGTGCTTGTTTTGCGCCACATAGACCCGGGCGAGAAGCGCGTGGGCGGGGCGGAAATCTGGTTGAATGGCGATGGCTTGTTGTAGGGCAGCTTCGGCGGCTGGCAGATTGGTTTCGGCAAAATGGACGCGGGCGAGCAACGCCTGCGGGGCGGCGAGTTTTGGCGTGCGCGCCATTTGCTGTTGGGCACGGTTTTTGGCCGCGGCAAAATTCTGGTCGATGAGGTCGATTTCGATCAATTGCTCCAACGCCCCGAGATTGTCCGGATCGAAACTGAGGATGCGCTCAAACGATTTGCGGGCCTCGGCAGGTTTCTTCTGCAACCACAGCACGATGCCCGAGGCGTGGGCCAGCTCGGCATTAGTGGGATAACTTCGACCGAGGTCCTGGTAAATGCGGAGGGCGGCGTCGAGATCGAGCGAGGTGGGCGAGGCAGCGCGGGCGCGATAGGCGGTGGCCAGCAGCATCTGGGCGCGGACTAGTTGTGGGCGTTGCGAGACGAGGCGGGTGAGGGCGTTGATGGCGGACGTGGGATCGCGGCGCCGGATGTTGAGTTCCGCGAGCAACATCGTGGCTTCCGGGAAATTGGACTGCAGGGCGAGGGCGGTGTTCAGTTGTTTGATGGCGGCGGGCAGATCGTTCTGCATCAAATGAGCGACGGCCAGCTGGAGGTGAAGTTGCGGTTGCGGTGCCTTGGAATAGATCTTCAAACCGCGTTCGAGTTCGGTGATGGCCTTGGCCGGTTCGTTGCGAGCCAGATTTAGTTGCGCGAGCAGAATGATGACTTCCAACTGCGTGGGATCACGGCGTTGCGCCGAAACGAGCATGCCTTCGGAATCAGCGAAGCGGCGTTCGGCGAGGGCGATTTGGGCGAGCTTGAGCAACGCCGGGAGATAATCCGGGGTCTGCTTGGTGACGGCTTCGAGTTCGGCGCGCGCGGCGGCGACCTGGCCCATGGCCATCTGGAGTTCCGCATAACGCACCCGGTGCGCCGAGCGCGGCGGGGCGTTATCGGCAGCAGCTTTGAGGGCGGCGAGGGCGTTGGTTAGATCTTTGCGTAACAAACAGAGAGTGCCAAGCGCAGCATGGGCGGGACTGGATTTTGGATCCAGCGCCAAGGCCTGACGGATTTCAACTTCGGCGCCCGCAGTATCCCCGCGCCGGATCTTCACCACGCCGTTGGCAAGGTGCAACGCGGAAGAGTCGCCTCCGGTGGATTTGAGGTTTGCAAATCGTTGCTCCGTATCGCTCAGGTCGTTGGTGGCGCTGGAATCTGCCAGCAACAACAGGACCAGGGCGTTGGTTGGTTGGCGGGCCACCAAAAGCAACGCCTCCTGCCGGGCGTTGGTCGCGTTTCCGGAGGCGAGATATAGAGTTGCCAGGCGCAGGCGCACCTCGAAATCTTCCGGGTTATCCTGCCGGGCCTGGTTGAGCAGCGCGTAGGCCTGGAGCGGCCGGCCCTGGTCAAAACACATCACGCCCAGGTTGCGGATGGCGGCGTGGTTGGTCTGATCATAGCGCAGCACATTCTTGTACTCGATCTCCGCGCGGTCGTAGTCGCCGGAGTCAAAATAAGCCTGGGCGCGTTTCAGATGGCCGGCCTTTTTGGATTCCTTGGAACAGCCAGTGACGCCGAGCGCAAGCAGGCTGGCGCAGGCCAGCAGGAGAACAATTAATTTGGATTTCATGGAAATGAAAGGTCTAGAGAGTCGAAGGTCGAAAGTCGAAGGCCGTGGCATAACCTCACCCGTTCTTATCCGAACATCCTTCGGCCTGTGCCGCTCCCGCGCGGACGGGGGCTTGCTGGTTGATATTGGGTTTGCGGTGCTCTTGCCTGCGAAGCCAGAGCAACATCAGGAAGAACGGCACCAGCGACAGCGCAAAGAAGATTGGACCGCCGCGGTGATGAATGGGGGAATCAATCATCTGGGGATCCACGTGCACGCACAGCATGGCGATGGTAAAGACGCGGAAGCCGTTGCGAATGATCGCCAGGGGAATCACAAAGCCAGCCAGCGCCGCGCGGCGCCACGGCGAGCGGAGAAACATGTAGCCGGCCAACAGGCCCGTGATGAACAGGACCAGGCTGGAACGGATGCCGCTGCATTCTTCCGCCACGCGAATGGAAATGCCGGGCAACTGGAACACCAAGCCATCGCGGAAGACGGTACTGCCGGTGAGTTGGAACAACAGTGCCGCCGCCTCGGCGGAAGTGTACTGGAAGAAGACTTCGATGGCGTGCTCGGCCGCGGTCGGGAGCGGCACAATAAAGATGAGAAAGGCCGCGGGAAATGCAAACTCCCAGAGCCAGCGGCCACCCAGCAAAGCCAGGGCGCCCGCCCAGAAGAAACAGAGATACGCAAAGCTCGTGAGGGCCAGGTAATCATTGAGTTTTAGCGTCGTCAGATTCCAGCCTTGAAGCAGCCACGCATTCGTTGCCACCAAACCAAAGGCCAAAGGGATCATCGCCAGCGCCGTCGAACTGCCAGCGGAGGGCAGGGGATCGCGGCGCTTCAACCAGATGAGGTAGGCGGAGACCGCCGGGATCAGGAGCATGTGCGAATGCAAACTGGAATGCAGCGAGTAGCCGACGAGCCGGGCGAGTGGAAGCGCAAACGCAATACTCAACAGAATCACAAAACCCGCAAAGGCGCGCAGCCGCGGATCCTGCCACGACGTGACAACGGTCGCGGGGGCCAGCTGAACCGGGGCGGGTTTGGGCTCAGTGAGTGGGGAGTTCATGAAAGGCAGAAAGCTGAAAGACAGTGGCCTGAGGGCCGAGGACAGGCGACGGACTAGTCCGAAGCTGAAACGCCGAAAGCGGAAAGCGGAAAAACGAAATTCACTGCGGAGGCGCAGGGCAAAAGGAGCTAGGAGTTCGCAGATAGGAGATGGAATACTCTGACGGTGCTGACTGCAAACTCAACGGAGATAACGGAGTGACTAATGCCCTACCTCTCCCAACCCTCTCCCTCCCGAAGGGCTGGAGAGGGATTACTCAAACAATCGCGAAACGCGAATTCATGCTTTCGAGATCTGACCGGGTTTTGTGGTGACGCCAGCCATCGCGTTGCGAGTGTCCACAATGCACGACGACCACTCGGCAAGTTCCTGGTAATTCACGCAGGCGTGATTCGTGGCGATAAGCACCAGGTCGAAGCCCGCAATGGCGGCCGCGTTCCACTCCACCGATTTCAGGCCGGCCCAATGGGAGTGTTCGCGCGTGGGTTTGATGACTGGAACATACGGATCGTGATAAGCCACCTTCGCGCCGCGGTCGGACAGCAGGGTCATCAACACGTAGCTGGGGGATTCGCGCTCATCATCCACGTTCGGCTTGTAGGCCAGACCCAGAATCAAAATCTTCGAGCCGTTGAGTGACTTGCGTTGTGCGTTGAGAGCGTCGGCAACGCGATGCACCACGTGCAGGGGCATGGCGGTGTTTATCTCGCCGGCGAGTTCGATGAAGCGGGTATTCTGGCCGAACTCGCGCGCCTTCCAGGTGAGATAGAACGGATCGATCGGGATGCAATGTCCGCCCAGACCCGGCCCGGGATAAAAAGGCATGAAACCGAACGGCTTCGTTTTGGCGGCGGCGATGACTTCCCAGATATCAATCCCCATGGCGTCGTAAACGACTTTAAGTTCGTTCACGAGCGCGATGTTGACGCTGCGAAAGATGTTTTCCATGAGCTTCGTCGCCTCGGCAGCGCGACATGAGGAAACGGGTACGATGGTTTTGATAGCCCGGCTGTAGAGCGCCTTCGCGCGCTCCAAACAGGCCGGGGTGTAACCGCCAACGACTTTGGGAATCGAAGAAACCTTGCTGTCGGGGTTGCCGGGATCTTCGCGTTCGGGCGAGAAGGCGAGATGGAAATCCGTGCCGGCTTTCAATCCCGAACCGGCTTCGAGCACCGCCCGCAACTCCTCATCCGTCGTGCCCGGATAAGTCGTGGATTCCAACACGACGAGTTTGGCCGCAGGTGATGCAAGATCCGCCGTCCGCGGTCCATTGTCCGTAGTCCTTTGTAAGCTTTCTGCTTTCTGCTTTCCGCTTTCTGTTTTTCCACCCAGGTGCGGGGCGATGGCTTTGCCCGTTTCGAGGATGTAGGAAATATCCGGCTCGCGATTCTTGTTTAGCGGCGTGGGCACACAGATGACGACGGCCTCGACGTCGCGGACACGGCTGAAATCGGTTGAGGCCGCGAAACGATTCGCCTTGAGCTGCTCCGCAACGGCCGAAGATTCGATATGCTTGATGTAACTGCGGCCGGCATTGAGGGCTTCAACCTTGGTGGAGTCAATGTCGAGCCCGAGCACCGTGACACCGGAACGGGCGAATTGCAGGGACAGCGGGAGGCCGACGTAACCGAGGCCGACGATGGCGATGTGCATATAAAAAAAGCTGAAAAGACGAAATCAGAAAGCGGAAATCAGGAAGCGGAAGACCGAGGACCGATTACCGAGGACTGAGGTTTTCAAAAGCAGACAACAGAAACCTGAAAGCGGAAAACAGAGGTGGTTCGCCTCGCGCTGCGAGACGAGTCGGGTCGCAGCGCGACCCGTCCCACCAATCTCACTACTCAAGGGCTATGTCGAGAGCCGAAAGCCGAGGGGCAGATCGTAAAGGGGTGCCTGACTGCGGACCAGCGAACTAATCCGACGAGCCGGATGACAAAGCCAATTAGGCTGTGCGGGCGCTGACGCGACGGAAATACCAAAGACCAAGCAGAGGCAGGGACAGGAGCAACACGTTGCTGCCGGTGTCGGGGACCGATGGAGGTGTTGCCCCGAATGCCGTGAGTGAGAAATCATCAATAGCGAGGCCGTCATCCGCGCCGGATGCATCAAGATCGATCCAACGAATCCAAAATGTCGTCCCTGGTGCTATGGTCAAGCCAGTGATCGTGTATGAAATTCCGGTTTGATTTATTGCCAAGTTACCATCCTTCGCGCCGGTGGTAGTGGAATTAGGGGTTGAAAAGTCCAGCGAATCCACATTAATCCATGTCCCGGTAACCAAGTCTGTCGCATCAGTGCTGTACTGGAAGTCCAGCCTGTCCGAGCGATCCGCAGTTCCAAGTCTCCACTGCTCACCCGTATAGCTAATTAGAAGTGAAGCGATAGATATTCCGGTTCCATTTTGGAACGCCGCACCAAATATTGGGATTAGCGTTCCACTTCGAAGCCCACCCAATGCTCTGTCAGAACTTCCGGCCGTACCATAACTGTAAGTGTCGCCTGTGTTAGAGCCTCCATTGTCGACTGCGTACTGCTCATTATCTCGTGCGCCACCACCGCTTTCAGTTAATGCCCACCCAGCAGGTAAAAAGGTATTATCTAAGGTCCCGGCAGTATTAACCAAGCCGTTGAAGTTTTCCGTAGCCGCTGAACCAATGGTGGTAATGGTGAAAGGCGCGGCGCTTGTTGCAAAGCAAGCCATCCCGAACGAGAAAACAAATAGCAATCTGGATTTCATAACTTCAATTCAAGCAATGCTCTGGGTTGGGAGCATGCGCGTGATAAGCGGGTTGAATGCCATTAGGGGCTTCTGAAAACGCGATGCGCGGATGTTCGGTTGTAAGTTGCTCGGGATAAGTGAACAACGAGAAGCGATTGCCGTGCGGCGGATGCGTTCATTCCAAACTTAGGTTACGCCGAAACTGTAATGCTCGCCGACTGATTAAAAACGTGAATCGGTTCAATGCGCTGATTTTACTAGGTGCGAGCGGCATTTTTGGGAATGTCAACTGAGCCGACGTTTCGCGCTGGCCGCCAAGAAAAGCAGACCGACGAAAAAACTGAAAGCTGGTCTTACCACAAAGAGCACAGAGAGCATAAATCTGAAAAGGCAAAGCAGGCGCGGAAGACGGATTACGGTGAACG
>Ga0315912_10003978_pt1 | contig 14275 bp, 15 predicted proteins | sample VfabasoilMG_FD_204469 | JGI IMG/M metagenome (GOLD analysis project Ga0315912, IMG submission 204469) | Garden soil microbial communities collected in Santa Monica, California, United States - V. faba soil | ecosystem: Environmental > Terrestrial > Soil > Garden | place: USA: California... | reverse complement strand
GGGCTGGTGACCGCCGTGTCGCCGGCGAGCCAGGAATCCGCCATGACCTGGGAGAGCCCGGGACTGATGTACACGTCCCCACGCGCCACTTCGCGCAGGGCCTCGACGAGTTCGCCCAAGCCACGACTCTTGAGGACATAGCCACGCACGCCCGCGCGCAGCGCTTCGGCCAGGTAGGCGTTGTCCTTGTGCATCGTGAGCATGACGACTTTCGTGCGCGGCGAGGTGCGCTGGGCCTCGCGGGCCGCGTCCACGCCGTTCAGCTCCGGCATGCTGATGTCGAGCAGCGCGATGTCGGGCTGGTGCGACTTCATCAGGCGGATCGCCGCCGGACCATCCGCGGCCTCCGCCACGACCTCGAACTCGCCGGGCGGCAGAAGCGCCTTGATGCCCTCCCGGAACAGCGCGTGGTCATCCGCGAGCAGCAGCCGTGTGGACATGGGTCACCTCGATCGGGACACGAATGAGCAGTTCCGTCCCGGCACCGGGACGGGAGTGGATCTCGAGCGCCCCTCCCAGGGGCGCCAGTCGTTCACGGATGCTGTCCAGGCCCAGTCCTCGCGGGGCGCCGCTGCGCGTCGGTGCTGCGGGGTCGAAGCCCTGGCCGTCGTCACAGATCCGGCAGCGCAGCTCCTCTACGTCGCGCTCCACCTCGATCCACGCGCGCGTGGCGTTCGCGTGCCGCGCGATATTGCTGAGTGCTTCCTGTGCGATCCGGTAGATGCCGGTCTCGACGCGCGGCGGCAGCCGGCCCGCCGTGGTGCCCGCCACGCGGATGGGGATCGTCGCGCGCTGCGACATGCCCTCCCCCAGGAAACGCAGTGCCGGCATCAAGCCGAGGTCGTCGAGGATCACGGGGCGCAGCTCGTGCGCCACCCGTCGGACCTCGTCCTCCACCTGGTTCAAGAGCCCGATCACGCGCTCGAGCTTCACGTCGCCGCCCGCGGCGAGATGCGGACGAACCGAATCGAGCGACAGGTACACGCTCGCAAGGAGCTGCCCGGCCTGGTCGTGCAGCTCGCGTGCGATCCGATCCATGTGCTCCTCGCGGCGCTCGTCCATGAGTCGCAGGGCCGCATTGGCTTCGCGCGCGCCGCGGTGGGCCATCTCGAAAGCCGACAGGCACTCGAGCAGGAACTCCTCGGTCCGCTGCGCCGATTCCGGGCCGGCACCGGCGCGCTCGCGGCGCAAGACCCGCCAGAACAACTGAGCCATGTCGAGCACGCCGAGCCCTTCGGCGAGCGCGCTCCGGCCGAACTCGTAGGCTCCGTGCAGCGACGCCTCGTCGCCGCGCGCGAGGTGAAGTCGCAGGGCCTCACTGCATCCGGCTTCGAGCGCCGACTGCTCGCGGGTCATGCCGGGCTCCCGCGATGCCGCACGGCCACGACCAACGCGTCGTCGTCGCCAGAGCCGTATCGGGCCAGGATGTGCTCGGCGATCGCCTGAGCGGACTCGCGCCAGGGGACGGAGTCGTCGAAGCCCGGCTCGATCCCGTCGGTGGCGACGAGGAACAGGTCGCCGGGGGAGAATCGTTCCACGCGGGGCATGAGCGGTGGCAGGCTTCGACCCAGCACGCCGTGGTGGCCGATCAGCCGCCGATCGCCCTCCCCGTCCCGGCGCCGGCGGAGCATCACGCCCTGGATGTTCCCGACCGAAAGCCACGTGAGTTCATCGCGACTGTCGTCGAGCCGGGCCACCGCGAGGACGACGCCGCGGGAGCTGCGCAGGCCGGCGTGGCACTGCGCCACCGCGCGTTCGAGGGACTCGATGTCCCCAAGCAGGTCGAGCGCCCGCTGCGAGGCCTCGCCCGCGGCCCTGCCGTGGCCGAGCCCGTCCACCACCGCCAGTGTCACCGCGTCCGGCGACGCGATCAGCCGGTGGCCGTCTCCCGAGACGCCGTCCAGCGCGCGCGAAGCCACGCCCCACTCATACCGCTCGGTCCTCACCCGATCCATTTCTTCACCGTGACCCGGGTGCCCTGGCCGAGATGCGAGTCCAACTCGAACTCGTCCATCAGCCGACGCACGCCGGGAAGACCGAGCCCGAGACGGCCGGAAGTCGAGTAGCCGTCCTCCATGCAATGCAAGGGGTCCGACATGCCGGGTCCGTCGTCGGTCGCGATGACGAGGATGCCACGGCGCTCACCGTGGGCGATCGGGGCGATCGTGATCGCACCGCGCCGCGCATAGAGGAGGATGTTCCTCGCCAGCTCCGAGATCGCGGTCGCCACCAGCGTCGCGTCGGTCGCCCGGAGCCCCAGCTGGAGGGCGAGCGCGCGGCCGTGCATCCGGGCGGCGACGATGTCAGCGTCAGTCACCACCTCCTGGCTGGTTTCTTCGGCGATCGCGGCCGGCTTCATCGTTGGAACGCCGACTTCATCGCGCGGTTGAGGTGATCGAGCCCCTCCTCGAGGTCCAGCCTGGTCGTGACCCGGTCCAGCGTGAGCCCCATGTGCACCATCGCGAACGCCACGTTCGGTTGGATCCCCACGATCACCGTCTCGGCGCCTCGCAGCCGCAGCATGTTCGCCACGTCCTGGAGGGTCCCGGTCGCGAACGAGTCCATCACGTCGAGCGCGGTCACGTCGATGATCACGCCGCGCGATCGGTAGCGTCCCACCTGCTCCACGAGCGCATCCCTAAGCTGCACGATGTCGGCGTCGGTCAGCGCGGACTGGATGGTCGCGATGAGGAACGGCCCCTGCTTGAGGATCGGGACTTGCACGCGACGTCTCCTCCTGTCCGGCCGAGAGCGGGATTCAGGCGGGGAGCGGCTCCCGCATGGGTTCGACCTTGTAGCCGAGCATCCGCTCGGCTTCTTCGATGCCTCCCTGCAGGTCGCCAGCCGTGTTCATCTTGCCAAGGTCCACGCCGATGTTGACGAGCGTCTGCGCGATCTCGGGTGAGAGTCCGGTCACGATCGCCTTTGCGCCGAGCAGCCGGGCCGATTCCACGGTGAGGACGAGGTGGTTCGCGACGGTCGCGTCCATGGCGGCCACGCCGGTGATGTCGATGACCACGACCTTCGCGCGATTGGTGCGGATCCCGTGCAGGAGCTGCTCGGTGAGCTGTCGCGCGCGCAGCGAGTCGATGAGCCCGATGATCGGCAGGATGAGCAGGCGCTCCCGAACCTGGAGCACGGGCGTGGACAGTTCGCGGATGGCTTCCTGCTGCTGGCGGATGATGCGCTCGCGCTCGCGCACGAAGCCGACCGCCACCGTGATCGCGATCGCGTTCGCCGCCGGTTCGTAGATGTCGAGTACGGTGTTGAGCAGCCGCGTGTCCGAGTGGTACTTGGAGAACAGCGATCGCGCGAGCACGTCGCGCAGAAGGAGCACGATGCCGACGACCTCGTTCGTCTCGACGCCGCGCGGGATGATGCGCTCGGACAGGTTTCCGGCGTAGGCCTGCATCGCCTCCAGCGTCCGCGTCTCGAGGGCCTCGACGTAGCTGTCGTACACCGATGTCGCTTCCGCGAAGATCTCGTCCTTGGACATCGCCTGCAGCAGTCGCGCCGTCGTGATGCGGCGGATCCACTCCTCGCGCAATATCGCGCGATTGCTGGACAGGTGGGCGACAAGCTCTCGGAGGAGCTCGGACGTGGATTCGGACTCCGGCTTCGAGTTGACGCGCAGTTCGCTCAGTCCCATCGGCGCTACCTCCTGCGAGGGAAGTGGCTTCGCATCGGGGGGTCCCTCCCACGCCCGCGACGATACAACCGGGCTCGCGGACGAGCCGCGTTGGAAAAGCATGCTTCGGAGTGGGGCCCAGCCCCGAGGGTATGGGCCCCAGGCAGCCCGACGCGCCACGTCACTCCGAGGCAGGCCGGCCCAGGCCTGCGGTGTGTGTCCGTATCCCCAAGGCCGAGCCAGCGATAGGAACGCGCGGGTCGAGGCTTCCAGCGAGATCGGTTGAGTCGCGCCTCGATCGGGCCGCGAAGCTACTGACCGAGCGGCTCCGGTGAATACCCGATGCGAGTTTCAGGTGGACGACCCCCGCCGAATACCGCGGATGCCCGGGCACAGGCTCGACTTCGAGCATCACTTGAACCGAACGCCTGCCGATGCTGCGCGGCCTACCGATACATCGCCTTCAGCCGGCCGAACGTCGTGCGCGCGACAGCGGTCGTGAGATCCAACTGGAACTTGTGGACCTGGTTGCCGCGCTGCTCCGAGACGTAGAGCGTGCCGGTGGGACCGCAGGCATTCCGGAACGGGAGATCCATCCCCGCGGGCGATCCGAATGTCGAGAGCAGCGTGCCGCTCGGCAAGAATCGCAGCACGCGAAATCGGGTGGCATCCGCCACGTAGATCCGGCCGCTGCCATCCACGCCGATGCCCACCGGGTCCGTGAACTGCCCCACTCCTGCTCCTGTCGTCCCGATGGTCATCAGGAGCCCCCCGCCGTTGGGCGATCCGAGGTAGCCGCCCGGGAACCCGAACGAGCCCAGGAAAGTGCCCGACCCGGTGAAACGTGCCATGAACGGGCTGTCGCAGTCGCTGCCCACGTAGACGTCACCCGAGGGCGACAACCCGACCCCGCGTGGGCTGCACAGGGCCGAGGTGGTGAATGTGCCCTGGAACACGGGCGGAACCGCCTCAGCTCCCGATCTTCACCAGGCTTTGGCTCACGACGCGACCAGCGCATTCGAGCCGCACGCGGTAGAGGCCCGCGGCCACGGAGCGTCCGCGGGCGTCGCGGCCGTCCCAGAGCATCTGGTTGGGGCCCGGCTCCACGGGGCCGTCCGCCAACGTCACGACTCGCCGGCCGAAGACATCCAGTACGTCGAGGCGCATGTGCGCGCCGGAACCGGCGGACTGCGGGATCGTCCAGACCAGTCTTGCCGGACCCTGGCTGGGATTCGGGCGCACGGTGACTGCCAGCCCGAGCTGAGGAGCAGGAGGCGGCGGTGCGCCGAGTAGTGCGAGGTCCGGGTCCTCCGCCCAGTAGTCATGCGTGCGCAAGCAGATGTTGGTCCTGAGTTCACCGGCTGGCAGCCCGAACTCACCGGCGCCCATGATGGCGAAGACCAGATAGCGCTGGCCGACCGTGAACGGGACGCCGCACGAGCCGCCCCCTTCGGAGGTGAGCACGCGGACGATCGGGGCCGGATCTCCCTTCCAGCTGGCCTCCACGCGAATCCTCGCCCACATCGAGTTGGGGACCTCGGGCGCGGCGCTCACGACCTCGAGCACCTCGCCCAGGAAGACCGCGTGACACATCGCGAACCGATCATCGAAGGACAACGGCGCGCACGTGCACGCCGATGCGTTCGGCGCCCGACCCGCGAGGCCAGCAGTGAGTGCGAGGAGCACCAGGAGTCGTCGAATCACGGGAGCCTCCGCTGATCCGGAACGAGGGAAGCGTACCGCCGCGCGGGTCCGCCCCCAAGGCCATTGTGTCCGAGGAGCCTCGCCACCCATGCACGTGGAGTCGTGCCATGAAGAGCATCGTCTGGCACGACGCGCCCCGGCGGCCGGCGCCGCCGGGGGATCTCGCGTGGCGTCGCGCTCAGTCGCCCCGGGCCCTTGCAACCTCCGTCGTGGGGACGACCTCGAGGATCAGGAGCAGGCGCGTGAGTGTGCCGAGTTCCGTGCGCGCCTCGATGTAGAGCCGATGCTCGCCCGGTGTGGCAAACGGCCCCACGCTGGCCGCCGCCACGGTGAGGCTCCAACCGGACCAGCCGCCATCCCGGCCCGAGCCATGACTCGTGTCGTCGAGCTTCGTCGGATCGAGCGTCCAGCGAGTGCCGTTGAGCACGTCGCCGAACGTCGGCTGCGCACTCCATTGGATGGAGAGCGCCTGCTCCATCGGGACCACGAAGTGCGGCGCCGTCGAGGGGTCATCGAACCTGCCCCCGCCCGGCGTCTGATACTGCAGGTCTCCCGTGATCTGCAACCGCGCTCCCAGGCTCGCAGGGTGACCCACCACGAAAGTGAGCATGTTCGTGTTGAGCGTGAAGACCTGGTTGTAGCCACCGTCCGCGTCGATCGCGACGATCACGAGCAGGTGGCTCTTGTTGATCTCGAGGTCGCGCAGTTCGAGTTCCTCGTGGCGGCCCCGGATCGGAGTCCAGTTCGCAAAGCTCGGGCCATCGCGCCGTCGCAGCGAATCGGGATTCACGAGGAACGGGATGAACTCGAGCTCGTCGTCGAAGAGGATGTAGCGGTACTCGAGCGGCCGATTCGACCGGGCGTCAGGATCGCTCGCCTCCCAGCGCACCGTGAATGTCGGCGGCACGATCGCCCTCAGGAATGCCGAGGGACGAGGCAGCGTGATCTGCAACACGGGATCGAGATTGGCCGCGGTGCCTTGCGGCGCCGTCGGTTCGTCCAAGTCCGGCGCCGAGGGTGCGGAGGACTCGGCTCCGCTCGGCGCTTCGTGTGAGCGGGCCGGCGACAGAGGCTGCGGCCGGCTGCATCCGAACTGTGCGGCCATGATGAGGATGGCGAACAACGCAGCCGCAGACTTGGGACCTGACCCGGGACGGGCTCCCCAAGCGAACATGGCGTGCTCCTTTCGATCGTGCGACCCGGTGCTTGCGACGGCGCCGTGGCGATGCGGCTCGCTGGAAGCTCGGCCGATCCCGATCGAATGGCGGTGCCACTCCATCACCCGACGCGATCACGCTAGCGGGCGATCTCGCGCGGAGTCAACGGCTGTTTCGTCGAACCGGCTCTGTCCTCGATCGAGGCGGTGATCACAAGCCGAAGGCACGTCTCTTCGGATGTGATCCCGATCGCTCGCAACCACGCCTCGACCAGCTCGGGCCAGCGCGTGATCTCGGCCTTCGTCCGCCGAAGCCGGAACGCATGGCCGCCCTTCGGCAGCCCGGCGCGCTCGTCTGTGCTCAGCGCGCGACGATGATGGCGAGCGTCCGTTCGCTGTTCCCCGTGTTCACGCGCACGAAGTAGAACCCGGACGCTGCGAGCCGGCCGGCGTCGTCCCGCCCGTCCCAGCGCAGCGTCTGCGGGCCGGCCCCACGACGTGCGCGTTCGAGCGCACGGACGCGACGGCCTGCGGCGTCCAGCACGTCCACGCGCACGTCCGCGGGCCCGGCGAGCGAGAATCGCAGGTCGGTGCCGGACCGAGACGGGTTCGGCGAGGCTGCGAGCGCGAGTGGTGCCGCCCCTGGCGGGACGGTGGTCACCTGCATCCGCGCGAACGGTCCGATGTCGGCGCGCGTGCCGTCGGGATCGCTCGGGCCCGCCGGGTCGCCGGCGTCCACGGCGGGGCTCGCGGCCTGCAGCCGGAAATCGCCGGGGTCGTTCACGAACCGGGGGTCCGCTTCGAGGTTGGCGTACACGCCGTCGGTGAGTGACTGCGCGTCGGCGGTCGCCGCATCGTAATCGCCGCCGCCCGTCCACCAGAACAGCGCGGCCACCTGGTTCTCGAAGAACAGGTTGTGGTGGATGTGCGGCGGCAGCACGCTGATCCAACAGATGCCGCGGCCGCGCTCGGGGCTGGGGATGCCGTTCCGGTAGAAGATGTTATCGCGGATCTCCGTGGTCACGCTGTCCACGGTGAGGAGCCCATTGCCGTCACTGTACGCCACGAGATTGTGCTCGAAGCGCCCGGCCACCCGTGTGTTGAGCCGCAGTGCGTGCACGTCTGCAGCCGACGTCGCGAAGTTCTCGAGGATCACGTTGTGGTGGATCCACGGCGCGGCCGAGCCATGCGCCGAGATGGCCGCACCCCCCACCGACGCGCCATTGCCGACCAGGCGGTTGTGGTCCAGCTCGAGGGCCCCGGTGACGATCTGCACGCCACCGCCTTCGGCCGCCCGGCCGCCCGTGAGCGTGAAGCCGCTCACGCGGCCGCCGGCGCTTGCCGTGTGCCGCACCACCGCGGCGGTCCCTTGCGCGTCCAGCACGGTCGCCTCGGCACCCGCGCCCAGCAGCACCACACCCGACGACGCCATCACCAGCGGGAAGACTTCGCCGTTGCTGCCGGGCGAGTAGGTTCCTGCAGCCACCAGGACGGTGTCCCCGGAGGCGGCCGCCGCGATCGCCGCGCCGATCGTGGCGTGATCCTGCGGTACGCGCCGCACGGCGGCTTCCGAGCCGCCCGCCGCGAGCACGGTGTAGAAGAGGGCGATGAGCGCGGCTCGCAGGCGTGGCATCCGGGACGTGTCCTCCCTGCGGGGATCCGTGTGGTTCGAAGGGCGACCGGCCAGGCCCTCGCAGGGGCGCACGAGGTCGGAGGCCGGTGAGATGTGTGGCCGGGATACGGCCGGTGGCAGGGAGTGTGACACACCCCGGTCAGTTCACCGGGTCATGCACCTTGAACGCGGCCTTGGCTCTCGCGGCAACGTCCCGCAGCAGGCCCGGCAGCTCCGACGCGCGTGCTCCACCCGCGTCGAGTTCCTGGCGCGTTCGGTCCAGCTCCCGCAGGTTCTCATAGTAGAACAAGATGATCTCGGATCGCTTCTCGGGATCCACGATGCGGGCATGGCGGGCAACCAGGAAGGCCTCACCCTTGACCTGGAGCCCCATTCCCGCGAGGAACGTCGTCGTCTGTTCGGCTTCGGCCCCCGGCCGTGCGGTGGCAGCCTCGACGAAGTCGAAGAACCCCGTGTCCGTCTGGTAGTCGTGAGCACCGAGCCGGGTCGGATTCTCGACACGGAACGTGTAACTCCCTTTGGCCGCAGGCAGGATGGACTCGAACTGCACGATCAGCAGGCGGCGGGGCGTTCCCTGTTCGTCTCGTTCGGCGAACACGTGTCGCTGGACCTGGGCGGCCTGCTTGAGTTCGAACGTGAGTGCTCCCACGTAGGCGAGTCGCGGGTCCACGTCGATGCGCGTTCGAGGGAGGCTCCTCGAGACGAGCGTGTGATCGCGGACGAACCGAACCGTGTCGGTGCCGGCGGCGTTCGCGGCCCGAGGTTCGGGCACGTTCGACAGATGCGAGGCGACCACCTGCCAGTGGCCGTTCCGGCTGACGTAGGTGTCCGTGTACCGGCTGCGCGACTCCGTTGGCTTGCCGTTGCGCGTGCTGGTGGTGACCACGACGCCCGACAGGATCACGGTGTTTCCGTACGCACGGGCGGTCGTTCCCTCGGTGTGGAAGCGAGTCGGCGGCGTCGAGGGCCGGGCCCGCGCCGTCGCGAGATACGCGAGGATCTGCGCCTTCGACTGGGTCGCGCCGTCGGGAAACGTGATGAGGAAGTCGTCCGCCACGATCCGCTGCATCGCGGCCGAGTCGAGCTGCTCATAGGCATCCAGCCAGGCGCGTTCCAGGGTGCGGACCACGTCCTCGGCGGTGGGCTTCGAGCGCTCGGACGCGGCGGCCTCCGTGACGAGGAGCGCGAGCAGTAGCCCGGTCACGGCGCGGCGAGAGGCTGAAGCCGGATCTCCAGCAGATAGCGGTATGCCTCCACGCGCGTCGCCGAGCGCACCAGGACCTCGACGGTGGCGTAACCGGGCTTCGACAGCCGCAGCACCTCGTGACTGGGCGCGGTCGGGGGTGCGGGCTTGAGCGTGAACTGGCCGCTCACGTCGGTCAGGGCGATCTCATGGAACTCGAGTTCCCCTTCCGAGCCGATCAGGACCGCGACATCACTCACCGGAGCGCCGGTTCCCGCGTCCAGGACCACGCCATGGAGCGTGTACCCATCTGCGATCGGCCGCTGCGGGTCCTTGCTGCAACCGGCGATCGCGACGATCGCCACGCACGCTGCGACGAGTGTCCTCACCATCTTGCACCTCGCGCGTTCGGTCCCCCGGTCGATCAAGCTTGCGGCGCGACCACCTGCCGAGACTCTAGCATGCTCGCAGTCGAGCGAGCCCGCGGTGTCCAACGGTCTCGAGGGGGATCACCCCGCGCGCAGTCGGCGCGCGGCTTCGGCCATGACGGTCAGCTTCCGTTCGGCCACGGCCGCCTCGTTGATCGGCCGTGCGGCGAATGTGCCGAAACCGCAGTCGGGATTCAGGAAGAGTTTCTCGGCGGGCACCAGCCGCAGCGTTTCGCGTGCACGGGCCACGATCTGAGCCGGGTCCTCGACGTCGTCCGAACGCGGATTCACCACGCCCAGCCCGAGTTCCTTGTCGCCGGGAGCGATCACCGCGCCTGCACGTGGAGTCGCGTACTCGAGGACGAGCTGTGTCACCGGCATCTGGGCGAACCATGGCGCCAGGGGTGCATAGCCGCCGCGCAACAGCGTGCGCTCGTCGCGGCTCCAATTGCCGCGGCAGACGTGCACGCCCGTGCGCGTGTCGCCTGCATCGGCGACGACCCGGCCCAGCATCTCGACCGCCCAGCGCAACTCGTCCGCGGGATCGTCACGTGCGGCGAGCGAGGCGCACATGAACGTGCGCGTCTGCCCCTGCGAGAACACCAACTCGGTGAGCACGGGTTCGTCGAACTGGATGAACGCCACGCCAGCGGCCACCAGGCGCGCGACCTCCTCCCGCAGGATCGCGACGACGTCGTCGCCGAGGGCCTCCTTGCTGGGGTAGGCCTCACGCGCGACCTCGGGCACCCACATGGCGCGCGTCAGGATGTAGGGCCCCGGCAACGTGGCCTTGATGGGTTTGTCGGTGAACCGCCGCAGACGTGTCACATCGTCGGTGGTGAGCGGCTCTCGCGGCTTCAACCGGCCCACACAGGTGGGATTGCGTATCGAGTACGCCGGCACGTCCAACGTGTCGAGCAGGCGGGCGAACGCCTCTTTGTCGTCCACGTACTCGAGCATCTCGGCCAGCGACATGAGCCGGACGCCGTCTAGCTTGTCGGCCACGAACGAATAGAAGTTGTCGCGCGACTGCTCGCCGTCGGTGACCAGGTCCACGCCCGCGCGATGCTGGGCTTGCACGACCTCGAGAACGGCGCGATCGAGTGCCGCCTCCCAGGCGGCCGGCGGCGACTCCCCCGACCGACGTGAGCGGTCGGCTGCGAGCAGTGCTCGAGGCCGCGGCCAACTGCCGACCGTGGTCACGGGAAACAAGGGCAGGGTGCTCATGAGGTCACGAAGAAGTCCTGCTCGGCCACGGCCGCCTCGAGCGCGCTGTAACCACTCGTGCGGCCCGGGAGCCACGCCTTGAGCCCCTCCATGTCCATCATCTCGCGATGGACCGGGTTCGCGTAATCCATCCCGAGCAGGACACGCGTCCATCGTACGGCGGCGGCCTCATCGAACCGAGACGTGACCGTGAAGTTGCAGTGATCGAACGGTGCCGAGGTCTCGAGCACGCGCACCTTCGCGGGATCCGCAGTGCCATCCGCCGACCACAGCTGCCAGTTCAGGTCGAGCACCGCCGCCGCGTCGGCGCGGCCGTCGAGCAGTGCTTGCAGCGCATCGCGCTCGCCGCCCACGTGGTCGCCATGCTTGCCCACGAGCACATCGTGCCGCACCACCTTGAGGTCGCGCCCCCCTACGAGCCCGCGCTCGTGCAGGTGATGCAGTGGCAGCAGTGTGGCCTGCGGCGAATCGGATGCCCCCACCGCGATCGTGCGGCCGGCCAGGTCGCCTAGCGCCCGCACGTCGCCGTGTGAGTGCACGAGCAAGTGCGTGACGCGGTCGCGATCGGTGTCGCGCATGGCGAGTGCGCGGCACGTGCCTCCCGAGCGACGTTGGGCATCCACCCACGCCAGCGGCGAGTTCCACGCGATGTCGATGTGGCCGGCGAGCAGCGCGTCCACCATGAGCGTGTAATTCGTGTAGTAGACGCAGTCGATCGGGCAGCCCTGACCGGTGAAGAACCGCGCGATGATGTCCCAGATCACGGTGACCTTGGGATCGTAGACGACGGCGCCGACGAGGATCGGACGCATGAAAGGTCCTCCCTAGGGTGTGAGTGTGATGTTGATGTGGATCGGAATCGCGGCGGCGAGCGTGGCATGGACAGGCGCTCGTTCGAGCACGCGCTGCCACAGGCCGCTCACGTCCGCCTCGCCAGCGTCGCTCGCCAGGTAGAGCGAGCCACCGATGGCCGCCAGTCCCGCGCTTCCGCTCTCTCCCACGACGCCGGCGACGAAGAGCGGGTGTGAGAGTCGCGCCTGGAGCCGAAGTTCGGCCTGGCTCACCGGCGGACCCGCGCGCCGCGATTCCACGGCCAACCCGGCCAACAGGTCGGTCGCGAGGGCGACGAGCAGGTGATCCAGCGCGGAGGGCCGTTCGACTGCGGGCGACCAGCTGGTGCGCCCCGCGGCCTCGAGTGTGAGGTTGCGCGTGAGGATGCGAACGGTCTCCTGCGGGCCCCAGGTGGCACGCAGCCGGACGTCCGGCTCGTTCGGGATCCCCGCTTGGGCGGACATCAGAATAGTGGCAAACCGGTGAGTGCGCGCCCGCTGAACTCGAGCAGGTGGTCCACCGTCGGGGCCATGACCCAGCCCGCACGTGCGTCGCGGAAGATGCGCTCGATGCCCAGATGTTTCGAGAACGCCGCGCCTCCGCAAGTCTTCATGGCCAGATCGGTCACGTCGGTCGCCGCCTCGAGTGCCGAGAGCCGGGACTGCAGCACGTAGAGCGGCGCCGCAGCCGAACCGGATTCCATGTGATCGATCGTGTGACCGAGGAACGCACGCGACTGCTCGGTGCGCAGCGACATCGTGGCGAGCCGTGCGCGCAGGTTGGGCAGGTCGCGCAGTTGCGTGCCCGTGTGCTCGAACCCCGCGCCCTGCAGATGGGCCGTCGTGGCGGTGACCGCCGCGCGGCAGAGTCCGTGAGCCATCGCCGCGGTACCCACCGCGAACCAGGGCAGCACCACGCCCAGCATGGTGTTCGCACCCTCCCCCGGCGCGCTGATCAGGTCGCCGTGGCCGATGCGCACGCGATCCAGATGCACCGGCGCCGATTCGTTGCCCCGCAACCCCAGCCCATTGAACGTGCCGGCGACGGTCATGCCCTTCGCGCCCTTCCGCACCAGGTAGATGGTGGACTCCATGGGTGAGGCGGCTCCGGTGTTCAGCATGCTCGACACGTACGAGTCCGCCATGTTGGCCGAGGTGACCCACGACTTCTTGGCGCTGGTCTCGAAGCCGCCAGCGGTCGCGAGGCTCTTGGACACCGGCGCCCAGAACTGCGAGCGAGAGCCCTTCTCCGAGAATGCGAGCGTCGTCAGGTGCGTGCCGGCCGCGATGTCGCGCAACAGCGCATCGCGATCGCCCAGCGATGCACCCGACGCGATCGCCTGCACGGCCGCGACGTGCATGGTGTAGATCATCGCGCTCGAACCGCAGGCGGTGGCCAGTTCCTCGACCACGGCCGCGAACGCGCGCAGGCCCGCGCCCTTTCCCCCGTGCGAGGTGGGCACGGTCAGGCCGTGCAGACCCGAGCCGGCAAGCGCGGCCACCGCTTCGCGCGGGAAGCGGGCGTCAGCGTCCACCGCGACGGCGTGAGGTGCGGCGACATCGCGCGCGATGCCGACCGCCGCAGTGAGGTGCGCGGCGTCGGCCCCGGAGAGACGATAGGGATGAACCATGGCAGGACTCCTGTTGGCGGGCGCGCGGGCGCTCGCAGCTGTAGTGGATGCACGCGCGGCAACGGCAGGCGCGGGGCGTGCGGACGGACCTGGGATGGACGCAGAGCGCGACGGTCGCGTCAGGACTCAGCGACCAGCGGCGTCATGAACGGGTGGGACCCGCCACCCGAGAGGGCGCGGTTCAACCAAACCCCGAAGCGTAGAAGAAGCCCGAATGGACAGGGAGTCGCACGCGCGGACTCTTGCACAGGCGCGCGTGCGGGGCAAAGCCGCAGCGGCCACCCGGAGGGGTGGCCGCTGCGGACCGCCATCGAATCGAACCGGCACTTCGCCGTATCACTGCAACAGCGTCACCCTCACCTGCTTGGCGCTGTTGCCGATCTGCACGTGCACGAAGTAGAGCCCCTTGTTCACCCGTGCGCCGGCATCGTCACGACCGTCCCAGGCCACGGTGTGTCGCCCGGGCGACTTGGCCCCGCGTTCCAGCGTGCGCACGCGCCGTCCCGCCAGGTCGAAGACGCCGATGTTCACCTGCTGATCGACGGATCCGACCTCATACATCATCCGCATGCCATTGCTGAACGGGTTCGGTGACGGGCGGTTGAGTGCGTCAGCAGCCCAGCTGGGTTCCTGGACGCCACCCGAAGCGCCGCTCACCGGGGTTGCGGCCGGCTTGGACGGGTCGGGCGTCCCGGCGGCTGCGCCGGGCCCGCTCGCCGAACCGGTGCCACCCGTGCCAGTGCTTCCGCCTTCGCGGATGTCGTCGGGCGACGGCGGCGTGGCCTCCGAACCGACACCACCCTGCGATCCGCCCGACGCTCCGGGACCCGGCGTCGCGGTGTTGCTGCCGCGCTC
>Ga0315912_10003977_pt1 | contig 14280 bp, 1 predicted proteins | sample VfabasoilMG_FD_204469 | JGI IMG/M metagenome (GOLD analysis project Ga0315912, IMG submission 204469) | Garden soil microbial communities collected in Santa Monica, California, United States - V. faba soil | ecosystem: Environmental > Terrestrial > Soil > Garden | place: USA: California... | reverse complement strand
ACGCCGACCTCGACCACCACCAATACGGCAACCGCAACTGAGACCACGACGGCCACATTGACCCCGGCCAACGGGCAAACGGCCACCGCTCAAGCGACCGCGGCGACCGCGACCCAAGCCGCTGGCGAAACAGCGACCTCAATGGCACTGTCAGCCACGCCGACCCCGACCCCCACCAGTACGGCAACCGCGACTGAGACCGCGACGGCGACATTGACCCCGGCCAATGGACAAACGGCCACCGCTCAAGCGACTGCGGCGACCGCGACTCAAGCCGCTGGCGAAACAGCGACCTCGGTGGCGCTGTCGGCCACACCAACCCCAACTGCTACCGATATGGCAACTGCGACTGAGACTGCAACGGCGACACCAACTAGCACTTTACCCACCAACACGCCGACGACAACTGAGACTGAAACCGCGACGGCGACCCCGACTGGTACATTGCCGACCAGCACACCCACAACAACAGCGACGGCCACCGCCACAAGCACACCGGTCGCTACGGTCATCTCCCCGGCCGGTGGGGTGTTCACGCACACGCTTCAAGGGCTTACCCTCACCTTGAACTTCCCCTCCGGTGCGGTGTCCGGGCCGATCTCATTGACACTCAGCGCGACGAATGCCCGACCCATCACCGCCGGGCTAAACTACCTTGGCAATGGGCCGTTCTCCATCGTGGCCGTGGATACTAATACCGGGCAACCGGTTACGCAGTTCAGCACTCCGTTTACTTTGACGATTTACCTGACCGATGCGCAGATCGTGCATCGCAACCTAGCGCGCCTGGCCGTTTACTTCTGGGACACGACCGCCCAAGAATGGGTGGGTATCCCGGTGACGATCAGCCCTGATGGCAAGACGCTTGCGCTCTCGCTCGACCACCTCACCGAGTTTGCTGTCTTAGCGCCGGCGTTCTACGAACTGTATTTGCCGATGTTAAGTAAGTAACATTGGCGAAAGAGAAATCTTATTGCCCAATTCCTCTCTGGCTGATTTGGCTAAAACTTTAGGGTCTACCAGAGAGGCATTTTTTCGAGGATCTTGACTATGTTACGCCAAACACCCTTTTATTTAAGCCTACGAATAACCCTCCCTTTCATATTAGGGTTGTTGAGTGTCTGCTTGGTGTTGAGCCTTGCCGACCGCTTCGCGCCGCGCGTGGCCTTCGCGGCTGGGGAGGTGTGTTTCGCTACGGCGGATGGCGGCACGACCGTCTACTCTAGTACCGATGCCAGTGCAGTCCGCAACGCTTTAGACGTTGCAAGCGCGAATAGTGTCGTGAAAGTGGCCGGGACCTGTGCGGGGGTGGCGACACAAGGCGGCTCCACCCAAGTGGCGTTAATCACGCAAACTTTAACCTTACGGGGCGGGTATACCGAAACCGATTGGATTAACTCTTATCCTCTCACCCAACCCACGACCCTCGACGCTCAAGGGAGTGGGCGCGTCATTTCAGTAAGCGTGGCGGCGACGTTCGAAGGCTTGACGCTCACGAATGGCTATATCAGCGGAGCGCCCGGCGCAGGCCTATATTCGGTCAGCACCATTACATTGACGAGCATGACGTTCTACAGCAATGTTGTCACCGGTGCCAGTGGCACGCGGCAAGGCGGCGGCGCTTATCTGAATGGGGTCGCGCAAATTAGCGGCACAGCTTTCCTAACAAATACCTCTTACGCGGAAGGCGGCGGCGCTTATCTAGGAGCAAGTGGGAGTGCGTTGACCAACACGACCTTTATGGGCAACACCTCTACCAACAGCGAGGGCGGCGGTTTGCGCATTTTAGCCAGCGGCGCTGTTAGTGCTAATAATCTATATTTCTACGGTAATCGCGCGCTAGGCGGCGGCGGCGGGGGCGGCAGTTGGGACCTCCCTAGCGGGCAACTGCTTAACTCTCAAGTCATTTCCAATTCGGCCAGCAATACTGGTGGTGGGTTCTACTTCCATCAGGCGACGACGATCTCCAATACTACCTTTTCGAGCAACCGGGCCAGTAACAATGGCGGCGGCGCTTATTTTAACAGTTCGGCTACCCTGACTTCTACGACATTTACCAGCAACACTTCCACCAGCAGTCGGGGGGGTGGTCTCTATGTCAACAGCGGCACGGCCGTACTCAGCAACACTTTATTCACTAATAATCAAGCCTCTGTCCATGGCGGCGGCTTGTTTTTTGCGAACAACGTTGTGGGCACGCTGGATACAGTTTCAGTGATGACAAACACCGCCAATTCACTTGGCGGCGGTGCGGTGTTCGCCACCAGCAGTAATAATGTTATCCGCAATTCAACTTTCGCGAACAACACGGCTGGCACAAACGGCGGTGGCGCTTATATGGATGGCGCAATTGTGGTGACAAATACCCAGTTTGTGGGCAACGCCGCTTCAGCTTTGGGGGGAGCGCTTTACTTCAACGCCGCCTCGACCCATGCGATTACCAACACGCTTTTTGCGCGCAATCGTGCGACCACCAATGGCGCGGCGATCTATGTCGTCAATGCCACGCGCTTGACCGTAGCGCATGCCACCATCGTCAGCCCCACCCTACCCACTGGTGCTACGCAAGCCATCTATGTGGCGGCGGGCACGGTCCATTTGACCAACACCATTGTCGCTTCACACACCCTTGGGCTCAGGCAAGCGGGTGGCACTCTGTCTGAGAACTACAACCTATTTTCTAATGTAACCACGCCGTATCAAGGCACTGTGACCAGCGGCGGCAATTCCATTACTGGCACGGCGGCGTTTTATGACACCACCAACTACACACTGACGGCCTCTAGTGCCGCTGTGGATGTCGGCGATTTCCTAGGCCTCACCACAGATTACTATGGCGAGACTCGCCATCAAGGTTACGCGCCCGACATCGGTGCCGATGAATCGCCTTTTTCAACCACAACAAGTCTTTCCTGTTACGCTACATTGGACAATGGTGTGACGGTCTACGGTGCTAACACCGCCCGTGCCTTGCGGGGTGCCATCACGGCGGCTAGTGCTGGCGGAACAGTGAAGATCGCTGGGACGTGTGCCGGCGTCGTCACCCAAAGCGGATCAACTCAAGTGGTATATCTCAATAAGTTGCTGACCTTGCGCGGCGGTTATACGTTGACGGATTGGATCAACTCTTATCCGGTCACACGCCCCACAACCCTCGATGCGCAACTCGGTGGGCGTGTCGTTTACGCCAATGTCGCCGCCACGCTAGAGGGCTTCACCGTCACCCGAGGCTCGATCAGCGGCGACGGCGGGGGGATTTACGCCGCGAATGCGCTGACGCTCACGAATATGACCATGTATAGCAATACCAGCAGTGGCAATGGCGGCGGCATCTATGCGAGCGGCGAAGTTACGTTGACCAGCGGGGCTTTTACGAATAATACAAGTAGCAGTAGTGGTGGTGGTGGATACTTCAATAGCACAGCAATGTTGACAGCCACCACCTTTACGAGCAATACCAGTAGTAGCAATGGCGGCGGTGGATATTTCAACAGCACAGCCCTGTTGACCGCTACCACCTTCACTAGGAATACGGCCAGTAGCGGCGGTGGCGGCACCTATTTCAATAATAATGCGAATATCACCTACACCACTTTCCTAAGCAACACGGCTGGCGCTTATGGAGGCGGCATGCGGGTCGGCTCAAATCGCCATCTCTTCCTCGCCTATAGCACCCTCAGCGGCAATACCGCCAGTGGTAATTACGGCGGCGGGATCTTTGTGAATGGCAGTAATTTTGTGACGATTACTCATAGCACTCTCAGCCAAAATACGGCTAATTCCGGTGGAGGCGCTTACGCTGACAATACGGGCGCTTCCACCGTCATCAGTTACACCACGATTGTAAGTAATACGTCTACCAGTTCGGGCGGGGGCGGTGGGTTGGATTTGTATGCGAGCACCACCCGCTTGGGTGGCGTCATCTTGGCCTACAACCGAAGTAGCGGCAATGTCAACAATATGGTCAAGGCCGGTGGCGCAACGCTGACTTCTTTGGGCTACAACTTGGAAGATCAAAACAACGCCGGGCTATCTGGGACTGGCGATCAAGTGAATACCGATCCTTTGTTGGGCACATTAGCCGATAACGGCGGCGGGACTCAAACACATGCGCTATTGTCGGGCAGTCCAGCCATAGATGTCATTCCTAACGGAACTAACGGCTGTGGCACGGCCTTCACAAGTGACCAACGCGGCTACACTCGCCCGGTGGATTCGGCCTGCGATATTGGCGCCTATGAGTTACAGACCAACTACAACCCAGTCGCTACCGATGATAGCTACATCACTTATCAGACTCTGACCGTCACCGCACCCGGCGTTTTGGAGAATGACAGTGATGGTGATCAGGACATTTTGACGGCCACCCTCGACACAGCTCCTATGACTGGCACGTTGACCTTCAACAGCAACGGCTCATTTATTTATACCCCGACCTTGAGCTTCTTAGGCGTGGTGACTTTCACTTACTTGGCCCACGACGGCGAGCTGACGGATGTCGCCACCGTGAACCTGACGGTACAAAACATCGCTTGTTTCACCGAAATTACGGGCGACAATGTGACCGATTATTCCAGCGCCGACGCCAGCGCTGTGCGCGCGGCTTTAGGCGCGGCCAGCGCGGGTAGTGTGGTGAAGGTGGCTGGGACATGCTCCGGCGTGACAACTCAAGGTGGCGCAAAGCAAGTCGCGCTGATCACTCAAACATTAACCTTGCGGGGTGGTTATACCAATACGGAGTGGACTAACTCCTATCCTGTCACCCAACCCACGACCCTCAACGCGTTCGGCGGCGGGCGGGTCATCTCGGCCAGCACCGCGGCGACGCTCGAAGGCTTCACCTTAACCAATGGTTATGTGAGTGGGTCGCCTGGCGGTGGTTTATATTCGGCCAACGCCATCACATTAACGAGGATGACGTTTTACAGTAATACGGCGACTGGCACGTCCGGAACCCGGCAAGGCGGCGGGGCGTATCTAGGGGGCGTGGCACAAATCAGCGGCACGGCTTTCTTAACCAACACTGCTTACGCTGAAGGCGGCGGGGCGTATCTAAGCGCGGGTGGCAGTTATCTGACCAATACTATCTTTATGGGCAACCAGTCTACCAACAGCGAAGGCGGCGGTTTGCGCGTCTTTGCGAGTAGCGCGGTCGTGGCCGATGGCTTAACGTTCTATGGCAATCGCGCGCTGGGGAGTGGCGGGGGCGCAAGCAGTTGGGATGGCCCTAGTGGGCAACTGCTCAACTCGCAAGTCATTTCCAATTCGGCGAGCGGTACTGGGGGCGGGTTCTACTTCCACCAGGCGGCGACTGTCTCCAACACCACCTTTTTGAGCAATAAATCTGGTGGCAATGGTGGTGGCGCTTATTTCAACGGCACTGCAACGGTGACTTATACCACCCTCCTGAGCAACACTTCCGGGAGCTATGGCGGCGGCGCATACTTCAACAACGATGCGACGATCACTCATACCACCTTCCTGAGCAACACTGCCGGGAACTATGGCGGCGGCTTACGCCTCAGCTCGGGTCGCCATCTCTTCCTCGCCTATAGCACTCTCAGCGGCAATATCGCGCAAGGCAGTTATGGCGGCGGCATCTTTGTAAGCACCAATAGTTTTGTGACCATTACTCACAGCACCCTCAGCCAAAACACATCCGCTAATGGCGGGGGCGCTTTCTCCGACGACAACGGCGCATCCACCGTCATCAGTTACACCACCATTGTGAGCAACACCTCCAATAATTTCGGCGGCGGTGGTTTGGATTTGTACGGGAGTACCACTCGCCTGGGCGGCGTCATCCTGGCCTACAACCGGAGCGGCGGCAATGCCAGCAACGTGGACATGGGCAATGGCGCGACGCTGACATCGCTGGGCTACAACCTGGAAGACCAGAATACTGCCGGGTTGTCCGGGACGGGCGACCTGGTAAATACCGATCCCTTGTTGGGCGTCTTGTCTGATAACGGCGGTGGGTCTCAGACGCACGCGCTGTTGTCGGGTAGCCCGGCGATAGACATGATCCCCAATGGAGAGAATGGCTGTGGCACAGATTTCACGACTGACCAACGCGGTTATACTCGCCCGGTGGACTCAGCCTGTGACATAGGCGCGTATGAACTGGAAACCAATTTTGTTCCCTCAGTGACCGACGATACCTATGTGGTCTATGAGACTTTAAGTATTGCCGCCCCCGGCGTCTTAAACAACGATAGCGACGGCGACCAGGATGCTCTAACTGTCACGTTGGATACTGCACCCGCCACTGGCGCATTAACCTTCAATAGCGATGGCTCGTTTATTTACACCGCGACCCTAAACTTTTCCGGTGTGGTCACATTCACCTACCTGGCCAACGATGGCCAGGCCGTTGTCACTGCGACCGTAAGCCTAACCGTTCCAGAGCCGAATTGTTTTGCCACATCTGATAATGGCATAACCGTTTATAGCCGTACCACCGCCAGCGCATTACGCAACGCTCTGGCCTTCGCCAGCCCCAGTGGCGTGGTGAAAGTGGCGGGCTACTGCCCGAATGTAGAGACACAAGACGGCTCAACCCAAGTCGCGCTCATCACCCAAACCCTCACCCTGCGCGGTGGTTACACGACCACCGACTGGTCAACTTATGATCCGACCGCCAACCCCACCACACTCGACGCCCAATCTGGTGGGCGGGTCATTAGCGCCAGCGTGGCCGCCACGTTGGAAGGCTTTACACTCACCAATGGTTACATCACCGATGAACTTGGCGCGGGCTTGTACGCCGCTGATGCTCTCACGCTCACCAGCGTCGCGGTGTATAACAATGTGGTGGAAGGGGTAAGCGTTTGCTCGCAAGGCGGGGGTGCCTATGTGGTAGGCGTGGCGCAAATCTCCGCGACGGTCTTTCTGAGCAATACCGCCGCTGGCAGTGGCGGCGGCACGTATTTTGAAAATGAAGCGACGCTCACTAACACGGCCTTTATCAGCAACACGGTCATTGGCTTTTTTTGTAGTAGTCATGGCGGTGGCGCGTATTTTGGAAGCATCGCCTCTATCACTGGCGGGACCTTCTCAAACAATCAGGCTAATTTCAGCGCTGGCGGCGCTTACTTCGGGGGGGCGGCCAGCGTGGCTGACACGACCTTTACCGGCAATGCCTCTAGCGACAACGGTGGGGGCGCGTGGTTCATTGACACGGCCAGTGTCACTGGCACAACCTTCACCCGTAATGCGGCCAATTCAGGGGGTGGGGCGCGTTTCAATACTAGTGCCTATATCACCAATACCGCCTTCACCAGCAATACCACCAATGGCAATGGTGGTGGGGCGTACTTCACTGGTGCCACTGAGAAACAAGTGGTGAATGCGCTCTTCGCCTCCAATACTGCTGCTAATCAAGGCGCGGCTATCTATGTAGACGATGCCGATCCGTTGCGTATCATTCACGCCACCATCGTCAGCCCCACCTTGCCCACTGGCGCGACGCAAGCGGTGTATGTGGCCAACGGCACGGTCTACCTCACCAATACCATCGTGGCCTCACATACCATCGGTCTTGAACAGGTCGGCGGCATGGTGGAAGAAAATTACAACTTGTTTGACGTTGTCACCACGCCCTTCAGCGGTTCGATCTCAACCGGCGTAGACTCTGTCACGGGGACGGCGGGATTTTACGACACTACTAACTACACCCTGACCGCCAGTAGCCAGGCGATAGAAATAGGCGCAGAAGCCGGTGTAACCACCGATTACTTTGGCGCTGTGCGCCCGCAAGGGGTGGCACCAGATATAGGATACGCTGAGTCGCCTTACCTCCGAACTTTCGCCTGCTATGCCACGCCCGATGATGGCACGACCCTTTATTGGAGCAACACAGCGCAAGCTGTGCGGAATGCGCTGGCAGTCGCCTCAGCGAATGATGTCGTAAAAATCGCGGGCTATTGCGCGGGGGCGACGACGCAAGCGGGCTCCACCCAAGTGGCGCTCATCACTCAAACACTGACTCTGCGTGGCGGTTACACCAACACCGATTGGGTGAACACTTACCCCCTCACCCGCCCCACGACACTCAATGCCCAGCTTGGTGGGCGGGTTTTATCGGTCACTGCCGAAGCCACTCTGGAAGGCTTTACGCTGACGAATGGTTACATCACCAATGAACCCGGCGCGGGGTTGTATGCCATCAACTCCATCACCTTGACGAGCCTGACCTTTTATAGCAACACCGTGGCAGGTGCAAGCGGCACTCGGCAAGGCGGCGGCGCATATCTGGCTGGGGCGGCGGAAATCAGCGGCACAGCCTTCCTGACTAACACAGCCTACGCCGAAGGCGGCGGCCTCTACCTGAGCGCAGGCGGCAGTTATCTGACCAACACCACCTTCATGGGTAACACGTCCACCAACGGCGAAGCGGGCGGCCTGCGCGTTCTGGCTGGTAGCGCCGTGATAGCCGACGGCTTGTACTTCTACAACAACCGGGCCTTAGGCGGAGGCGGCGGCGCGGGCAGTTGGGATGGCCCGGATGGGCAATTGCTTAATTCGCAAGTTATCTCCAACACGGCTTCTGCCATTGGCGGCGGGTTCTCCTTCAACCAGGCGGTGCAGGTCTCCAATTCCACCTTCTCCCATAATTTCGCCAGTAGCAGCGGCGGCGCGTATTTTAACGGGGCTACCACAGTGACCGGAACGACTTTCAGCGACAACCAAACATTTCACGCTCTCGCGGATCTCGGCGGCGGGGCCTATTTCAACGGCTCGGCCACTCTGACCAATACAACCTTCAGTCGCAACCGGACGACCAGCAATCTCGCTCACGGCGGCGGCGCGTTTTTTGCCAATGTGGCCCAGTTGACCGGCGTCACCTTTACCGACAACAGCGCTGTTCGAACAGGCGGCGGCGCCTCTTTTCAAAACACTGCTACCCTGCTCAACACCGCCTTCATCGGCAACACAGCCGGCACTTACGGCGGCGGCGCGATCTTCACCGGCGGAAACGCCCAACAACTGCTGAATGTTCTCTTCGCGCGCAACCGCGCAGGTGAGCAGGGCGCGGCCATCTATGTGGACAACGCCAGTCCGTTCAGCCTGATCCACACCACCATCGTCAGCCCGACATTCCCCACTGGCGCACCCCAGGCGGTGTATGTGAGCGCTGGGACGGTGTACCTCACCAATACCTTGATCGCCAGTCACACCGTAGGTATTGAACGCGAGACCGGCGTCGTGTTCGAGAATTACAATTTGTTTGATAACGTGACCACGCCTTACAGTGGTTCACTCACCAGCGGCGGTAATTCCATCACTGGCACAGCGGCCTTTAAAGACCCGGCCAATGATAATTACCGCCTGATGCCAGCCAGCTCGGCTGTAGATGCCATCCCCGTTCTCACCAGCGGGTGCGGCACAACTTACACCACTGACCATGACGGCACAGCGCGTCCGCAAAATCTCTCTTGCGATATTGGCGCGTATGAACTTGTGAACTCAGCGCCGGCGGCGGTGGAGGATGGTTACACGACTCCCGCCGGGAATGTGCTGACGATTGCCGCCAGTGGTGTGTTGGCCAACGACAGCGACGTGGACGGCGACTCGCTCTCGGCGATCTTGTTGACTTCTCCCGACAACGGCGCACTCACGTTTAATAGCGATGGCAGTTTCACTTACACGCCAACGGTGAGCTTCGCCGGGGTGGATGATTTCACTTATCAGGCTACTGACGGCAACCGCTCCGACTCGGCCACGGTGAGCATCACCGTTGGCTCGACCGCCGTACCCGATATCCGCTTCTATGGGCCGGGCTGGAATATGTTCGGTTGGCCTCTGCAAGCCAGCCAAGCCGTGACGCTTGGCTTGGACTCCATTGATGGTTATTACAAGACCGTTTATTACTACGACGCGCAGACCAAGGTTTGGGAACTTTACGACATCACCCTGCCGCCTATTCTCAACGACCTAGACACGCTCAACTTCGGGCAGGCGTACTGGATCACTGTCACGCAAGATGTGACTCTAACACTCTCGACCTTGAGTAGTGGCGAGCCGAGTCAGCCGATGGAATCTCTCCCCCCGCCACCTGCCACTTACTATGGACGGCTATTAACCGGTCAACCCGTCTTAGCTGGCAATGCGGCGCTCTCAGTGTATGTGGGTGATACGCTGTGCGGCCTCGGACGCATGCAAGAATTCGATGGCGCTTGGTGGTACATCGTCAATGTGGCGCAGGCTATAGAGAAAGCCGGATGTGGACAAACAGGGGCAGAGCTGAAATTCAAGGTGAATGGGCAAACGGTAACCACCCTGACTTGGCAGGGTCAACAAGTCAGCGAGCTGGATGTTTGGCTCGCCCCGCCACAAAGGCTGTTCTTGCCGATGATTGCACGGTAAGACCTAGCCCTCACCTCCCTTTCTCAATGTCGTCTTGTTATCAAGATTGTCAGTAGAAGCGACTATGAAAACTATCTTCACTGCTTTGCGCTTGGGGTGTGTGAGCCTGCTGTTATTCTCCGCGCTTGGCACGCCGCTCCCAACCTCTGCCGCACCAAACATGCGGCCACAATTGCCGCATACCCTCTGGGGCTATGTTTCTCTGGATGGCAGTGCGCCCACCACCGGAACCCAGATTCAGTTTCTGACAGCCGGAACGGTTTATACGACTGCGGTCACCCGCGACGCTAGTGGCTTCTACGGCACGGCGAAACTTCCTGTAGATGATCCTGACACCACAATAGTCGAAGGCGGCACACCGGGAGACCTAGTGACATTTGGAATCAACGGCTATGAGATCAAAGAGACGACCGTGTTGGTGGCCGGACAGGTGGAACAGGTGGATTTATCCAATGACGCGTTCAATTACACCGCCACACAAACAATTACGGGATCAAGTGATTTCACTCTGTACGCCCATGATGGTCAGGCCAGCCTGAAGGTCAATGCCAATGGGCAAGATTTAGGTAGCACCGGGGTCAGCATTCAGGCGAATCAGGATTGCACAGGTGTGACAGATGAAACTGTGCAACGTTGTTTTAGTCTGTCGCCAGCAAACACCACGGGGCTATCGGCTACCCTAACTTTGTATTTCTATGAGAGCCAGATCCCGGCGGGCCAGAGTTGTGGGTCGTTGGAAGTCTATACTTGGGATGGAACGCTCTGGAGCGGGCCCTTAACACGCGACACGAGCTATGGGGTGAGTGGGCGCAATTGCCAATCGGCACCTTATACGACGCCGCACTCGCTACAGGTCAAAAACGTCGCTGATTTTTCTGAGCTATTGGTCATCACAGGTGGTAGCGCTCCGAGCGCTACTGGCACGCCGACCGCCACCCCAACTTCTACCTCTACTGCCACGGCTACCAGCACGAGCACGCCAACGTCCAGCGCTACCGCCACCGCGACACCGACCAACACCGCCACTTCATCAGCGACACCGACCACTACCGAAACGGCGACCGACACGGCTACGCCTACGGCGACCGCGACCGATACCCCCTCATCCACGGCGACAGCCACCGCCACAACGACGAGCACGCCGACACCGACCCACACGCCAACGTCAACCGAAACGGATACTGCAACGCCAACATCAACTGAGACGAACACCGTAACGCCAACTTCGACTGACACTGCAACAACGACCGCCACGGAGACAGCTACCGCTACAACGACGAACACTGTCACCCCTACCAGCACGCCCACCTCAACCGCGACCGCGACTGCAACAACAACTGCGACTAATACAGCCACAGCGACCGCGACGAGCACGCCGACACCTACCCACACGCCGACGCCAACCGAAACGAAAACCATAACGCCAACTTCGACGGGCACTGCGACAATGACCGCCACGGAGACGGCTACTGCCACAGCTACGCACACTGTCACCCCTACCAGCACGCCCACCTCAACCGCGACTGAGAGCGCCACCGCCACCGCACTACCTACGGCGACTGACATCGGCGCGATTCAATTTGCAATCATTGGTGATTATGGTTCGGCGGGAGTTGCTGAGCAAAACGTGGCTCAGTTGGTCGCGAGTTGGAACCCAGATTTCATCCTGACCTTAGGCGACAACAATTACCCTAGTGGTTCAGCGACGACGATTGATACCAACATTGGACAGTATTATCACGATTTTATTTACCCCTATAGTGGAACTTATGGAAGTGGCGCGGTCACTAATCAATTCTTCCCGGCGCTCGGCAACCACGATTGGGACACGACTGACGCTCAACCCTATTTGGATTACTTTACTTTGCCCGGCAATGAACGGTACTACGACTTTGTACAAGGCCCAGTGCACTTCTTTGTCATTGACAGCGATCCGCGTGAGCCAGATGGGGTGGTCGTGACTTCGACTCAGGCGGCTTGGCTCGAAAGCCAACTCGCGACCTCGACCGCTATTTGGAATCTGGTCTATATGCACCACCCACCCTATTCGTCTTCAGCCACCCACGGCTCGACGGTGGATTTGCAGTGGCCTTATGCCACCTGGGGCGCGCAAGCGGTACTCGCCGGACATGACCATACCTACGAGCGCTTGAGTTATGATGGCATCCCTTATTTTGTGAATGGTTTAGGCGGGCGTTCCCTCTACACCTTCACTACGCCGCTCAGTGGTAGTCAACTGCGGTATAACGCGGATTATGGAGCCATGCTGGTCGAAGCCAGCACTACGGAGATCATATTCAAGTTTATTGCACGTGATGGCACAACCGTAGATACATTCTCGTTAACTCCGACACCAACTGTAACCCCGACCCCTACAGCCACAGCGACAGATACCTCAACCGCGAGTGTTACTCCGACTGTCACGGACACGGCTACCGAAACAGCAACGCCAACTATGCCCCCCACCGTGACCGAAACAGAAACCACTACTGCGACACCAACTAACACGCCGACATCAACGGAGACGGCAACCGCGACCTCAACACCGACCGGCACCCTGCCCACCAGCACGCCCACGGCGACCACAACGGACACGGCCACCACGACGCCAACGGGCACATTGCCGACTAGCACACCCACATCAACGGCAACCCAAACAGCAACCGTGACCCCGACATTGACCCCGGCCAACGGGCAAACGGCCACCGCCCAAGCGACAGCAGCGACCGCGACCCAAGCCGCTGGCGAAACAGCGACCTCGATAGCGCTGTCGGCTACACCGACCCCGACCGCCACCAGTACAGCAACAGCGACTGAGACCGCTACGGCGACCAATACGGCAACTGAGACCGCTACGGCGACATTGACCCCAGCCAACGGGCAAACGGCCACCGCCCAAGCGACAGCGGCGACGGCGACGCAAGCCGCTGGCGAAACAGCGACCTCGGTAGCGCTGTCGGCCACACCGACCCCGACCGCCACCAGTACAGCAACAGCGACTGAGACCGCGACGGCGACCAATACGGCAACGGCAACTGAGACCGCTACGGCGACATTGACCCCAGCCAACGGGCAAACGGCCACCGCCCAAGCGACAGCAGCGACGGCGACTCAAGCCGCAGGCGAAACAGCGACCTCGATAGCGCTGTCGGCCACACCGACCCCGACCGCCATCAGTACAGCAACAGCGACGGCGACGGCGACGGCGACCAATACGGCAACGGCAACTGAGACTGCGACGGCCACATTGACCCCGGCCAATGGGCAAACGGCCACTGCTCAAGCGACAGCGGCGACGGCGACCCAAGCCGCTGGCGAAACAGCGACCTCGATAGCGCTGTCGGCTACACCGACCCCGACCGCCACCAGTACAGCAACAGCAACAGCGACTGAGACCGCGACGGCTACTAATACGGCAACGGCAACTGAGACTGCGACGGCGACATTGACCCCAGCCAACGGACAAACGGCCACTGCTCAAGCGACAGCGGCGACAGCGACGCAAGCCGCTGGCGAAACAGCGACCTCGATAGCGCTGTCGGCTACACCGACCCCGACCGCCACCAGTACAGCAACAGCGACTGAGACCGCGACGGCGACCAATACGGCAACGGCAACTGAGACTGCGACGGCGACATTGACCCCAGCCAACGGGCAAACGGCCACCGCCCAAGCGACAGCGGCGACCGCGACCCAAGCCGCTGGCGAAACAGCGACCTCGATAGCGCTATCGGCCACACCGACCCCGACCGCCATCAGTACAGCAACCGCGACTGAGACCGCGACGGCGACCAATACGGCAACGACAACTGAGACTGCGACGGCGACATTGACCCCGGCCAACGGGCAAACGGCCACCGCCCAAGCGACAGCAGCGACCGCGACCCAAGCCGCTGGCGAAACAGCGACCTC
>Ga0315912_10003976_pt1 | contig 14284 bp, 10 predicted proteins | sample VfabasoilMG_FD_204469 | JGI IMG/M metagenome (GOLD analysis project Ga0315912, IMG submission 204469) | Garden soil microbial communities collected in Santa Monica, California, United States - V. faba soil | ecosystem: Environmental > Terrestrial > Soil > Garden | place: USA: California... | reverse complement strand
AGCCCATTGAGCAGTTCTGGCCTCCTTTTTTTCGTTCTTTCAATCGATTGGTCGTGCCTCCATGCCTCAATTCTGGCCTGGTGTCCAGACAAGAGAATTTCGGGTACCTGCCAGCCTTTGTATTCTGCCGGACGGGTATAGACCGGAGGTGCAATGAGGTTATCCTGAAAAGAGTCATTTAATGCTGACGTTTCATCGGATAAGACACCAGGAATAAGACGGATAATAGAGTCGGCGATGACAGCTGCTGCAAGTTCCCCACCCGATAATACATAGTCGCCGATGCTTATTTCCCGGGTAACAAGATGCTCCCTTACACGTTCATCAACACCTTTGTAGTGTCCGCAAAGAAGAATAATGTTCGTTTTTAGGCTAAGTTCATTAGCCATTGGCTGATTGAGTCTTGCTCCATCCGGACTCGTATAAATGATCTCGTCATATTCTCTTAATTTCTTGAGATGACTGATACAGTTGTCGATCGGCTCGATCATCATTACCATTCCGGCCCCACCACCGAAAGCATAATCATCCGTACTGCGATGTTTGCTCGTCGCGTAGGTTCGCAGGTCGATAATATTGACCGTAACCAATCCCTTCTCCTGTGCTCTTAAAAGAATTGAATCGGCGAACGGGCTTTCGATGAGCCGCGGAAGACAGGTAATGATGTCGATATGCATAACAATCGTAATTTATATGACCAGCGACTGGTAATACTCCTGAAGTTGACCTAAAAGAATAAAGAATGACACATTGTGGCCATCATATCTCCAAAAATCCCTGAGGAAGATTAACGGTTACTATTTTTTTCTTTTTGTTGATACTGATGATAAAGGGGCTATTTACGGGGACCAACACTTCCTTTCCGCCGTGGTCGATCACCAGGAGTCGGTTTGCACCTGCCTGCATGATATCAACTACGTTGCCTAATTCTCCCAAATCCTCATCGTTTACCTTAAAGTCAATTATTTCATCGTTATAGAATTCCCCTGGGCCGGATTTGGGCCGGACTGATTTTTGAAGATAGATGCTTCGTTTTACAAGTTTTTCGGCATCTTCAATAGAATCTACATCTTCAAACTTAACAAACGCTTTTTTTCCCTGGATAGAAATGGAATGGATAAAATAGGGCACCAGCCTGTTATCAGTTTCCAGAAAAACCGTTGCGATACCGGAAAAATCGGACGGGGTATCTTCTTCCAAAGAAACGGTAACCTCACCTTTTAAGCCATGTGTTCGCAATACGAATCCTAACTTAAAACAAGAATTGACTTCCATATTTTTGATCAAATGAAAAATGCCAACGCGTTATCACGCATTGGCATTTGAAATTCACTTCTGGTGAACTATGCTTGTTCAGTTGCCTCCGCAGCAGGAGCTTCAGGTTCAGCTGCAGGTTCCGCCTCAACAACAGCAGGAGCTTGTGCTGCCACTTCTGCCTTCTTGCGAATGGTTTCAGCGCGCGCCTCTTTAATCTTGGTTTCTGCGGCCTTGCGTGCTTTTGCGATGGCGTCTTTAGACTGAGTCGCTTGGTCACGTTTAGCTTCTATTTTAGCTTCCTTACTCTTCAGCCATTCAGCCAATTTTCCGTCTGCCTGTTCTTGCGTCATTGCTCCTTTAATAACACCGATCTGCAAATGCTTTCTCATCATGATTCCTCTGTAGGAAAGCATTGCCTTTACCGTATCTGAAGGTTGAGCACCATTCATTAACCAGGTGAATGCTTTTTCGTCATTCAGGTCAATGGTAGCGGGAACGGTAAGGGGATTGTAGGTCCCTATTTTTTCAATAAAGCGTCCATCACGTGGCGCTCTGGCATCGGCTACGACTACATCGTACATGGCCAGTTTTTTGCGGCCTCTGCGGGCCAGTCTGATTTTAACCATTACTGTTTTAGTTTAAAATGCTGTGGAACTCGTCCATTTTTTTAAGGACCGCAAAGTTAATGGTTTTTTCGGGTTTTCAACCAGCATGGCCAGAAAGACATAGCTAAATTGCCTATTGATATATGTATTTGCTTACGCGATTATACGGTTTTTATATCTTATGTCACTTCTTTACATTTGTTGGCTTTTCAAACGGTATTATGGATCAATTTTCGTACATCTCCAATGCAGATGTTGGTTATCTGGACCAACTTTATCAAAGTTTCAAAAAGGACCCTGCTTCAGTTGACCCGAGCTGGCAGAAGTTTTTCGAAGGTTATGACTTCTCGGTTCAGCGCTTCGGTGATAACGGTCATCGCACGGGAGACGATTCACTTTCTTTAAAAGAGACCCAGGTCCGGAACCTGATATTTGTTTACCGTTCTTTTGGTCACCTCAAATCAAAAACAAACCCTGTTCGGGAGAGAAGAAACCATCATGTCAATTTTGATCATAAGAATGTTGGCTTGACGGATGCGGATCTGGACGTCGAATTTGACGTTGGAGCCGAGATTGGAATGGGCAGAGCGAGTTTGAAAAAGATCATTCAAAAGTTGAATACGGTCTACCTTGGTCCTATCGGTTTTGAATATAATTTTATTCGCAACGACGAGATAAGGCAATGGTTTTTTCAAAAATGCGAACAGGAATACTTTACGTATAATCCTTCTATTGACGAGAAGAAGGGAATTCTTACCAAACTCAACGAAGCCGTAGTTTTTGAAAACTTCTTACACACCAAGTTTCTCGGGCAGAAGCGATTTTCTCTGGAAGGTGGTGAGAACACCATTCCCGCACTCCAGACAATCATAAACAAAGCAGCGGAACTGGATGTAAAGGAAGTAGTCATAGGTATGGCGCACCGTGGCAGGTTAAATGTTCTGTCGAATATCCTCGGTAAAACCTATGAACAAATCTTTACTGAATTTGAAGGAAATGTAAGCCCTGAACAAACGATGGGTGATGGTGATGTAAAATATCATCTGGGATATTCCAGTCATATCAATACGCCGTCGGGCAAGAAAATTTATCTGAAGCTGACGCCCAATCCTTCTCACCTCGAAGCTGTGGACCCATTGGTTATTGGTTATACAAGGGGACAGATAGATGATGAATTTAAAGGTGACCTGACCAAAGGAATGGCCATCCTAATTCATGGGGACGCAGCCGTTGCCGGCCAGGGTATTGTGTATGAACTGTTACAAATGTCCGGGTTGCCAGGATACACCACCGGTGGAACGATCCATTTCGTAATTAATAACCAGGTTGGATTTACAACCGATTATGATGATGCCAGAACAAGTATTTATTGTACCGACCTGGCAAAAATTGTTGATGCGCCCGTATTGCATGTTAATGGCGATGATGCCGAGGCCGTAAGTTTTGCTTCAAAACTGGCAGTTGAGTATCGTCAAAAATTTAATCAGGACATTTTTATAGATCTGTTATGCTATAGACGGCATGGTCACAACGAGGCAGATGAACCGAAATTCACACAGCCAAAACTTTACAACCTGATCGCTAAACACGAAAACCCACGTGAGATCTATGTGAAGAAACTGGTAGAACGAGGTGATGTTGACGCAGCGCTTGCGGATGAAATGGATAAAAGTTTCAGGAACCAGTTGCAGGACCGGCTGAATGAAGTAAAACAAAAGCCGCTTCCATATAAACCGCAAAAGATGGAAGAGGAATGGGATCAGATGCGTTGGGCTAAGCCGGAAGATTTCGACAGCTCGCCTGAAACTTCGATTAAACAAAGCGTTATTGAAAAAGTAGGGAAAGCCTTGACAACTATCCCTGAAGGATTCAAACCGCTCAAGCAGATTGAGAAATTACTTAAGGACAGAACGACTGCTTTTTTTGAAGCAAAAGTACTGGGCTGGGCAGAAGCTGAATTGCTGGCCTATGGGTCTCTGCTCCTGGACAAGACGCCCGTACGAATGTCAGGTCAGGATGTGAGACGAGGAACGTTTTCACATCGGCATGCCTATTTTTTCGATGCAAATACGAATGAGCCTTATTGCGCTCTGAATAATATTGAGAAGAACCAACTAAAATTTAATATCTATAATTCCCTTTTGTCTGAATTCGGTGTTTTGGGATTTGAGTATGGCTATGCCATGTCTTCTCCGCGAGCCCTTGTGCTGTGGGAGGCTCAGTTTGGTGACTTTGTCAATGGAGCTCAGGTAATTATCGATCAGTTTATTTCAAGTGCGGAGTCCAAATGGCAGCGGATGAATGGCCTGGTCATGCTACTTCCCCACGGGTATGAGGGTCAGGGCCCTGAGCATTCAAGCTGCCGGCCGGAAAGATTCCTTCAACTCTCGGCTGAGTATAACATGATCGTTGCAAATCCGACAACGCCCGCTAACTTTTTTCACCTGTTGAGAAGACAGGTAGCCTGGCCGTTCCGGAAACCTTGCGTTGTTTTTTCACCAAAATCATTATTAAGGCATCCGGCTGTTGTGTCGCCACTGAAAGATTTTACCGGTGGAGCGTTTGCTGAAGTCCTTGATGATCCGACAGTTTCCGCAAAGGATATAAAAAGGGTGGTGTTATGCTCCGGTAAGATCTATTATGATCTCCTTGAGGCACAGCAAAAGAAAAAGACAAAAGACACGGCTGTCGTTCGCCTTGAGCAATTGCATCCCTTTCCTGAAAAACAGCTGAAAGGTATTCTTAAAAAGTATAAAGACGCAAAACTGGTCTGGGCGCAGGAAGAACCCGCGAACATGGGATGTCTGTCCTACATTCTCCGGATGATGACAAAGTATGAGCTGGAAATAGTATCGCGCAAGGCAAGTGCTTCACCTGCAACCGGCTATTCGAAAGTTCACAAAGTTGAGCAGGAGAAAATCGTCAATAAAGCATTGGATATATAATTCTTCAGGATGAGTGGCTTGAAATGCTTTCCCGTCCTTAACATTTATTGAAAAATTAAAACGTACAACTGAATGGCTATTCAAATCAAGGTTCCTGCCGTAGGAGAATCAATTACAGAAGTAACCATCGCCAATTGGCTGAAGAAAGATGGTGATGTTGTCAAGCTGGATGAAATTATTGCAGAGCTGGAATCCGACAAGGCCACATTTGAACTTACAGCAACAAGTGAGGGAGTTTTAAAGATATTAAAACCACAGGGATCCACCGTTCCGATCGGTGAACTATTGTGTGAGATTGACCCGTCAGGACAGGCACCTTCACAGGCTGCTTCGAATGCTGCTGTCAAACAACCTGTTGCGGCAGCTGCACCGGCGAAAACAACGGGTGGAATCAAGGAGATGAAAGTTCCGACTGTTGGAGAGTCCATCACGGAAGTCACCATTTCTTCGTGGCTAAAAAAGGATGGGGATCTGGTTAAACTCGATGAAATTATTGCAGAAGTAGAATCCGACAAAGCGACTTTTGAGTTGCCTGCAGAAGCAACCGGCATCCTTCGGATTGTTGCCAAGGAAAAAGAATCATTACCAATTGGAGGATTGATTTGCAAAATTGAAGTCACTGATGGAACAGCAGTTTCTGCATCAACTCCAGCTTCGGCAGCTTCCGGGGTAGCGGCAGTCTCGGGAGATAAATCATACGCATCAGGCCATCCGTCTCCTGCTGCTGCAAAAATTTTGGATGAAAAAGGTGTTGCTGCTGCTCAGGTTCAGGGTTCCGGTGTTGGCGGAAGGATTACCAAAGAGGATGCCCAAAAAGCTCAGGCTGGACAAGCTCCAAAACCCGCAGAGTCGAAAACAGCACCTTCGGCAGCTTCGGTAATTAGTGCGGGTGGCACCCGCAACACGCGGAATGAAAAGATGACTTCACTACGAAGAACCATCGCGAAAAGATTGGTGGCTGTTAAGAATGAAACAGCCATGCTTACCACTTTTAATGAGGTGGATATGAAACCGATCATGGACCTTCGATCAAAATATAAAGAGCAATTCAAAGAAAAATTTGGTGTTGGACTGGGATTCATGTCCTTTTTTACAAAGGCGGTATGCGTTGCCTTAAAAGAGTTTCCAGCCGTAAACGCATCGGTGAATGGAGATGAAATTGTCTATCATGATTACTGTGATATTTCAATCGCAGTATCCACTCCGCGCGGGTTGGTGGTACCGGTAATACGCAATGCCGAGATGTTGTCTTTTAATCAGATAGAAAGCGAAGTGGTAAGGTTAGCAGGAAGGGGCAGAGATGGAAAACTTTCGATTGATGAGATGACCGGCGGAACTTTTTCAATTACCAATGGTGGTGTGTTTGGTTCCATGTTGTCTACGCCAATATTGAATCCTCCGCAATCTGCTATTCTTGGGATGCATAATATTGTGGAAAGACCGGTGGCCAAGAATGGGGAAGTTGTAATCCGACCAATAATGTACCTGGCATTATCGTATGATCATCGTATTGTTGATGGCCGCGAGTCGGTGAGTTTTCTCGTTCGGGTAAAGGAAATGTTAGAAGATCCGGGACGACTGATACTTGGAGTATAAACTACACAGGTACACGATATGGCAGACTGACCGGCTGAAATTTTTAAGCCGTAAGCCTTTTGACAATCCACAAATTTTAAACAGACTTTAAATCAAGCTTATGCAATACAATGTAACTGTTATTGGCTCCGGACCAGGTGGATATGTTGCAGCGATCCGCTGCGCTCAACTCGGAATGAAGACAGCTATCATTGAAAAGTATGATACGCTAGGGGGTACGTGTTTAAATGTGGGTTGTATCCCATCGAAAGCCTTGTTGGATTCATCTGAACATTTCCTGAACGCTAAGGAACATTTCGCCGAACATGGTATCGATATCCCTGCTCCGAAGGTGAACATAGGACAGATGATTAAGCGCAAGAGCGCCGTGGTAAAGGCAAACGTTGATGGCATTGCCTTCCTGATGAAAAAGAACAAGATTGATGTGTTCCATGGAATAGGATCGTTCGTTGATAAGAATACAATAGAAATCAAGTCGAAAGATGGTAAGGTCACGACCATCACTACGGAGAAAGTAATCATCGCCACTGGTTCAAAACCAACCCCGCTACCATTTGCCGCCTTTGACGGAAAGCGAATAATTTCCAGCACAGAAGCCCTTGAACTGAAAGAAGTCCCGAAACATTTTATAGTAATTGGCGGAGGTGTTATCGGCATGGAACTTGGCTCCGTATATGCGCGCCTTGGATCCAAAGTAACGGTGATAGAATTTCTGGATGGTCTGATTCCAACGATGGATGGAACCATGGGTAAGGAATTGCTTAAGGTTGCAAAAAAACTTGGCATGGAGGTTTTTGTTGGGCATAAAGTCACGGCATTAGAATCGAAAGGGAACGAGGTGACTGTTAAAGCTGAACCAAAGAATGGAGGACCTGCTTTGGAATTTAATGGTGACTATTGTCTTGTTAGCATTGGCCGGAGACCGTATACCGATGGTTTGGGTCTTGATAAAATTGGAATAGAAACAGTCAAAGGTCAGGTGCCAGTAAATGAACACTTAAAAACCAAGGTTGATAATATATGGGCTATTGGCGATGTGGTCCGGGGTGCAATGCTCGCCCACAAGGCTGAAGAGGAGGGAGTGTTTGTAGCCGAGCAAATGGCAGGACAAAAACCTCATGTCAACTATTTGTTGATTCCGGGCGTAGTATATACCTGGCCGGAAGTGGCTAGTGTTGGCTACACAGAAGAGCAGCTTAAGGAACAGGGAAAACAATACAAAACCGGAAGTTTCCCCTATAAGGCACTTGGCAGGGCGCGTGCCAGCATGGATACTGACGGCCTTGTGAAAGTCCTGGCGGATAAACAAACCGATGAAATTCTTGGGGTTCATATCATTGGCGCCCGGGCGGCAGACATGATTGCTGCTGCTGTGACCGCAATGGAGTTTCGCGCTTCGGCTGAAGATGTAGCTCGAATGTCACATGCACACCCTACTTACATGGAGGCGGTTAAAGAGGCCTGCCTGGCCGCTACGGCCAATCGACCCATTCATTTATAGGCCAAAATGCCTCGAAATCTTACATGCGTAGTCTAAAAGATTTATCCCCCTCAACGGAGGGTAATGGCTTATTTATTTTTACGGAAAGTTCTATTCGTGAGAAGTACCACCGCACTCGGTTCAATTGAGGATTTCGCAAAAGAAAAAAGGGAAAAGCTTTTTGTAAGAGTCACGCTGTTTGGGATCCTGGTAAGCTCATTTCACTTTTTTGAAGATCTATACGCTGGCACCGACATCGCGCCTTTTTTTGACATCCTGATTACGATAGTTCTTTGCGTTTCTTATTGGTTGCACCATAAAGGCCATCAAAGCGCTGCCAGAATTATCGGACTGTCATTTTTGAACACGTGTTTTGCGGTATATGCCTGTATTGTTCCGCAAGGAGTAGGCATCTACTTTTATTATTTCCCGCTGATGGCTATTTCCATGGCCATTTTTGGAGCATCGGAAAGGACTATGCGAATGTTCTTTGTCTTACTTTCATTTGGTTTACTCGTTTCATTATTTCTGACCGATTTTGATTTGATTGGTTCCTTTGAAATAGAAGCCCCTAATGTGGAAACCTTTTTCATTATTAATCTGGTGTCCAGTTCCTTTATTCTTGTTACGTGTATTAATTTCATTTTAACCATTAATGAGAAGTCCGAAGAGCGATTGCATGTGTTAGCGGAGGAGGTGAAAAAAAAGAACATAGACCTGGAAAAAACCAACGCTGAACTCGATCGTTTTTTTTATAGTACATCTCACGATCTGAGATCGCCGTTGCTGTCCATCAAAGGACTGGTGAACATCGCCAAAAACGAGGCCTCTGAACCCAAAATAAAACAATATCTCGGGATGATGAACGACCGGGTAGACAAGCTTGATGTGTTTATAAAAGACATTATTGACTATTCGAAAAATACGAGAACCGAAGTCAGGCCGGAAAAAGTGAATGTGGCCAAACTACTCGAGGAGGTACAGGAAAACTTCCAGTTTCTTGAAGGAGCCGACAAGATTAAATTTCAGAATGAACTAAAGGTCAAGGAGACTTTTACAGATAAAACCAGGTTAACAATAATCCTAAACAATTTGATTTCCAATGCGATTAAATATCATCATCATGATCAAACTGATCCATGGATAAAGGTGGTAATGCACAACGGAAATCAGACGCTAGGCATCGTTGTTTCCGACAACGGACCGGGCATAGAGGAGGAACGTCAAACGAAGATCTTTGATATGTTTTATCGCGGCACAGAGCGTTCGAAAGGTTCAGGTCTCGGTCTCTACATTGTAAAAGAAACCATCGCTAAAATGAATGGAACAATAAAGGTCGAATCCGTGGAAGGGGAGGGCACTTCTTTTATTGTTAAACTGCCGGTTTCCGCAACACATAATTTAAACTAGACCGTAATAACAAAGAGACGGCTACGGGTATAAGTGCAGTATTTAAAGCTTGCGGCAGAACCCACCAGGTGACAAGCAGCAGTCCCAGCAGAATCGAGATCACCAGAAAATACTTTGGTAACCAACGTGGCTTTCTAAGGAAGGCAAATACTGCAATGAGATTCGTTGGCATCGCCCACAACAGGTTGAAATTGTAGGCTGAATCATTATGATCCGTAAAGACCCAGAGGAATAGTAACAGTGCGCCAACGCCGCCAGTACTGCCGAACAGAATAACGTCCAACCACACGGATAATTTTTTTCTCTTGTAATCCAGGTAACTGATTGCCAGACAAACCAGGCTAACAAAACCAAATACGTACAGCGGATGCGGAGGTCCTTCCGGAAGTTCTTCCTCGCGGGAATCATAAACAAGTATCTTTTCCCTGACCAGTGGAACCGCGCTGCCATTTTGTTGAATTGAAGCATGGTCAAACCCTGACTCTACATAATCCGGTAGAAACATGTATTCTGATGGTGCTGCTTTCTTATCGATTGGCAGACCAAGGCCGATATCAATTCCAAGGTCGCCCCATGGTTGATACTTTAGATAAATGTCGGTGAGGTCACGGATAGTATAGTCAGTCGTTACGTATGATCCGTCAAAATTCACCTCATCGCCAAGGGCTTCAATCACAACATCTCTGATCTTTGTAGCGCAGTTGTTATAGAAATAGTCGTATCGGTAGTGAACATTTTCTGGTAATGCGTTCCATTGCAGATAATCGTATAGTTTTTGCCTCTGTAGTGCTGTGAGATTCAATACTTGTTCATGGACTTTCCTGTTGTAATGGATATAATAATTCCGAAAGGGCTGGTAGTCGTTGATTCCCAAACTGTAGTACAAATATCCGCGGGCGAAATTCAGGTAGAAGTTAGGTTGGTCGAAGTCAAAAACACCGTAATGATAGGCATCATCAATCCTCAGAGCGGGGTCATATACTCTGAATGCACTATGGCCGAAAGCAGAGAAAAGCTCTCCCTGAAACGGACCAAGGGTGACTACGGAAATGGTGGCTTGATCAGAAAGTTTCTGGCTAAACACACTGTTGGCCATAAGAACGAGAAGAAATATCCTTACAAGAAGTCTCATGTTGAAAAATTGGAACTGCAAGATATAAACCTCTTTGAATTTCCAGAATATACCAACCTTGAACCTGATTTTCAGAAAGGGCTAAAAGAAGCAGAAATAGTTAAGGTTTTGAAGTAGACCTTATTTTATGGTTACTTTGTTCGATCCATCGTAAGGTACATGAAGTTTACAACACAAGACAGTCTGAACGTTATTTCAAAAAGCTCTTTTGCCCGCGTCCGCAATGCATCTCGCGTTATTTCCAGTTATCATGCTTCTCGCATTTTTGATAAAGCTTCAATGAGCGGAATGCCCATTAGCATTTCAATTGAGCCAACAACATCCTGTAATCTCCGCTGTCCGGAATGCCCAAGTGGTCTGCGGTCTTTCACCCGACCTACCGGAATGCTTGATCCATTATTATTCCACAGCGTAATCGATCAATTGGCGCCAACACTTAGTTATCTCACTTTTTATTTTCAGGGCGAGCCCTTTCTGAATCCCTCGTTTCTGGAAATGGTAAAGTATGCTTCTCAAAAAGGAATTTATACGGCCACCTCAACCAACGCACACTTCCTGAACAGTGATACGGCGAGGGCAACCGTCGAATCTTCACTGGATCGATTGATCATCTCGATTGACGGCACCACCCAGGATACATACCAATCCTATCGCGTTGGGGGATCTCTGGAGAAAGTTGTAGAAGGTACCAAGAACTTAATTCGATGGAAGAAGGAACTTAAATCCGCTACACCGCATATCATTTTTCAATTCCTCGTCGTCAAGCCGAACGAACATCAGATTCCGGAGGTGTATTCTCTGGCAAGGGAACTAGGAGTGGATCATGTGGAACTAAAAACTGCCCAGATTTATGATTACGAAAACGGGTCTGATTTAATTCCAACTCAGGATCGTTATTCCCGGTACCGCAAGTTGAAAAATGGTTCTTACGAGATCAAGAATAAACTGCTTAACGAATGTTGGAAAATGTGGCACAGTTGCGTGATTACGTGGGATGGAAAAGTGGTGCCTTGTTGTTTTGACAAAGACGCCCATTTTGTGCTGGGCGACCTCAATAAAAATACATTCAAAGAAATCTGGACAGGCGATAAGTATAAAGAATTCCGGAATTCTTTGATGCGATCCAGAGGTGAAATTGAGATTTGTAAAAACTGCACCGAGGGTACCAAGGTGTGGGCGTAAGGAAAAAACAATTCAATTAGGTACGAAATCCGGATTAGATTCCCTTTTTTTTCATCTGTGCCTCAATCTTTGCAAAATCTATTGCGCCACATTTTCCACAACCCGAATCACACGCTGATTTAGCCTGAAAGCTTCGGTAGACCAAGCGGCCAACATAATATACTGACCCCAGAAAAATAGCACCCACTAATATTTGCTGCAGCATGGCCGTAAAATTACATATTCAATATTACTAACGTGGATTGGCGTCAAATAATTTCATGTATTCTTGTCCGGAGCCGGACAGAATTTGGATATATATGAACAAGGATCGTCACACGAATCCCCTAAACGGGTCAATTAAGTGATTTATTGATGTGGCACTTAAGTTGGATCTTAAAGATTTCTCCAATTTATCATCATGCTCAGAAATTACTTTAAGACTGCCTTACGAAATCTCATGCGTGAAAAAGGTAGCACGCTCATTAACATTTCAGGACTGACCCTGGGGATTACCTGTAGCCTGGTTCTGTACCTTCTCATCAGGCACCTCTCCAGTTTTGATGATTATCATTCAAATCGTAATAGGATCTACAGGATCGTTAACCAATCCGATGGGAATCAGGGTAAAGATTATACTTCCGGGGTACCCTCGGTTTTGCCGGACGCCTTTAGAATTGACTTTCCGGAAGTGGAGGAAGTGGTTTTTACTTCTTATCGGTCAGAAAGTATGGTTACCATCCCTCAGCGCAACGCCGAGCCGAAGCGATATAGCGAAGAGGCAGGCGTTGTCTTTACTCATTCCAACTTCTTTAAAATTTTTGACCGTCGGATACTGGCAGGCGATGCCGAAGGGGGATTGGATAATCCCAACGAAGCTATCCTTTCAAAACGCTGGGCGTTCAAGTATTTTGGAAGGGAGGATGTTATTGGGGAGATAGTGAAGTTTGATGAGCATGAATATAGGATCACGGCCATCATGGAAAATTTTCCCAGCAACACCGATTTCCCATTTGATTTAATGTTGTCTTATGCAACGATCAAGAAACAAACCGAAGAAAATGGATGGAATAGCATTTGGAGTGATGAGCAATGTTATTTCTTATTAAAAGAAGGTGAATCTATTGCCGGAGTTGAAAGCCGTATGGCTGCGTTCACAGAAAAATACCGGGGAAAGGAGCGGCCAGATAATTCGATGTTTTTGGTTCAGCCCTTAACCGAGCTTCATTTTGATGAACGTTTTGGCACATACTCACACAATACGGTTGAAAGAAGTGTACTCATTGCTTTTGGCGTCATTGCCCTCATTCTTATCGTTACGGCTTGTATTAATTTTATCAACCTGTCAACTGCCGAGGCAATAAACCGTTCGAAAGAAGTTGGTATCCGCAAGTCATTAGGCAGCACAAGAAGTCAGCTGATTCGACAGTTTTTAGGTGAGACGACGCTCATCACCATTCTAGCCATGCTGGCCTCCCTTGCACTTACACAACTTGCCCTGACAGTATTGAACCCGTTTCTGGATGTGGATCTTTCTTTAAATATTGGCAGCGATAGTGAGTTGTGGATCTTCATCCTGGCAACGACGGCAGGGATTGCCCTGTTATCGGGGTTGTATCCCGCGTTTGTCGTTTCCGGATTTCATCCTGCGCTGGCGTTGAAGAATTTCATCAGCAACAAGAATTCCTCAGGCTACAATCTGCGAAGGGCTTTAGTAGTGACGCAATTTTTTATTTCACAGTTTTTTATAATTGGTACCATCATAGTCATTAACCAGATTAATTACTTTCAAAGCAAGGATTTGGGTTTTAAAAAAGATGCTATCATCGTTGTCCCTGTTCCGGAACGGGCAGATGCAGCTACAGGTGCCGGGGCCACTAAAATGCGAACCCTTCGGGATGAACTTGGGCGGGTTCCCGGTATTGAAAGAACGAGTTTAAACAGTACCCCACCTTCTTCGGGAAATGTATCGGGTACTAATTTCAGAATTGAAGGGAAGGATGAAGATTTCGGAACGCAAGTGAAACAAGTAGATGGAAATTATGTAGCTCTATTTGGATTGGAATTGATTGCAGGTCAAAATATTCCTGACCTGGATACCGCCACTGGTTTTCTGGTAAACGAGAAACTTGTGCACACCGTTGGGTTCTTGTCGGCGGAGGAAATGGTAGGCAAAGTGATTACGATGTGGGGCAAGAGTTTCCCGGTGGTTGGTGTTGTGAAGGATTTTCACACGGTGTCACTCCGCGACCCCATCGAGGCCACAGTGATGATGAACCGTATCAGCGGTTATCAAACGTTAACACTACAGGTTCGCCAGAAGGAAATCCAGCATGCCCTGGATCAGCTGAAAGATAAATGGCAGGCAGCTTACCCGGACCATATATTTGACTATCAGTTCCTGGATCAACAAATTCAGGAATTCTATGACGGTGAAAAGAAAATGTCGGTGCTGCTGGGCGTTTTTTCCTCCATTGCTATCCTGATCGGATGCCTCGGATTGTTTGGCTTGGCAACGTTTATGGCTAACCAGAAGACCAAAGAGATAGGTGTGCGCAAAGTCATGGGTGCATCGGTTGAAAGCATCGTCTTACTTTTTTCTCGTGAATATGTAAGACTGATTGTGTTGGGGTTCCTGCTTGCAGCTCCCTTGTCATGGTTTGTTATGAATAAGTTTCTGGAAGAATTTGCTTATTAA
>Ga0315912_10003975_pt1 | contig 14289 bp, 12 predicted proteins | sample VfabasoilMG_FD_204469 | JGI IMG/M metagenome (GOLD analysis project Ga0315912, IMG submission 204469) | Garden soil microbial communities collected in Santa Monica, California, United States - V. faba soil | ecosystem: Environmental > Terrestrial > Soil > Garden | place: USA: California... | reverse complement strand
TCACCCTGCCCTCTCCCCGCAAGCGGGGAGAGGGGTGGGCACTAGCGAATGCGCTCGAGGATCCCGTCCAGCTCGTCCAGGCTGAAGTACTCGATCAGCAGCTTGCCGCGTCCTTTCTGGCCGTGCTGGATGCGGACCTTCGCACTCAGGCGTTCGGACAGTTCGCGTTCGAGGCCGGCGATGTTGGGATCGCTGCTGCCGCTGTTGGCACCACCGCCCTTGCCGCGCTTGTGTCCATTCCTGCCATCGCCCCGCCCGCCGGCATCGGCGAGTCGGCGCACCTGCTCTTCCAGTTCGCGCACGCTCCAGCCCAGCTCCACGGCACGCGCGGCCAGCGCTTCCGCGTCGCGCGCGGCGAGCGTGAGCAGCGCGCGCGCGTGCCCCATCTCGAGCTGGTGCGCCTCCATCAGGCGCTTGATCGGCTCGGGCAGGTCGAGCAATCGCAGCAGGTTCGACACCGCGGCGCGCGAGCGGCCGACGGCCTCGGCCGCCTGCTGGTGGGTGAGCTTGAACTCGTCGATCAGGCGCTTGAGCGCGAGCGCTTCCTCGAGCGGGTTGAGGTCCTCGCGCTGGATGTTCTCGATCAGCGCCATGGCGAGCGTGGCGTGGTCGTCCACCTCGCGCAGCACGGCGGGGATTTCCGTCAGGCCCGCGAGCTGGGCCGCGCGCCAGCGGCGTTCGCCCGCGATCAGCTCGTAGCGGCCGCGCCCGATCTCGCGCACGGTGATCGGCTGGATCAGGCCCTGGGCCTTGATCGACTGCGCCAGTTCCTCCAGGCGCTCGGGATCCATGCCGGTGCGCGGCTGATAGCGGCCCGGTTGCACCGAGTCGATCGGCAACTGCTTGAGCGTCAGGCCAGACTCGGCATCGGCGGGCGCGGGCGTGCTGTCGAGCCCGAGCAGGGCCTCGAGGCCCCGCCCCAGGCCGCGTTTCTTCACGGACATGCAGGGGTCATCCTGGGTTTCATGCGGGCGCGGCGGCGGGAGCGCCGCGTTCCTTGCGCAGCATCTCGCCGGCCAGGCCGAGGTAGGCGATGGCGCCGCGCGATTCGCGGTCGTACTGCGAGATCGGCACGCCGTGCGACGGCGCCTCGGCCAGGCGCACGTTGCGCGGCACCACGGTGCGGAACACCTTGTCGCCGAAATGCTTCGTCAACTGGTTGGAGACGTCGTTGCCGAGGTTGTTGCGCACGTCGAACATGGTGCGCAGCAGGCCCTCGATCTCGAGTGCGGGATTGAGCCGCGCGCGCACGGCCTTGACCGTGTTCAACAGCGCCGTGAGCCCCTCGAGCGCGAAGTACTCGCACTGCATGGGGATCAGCACCCCGTGCGCGGCGGTGAGCGCGTTGATGGTGAGCAGGGAGAGCGAGGGCGGGCAGTCGACGAGCACGTACTGGTAGCGATCGGCGACGGGCGCGAGCACGCCCTTGAGCCGGCTCTCGCGCGCCAGTTCGTCCATCAGCTTGATCTCGGCGGCCGTGAGGTCGCCGTTGCCCGGGATCAGGTCGTAGCCGCCGGCCGTGGCGACGATCGCGCGCTCGGCCGGCACCTCCTCGAGCAGCACCTCGCAGCCGTTGGGCTTCGCCTCGGCCTTGTTCACGCCCGAGGCCATGGTGGCGTTGCCCTGCGGATCCAGGTCCACGAGCAGCACGCGCCGTCGCGCCTCGGCCAGCGCCGCGGCGAGATTGACGGCCGTCGTGGTCTTGCCCACGCCGCCCTTCTGGTTGGCGACCGCGATGATCCGGGTCACGATGCAGTCCTCGGGCCACCGGGGGAGCCGGTGGGAACCCGCTTAAGTACCACCAACACCCGGTCCGCGTCCAAACCCGGCACGGTGAGGGGGTGCACGGCGAGGCAGGTCCACGACCCGGGCAGGGCGGCAAGTTCGGCCTCGTGGCCCGGGCCCTTCATGGCGTAGAAGCACGCGTCCGGTGCCATCCAGGGGTCCACGAGCCGGGTCAGGTCGACCACGCTGGCGAGCGCCCGCGCGATCACCGCATCGGGCGGGGGTTCCGGACGCCAGGCCTCGATGCGCGACTCGACCACGGTCACCTGGTCCAACGCGAGTTCGCGCGCGACGGTGCGCAGGAAGCGCGCCTTCTTGCCGTTCGATTCCACCAGCGTGACCGGCAGCGCCGGGCGGCAGATCGCGATCGGGATGCCGGGCAGGCCGGCGCCGCTGCCGAGGTCGGCCAGGCGCGTCGCCTCGAGATGCGGGAGCACGGCGAGCGAATCGAGCAGGTGCCGCGTCACCATCCCGTCCGGATCGCGCACGGCGGTGAGGTTGTAGACCCGGTTCCAGCGCGCGATCAGCGCGAGATAGTCCGCGAGTTTCGCCGCGACGGCCGGCGACAGCTCGACGCCGAGCGCTCGCGCGCCGAACGCGATCATCGTGCTCAACTGCGCCTGCGACATGGAGCGTGGTTCCGAATGGGGCGCGCAGTATCCGCGCGCGGCGCCGAGGTGCCAAGGGCGGGACAGGGAAAGCGAGTCGCATGACCCACGCCGGCCGTCGTAGGACTCGCTTCAGCGCGCGATCTTTTCGGCCCTTGCGAACGGTTCGCACGAGCGCAAAGATCGCGCGCTGAAGCGCGCTCCTGCAGGTGCCCTGGGCGTACGGCAAGCCCTGGCGATCAGCCCGGCGGCAACAGCGTGGCGTAATCCAGCTCCGCCAACCGGCGCGGTTCGCCCAGGTAATGGCCCTGCACGTACTCCACGCCGCACTCGCGCAACGCGGTGAGCGTGGCGAAGCCGTCCACGTGCTCGGCGATCACCTGCTGGCCGAGCGACTTCGCGAGCTTGGCGATGGAACTCACCATCTTGTGGTCCTGCTCGCTCGCCGTCATGCCCTCGACGAAGCTGCCTTCGATCTTCACGAAATCGGTGGGCAGGTGCCTGAGGTGCGTGAACGAGGAGAAGCCGGTACCAAAGTCGTCGAGCGCGAAGCGGCAGCCCAGGGCCTTGAGCGACTGCATGAAGCGGCGGGTGCCGTGCACGCTCACCATCTCGGAGGTCTCGGTGACCTCGAAGATCAGCTGCCTGGCGACCACCGGTCCGGCGTTGCGCACGAGCGCCTCGATCTGGCCCAGGGCATCGGCATCGGCGAGCGTCTGGTTCGAGAGGTTCACGTTGAACGCGAGCCGATCCGCGTAGTGCCCGAGCGGCGCCAGCTCGCGCAGCGCGCGCTGCACGATCCACACGTCGATGCGCGGCATCATCCCCACGCGTTCGGCGAGCGGCACGAACACCGCCGGCGAGATGTGCTCGCCGCCGCGCCCGAGCATGCGCACGAGCAGTTCGAACAGGAACGGGTGGCCACCGCCAACGCCGTCGAGGCGCCAGCCCTGGTGCTCGGTGATCAGCGCTTCGTCCTCGGGCAACGCGGCCACGGGCACGATGGGCTGCGCCTCGAGCACGAAGCGGTCCTCGTCGAGCGCGTGCCGGAAGCGTTCAGACCAGCCCGACTCCAGCTCGCGCGCCACCCGCGTCTCGTTCTCGCCGACGAACACCTGGGTCTGGTCGCGGCCGCGCCGCTTGGCCTCCTTGCAGGCCAGGCGCGCGTGCTCGAGCACGTACTCGGGCGAGGGCGAATCGCGGCTCACCACGGCCACGCCGACCGAGATCGAGATGTGGCGCTGGCCGCGCGGGGTCTCGTAGCGCACCTGGTGGGCGAGTTCGCGGAAGCTGTCGGCGATCGGGAACAGGTTGTCGAGCTGGATCGCGGAGAGCAGCAGGCCGAAGCGGTCGCCATCCAGGCGCGCGAGCACATCGCCGTCGCGCAGGCGGCGGCCGAGCGCGTGCGAGAGCGAGAGCACGACGTGGTCGGCCTCGCCCTGGCCGAGCTGCTCGACGATCGCGGTGTAGCGGTCGAGGTCGAGGTAGAGCAGCGCCGCGTAGCCGCCGTGCTCGCGGTGCTTGCCGATCTCCGCGGCGAGCGCGAGGTTGAAATGGCGCGGGTTGAACAGGCCGGTGAGCGCGTCGTGGCTGAGCTCCCAGCGCAGGCGGTCGGCGCTCTTGCGGTCTGTGATGTCGCGGAACACCACGACCGAGCCCTCGCGCCGTCCCGAGATGGTGAGCGGCAGCACCGAGGCCTCCACCGGCACCGGCGCGCCGTCGCGCCGCCAGAAGCAGGTCTCGAACGCGGTCAGCGGCTCCCCGCTGAGGTAGGCGCGGCCCAGCGCCGAGGTGCCGGGCGCGTAGTGCGATCCGTCCTCCGCGGCATGGTGCAGCAGCGCCTCGGCGGAGTGGCCGATGGCCTCGTCCGCCTGCGCGATGCCGCACAGGCGCAGCGCCATGGCGTTCATGAAGGTGACCCGGCCCTCGGCGTCCACGCCGTACACGCCATCCGCGACCGAGCCCAGGATGCCCTCGAGCCTCGCCCGCTCCTCCGAGGCGCGCCGCTGCATCTCCACCTGGCGCGCGAGCGATCCCACGCGCGCGAGGAACAGTTCCTTCGCCTCGTTCTTGAACATGCATTCCACCGCACCCGATTCCAGGCAGCGCTGGATGGCGTCCTCGCGGTAGTTCGCGGTGATCACCGCGAGCAGGGTGTCGGCGACGCGCGGTTCGCTGCGCAGGCGGCGGCACAGCTCGTCGCCGCTGCCGTCGCCGAGGAAGTAGTCGACGATCACCAGGTCGTAGCCGCCGGCGTGCGCACGCTCGTAGCCCTCGGCGATCGAACCGGCCACGTCCACCGTGAAGCCCTCGCGCAACAGCAGCTGCCGGTAGGCCAGGCGCACGCTCGCCGAGTCGTCCACGAACAGGATGCGGATGCCGCGCGCGGGCTTGGCCGTCGCCTCGGGTTCCGCCTGCTCGCCCGCGAGCGGCGTGAGCTGGCGGATCGCGGCGGGGATGCGCGCGAACTGCGCCCAGGGGATGAATTCGGTATCGGGCCGGCGCGAGGCGAAGTCGGAGAGTTCCGGGTTGCGCTCGTGCGCGAGCACGATCACCGGCAGCGGTTCACCGCCCGGTTCGCGCAGGAACGCGAGCAGTTCCATGAAGTCGCGCGTCATGCGCGCCGGCGCGCCCAGCAGCACCACCCCGTACCGCTCGCCCAGCACGCGCGCCTGCTTGAGGTGCTCGAGCGCGTCGCCGTAGCCGGGCAGTTCCGACCAGCCCTCCACCTTCGCCGCCTGCAGCGTGCGCGCGACCAGGTGCAGCAGCGTGGCGGAGCGTTCGACGACGAGGATGCGCGACATGGTGAGTGCGGGACCTTCCGAGGGCAGCCGGCACCGGACCCCCCGACCCGACGCGGCGCGCACTATGGCCCCGGTCAGGGGAGGTTGGCAAGGGAGGAAAAACCGGGGTCAGACTACAGTTTCGGAGGCGATTCCTCGCGGGCATCTTGAACAACGTCCCCGAAACGGTAGTCTGACCCCGGTTTTTCCTCCCCAGGACCGCCCCATGCCCTACCCCGCCACCCGCCTGCGCCGCATGCGCCGCGACGATTTCTCGCGCCGGCTGATGCGCGAGACCGTGCTCACGCCGGACGACTTCATCTGGCCCGTGTTCGTGTGCGAGGGCACGCGCGTGCGCGAGGCGGTGGCGTCGATGCCGGGCGTGACGCGCATGAGCGTGGACGAGCTGGTGCGCGACGCGGCCGAGGCCGTGGCGCTGGGCATCCCGGCGATCGCGCTGTTCCCGGTCACGCCGCCCGAGGCGAAGAGCCTGGACGCGCGCGAGGCGTGGAACCCCGACGGCCTCGCGCAGCGCGCCGTGCGCGCGTTGAAGTCCGCGTACCCGGCGCTCGGCGTGGTCACCGACGTCGCGCTTGACCCGTTCACCACGCACGGCCAGGACGGATTGATCGACGAGCACGGCTACGTGGTGAACGACGAGACCGTGGCCGCGCTCGTGCGCCAGGCGCTCTCGCACGCGGAAGCCGGCGCCGACATCGTTGCGCCCTCGGACATGATGGACGGCCGCATCGGCGCGCTGCGCGCTGCGCTCGAAGGCGCGGGCCACACGCTTACCCGCATCCTCGCCTATTCCGCCAAGTACGCCTCGAGCTTCTACGGCCCGTTCCGCGACGCGGTGGGATCGGCGGGCAACCTGGGCAAGGGCAACAAGTTCACCTACCAGATGGACCCGGCGAACTCGGACGAGGCGCTGCGCGAGGTCGAGCTCGATCTCGCCGAGGGCGCGGACATGGTGATGATCAAGCCCGGCCTGCCCTACCTCGACATCATCCGCCGCGTGAAGGACCGCTTCGGTGCCCCCACGTTCGCCTACCAGGTGAGCGGCGAGTACGCGATGTTGAAGGCGGCGGGCGCGAACGGCTGGATCAACGAGCCCGCGTGCGCACTCGAGGCGCTCACCTCGCTCAAGCGCGCCGGCGCCGATGCGATCCTGACCTATTACGCGGTGCAGGCGGCGCGCTGGCTGCGCGACGGTGGCGCCCCCGGCTGAGCGGGTGGCCGCGGCGCGCGCGGATCGGCAAACATTGGTGGCGCAGCGCCGCCCAGGCGCGGGATAGCGGCCACCGGACCGCGTGCGGGGACGTGCGCGCGATATCCTCGGGGCACTGGATACGCGAGGGCCGGACATGGCCGAAACCACGACCCCTGTCTACCAACCCGGCGTGATCGTGAAGCGCTACGCGGTGTTCGGGCAGCCGATCGGACACTCGCGCTCGCCGTTCATCCACGCCCGCTTCGGGGAACAGTGCGGCATCGCGCTCACCTATTCCGCGATCGACGCGGGCAGCGGGACCTTCCCCTCCGCGCTCGAAGCCTTCGCTGCCGGCGGCGGTCGCGGCGCAAACGTCACGCTGCCGCTGAAGGGACTTGCCGCCACGTTCTGTGCCGAGTTGGGCGTGCACGCGCGCCGCACGGGCGTGGTGAACACCCTCACGCGCGTCACCGGCGGCTGGCGCGGCAACAACACCGACGGCGTGGGCCTGGTGAAGGACATCGCCGACCGCCACCGCATCGACCTGCGCGGGCGGCGCGTGCTGATGATCGGGGCCGGCGGCGCCGTGGCCGGCGTGCTGCCCGCCCTGCTGGACGCCGGCGTCGCCCACATCACCCTCGTCAACCGCACGCCCGAGCGCGCCGACGAGCTCTCCGATCGCATCGGCGAACCGGCTCGGGTGCGCACGCTGTACTGGGCCGACCTGCCGAACACCGGCGCCTACGACTGCATCATCAACGGCACCTCGGCCGGCCAGCTGCGCGAGCCGCTGCAGCTGCCGTTCTCGATCGCCGCCCCGCGCACGCTGTGCTACGACCTCAGCTACGGACGCGCCGCCGTGGATTTCCTGGCCTGGGGCCGCGCGGCCGGTTGCGAACACGTTTTGGACGGCGCAGGCATGCTGGTCGAGCAGGCCGCGGAATCGTTCCACGTGTGGCACGGCGTGCGGCCGGATACCGAGCCCGTGTACCAGGCCCTCAAGCGCGACCTGGAACGCGGTTGACCGGATCCGCCACCGCCACCGTCGCGGCCTTCGACTGCCGCGTCGGTTGCGGCGCCTGCTGCATCGCGCTCTCGATCAGTTCCCCCATCCCCGGCATGCCCGGCGGCAAGCCCGCCGGCGTGCGCTGCGTGCAACTCACGCCCGACAACCGCTGCGCGATCTTCGGGAAGCCCGAGCGCCCCCTGGTGTGCGTGCGCCTGCGGCCGGAGCCGCTGATGTGCGGCGCGAGTTTCGTAGACGCCATGGCGAACATCGAACGCCTCGAGGCCCAGACCAGGCCGTAGGGTGCGTCTCGAACGCACCGGCTCCGAGCCTGCGGAACGTCAGGTGCGTCCGAGACCTGGGGTTTCCCCACGATTCTTTCCGCAGAACCGGTGGCTTCGCGATCGGAACCGGTTTGTCGCAGGAGCGCGCGTAAGCGCGCGAAACAGCCTCGCGCGGAATTGCTTCGCGCGCTTACGCGCGCTCCTACGCCAAGAGGTCGATGTTTTCGGGCGATTCACGGAGTCCCAGGGGCCCGCACCAAACGTGGGGAAACCTCGGGTCCGAGACGCACCCTACGCACGCAGGTACTCGTCCTTCAGCCGCACGTAGTGCGCCGCCGAGTAGTACAGCTGCTCGATCTGGCGCTCCGTGAGCCGCCGCACGCAGCGCGCGGGATTGCCCAGCCACAGTTCGCCCTCGTCCACGATCTTGCCCGGCGACACCACGGCGCCGGCGCCGACGAAGGCGTGGCGGCGCACGATCACGCCGTCGAGCACGGTCGCGTGCATGCCGATCAGCGAGGCGTTGCCGATGGTGCAGGCGTGGATCACCGCGCCGTGGCCCACGGTGACGTCGTCGCCGATCAGCGTGGGGAAGCCGCCCGGCGTGTACGGCCCGTCGTGGGTGACGTGCACGATGGTGCCGTCCTGGATATTCGTGCGCGCGCCGATGCGGATGTGGTTCACGTCGCCGCGCACCACGCAGCCGGGCCAGATCGAGCTGTCCTCGCCGATCTCCACGTCGCCGATCACGGTCGCGGCCGGATCGACGTACACGCGCGCGGCCAGGGTGGGGAGGATGCCGCGGTAGGGGCGGAGGGTCATCGTCGGTCGTGATCGGTGCGGGGGCGCGGCAGCTTATCGCAACCGACGCGCGGGGCCGCGATGCCGGCGCAGGAGCCCGGCGGTGCAACCGCTCGACCGGAATCGTCGTACCCTCAGCCTATCGCGCCGCTGTTCGCGCCCGCCCGATGTCCCCGCCATGAACGCACCGGTCCAGATGACCTCCCCGTCCGCGGTCGCGCCCGACCTCGCCGCGATGCTCGATCGCCTGCGCGCCGCCCAGGCGAAGGACAAGCCAGACTACGCCCAGCGCATGGACGACCTGGCGCGCCTGCGCGCGGCGTACAAGTCGCGCATCGACGACTTCGTCGCGGCGATGAGCGCGGATTTCGGGCGCCGCTCGCGCCACGAGTCGCTGCTCTCCGACGTGTTCACCGTGCTCACCGACATCGACCACACGCGCGCACACCTGCGCCAATGGATGAAGCCCACGCGCAAGGCGGCGAACGGCCTGTTCTGGCCGGCGCGTGGCGAGTGGCGCTACCAGCCGCTGGGCGTCATCGGCGTGATCTCGCCGTGGAACTACCCGGTGAACCTGGCGCTGATGCCGGTCGCCAGCGCGATCGCGGCCGGCAATGCCGTCATGCTGAAGCCCTCCGAGCACACGCCGCGCACCTCGGCGCTGCTCGCGGAACTGCTCGCCGGCGTGTTCCCCGATACGCGGGTGGCGGTGGCCCTGGGCGATGCCGATGTCGCGGCGCGCTTCGCCGCGCTGCCGTTCGACCACATCCTGTTCACCGGCTCGACCGCGGTCGGACGACGGGTGCTGATGGCCGCCGCGCCGAACCTCACCCCGGTGACCCTGGAACTGGGCGGCAAGACGCCGGTGATCGTGGCCGACGGCTATCCGCTCTCCACGGCCGCCGCGCGCATCGCGGCAGGCAAGCTGTTCAACGGCGGGCAGACCTGCGCCGCGCCCGACTACGTGCTGTTGCCGCGCGCGCAGATCCAGCCGTTCGTGGCGCTGATGCGCGACTACGTGGAGCGCCACTATCCCGACCTGGCCGGGACGCCCGACTACACCAGCGTGGTGAACGACCGGCAGTTCCAGCGCCTGGCCGGGTACCTCGAGGAGGCGCGCGCGGCCGGCGCGGAGGTGATCGAACTGGCGAAGGGCGATCCCGCCAGGCGCGTCTTCGCGCCCACGCTGGTGCTGGACGCACCGGAGTCCTGCCGGCTGCTCCAGGAGGAGATCTTCGGACCGATCCTGCCGATCGTGGCGAGCGAGACGCTGGAGGAATCGATCGCGTACGTGAATGCGCGCCCGCGGCCGCTCTCGTTCTACCTGTTCGACCACGACCACGCGCGCACCGAGGCCGTGCTGGACAGCGTGGTCGCGGGCAACTGCGCGGTGAACGATACGGTGCTGCAGTTCGTGCAGCACGAACTGCCGTTCGGGGGCGTCGGGGCCTCGGGCATGGGCTCGTACCACGGCCACCGCGGGTTCCTGACCTTCTCGCACACCATGCCCGTGTTCTACCAGGCGCGGATGTCGGGCATGTCCTTCCTGCGGCCGCCCTATCGCGGGCTCGCGGACCAGGTCATGCGCTTCCTCACGCGCTGAGGTCCGCGTCGCCGCGCCACGGGGTTTCCTCGCAGGGCGGTGCGGTGCATGACGCCGCCGCGCCGGGTCCCGGCCGGCGGGAACCTGCCGGGGATGTCCGCAAGCGTCAGTGCAGGAGGCGGCCGGCGCGGGTGCGCGCCGGCGTCGCCGGCTGCGCGCCCGGATCGACGTCGATCCCCGCGACCGCGGGTGCGCCGGCGTCGCCGGCATGCTCGCGCCAGTACGCGTGCACGTCGAGCACGGCGGCGGGCAGCGCGTTCAGCGCCTCCTCGTATTCCGCCTCGGACAACGGCGCGGGCTCCTCGCCGTCGTCGCCCGCGAACACGCCTTCGTCCGCGGCGAGCGCGACGATCGGGCGCATGATGCGCTCGAACTCCGGATCGGTGCGCAACGCGCGCTCCCAGGCATCGGCGCGCACGTCGATGCCCATGGCGAAGCCCTCGCACCAGCCGCGCGCGGTGTAGGCGGCCTCGCCCTCCTCGGTCTCGACCTGGCCCAGGATGGGCTCGAACGCGAGCCGGTCGAGGTCGCGCGCGACCATGTTGGAGAGCCTCAGCACCAGCACCACGAGGCGCTCGGCGTCCTCGGTCGTGGCGAACGGCCGGCCCGGGTCGAGCACCATCGGCATCCATTCCGGCGGCTGCACGCCGCCGGGGCCGATGCCGGCCGCGGTGACCAGTCCGTGCAGGCCGTCGAGCAGCAGCGAGTCCTCCTCGGCGCGCTCGAGCAGGCGCTCGTTGAGTTCGTCGAGTTCGTCCTCGTCGAGGGGAAGTTCGAGGTCGTCGATCACGCGGCTAGTGTAGTGCCGCCGACGGGGCCCGCGATGGGGACGGGAGCCCGGCGGCCGGGCGGGCGGCTAGGCCAGTTCGATCCACACCGGCGCATGGTCCGACGGCCGTTCCTGCATGCGCGGCTCGCGGTCGATGCCGGCCGCCGTCAGCGAGGCCTTCAACGCGTCGCTGACCAGCACCAGGTCGATGCGCAGGCCGAGGTTGCGGCGGAACGCGGCCTGGCGGTAGTCCCACCACGAGAAATGCCCGGCGCCGGATTCGAACACGCGGAAGCTGTCGTGCAGGCCCAGCGCCAGCATGCCGCCCAGCGCGCTGCGCTCGGGCGGGGAGCACAGGATCTGGTCGCGCCAGGCCTCGGGATCGTGCACGTCGCGATCGTCCGGCGCGATGTTGAAGTCGCCCATCACCACGAGTTTCGGATCGCGCGAGAGCTCGTCCGCGACGAACGCGTGCGCGGCGCGCAGCCAGCGCAGCTTGTAGTCGAACTTCTCGCTGCCCACGGCCTGGCCGTTCACCACGTAGAAGTTCAGCACCCGCACCCCGCCGACGGTCGCGGCGATCACGCGCGCCTGGGGATCGTCGAAATCCGGCAGGCCGCGCACGACGTCGGACATCGGCTCGCGCGAGAGCAGCGCGACGCCGTTGTAGGTCTTCTGCCCGTGGCTGACCGCGCGATATCCCAGCGCCTCGACCTGCGCGAGCGGAAACGCGTGGTCCTCGAGCTTGAGTTCCTGCAGGCCCACGACATCGGGCGCCGCGGTCGCGAGCCACGCCTCCAGGTGCGGCATGCGCACCTTGAGCGAGTTGACGTTCCAGGAGGCGATTTTCATGACGGAAGTCTATCGCGCACTTACGCGCGCTCCTACGGCGCCCGATTCCGCACTGCCGTTCTCGGCTGTCGTAGGAGCGCGCGCAAGCGCGCGATCGCTCCGGCCAACTCGTCCCGATCCCCTACGCGGCCAGGCCATAGCTCCTGAGCAACGCCGTCGGATCGGGCTCGCGCCCACGGAACGCCACGAACGATTCCAGTGCGGGGCGCGAGCCGCCCACGGCCAGGATCTCGCGCCGGAACGCACGGCCGGTGTCGGTGTCGAACACGCCCGCCTCCCGGAAGCGCGAGAAGGCGTCGGCGGAGAGCACCTCGGCCCAGAGGTAGCTGTAGTAGCCCGCGTCGTAGCCGCCGGCGAAGATGTGGCCGAAGCTCCACGGCATGCGCTGCCACTCGGGCGGCTGGATCACCGCGATGCGGCTGCGCACCTCGCCCAGGATCTCCAGCACGCGCGCCCCGCGCGCGGGATCGAACTCGTGATGCAGGCGGAAATCGAACAGCGCGAACTCGAGTTGCCGCGCGAGGTGCAGGCCGGCGTGGAAGTCGCGCGTCGCGAGCAGGCGCCGGTAGAGGTCGTCGGGCAGGCGTTCGCCGGTCACGTGGTGGCGCGCGATCAGGTCCAGCGCCTCGCGTTCCCAGCAGTAGTTCTCCAGGAACTGGCTGGGCAGCTCCACCGCGTCCCACTCCACGCCGGAGATGCCCGCGATGCTCGGATAGTCCACCTCGGTGAGCAGGTGGTGCAGGCCGTGCCCGAACTCGTGGAACAGCGTGGTGACGTCGTCGTGCGTGAGCAGCGAGGGCAGGCCGTCGGCGGGCGGCGCGAAGTTGCAGGTGAGGAAGGCGACCGGGCGCTGCACGCCCTGGGCGTGGCGGCGTCGCGTGCGGCATACGTCCATCCACGCGCCGCCGCGCTTGGACGGGCGCGCGTACAGGTCGAGGTAGACGCCGGCGAACGCGCGATCCTCGCCGTCGACCAGCTCGAGGTAGCGCACGTCGGGGTGCCAGGTCTCCACGTCGGTGCGCGCCTGGAAGCGCACGCCGAACGCGCGATCCACCACGGCGAACAGGCCATCGAGCGCGGCATCGACCGGGAAGTAGGGCTTGAGCTCCTCGTCGCTGAGCGCGTAGCGCTGCAGGCGCAGCTTCTCCGCGGCGTAGGCCACGTCCCAGGGCGCGAGCGCGGCGAGCCCGAGCGTCTCGCGCGCGAACGTGCCCAGGTCCTCGAACTCGCGCATCGCGACCGGCCGCACCCGACCGGCGAGCTCGTCGAGGAAACCGAGCACGCGCGCGGGCGTGGCGGCCATCTTGGTCAGCACCGAGACCTCCGCCGCGTCGTGGTAGCCGAGCAGCTGCGCGGCCTCGTGGCGCAGGGCGAGGATGCGCTCCATGCGCGCGCCGTTGTCGAAGCGCCCGGCGTCGGGCCCCTGGTCCGAGGCGCGCGTCTGGTAGGCGCGATAGAGCTCGGCGCGCAGGTCGCGGTCGTCGCCGTGCGTCATCACCGCGAAATAGCTCGGCTGGTGCAGCGTGATGCGGTAGCCCTCGCGCCCGGCATCGAGGGCGGCCTGGCGCAGCACCGCACGACCGGAATCGGGGATGCCGGCGAGGCGCGCGTCGTCCGGCAGGTCCATGGCCCAGGCGTCGGTGGCATCCATCACGGCCTGCTCGAACTCACTGGACAGCTTCGACAGTTCGGTCACGATGGCCTTGAAGCGCGAGCGCGCGGGCTCGTCCAGCGCGACGCCGGACAGCTGGAAATCGCGCAAGGCGTCGCGCACGATCTTCTGCTGCGCGGCATCGAGCGTCGCGAACCCCGGGCCCGCGGCCACCGCCGCGACCGCCTCGTACAGGGCGCGGTTCTGGCCCAGCTCCGCGTGGTGCTCGGAGATCAGCTCCAGCGCATCGTTGTACGCCGTGCGCAGGGCCGGCTCGTCGCGCACGGCCTGCAGGTGGGAGACCGGCGACCAGGCGCGGCCGAGGCGGTCGTCGAGGTCCTCCTGCGGCGCCATCACCGTGTCCCAGGTGCGCGGCTGCGTGGAGGCGGTGAGCGCGTCGATCGCGGCCTGTTCGCGCGCCAGCAGTTCGGTCACGCCCGGCACGATCGCGGCCGGTTCCAGCGCGCCGAAGCGCGGCAGTTCGGTATCGCTCAGCAGGGGGTTGTCGGGGCTCATGCATGCACTCCGTGGTCTGGGCCCGGCGACGGCGGGGATGGACGCCGATCGCGGCCGGATCGGATAGCATGACGCGTCCCGCCATCGCATGAAAGCGTCCGCCCCATGCACGCCAGCCGCATCGACCTAGGACGCGTCAGCACGGCCCTGCCGTGGGTCTCGTCGTTGTCGCCGGCCGCGCAGCTCGCGCTCGCCGAGCGCGTCGAACAGTTGACCCTGGCCGGCGGCGAAACCCTGTTCAGCGAAGGCGACGACTCCGACGCGCTGTACGTGGTGGTCTCGGGCTGCCTCGGCGCCTATCGGCACGACCATGCCGAGATGCGCCTGCTCGGCCAAGTGATGTCGGGCGAGATCGTGGGCGAGACCGGCCTGTTGACCGGGCACAAGCGCGGCGCCACGGTGCGCGCGCTGCGGGACT
>Ga0315912_10003974_pt1 | contig 14289 bp, 15 predicted proteins | sample VfabasoilMG_FD_204469 | JGI IMG/M metagenome (GOLD analysis project Ga0315912, IMG submission 204469) | Garden soil microbial communities collected in Santa Monica, California, United States - V. faba soil | ecosystem: Environmental > Terrestrial > Soil > Garden | place: USA: California... | reverse complement strand
ACAGTCGCGGCTGCCTCACGTCGAGGTCCTCACGCATCTCGAGCCGCTCGAGGACCCGAAGAGCTGGGACGATCCGCAGAAACCACTCGCGGGGAGCTGACGGCCCCGTTCGCGTGGTCAAGCCCGCGGACGCCTTCGCGTTCGCCGGTTTCTGGCCGGCGCTTGACCTGGATCAGCCCGATCGCCGAGGCGAGCCCGCAAGCTGGCAGGTCATGTCCACCGCGCTCCCTGGCTGGAAACTCCGCGGCCGCGCCCTCCTGCCCATCGTCCAGGGCGGCATGGGCGTCGGCGTTTCGGCGCATCGACTGGCGGGCAGCGTCGCGCGACTCGGCGCGATGGGAACGATCTCGAGCGTCGAGCTGCGCCAGCATCATCCGGACCTCCTCGCCGAGGGGAACCGGCACAAGGACAAGGAAACGATCGATCGCACGAACCTGGTCGCGCTCGATCGCGAGATCCGCGCGGCGCTCGCCCTTTCCGAGGGACGCGGGGCCGTCGCCGTCAACGTGATGAAGGCGGTGAACCTGCAGGCGGATTACGTGCGCCAGAGCTGCGAATCGGGCGCGCATGCCATCGTGATGGGCGCGGGCCTGCCGCTCGACCTCCCCGACCTCACCGCGGGCTTTCCGGACGTCGCGCTGGTCCCGATCCTTTCGGACGCGCGTGGGGTGAGCATCGTGCTGCGCAAATGGATGCGCAAGCAGAGGCTTCCCGACGCGATCGTGATCGAGCATCCGCGCTACGCAGGCGGGCACCTCGGCGCGACGCGAATCGACGAAGTCGGCGACCCGCGCTACGACTTCGCCCCGGTGCTCGACGGCATCTTCCAGGCGTTTGCCACGCTCGGCATCGAGCAGGAGGCGATCCCGGTGATCGTCGCCGGCGGCATTCATCGCCACGGCGAGGTGCGCGACCTCCTCGCGCTGGGGGCCTCCGCCGTGCAACTGGGCACGCCCTTCGCGGTATCGCTCGAGGGCGACGCCCATCCGGAATTCAAGCGCATCCTCGCGGAGGCGAAGCCGGAGGACATCGTCACGTTCATGAGCGTCGCGGGCCTTCCCGCGCGCGCGGTCGCAACGCCGTGGCTGCGGCACTACCTCTCCCGCGAAAAGGCCCTGCAGTCGCACGCGAAGAAGGACTTGCGCCGGTGCGTGCCGAAGGCGCAATGCCTCACGGTCTGCGGGCTTCGCGACGGGATCGCATCGGCCGGCCAGTTCTGCATCGCGACGAGGCTCGCGTACGCCGTGCACGGCGACGTGAAGAAGGGCCTTTTCTTCCGCGGCTCGGAGCCGCTGCCGCTCGCAGGCGCGATGCGGCCCGTCGCCGAATTGCTCGACTACCTGCTCACCGGACGGCTCGCGGCTGCCTGATTCTCGGGCGATAATCCGGCCATGGCCGCCACCGCTCCCGCCGCCGGACGGGTCGATCGCAAGCTCCAGCTTCGCGAGGTCGTCGACTGGTTGATCGAGGACGGGAGGATCGAGCGCGAGGCGGGGGCAAAGCTGGTCGAGGAGAACAAGTACGGCCGAGGCTCCGCGCGCCACCCCCTCGTCGTGGTGGCCGAGGCGCGGCTCAAGTCCGCCAAGGCGCCGCACACGCCTCTCCAGATGGAAGCGCTCACCGAGTGGCTCGCGGGCAAGGTGAAGATGCCGTACTTCCACATCGATCCGCTCGACATCGACCTGCGCGCGGTGACGCAGGTGATGTCCTCCGACTACGCGCAGCGGCGCAGCATCCTGCCGGTCGAGGTGAACGGGCGCGAGGTGACGATCGCGACCTGCGAGCCGTTCATGACGAGCTGGGAGAAGGAGCTTTCCGAAATGCTCCGGCTCACCATCAAGCGCGTGCTCGCGAGCCCGATCGACCTCGAGCGCTATCACGGCGAGTTCTTCAACCTCGCGAAGAGCATGAAGCGCGCCGAGTCGGTGGGCGTGCAGACCTCGGGCCTCACGAACTTCGAGCAGCTGGTCGAGCTCGGGAAGGCGGGGCGCCAGCTCGACGCCAACGACCACCACATCGTCCACCTCGTCGACTGGCTCTGGCAGTACGCCTTCGACCAGCGCGCGAGCGACATCCACCTCGAGCCGCGCCGCGACAAGGGCATCATCCGCTTCCGCATCGACGGCCTGCTGCACGAGGTCTACCAGGTGCCGTTCTCGGTGCTGGTGGCGATGACGTCGCGCATCAAGATCCTCGGCCGCATGGACGTGGTCGAGAAGCGCCGGCCCCAGGATGGCCGCATCAAGACGCGCACGCCCGACGGGCAGGAGATCGAGCTCCGGCTCTCGTCGCTGCCCACCGCGCACGGCGAGAAGCTCGTGATGCGCATCTTCGATCCCGAAGTCCTCATGCGCGACTTCGCGGACCTCGGATTCGCCAAGGACGAGCTCGACGTCTGGAACCAGCTCGTGCGGATGCCGGGCGGAATCCTCCTCGTCACCGGTCCGACGGGATCCGGCAAGACGAGCACGCTCTACGCGACGCTGAAGACGCTCGCGACACCGGAGGTCAACGTCTGCACCATCGAGGACCCGATCGAGATGGTGGACCATCGGCTGAACCAGATGCAGGTGCAGCCGGAAATCGACGTCACGTTCGCGTCCGGGGTGCGCGCGCTGATGCGCCAGGACCCCGACATCATCATGGTGGGCGAGATCCGCGACCTCGAGACCGCGGACATGGCGGTGCAGGCCGCGCTCACGGGCCACCTCGTGCTTTCGACGCTGCACACGAACGATTCGCCCTCGTCGATCACGCGCCTCCTCGACCTGGGCGTTCCGGCCTATCTCCTCAATGCCACGGTCATCGGCGTCATGGCGCAGCGCCTGGTGCGCACGCTCTGCCCGCACTGCAAGGAGAAGACGCCGTTCAAGCGCGAAGAGGACCGGACCCTGTGGGCGAGCGTCTGCGCGCCGTTCAAGGCGACGCCGCCCGACGAGGTCTTCCGCCCGGTCGGCTGCCTCGAATGCCGCAACACCGGCTATCTCGGGCGCATCGGCATCTACGAGATCCTGCAGATGACGCCCGACGTGAAGCAGTTCGTGTCGGAGAAATACGAGCTCGCCCCGCTGACCCAGGCGGCGTACAAGGCGGGGATGCGGCCGCTGCGCGTCTCGGGCGCGGCGAAGGTCGCCCAGGGCGTGACGACGTTCGAGGAAGTGATGAAGGCAGCGCCGCTCACCTGACGTGACGCCCGCGCCCGACTCGCCCACGCTGGCGGCGGTGGTGCGGCAGCAGATCGGAGTCGCCTGGTCGAAAGCGCGCGCGTTGTGCGCCGACGGACGCGTCACGGTGAATGGCGAGCGCTGGCTCGATCCCGCGGCGCGCGTTCCGCCCGATGCCGTCGTCGTGGTCAACGCGAGCGCCCCGAAGTCTCGCGCCGGCGCGCTTGCGCGGACGGCCATCGTCCACGCGGATCGCGATCTCGTCGTCGTGGAGAAGCCCGCCGGAATGCTGAGCGTCGCGGACGAAGCAGGAAATCGCGACACGCTCGTGGATCACGCGCGGACGGCGCTCCGAAAGGTGGACCGGCACGACGTTCCGCTCGGCGTGGTCCACCGGCTCGACCGCGAGACGAGCGGCCTCATGGTCTTCGCGCGCAGCGCCGAGGCGAAGCGCCGGCTGCAGGCCTGCTTCAAGTCGCACGAGATCGACCGCACCTACCACGCGATCGTGCACGGTCGCATGGGAGCGCAGCGGATCGAGACGTATCTCCTGGCCGATCGCGGCGACGGCTTGCGCGGGTCGCACGGGCATTTCCGGAAGACGCGCGGCGCGCCGCCGCCGGAGGCCAGGGTCGCGATCACCCACGTCGCGCCGCTCGAGGCGCTTCGCGCCGCGACGCTCGTCGAGTGCCGCCTGGAGACCGGACGCCAGCACCAGATCCGCATCCACCTCGCCGAGGCAGGCCACCCGCTCGCGGGCGAGTCGGTCTACATCCGGGACTACGAAGGACCCCGCATCGCGGCGCCGCGCATCATGTTGCACGCGCGCACGCTGGCCTTCGTCCACCCGGGCACCGGGCGGGAAGTCGCCTTCGAGCGCGAGGTGCCGGACGATTTCAAAGCCTTGCTGGATACATTGAGGAGATAGCGATGCAAGTGGACGTCACTGGAAAGCGCGTCGTGGTGGCCGGCGGCAGCAAGGGGATCGGGCGGTCGATCGCGCTGTTGTTCGCGCAGGGCGGCGCGTCGGTCTCGATCTGCGCGCGCAGCGCCGGAGCGCTCGAGCAAACGCGAAAGGAGCTTGCCGCATCCGGCGGCACCATCCACGCCGCATCCTGCGACCTGTCGAGCGAGGCGCAGATCGCGGCCTACATGCCCCAGGCGGCCGAGGCGCTCGGTGGGATCGACGTGCTCGTGAACAACGCGACCGGCTATGGCCATGCCGACGACGAGGCGAGCTGGGAGCAAAGCCTCGACGTGGACCTGATGGCGGCGGTGCGGGCTTCGCGCTTCGCGCTCCCCTTTCTCGAGAAGGGGAACGATCCTTCGATCATCAACATCGCCTCCGGGTCGGGCCTCAACCCATCGGTGCGCACGCCCGCCTACGGGGCGGCGAAGGCGGCGGTGATCCATTACACGCGGACCCAGGCCGCGCTCTACGCGGGCCGCATCCGCGTGAACTGCGTGGCGCCGGGGTCCATCGAGTTTCCGGGCGGGGTCTGGGATCGGCGCAAGCACGACAGCCCGGCGCTGTACCAGAAGACGCTGGCGGGTTGCCCGGCCGGCCGCATGGGCCGTCCCGAGGAAGTCGCGAGCGTGGTGCTGTTCCTCGCCTCGCCGCTTGCGAGCTGGATCACCGCGCAAATCGTCGGGGTGAACGGCGGCCAGGGGCTTCCCCGGTAGCGGCAAGAAGGCGTCTGGAGTAGCCTATTTTGCAAATTGGGAGGAAAAGATGAGCACCCCGCAACCGCCGTCCGCACAATCCCTCAACGAGCATGCCCGGAAGTGGCTCGAGAAGCTGCCGGAAGAGGTCCGGCCCCGGGTCCTCGAGGAGCAGTTCCCGCGAATCCTCAATCGCATTTCCTCGCTCTGGAAGCATCCCGACGAGTGCATGGAGTACCTCGACGAGCTCCTCGTGGATACGCGCGGCGGCCGCGCCGGTTTTCCCATGTCGGTCGCGACCGAGCTCGTGAACATCAAGGACTATTACGAGAGCAACGTCCACCCGGACAGCAAGTCCTATCTCTGGGATCCGCGCCGCCGCGAAGCCATGCCGCTGGAGTACGAGCGGGCGAAGGGCCCGGGCAGCGACGACAAGGACGAAGAAAAGAAGGGCTGAGCCGCGCCCGCAGAACCGCCCCACCGAGAGGAGATTCCATGGAACGCAGAGGCTTGCTATTGTCCGTCGCGGCCGCGATCGCCGCGTTCGCAATCCCCGCCGCCGCCCAGCAGACCATCACGCTCCACGGGGCGGTCCAGTTCAACGACGACCACGCGTTCACCAAGGCCCTCGTGCGCTTCGAGGAGCTGGTGAAGAAGTATTACGGCAAGCCCGTGAACTTCGTCCTCCACAAGAACAGCGAGCTCGGCCTCGAGAAGGACTACTTCGCGTACATGAACCAGGGGAAGGCCGTGGACTACGGCATCGTCTCGCCCGCCCACATGTCCACGTTCTCCAAGGCGGCGCCGTTCATCGATGCTCCTTTCCTGTTCCGGGATCTCGACCACTGGAACAAGGTGCTCGACCAGGACCTCCTGAAGCCGGTCGCCGACGAGATCGCGCAGAAGGCCGACGTGATGCTGATCGGCTACGCGGGCGGCGGCACGCGCAACATCTTCGTGAACAAGCCCGTGCGCAACCTCGCCGAGATCAAGAACCTGAAGGTGCGCGTGCAGGGCGCGCCGATCTGGAGCAAGACCTTCTCCGCCGTCGGCATGTCGCCCACGGTGATCGCGTACAACGAGGTGTACAACGGCATCCAGAACGGCGTCATCGCCGCCGGCGAGAACGAGGCGGCCGGCGTCGAGGCGATGAAGTTCTACGAGGTCGCGCCGAACCTCTCGATGACGCAGCACGCCATCACCATCCGGCCGATCTGCTTCTCGGGCAAGACCTTCAAGAGCCTGCCGAAGGACCTGCAGGCCGCGATCATCAAGGCGGGCAAGGAAGCGGGCGCCTACGGACGCCAGGTCGAGTCCTCCGAGGACACGGCCAAGCTCGACGCGATGGAGAAGGCCGGGAAGCTCAAGAGGATCGCGTTCACCGACCGCGTGCAGATGAAGAAGATGGTGGACCCCGTGATGGCCGAATACGCGAAGGAGATCGGGGCGGACGCGATTTACCAGAAGATCAATGCCGTGAAGTAAGTTGAAGGCCCTCATCGACTGGTACCACCGGGTGCTCAGCTGGCTGCTCGCGGCCACGGTGGGCATCCTCATCATCCCCGTCAGCCTCCAGATCTTCTCCCGCTACACCGCGCTCATCCCGTCGTGGATCTGGACGGAGGAGCTTTCGCGCTTCCTCTTCATCTGGATGATCATGATCGGCGCCATGGTCGGCATTCGCGAGCACACGCATTTCGAAGTGGACGTGTGGCCGGAGCTCCCGCCGCGCGCGAACGCCCTCGTGCGGCTCGTCTCCGGCGTCGGCGTCCTCGTCCTGGCGCTGGTTTTCGTGTGGTACGGCATCCAGTTCGTGCGCTTCGGATGGGACCAGTCGTCCGAGCTCGCCGAGCTGCCGATGCCCTTCATCTTCCTCGCCTGGCCCGTCACCGGCCTCACCTGGCTCGTCTTCCTCGGTGAGTCGATGGTGGAGAACGCGCGCATCGTGATGAAGCCGCCGGCGGCATGACGGGCGCCGCGCTTTCCCCGGGGTTCGCGGCCGCAATCCTCTTCGGCACCTTCTTCGTCCTCCTCGTCATGCGGGTGCCGGTCGCGTTCGCGCTCGGGCTCTCGTGCCTGCCGATCCTCGCGATCGAGCCGCGGCTTTCGCCCCTCATGCTCTTCAACGAAACCTTCAAGGCCTACAACTCCTTCATCCTGCTTGCGGTCCCGTTCTTCCTGCTCACCGCGCACCTGATGAACGTCGGCGGCATCACCGACCGGCTCATGAACCTGTCGCGCGCGATGGTCGGACACTTTCCCGGCGGGCTCGCGCAGGTGAACGTGCTGCTCTCCGTGTTCTTCGCCGGGATCAGCGGGTCGTCCACGGCCGATGCGGCGAGCCAGAGCAAGCTCTTCATCGAAGCGCAGGTGAAGGAGGGCTACGACCTTTCGTTCTCGATCGCGATCACGGCGGTCTCGGCGATCCTCGCGGTGGTCATTCCGCCCTCGATCCTGATGGTGGTGTGGGGCGGGATCCTCACGGTGTCCATCGGGGCGCTCTTCCTCGCCGGCATCATCCCGGGGCTGCTGCTCGCCGGCGCGCAGATGGTGATCGTGCACATGTACGCCAGGCGGCGCGGTTACCCCGTGTACAAGCGCGCGACATTCCGGGAGTTCGCAAGGGCTTTCGTGTTGTCGATTCCCGCGCTGATGACGCCCGTCATCATCATCGGCGGAATGCGCCTGGGGTGGTTCACCCCGACGGAATCGGCCGCGATCGCGGTGCTGTACGCCGGAACGCTTTCGATCCTCGTCTACCGGCAGATGACGGCGCGCCACTTGTACGGGTGCCTCCTCGACACGGGACGCCTCGCCGGCATCGCGCTCTTTTGCGTGGGAACCGCGTCGGCCTTCGGCTGGCTCCTCGCGTACTACCAGATTCCGCGGGTGCTCCTCGAAGGCGTGTCGTCCTGGGGCATGGGGGTGGTGGGCGTCGGCTTCTTCATCGCCGCATGCTTCCTCGTCGTCGGCTGCTTCCTCGACGCGATTCCGGCGATCATCATCGTCGGCACGGCGCTCCAGCCGCTCGCGAACTCGGTCGGCATGCATCCCGTGCACTTCGCGATCGTCGCCATCGTGTCGCTCGCGTTCGGACTCATCACGCCGCCCTATGGACTGTGCCTCATGATCGCGTGCGCCGTCGCCAAAGTACGATTGCGATATGCGCTAAAGGACACGATCATCATGCTGGTCCCGATGCTGGTCGTGCTCTCGGCCATCATCGTCTGGCCCGAGATCGCGCTCGTCCTGCCGCGGCTGATATCACCCGAGTTCCTGAAATGAAAAACAGAAAACCGGGAACAGGCCCCGTTTTTCACCGAGGTGGCCATGGCTGAAGAACGGGGCCTGTCCCCATGAGCACCGACCGTTTCCGGCTGGACGGCCAGGTCGCCCTGGTCATCGGCGGCACGAGCGGCATCGGCAAGGCCATCGCGACGGGCTACAAGGCGGCCGGGGCCACGGTCGTCGTCGCCGGCAAGAACCGCGAGAAGCTGCAGAAGGCGATCGAGGAGCTCGGTGTCGAGGGCCATGGGACCGATGCCACGCACCTCGTGCAGCTCAAGGGGCTCATTGCGAGCGTGGTGGAGAAACACGAGCGCATCGACACGCTCGTGAACTGCCAGGGAACGACGACGCTGAAGCCCGCCGAGGAGTTCACGCCGGAGGACTTCGACGCAATCGTGGGCACGAACCTGCGCAGCGTCTTCTTCGCCTGCACGGAAGCCGGCCGCCACATGCTCGCGCGCGGCTCGGGGTCGATCATCAACATCGGCTCGCTCTCGTCCTACCGGGGCTGGCCGCGCAGCGCCATCTACGGCCTCACCAAGGCCGCGGTGGTCAACCTCACGGAGTCGCTCGCCACGGAATGGGCCGGGCGCGGCGTGCGCGTGAACGCGATCGCGCCGGGGTTCGTGATGACCGATCTCAACCGTGACAAGATGTCACCGGAGCGCAAGGCCGCCGCGGTGGCCCGCACGCCGATGATGAGATTCGGGGAAACCGACGACATGGTGGGCGCTGCGATCTACCTTGCGTCGCCCGCGGCATCGTTCGTCACCGGCGAAACGATCCGCGTGGATGGAGGGTTCCTGGCCGCCGGCCTTTAGTTGCCGCCTATTGAAAGAGCACGAATGAAGATCACCGGCATGAACCATTTCAACGTCCTCACCGACGACGTGGAGGCGACGCGGAAGTTCTACGTCGGCATCCTCGGCCTCACCGAGGGCGACAGGCCGCCGTTCAAGTTTCCCGGGCTCTGGCTCTACGCCGGCGGCCGTCCGATCCTGCACGTCTCGGGCGCGAAGCTGCCGGCGGAGCGCGCGGGGGTGATCGACCACATCGCCTTCAGCACCACGGACCTCAAGGGCACGGTCGCGCGGCTCAAGGAGCACGGCGTCGAGCACACGCTGAACCGCCAGGTCGGCTCGGGCATCTGGCAGATTTTCTGCCACGATCCGATGGGCGCGAAAGTCGAGCTCGACTTCGACCCGGCCGAGAGCGCGCCTTGAGGCGCTTCCTCGCCGCGCTGGCGCTGGCGGCATGGGGACCGGCGCTGGCAGCGGATCCGCCCCGCTCCCCTTTCTGGGGACAGCTCGAGCGCGGCGGCTTCGGCGTCGGGGTGACCGTGATCGACGAGCGGGACACCTCGCGCAAGGCGTTCGCGCCGGACGACGGCAAGGGCCGTCCGATCCGCATCGTCACGTGGCATCCGGCCGCTTCCGGGTCGGGAGAGCGGCTCACGTTGCGGCGGTACGTGCAGATGGGCTCGCAGGGGGTCGACGCGTTCTCGAAGGAGCCGTTGAGCCTCGGCAAGCCGCCGGTCCTCTGGAACGCGACGCTCGACACGCCGCTCTTCGCGGAGCTCGGTGCGCGCCCGATGCACGGCCGTTTTCCGCTCGTCGTCTTCCTGCACGCCTCGCCGTGGAGCGCGAGCGTGATGAGCGAATACCTGGCGAGCAACGGCTTCGTCGTCGCCGCGTTCGAGTCGCAGGGCGCGGTCGATCGCGAGTACCGCCTCAGCCGCGACAACCTCGACGCGATGATGCAGGACCTGGCCTTCGTCGTCGCGCGCATGCGCCGGGAAGCGAACGTGAGCGACCGATTCGGCGTGATCGGAATGAGCAACGGGGCGCTCGCCGGGACGGCGATCCAGCTGCTCGGGCTCATGCCGCGGGCGATCGTGAGCCTCGATGGAACCGTCGGCGAGAAGATGGGCAGCGCGTGGCTCGCGGAGCGGTCCGGCGGCAACTCGCGCAAGTTCATCGTCCCGATGCTCCACCTCTACACGCCTGCGAATCCCCACCTCGAGCTGGATCCGCTCCGCGGCTACGCCGCGAAGCCGGTCCTCATCGACATGGGCGGCATCCGCCACGTCGACTTTCTCGCCTACGCCGCCCTGGAGAACGTGATCGCGGGCGCGTTCGGCGCGGTCGAGCGCGATCCCCGGCCGTCCTTCGAAGCCATCTGCCGCTACACGGAGGCGTTCCTTCGCTGGCATCTCGGTGGCGATGCGAGCGGACGGATGGTCATCGAGCGGGCGCCGGGGAAGGCGCCCTGAGGCCGTTCGTTACCGGCGAAACAGGGCTCGGCGGCACCTTTTTCCGGTGGGGAAGTCGGACGTACATGCGAAACATCCTTGCGTTGACGATCCTCGCCTGCGCCGTGGGGCCGCTTCACGCCGCGCTGCCTGCACGCGCCGAGATCGACGGGCTCCTGGCGGGACTGGGGGCTTCCCAGTGCCAGTTCTACCGGAACGGCAAGTGGCATGACGGCCGCGCCGCCGAGTCGCACCTGCGGATGAAATACGAGCACCTTCAGAAGCAGGGCGCGGCACCCAGCGCGGAGACCTTCATCGACGAGGTCGCGAGCCGCAGCAGCCTGAGCGGCGAGGCCTATGCGGTGCGTTGCGGGGCGGCGCCGCAGCAGCCCAGCGGAGCCTGGCTCCGGGCGCGGCTGCAGGCGCTTCGCGGCTAGCCGTCCTTCTTCGCGAGGGCGCGCGCTTTCCAGAGCTGCCAGGGCCGCTCGATCGTGGCGCGGTTCGTCTCCGTCGCGAGGCGCCCCTCGGCGTCGCTGAGGAACTCCACGGGGCCTTCAAGCTGCTCCGCCTGCAGTTGCAGCCTGGCATTCACCATCGTGTAGACGGCGCGGAATACCGCCTCCGGCAGGGTCTCGCCGACGATCGTCATGCCGTGGCCGCGCATCAGCACGCACGAGCACGTTCCCAGCGTCTTCGCGAGCGCCTCACCCGTCACCTTGTCGCGGATGAGGAGGTCGCTTTCCGGGCGCACCTTCCGCATCTCGAAGACGGGCGTGCCGCTCCAGAGGAACGAGGCCATGTGGTAGACGGGACGGAGCCGCCCCTTCGTGATCCCGAACGGCACGACGGTTTCCGCGTGGCTGTGCACGACCGCCATCACGTCGGGGCGCGTGCGATAGATCTCGCCGTGGATGAAGCGCTCGAGGTACGGCTTGCGCCCATCTCCGACCGGTTCGCTGTCGGGCCCGTGCTCCATCAGGTCCGCGGCCGTCACGAGCGGCGGCGCCACCGAGCGCGACATGATGAACGAGCCCGGCCTTCCCTCTGCGCGGACGCTCACGTGGCCGTAGCCGTCGAGGACGCCCTCCATCGCGAGGATCCGGTTCGCGGCGACGAGGTCTTCGAGGAGGGCGGGATTCGCGGGCAGCGTCATTTGAGCAATCCGGGAAGCCAGAGGGAGATCGCAGGGACGTAGGTCACGAGGAGGAGCGCGAGGCACATGGCGCCGTAGAACGGCCAGAGCTCCTTCGACACCTGTTCCATGGTGACTTTCCCGACGGCGCATCCGACGAACAAGGTGGGACCCACGGGCGGCGTGATGAGCCCGATGCCCAGGTTCAGGATCATGATCATGCCGAAGTGCACCGGGTCGATGCCCAGCTTCAGGATCACGGGCATGAAGATCGGCGTGCAGATGAGGAGCATCGGCGCGAGGTCCATGAAGAGCCCGAGGAGCAGCAGCAGGATGTTCACCAGGAGCAGGAACACGTACTTGTCGCTGGTGATCGACAGGAAGAGCGCCGTGATCTTCGCCGGCACCTGCATGATCGCCATCATGTAGCCGAAACCGACGGAGAAGCCGATCAGCATCATCACCATCGCGACCGTCTTGACGACGCGGTGGATGAGCCTCGGGAGCTCGCGCCACTTGTAGTCGCGATACACGAGGAAGGTCACGAGGAAGGCGTAAACGCAGGCGACCGCGGCGGACTCGGTGGCGGTGAAGATCCCGGAGAGGATGCCGCCCATGATGATCGCGACGGTGACGAGCCCCCAGAGCGCGTCGGCGACGATCCTGGGGATCCTTGCAAGCGGGATCGGCTCTTCCTTCGGGTATCCGCGCCGATGGGCGGTCCAGAGCACGAGGCCGACCAGGCAGATGGCGAAGATGATTCCCGGGAAGACGCCCGCGAGGAAAAGGCTCGCCACCGAGATCGATCCGCCGGCGGCGACCGAGTAGATCACCGCGTTGTGCGACGGCGGAATCATGAGGGCCTGCACCGAGCCGCAGATCGTCACGTTGGTCGCGAAGACGCGCGGGTATCCCGCCTTCACCATCTGGGGGATCATCACCGTGCCGATCGAGGCAGTGTCCGCCACCGATGAGCCGCTGATGCAGCCGAAGAGCGTGCTCGCGAGGATGTTCACGAGCGCGAGGCCTCCCCGGATGAAGCCGACGAAGACCCGCGCGAGGTCGATCAGCCGCCGCGCCATGCCGCCCTCGGCCATGATGCCGCCGGCGAGCACGAAGAAGGGGATCGCGAGCAGCGCGAAGTCGTCGGTGCCGTCCGAGATCTTGAGCATCACGGCCTCGAGCGGGATGTCGATCCACATCGCGGCGACGAGCGCCGCGAGCCCGAGCGCGTACGCCACGGGCATGCCGATGGCGCAGAGGATCGTGAAGGCGCCGAGGAGGACGAGCGCGTCGATCATTCGCTTTCGACCGGCGCGTCGTCGTACATGAACGAGGTCTTCGGCGGCGGTCCGACCCACACCCGCTCGAAGACGAAGAGCGCCGTGAGGAGGCCCGCGAGGGGGATCGGGAGGTAGACGAAGGCCACTTTCAGGCCCGGGAACTCGGCCAGGGTCTGGTGCTGCATCACCCAGCAGAGGTGCGCGCCGTAGCCGAGCATGAAGAGCGCGGTCGCCATCATGCAGGCGTCCACGGCCCATTCGAGGGCGCGGCGCACCCTCGGCGGCACGTTGTTGACGAGCGCTTCGACGGCGATGTGGACGTTCGCGCGGTAGACGGCGGCGCCCCCCAGGAACGAGAACACCACCATGAGCACCACCGCGGCGGGCTCGGGCCACGACAGGGGGTTGTTCGCGACGTAGCGGAAGAACACCCCGAGCGGGATGATCAGGGTGATGACGACGAGGGCGAGGCCCGAAATCGCCACGCAGGCGATGTAGAGCCACTCCATCGCCTGCGCATACCGCTGGCGCACGGCTACTTCGTGTCCTCGATCCGTTTCAGCAGCGCCGCGTACTTCGAGCCGTACTTGTCGCGCACGGGCTGCGTCGCGGCGTAGAAGGCCTTCTTGTCCGCGCTCACGAACTGCAGGCCCTTGCCCTTGAGCTCCGCGGTGGCCTTCGAAGTCTTCTCGTCCCACAGGGCCCGCTGCTCGACCTGCGCCTCGCGCGCGACTTTCTTCACGAGCGCCTGGTCCTCCTTCGAAAGCGTGTCCCACGTGCGCTTCGAGAAGACGAAGATCTCCGGGATGATGAGGTGGCCGGTGAGGCTGTACACCTTCGCCACCTGGAAGTGGTTCTGCGCGAGCACCGTGGGCTCGTTGTTCTCGGCGCCATCCACGACGCCGGTCTGCATCGCGGAGTAGAGCTCGTTGAATCCCATGGCGACGCCATTGCCGCCCATCGCATTCATGGTCTCGACGAAGATGGGGTTGCCCATCATCCGGACCTTCATGCCCTTCAGGTCCGCGGGCTTCGTGACGGGCTTGTTGGCGTAGACGTTTCGCGTGCCGGCATCCATCCAGCCGAGCGCGATGAGCTTGGTGTTCGGGTTCGCGCTGATCTTGTCGAGCAGCTCCGTGCCGATCGGGCCGTCGATGACCTTCCGCATGTGCGCCTCGTCGCGGAAGATGAACGGGAGGTTGAAGACGTTGAGCTCGTCGACGACGGGCCCCATGGCGCCGACGGAGATGCGCGCGATCTGCAACGCGCCGACCTGCGCCTGCTCGATCATTTCCTTCTCGCCGCCGAGCTGCATCGACGGATACATCTGGATCGAGATGCGGCCGTTGGTCGCGGCCTCGAGCTTCTTGCCCATGCGCACGATGGCTTCGACGGTGGGATAGCCGAGGGGATGCACGTCGCTTGCCTTCCAGACCATCTTCTGCTGCGCGAAAACGGTTTCCGGAACGAGGCCGGCGAGCGCTGCGGCGGCCCCGGCGTGGATCAGGT
>Ga0315912_10003973_pt1:0-12500 | contig 14292 bp, 5 predicted proteins | sample VfabasoilMG_FD_204469 | JGI IMG/M metagenome (GOLD analysis project Ga0315912, IMG submission 204469) | Garden soil microbial communities collected in Santa Monica, California, United States - V. faba soil | ecosystem: Environmental > Terrestrial > Soil > Garden | place: USA: California... | reverse complement strand
GGTCAAGCTACAAAGGGCGCACGGTGGATGCCTAGGCGATGAGAGGCGATGAAGGACGTGGACAGCTGCGAAAAGCTTCGGGGAGCCGCTAACAGGCTTTGATCCGGAGATCTCCGAATGGGACAACCCGCGTAGGGAATACCTACCAGCGTATGGTGAATACATAGCCATACGCGGCCAACCCAGGGAACTGAAACATCTAAGTACCTGGTGGAAAAGAAATCAAACGAGATTCCCCTAGTAGCGGCGAGCGAACGGGGACTAGCCCAAACCAGAATTGCTTCGGCAGTTCCGGGGTTGTGGGACTCTTCACATGCGAGTCATCAAGGTGTCAGTTAGTCGAACGGCATGGAATGGCCGGCCATAGAAGGTGACAGCCCTGTAAACGAAAACGGACACTCTCGCGAAGAGCACCCGAGTACCACAGGACACGTGAAATCCGGTGGGAATCTGGGAGGACCATCTTCCAAGGCTAAATACTACTCATCGACCGATAGTGGACAAGTACCGTGAGGGAAAGGTGAAAAGAACCCCGGCGAGGGGAGTGAAATAGAATCTGAAACCGTGTGCCTACAAGCAGTGGGAGCACTATGCCCTTCGGGGAATGTGTGACCACGTACCTTTTGCATAATGAGCCTGTGAGTTACGTTGCGTGGCAAGGTTAAGCCGTAAGGTGGAGCCGTAGCGAAAGCGAGTCTTAACAGGGCGAGCAGTCGCGTAGCGTAGACCCGAAACCCGTGCGATCTACCCATGGCCAGGTTGAAGGGTGGGTAACACCACCTGAAGGACCGAACTCACTCTAGTTGAAAATAGAGGGGATGAGCTGTGGGTTGGAGTGAAAGGCTAATCAAGCCGGGAGATAGCTGGTTCTCGCCGAAATATATTGAGGTATAGCCTCGAATGAATTGCACCGGAGGTAGAGCACTGAATGGGCTAGGGGCCTTACCAGGTTACCAAACCCAATCAAACTCCGAATGCCGGTGACAACTGTTCGGGAGTCAGTCAGCGGGAGCTAAGTTCCGTTGACGAGAGGGAAAGAGCCCAGACCGTCGGCTAAGGTCCCAAAATCCAAACTAAGTGTGGAAGGATGTGGGAGCGCATAGACAACCAGGAGGTTGGCTTAGAAGCAGCCATCCTTTAAAGAAAGCGTAATAGCTCACTGGTCAAGCGAATCTGCGCCGAAAATGTAACGGGGCTAAAGTTTGGTACCGAAGCTGCGGACTCTCTTCGGAGAGTGGTAGGCGAGCGTCGTCAGGGAGATACACGACAGACGGGAACGACTGTTACCGGCCCTGACGAGTGAATATGCAGGCATAAGTAGCGATAAACCGGGTGAGAAACCCGGTCGCCGTAAGCCCAAGGTTTCCTGGGGTAGGATAATCCTCCCACGGGTTAGTCGAACCCTAAGCCGAGGCCGAGAGGCGTAGGTGATGGAAAGCAGGTCAACATTCCTGCACCACTAGGGAGAGCGTAGACGCGAGCGGGGACGGAGAAGGGTAGCTCATCACGGCGAATGGTTGTCCGTGTTCAAGCCCGTAGGCTGAGTCGCTAGGACCCATTAGGGACAAACGGCGGCTCAAGGCCGAGAGGTGATGAGGTCAGCTCCTAGAGCTGGATACTGAGTAATCCCATGCTTCCAAGAAAAGCCGCGCGCAGAGCTCCTCTAGTGTTCGTACTGCAAACCGACTCAGGTGGGCGGGAAGAATATTCCAAGGCGCGTGAGAGAACCCTGGTTAAGGAACTCGGCAAATTTGCACCGTAACTTCGGGAGAAGGTGTGCCACTAGTCGTGATAAGGCTTGCCCTTTGAGCGATCGGTGGTCGCAGTGAAATGGCGGTTGTGACTGTTTACTAAAAACACAGGACTCTGCGAAGTCGTAAGACGACGTATAGGGTCTGATGCCTGCCCGGTGCTGGAAGGTTAAGGGAATGTGTTAGGGGCAACCCGAAGCACTGAACCGAAGCCCCAGTAAACGGCGGCCGTAACTATAACGGTCCTAAGGTAGCGAAATTCCTTGTCGGGTAAGTTCCGACCTGCACGAATGGCATAACAACATCCGCACTGTCTCGACCAGGGACTCAGCGAAATTGCATCGGGGGTGAAGATGCCCTCTACCCGCGGCAAGACGGAAAGACCCCATGAACCTTTACTATAACTTGGCAGTGATACTCGGGCCATTCTGCGTAGGATAGGTGGGAGGCTTTGAAGCCGGGCTTCTGGGTTCGGCGGAGCCAACGTTGAAATACCACCCTGGATGATTTGGGTATCTAACCTACGCCCGTAATCCGGGCGAGGGACACTGTCTGGTGGGTAGTTTGACTGGGGCGGTCGCCTCCTAAAACGTAACGGAGGCGTGCGAAGGTTCCCTCAGGCTGATTGGAAACCAGCCGTAGAGTGCAAACGCATAAGGGAGCTTTACTGTGAGACTGACAGGTCGATCAGTTGCGAAAGCAGGCGTTAGTGACCCGGTGGTCCCGTATGGATGGGCCATCGATCAACGGATAAAAGGTACTCTGGGGATAACAGGCTGATCGCGCCTGAGAGTCCATATCGGCGGCGCGGTTTGGCACCTCGATGTCGGCTCATCGCATCCTGGGGCTGGAGCAGGTCCCAAGGGTTTGGCTGTTCGCCAATTAAAGCGGTACGCGAGCTGGGTTTAAAACGTCGTGAGACAGTTTGGTCCCTATCTGCCGTGGGCGCAGGACGCTTGAGAGGATCTGACCATAGTACGAGAGGACCTGGTTGGACGAGCCTCTGGTGTTCCGGTTGTCACGCCAGTGGCATAGCCGGGTAGCCATGCTCGGAACAGATAACCGCTGAAAGCATATAAGCGGGAAGCTGGCCTCGAGACTAGGCGTCCCTGTCGTAAGACACTAAAGGCCCCTTGTAGACTACGAGGTTAATAGGCTGGGTGTGGGAGCGTAGTGATACGCGGAGCTAACCAGTACTAATCGGCCGTGCGGCTTGACCATATCCGCTAAGGCAAACATTGAGTAACGCCCGGAGTCGGGCGACGATACACTCTACTTCTGATTTTCGGGGCCCCGGCGCCCCAAAAATGAGGACGTTACGAGCTACTGGCTGACGCTTCGTTGATTCGATTCCGAGAGGAACGGCAACGGTAGCGCAGAGAAATGACGCCCAAACTTCTGGCGACTTTGTCGAAGAGGCCATACCCGATCCCATCCCGAACTCGGAAGTCAAGCTCTTCAGAGCCGATGGTACTGCATGGGCAATCTGTGTGGGAGAGTAGGACGTCGCCAGGCTATTTTAGCCAAGGTTGACCACGATGTTGGTTACCACGAGCGGTCGCTGCCGAAAGGCGCGCCGCACGACGGACTCCAGGGACAAGCTGGAGTCCGTTGCTGTTTTGTCCCTGTGGATCGTTGATTCGGTCGCCGGTGCAGAGCACACGACGGGCTCCATGCGCAAGCTGGAGCCCGTTGCCGTTTTGTCCTCCGAGATCTCGCGGCCGAGGGGCGCCGCGGGCAGGGCGCTGCCGAACGCTGGGCGGGCACGCTGGGCCCTCGGCGCGCTCGCGCTGGCCAGTCTGGCGCCGTGGGCGTGCAGCTCGGCGTCGGGTGCCGTAGCGCGGCCGCTGCCCGCCTCGAGCGCGGTCCGCGAGGCGGCGACGCAGCCGGGGCCCGGCGGAGCTGCGCCCGCAGGCGCCGTCGTGGCGGAACGAGAGGGCGTGCCGTCCCCAGCGGAGCTGCAGCTGCTGGAGGCGTGGCCCATCGAGCCTCCGCCCGGAGTCGCGCCGGCAGCGTTTCAACCGTCGGGATTGCTCTGGGCAGGCGGGCGCTTGCTCGCCGTGTCGGACCGCCAGGATTCGGCGGTGTTCGAGCTGGAGGCCTCGGGGGCGAAGCTGCGCGCGCTGCCGTGGCTCGAGTTTCAGGCGCCGACGCTGACGGGGCAGGCGCCGGGTCGGCTCGATTTCGAGGGACTGGCGCTCGAAGGGGGCGGCGCCTTGCTGCTGCTGAGCGAGGCGCGATTTGGTGTGCTGCGCGTGCTCGAGACGGCGCCGGGCGGTTCGCTGCCCCAGCCGGGGCGGGCGGCCTGGCTCGGAGCAGGCGAGGGCCTGCGCGTGCTCGGGCCCGAGCGGCCGTCGCTCGAGCAGGTGGGGCAGGCCGCTGGCCTTTTTGGCGTGGCGGGCGCGGACCTGGAGGGTATCGCCGTGTTGCCCGACGGAGCGTTGTTGTTCGCGGCGGAGCGGCAGCCGCGCGGGCTCATCGAGCTCGGGCGCGAGAGTTCGCCGCAGGTCTGGGCGCTGCCGGAGTCCGCGTGGCCCGTGCCACGAAGGCGCCCCGCCGACTTCAGCGATCTGAGCGCCGCGGACGGCCAGGTGTATGCGCTGGTCCGGAACGCGTACCTGGTGGTGCGGCTGAAGCGGAGCGGGGACGGTTGGCGGGAGGAGCGCGCCTGGAGTTATGCGGCGACGGAGAATGACCCGCGCTTCGTGTACGCGGACACGACCTTCGGATTGGGCGAGGGCCTGGCGATCGGTCCGCACGAGGTCTTCATCGTGCTGGATAACAACGGGCAGGCGCGGCGGGCTGCGCCGGCGGATCGCCGCGCGCTTCTATTTCGCTTTGCCCGGCCGCGCGATCTGTAGGGAGCGAGAGCTGCGGGCGATGAGGCAATGCCGGCGTTCAGACGCCGGGGCTCGCCCTCCGCCCGCGCCTCTGGAAGCTGCGGTCGAATAGCCGTACCCGCCGCATCAGCAGATCCAGCAGGAAGCAGCCGAGCGCCAGCAGGATGAAGCGTTGCCAGAGCGGCTTCTGATAGCGCACGACCTGCCCCGCCGGTTCGAACAGCGCCGGCAACTCGGGCTCGAAACTGCCGCCGGTGGCCAGGGCCGCCCGGCGCAGCAAGGCGCGATCGGGCTCGAGGCGCGCGTATTCGCCCGGATAGGGCTGCGAGACCTGGCCGAAGCTGACCCCCGCGAGCACGCGGCGGCCCTCGCCATCCAGGTGATAGTGGTCGGCGCGCAGCAAGAAGGAGCCGTAGCCGTCGAGTTCGAAGTCCGCCTGGTAGCGGCCGGGCGCGGTCTGAGGCATCGGCACCTCGCGGCGCTCGTTGCCGGGCAGAGGGCCCGTGACGACCAGCACCGACTGCATGTCGTTGTCGAAGACGCCGTCCGCAGCAAAGGCGTCGACGCTGGCGTGCACGCGCTGCCCCACGAGCTCGGCGGTCATGTCGAGCTCGCGCCGATGTTTGGTGCGCATGTGTTCGCGCACGAGCTGGCCCCAGAAGCGCCCAAACTCGGGCCAGCGCAGCCAGTCTACCGCCCAGTTGTTCTTCAGATCGCTGGTCCAGGCCACCGCCCAGCCGAGCCCCACGCGCCAGCGCGCCAGGATCGGCTCCCCCTGATCGCTGGCGAGGATCTGCTGCGCGGGGGCGGGCTTGAGCTGCGTGGCCACGTAGCCATGCAGGAGCGGGGCGCCCGCGACGGAGAGGCCGCGCAGGAAGTCGGCGCTCGAGGTCTGGCGCACCGGAAACCACTCCTGCACGGCGGACTGGCGGGTGAGCATCTCCGTCTCACGGGTGAAGATGCGCGGCAGGCTGTTGGGGTCGGGCACATGGTGGTAGCGGCCGCCGCCGGCGTCGGCGATCATGCGCAGAAAGTCGGCGTCCGAACCGTCGCCGAGGCCGACGGTGGTGACGGTGATGCCCTCGGCGATCATGGCACCGACCAGATCGCGAATGCCGTCGCTGTCTGCGCGGCCATCGGTGAGCAAGATCACGTGCTTCTTGCGAGCCTGGACCACCGAGATGTCCTGGTACGCCGCATCCAGCGCCGGAAAGATCGCGGTGCCGCCCCCGGGCTGGATGGTGGCCACCTCGCCCTTGATGCGGTTGAGATAGCGAGCGGGCTGCATCTTGACGAAGCGCTTGGGCTGGGAGTCAAAGGCGATGACCTCCACGAGATCGTCTCCGCGCAGCGTTTCCACGGTGGCGCGGCAGGCGGCCTTGGCCATCTCGATGGGTAGCCCCGTCATCGAACCGGAGCGATCGATGACCAGTGCCATGGCTACGCCCGGCATGTCCTTCTGCTGCTCGCTGTCCATGCTGACGGGCAACAGGCGCTCGATCGTGGTGTGGCTCCAGCCGCCGAGGCCGTAGCCGGCATCGCCGCCCGCAAACAGGAAGCCGCCGCCGAGGTCGCGCACGTAGCGCTCGGTCAGGTCCTGAATGCTGGGATCCACCTGTTCCGCAGGCACGTCCGAGAGCACGAAAAAATCGAAGCGTTCGAGCTCTCCGAGCGAGCGCGGCAGCGCCGTCGGGCTGCGCACGTCGACGTCGAACTGCTGCGCACCGAGCGCGCTCGCCAGGTAGGTGGCTCGTGCAGGTTGCCCTTCGACGTACAGCACCGTGGGGCGGCCCGGCACGTCGAGGCTGGTCAGGAAGCGATTGTTCTCGGCGAACTGATCGTGCTCGACGCCGTCGAGCTCCAGCCGATAGCTGACGGGGCCTCCGGTGCGTACCACCGAACGGAACTTCACCTCGTTGCGGCCCGGCACCAGGGTCAGCGGGCGCACCGAGTCCAGGCCGTTCAGGACATCGCCCTGGAAGAGCCGCGCCCGCGCCGAGCTGGGCTCCGTCGCGTAGATCTCGGCGGTCACGAAGAAGGGCTCGCCCACTTTGACGCCGCTGGGGACGCTGAGGTTCTGCACGGCGACCTCGGCGGGCAGCGCCTGCTCGAAGGGCAAGCTGTACAGCTGGACACCAAACTGGGCGGCACGCTGCGCCTCGGCGAGCAGGTCGCCGCGGGTTTCGATGCCGTCGGAGAGCAGGGCCACGCGCCGCAGATACCCCTCCGGGAAGACGCCGTAGGCGAGCTGTAGCGCCGCTTGCAGGTCCGTCTCCGAATAGCGGTTCGCCTCGGCGGCGCCGGGCGCCGCGCCCGCGGGGACGGGGCGCGAGCGGTCGCGCAGCGGGGGCAGCTCGCCCTGGGCGCCGAGCTCGCGCAACTCGGGGCGGCGCGCGAAGGTGATCAGGCGCAGCTCGTCCTCGGAGCGCAAGAGGCCGCGCGCGCGGGCGATCGTCTGGCTGGCGTCGGCCAGCGCCACGTCCGAGACGGAATCGCTGACGTCGACCAGAAAGATGGTGCAGATGCGCGAGGTCTCCACGCTCTGCACCAGCCGGGCCACGCTGAGAGCGAGCAAGCCGACGAACGCCGAGCGGAAGAGCGTGGACAAGAGGCGCTGCTGCCAGGGCAAGTCCGCGAGCGACTTGTACAGAACCAGGATGAAGAACGGGACGAGCAGCGCAAAGCCGAGCGCGCGGGGCTCGAGCAGCTGATAGTGCACGCCCTCGAGATCCCACACCAGCGGCGTGGACAGCGGCGCCAGCCAGCGCAGGTAGGCGCCGCCCAGGGCGAGCCAACCGAGCACGAGCAGAGCGATGCGGAGCCAGCGCGGCATGATCGTCGGTTCCTCGCGCCCGCTCAGACCGTCACGCGACGGTGGTAAGAGACCCATTCGAACGCCGACGCGATGAGTACAGCGATCAGCAGGTAGCCCCAGAGCTGATGGCGTGCGCGCACCTCGAAGCCGTGGACCTCACCGGCCACCTCGCGGCCGAGTTCGAGCTTGCCGACGGGGGCAATGCGGCTTTCATCGAGGTCGGAGAGGTTGGCAGCAAAGCGCAGCGGAGGGCGCGAATCGTTCTCGACGGCCAGCTCGTAGAAGCCGGCGTACAGGCCGAGATGCCTGGCTTTGCCGTTCTCCAGGGCCACGCGGGAGCGCGAGCCGTCCGGCGAGGTGAGCCACGCCATTTCCGCGTTGCCCGGCGCGGGGATCTGCCAGACGTCGCCGGTGCGGAACGAGGAGACGTAGGTCGTGTCCTCCTCCACGAAGTAATTGATCGTGTTGAGCAGGAAGAGGGGCCAGGTCACACGCAGCACCAGATCGCTCTTGCGTGGGTCGAAGCCGAGCGCCACGAAGGCTTGGCCCTCCCGGCGCCCGGACACCAGGATGGGCCCGAGCTCACTGGCTCCGAGCACCCGATCGCCCCGACCCGGCACGAGGGCATGCCCGCTCTCGACCTGGACGTTTTCCGGCGCCGTCCAGCGCAGGATCGGGCTCTTTTCGTCCCAGCGATCGAAGCCAAAATCGTTGATCGCCTTGCCGAGCGCGAGCGGGCCGCCCTGCGCCGGCAGATCCAGATACAAGAGGCTGCCGAGGCGTGGTTCCGGTGGCAGCGTCACGCCGTCGAGGATCGTGACGTCGAAACGCCCCGGCGGCAGTGCCTCCCCCGGTGCGGCCCGGCTGACCTCCAGGTATTCGTCGAGCAGGAGTGCCGCCTCCAGGTAGGTGTTGCCCGCGGTGACGACCAGGATGCGGCTGCGCCGCCGCTCCGGCATGAGCGCGTACGCCCGATCATCGCGGCCGAGATCATTCAGGCCCGGCGCTGTGGTTATGCTCGCTTCCAGCGTGCGATCGGCGCCGGCGAGGTTGGCGTAGAATTGCGCGCGGCGTTCCCCTGCCGCGAGCGACAGGCGCGTGGTTTCCGTGATCTGGCCGTCCCCGAACAGCGACAGCTCGAGCTCGGCGGGCGTGTCGTTGCCGTTCACGACCTCCAGCATCACCTCGTACCTCGAGCGGTCCAGCGGGTAGCGCCGCACGGAAAACTCGCTGATGGCCACGTTGTGACCGCTGCTGCCCACCGGTACGAAGCTCAGCGCCACGTTGCCCAGCGCGGGCGCGTGACGCCGCGTTTCCTCCGCGAACGCGCCGTCGCTCACCAGAATGATCTCGGGCCGCGTGCGCCCGTTCAGACTATCCAGGGCGAAGCTGAGGGCGCGGCCGAGGTCGGCGCGCGTATCGCTGGGCCGCACCCGCTCCAGCGCCAGACCGAGCTCCGCCACGTCGTCGGTCATGGTCGAGAGCGGGGTGACGCTGGCGTCCATCTGCGCGAGCAGCATGCGATCGGACGGGCCGAGCCCGGCGACCAGCTGCGCGACCTTGTCCCGGGCAGCAGCGATGCGACCCTTCGGCACGTCCGTCGCTTGCATGGACGCGCTGGTGTCCAGCAGCACGACCAGGTGGCGCGCCTCCGCCGAGCGCGCGGCCAGGCGCGGATCACCCAGCGCCAGGGCCAAGAGCGCGATCAGCGCCAGCTGCAAGAGCAGGGAGAGCCAGCGCTTGAGCTGCGAAAAGAGCCGCGAGGACTCGCGTTCCCCCAGCACGCTGCGCCAGATGGGCGAAAACACCACGGCCACGGGGCGCCGGCGCAGGCGCAGGATGTACAGCACCACCGCGCACGCCGCCGCAGCGCCGAAGGCGCCCAGCACCGCGCTCAACGGGTAGCCGGCGAGATGCATCAGCGCAGCACCCCGCCCCGGCGCAGCACGCGCAGCACGACCTCGTCGAACGGCAAGTCTGCGGGAGCTGCAAAATAGGGCACGTGGGAGCGCGTGCAGAACTTCTGGATCGCGGCGTCGTACTCCTGGTGGGCGGCCCGGATGCTCTTCAGGACGCTTTCGGTGACGGTGACTTCACGCTCTTCCCCCGTCTCGCAGTCGTACACGTTGATGTCGCCGAGGATGGTGTCCCGGTTCAGCGAATCCAGGCTCGGCTCGACCAGGTGCAGCACGTAGGGCTCGAATTTGTTGTAGCGGAGCACGTTGATCGCCGCCTCGAAGCCCTGCGGGTCATACAGATCGCTGATCAGGAGCGCCAGGCCGCGGCGTTTGTGCTGAGCCGCGAAGGTCTTGAGGCTCGCGGCCAGATTGGTGACCCCTCCGGCCTCCAGCTTTTCCAGATACTGAAAGACCTTGAAGATGCGGTTTTTGCCCCGCGTCGAGGGCATCACCGTGCCCCCGCCTTCGTTCGCTGCGACCACGGTGACCCGGTCGAGGTTGGCGAGGCCGACGTAGGCGAGCGCCGCGCACAGGCGCCGCGCCTGGTCGAACTTGCTCGGGCTGCCGAAGGCCATCGAGCCCGAACAATCCACGATCAAGTAGATGCTCAGATCCTCCTCTTCCTCGAACAACCGTACCAGGAGGCGCCCGAAGCGCTGATAGACGTTCCAGTCTACGAAGCGGAAGTCGTCCCCGGGCGCGTACGCGCGGTGGTCGGCAAACTCCACGCCGCTGCCCTTCTTCTTGGAGCGGCGCTCGGCGCGCATGCGGCCGGCAAACACGCGGCGGCTGACGAGCGCCAGGCTCTCCAACTTGCGTTGAAACTCATCGTCGAACAAGAGCGGGCTCGCCGCCCGAGAGCCGGAGCCTGCCGCGGAGCGCCGCGCTTTGGGCGCAGCGCCGCGCTCTTTCTCGGTGCCGGCGCGAGCGCCGGAGAAGGTGCGCTTCAGGGCTTCGAACATGGCGGGCGAAGTGCTCCTCGCGTCGCGGGCTCCCCCGGAAAATAGTGCAGCATCACGCCTCCGGCAGCGCTTTCAGAATTTCCTCCAGAATCGAGTCGGTCTTGATGCCCTCCGCTTCCCCCTCGAAGTTGAGCAGCACCCGGTGACGCAGCGCCGGCAGTGCCGACGCGCGCACGTCCTCCAGGGCGGCCGCGAAGCGGCCCTCCATCAGGGCGCGGATCTTGGCTGCCAGGAGCACCGCCTGAGCGCCGCGCGGGGAAGCGCCCTCCCGCACGAAGCGCCGTACGCCCGCCGGGGCATCCTTGCACTCGGGCCGCGTGGCGAGCAACAGCCGCACCGCGTAGTCCTGCACGTGTCGGGCGACGGGCACCTTGCGCACCAACGTTTGCAGGTCGAGCACCTCCTTGCGGGACAGCACCGTGCGGGGCTCGGCATGGTGGTCGGTCGTGGTGCGCTCCAGGATGCTGTGCAACTCCTCCTTGTCGGGGAAGGGCACGTGGAGTTTGAAGAAGAACCGATCGAGCTGCGCTTCGGGCAGCGGGTAGGTGCCCTCCATCTCCAGCGGGTTTTGTGTGGCCAGCACCAGATGCGGTTGTTCGAGCTGGTGGGTCTTGCGGCCCACGGTGACGCTGCGCTCCTGCATGGCTTCCAGCAGCGCGCTCTGCGTCTTGGGCGTGGCCCGGTTGATCTCGTCGGCGAGCACGATATTGCCGAAGATGGGGCCCGGCCGAAATTCGAAGGCCTTGGCGCCGCTCTGCGACTCATCGATGACCGTCGTGCCGATCACGTCCGCGGGCATCAGGTCCGGCGTGAACTGGATGCGCGCAAAGCTGAGCCCGAGCGAGCGCGCCAGCGTGCGCACCAGCATCGTCTTGCCGAGCCCGGGCACACCCTCGAGCAGGGCGTGCGAGCCGGCGAGCATGCAGGTCAAGACGCCGTCGATCACCAGCCGCTGGCCGACCATGACGCGGCCGATCTCTTCGCGCAGGGCGGCGAGATTTTCCCGGAACCCCTGCGCTTCGCGTTCTATCTCTCGTGTGTCACTCATGGGCGATGCCTCTGCCGGTGGATAACGACTCGGGGGGGGTTCGCCTCAGGCCTGTCAGGCTCGGCGGGGCTCACCCGATAGGGCCATACTCGCTGGCGCCAGATTCGCCAGGGCCCTGCTCGCCAGGGGCGATGCGCTGGGGCCAGGTTTGCTGAAGCCAGGTTCGCTGAAGCCAGGTTCGCTGAAGCAACGTGTCACGGGGTCGTCCGGGGACGTATCAACTGGAAGTACCGGCGCACATAGAACTCGTACCCCGCCGGGATGTTCTCCCCTTGGAGCACGTCTTCCGCCACAGTGCGATATTGTGTGTACACCTTTTGGTACCGGCTCCCGGTAAACCCGCGCTCCGCCGCACCGAACACGACTTCGCTCGAGGCCGCGCCCTGACCGGTGTCGACGGCGGCAGCGGATACGTCTTCCGTCTTGCCGTCGAGCTCGGACGCCGCGCCCTGGAGCTTGGGATCGCTGCCCGTGCCCCATTCCTGGCTGCCGGACTGTCCCTTGTCCTGCCCCTGGCCCCCGCCGGGTTTGCCGTTGCCCTGTGCCATCGCTTGTCCGGGCAGAGGGATGGGTTGCCCGTCAGGCCCAAAGCTGAGCTCGCGGCCTTCCTTCCCGCCGGGGCCCCCCTTGCCCTGCTGCGGATTGCCCTCGTTGCCCTGGCCTGGCTTGCCGCGCGCTCGCTCGGCGAACTGGCGCAGCCGGCGCAGGTGCTGCTCGCGCCCGGGCCCGCCCTGGCGCAATAGCTCCTTGAGCTCCTCGAGGCGCTGCTTGAGCTGCTGCTTCTCCTGGTCGCTCATCTGCTTTTGCGCCATGCGGTTGACCTCTTCCGCGCCCGAACGCAGATTTTCAGCGCTCTGCCCGATTTCGCGCATCAGCTCCTGCGCGGCCTTGGCCAGATCCTTGTCGAGCTGGCTGAGCTCCTTCTGGGCCTGCTCTGCGGCGGTGCGCTCCCGCTCCAGGCGCTCGAGCTGGCGCCGTTGCTCCTTGGCGGCCTCGGGCGAGGCCGCCGCGGCCTCGCCCGCCTCTTTCTTCTTTTGCAGCAGCCGGCGCTGCTCGCTTTCGAGCTTCTGCCGGGCTTCCTCCAGACGCTGGATGCGCCCCGACGACTGCGCGGCGGCCGCATCGA
>Ga0315912_10003972_pt1 | contig 14299 bp, 15 predicted proteins | sample VfabasoilMG_FD_204469 | JGI IMG/M metagenome (GOLD analysis project Ga0315912, IMG submission 204469) | Garden soil microbial communities collected in Santa Monica, California, United States - V. faba soil | ecosystem: Environmental > Terrestrial > Soil > Garden | place: USA: California... | reverse complement strand
CAGCATCGACCAGCAAGTGGACGCGCTGACGGGCCGCCTCGGCTTCGTCTTCGACCTCGCCGATGACACCGCGCTATATGGCCAGTACTCGACGGGCGCGACGCACCCGAGCGGCTCGATCGTGACCGGGTCGGTCGCCAATCGTTTTGCAGACATGATCGAGAGCGAGCAGATCGAGGTCGGTCTGAAGCACCAGGTCGCAGGTACCGGGTTCGCGTGGACCGCCGCGGTGTTCGACATCGTCAGGACGAACACCATCTACGACGACCCGACCTCGTTGAACCCCGACGACGTCATCGTGATACCGGAGATCACGTCGCAAGGCGTCGAGGTTGGCTTCACCTACACGGCTTCCGAGAGCTTCCAGCTCTATGGCAACGCGGCGCCGCTGAGCCTCGAAGACGCCGCCGGCGAAAACCCGGGGATCTATGGGCCGGAGGAGACGGCGAATCTTGGATTCATGTGGAGCATTGGCGACAGCGTGCGGCTCCTGGCCGATGCACGCTATGTGGGTGAACGGCAGGGAGCCATTCCGATGCCGTCCTACACCGTCGTCGATGCGTCCGTGCGCTTCGACCTGAACGACAGCTTCGGCTTCACTCTGAAAGCGGACAATGTGTTCGACGAGCTGTACGCGGCATCGAACTACTACGACGAGACGTGGGCCGTCGGCAAGCCGCGAACGGCCAGCATCGCCTTCGACTTCCGCTTCTAAAAGCATTTCTGCAGCGGGACGCTAAAAGGGGACGGACTTATTTTCTGCGCTTCTCGCGCAAGCAAAAATTCATTCGTCACCTTCGCAGCGCAGAAAATAGATCCGTCCCCTTTTGGGGGTACACTGAGAGCGAATCGGTGCGCGCGGGGGGTGCGGCATGAATTCCGTCGTCGACGATCTCGTCTCTCGTTTCGATCAAGGCACTCTGTCGCGTAGACAGTTGATTCACGGGCTGACCGCGTTGGCGGCAGCAGGCGGCGCCGGCCAAGCCGCGGCGCAGGCGACGCCGTTCACGTCGACGCGCATCGATCACATCAGCATTCAAGTGACCGACATGGCGCGGTCGGTCGCGTTCTACGAGAAGATCTTCGGCCTCAGAATCATCAACGAAGACAAGGAGAACGAGATCGTCCGCATGGGCGTCACGCGCATCATCGTCTCGTTGCATCGCAAACCGCCCGTCGGCATCGTCGACCACTTCGCAATCGCGATCGACGATTTCAATCGCGAGGCCGTAACGGCGGAGCTCAAGAAGCACGGCCTGACAGCCGAGCAGAACCTCGATTACGGCTTCTTCGTGCGCGATCCCGAAGGCATCCCCGTTCAAATCGTCGGCACTTGAAACGCTGAACAAAGCCGCTGAGCTTGCCGCACCCGGCGGCGGCCGTTAGGCTCACCGCGGGGGGAAACATGACGCGGAACGTTCGCTATCTCGTGAACGCAGTAGTGCTGCTACTGATCGGCGCGCACGGAATCTATCGGTTCACGACCGAGCGCGCGGAGCTCTCCGACGGCGTCAGCCTCGGCCTCGTAATCGCGCAAATCATCGTCGGCGTTGGCGGCGCGATCTGGTTCTTCGCGCGCTCGCGCAGCGTCTCAGGATAAGCGGGGGTTACCGTGCCGTTGATTGCTGCGAAGCTCGCAGAGATGAAGTTGGCTCTGCCAAAAGCCGTGCGACCGCCGCCGGGCGTTTCGCTGCCGTTTCGCCTCGTGCGCGTGCGCGGTGAGCGCGCGTATGTGTCGGGGCATGGGCCGCTGAATCCCGACGGCACGTTGGCGCCGCCGCTCGGCAAGGTCGGCCGCGACCTGTCCGTCGAGCAGGGTTATCGGGCCGCGCGGCTCACGGCGCTCGCGATGCTCGGCAGCATCGAGCGCGAGCTCGGCGACCTCGATCGCGTGCGCGCCTGGCTGCGCGTGTTCGGCATGGTCAATTCGGCGATCGGATTCAATCAGCAGTCGCGCGTCATGAACGGGTTTTCGGATCTGATCCTCGAGCTGTACGGCCCCGATCGCGGTGCGCATTCGCGCAGCTCCGTCGGAATGGCCGAGCTGCCGTTCGATTTGCCGGTCGAGATCGAGGCCGAGCTCGAGATCGAGCCGTAATCTTCGGTCAAGATTTGTCGAGCCCGCTGCCGTGCGCCCGTTCGGCGGCAAACATGCTCCTGCGTTTGCCGCGCTCCCACGATCCCCGGGCGGTCGCGGCGGGCTATCATCGTTCTCAACTTGGGTCTCTGCTTCGGGGAAACGCCATGCACACGGCTTCGATCTCTCGTCGCGCGCTGCTCTTGGCCATGAGCATCGCCGTGGGCGCCGCCTCGCTCGGCGGCGTGCGGCCCGCGGCGGCGCAGGAGCCGCTGAAGATCGGCATCATCGGCACCGGCAAGATCGGCGGCGCTCTGGCGCGCCATTGGGTCAACGCGGGCCACGAGGTGTTTGTGTCGTCACGCCATCCCGAGGAGCTGGCGCCGCTCGTTAAGGAGCTTGGCCCGCGTGCGCACGCGGGTACTCCGCGCGAGGCGGCCGCGTTCGGTTCCGTTGTGCTCGTCTCGGTGCCCTACGGAGCAATGCCGCAGCTCGGCGCCGATTTCGCCGGCGAGCTCGCGGGCAAGGTCATCATCGATACCAGCAACCCCGTCGCGCCGCGCGATGGCGCGCAGGTGCCCGAGTGGCAGCGCAAGGGCGCCGGCGTGGCGACGGCCGAGCTCTTGAAGAACAATCGCGTCGTGCGGGCCTTCAACTGCATTCCTGCGGCGTCCTTGGCCGGCCAAGCCAATCGTCAACCAGCGCGCATTGCGATTCCGATCGGCGGCGACGATGCGGCCGCAATTGCCATCGCCGAGCGCCTCGTGCGCGATGCGGGCTTCGATCCCGTGATGGTCGGCTCGCTGGCGCAGTCGCGGCAGTTCGACCTAGGCCAGCCCCTCGCGCAAGGGAATCTCAGCGCGGCGGAGCTTCGCGCGCGCATGAACTGACCGACGTTCCGTCGTCGTGCCGCGCTCAGTTCGCGTGGCTTTCGTAGATGACCGGGATGTTGTGCTCGACGGCGTAGCTGCGCGCGATGAACAGCGCGTCTTCCTTCGACATCGCTTCGCCGTCGACGATCGTCGTGCAGCTCCAGCCCGACCGCTTGCCACCGCCGGCGCCCGCGGCCGTGTAGGAAAGGTGCTCGATCGTCGCGACGCGCTGACGGTGCGGGTCGGACTGCTCAGCCGTATATACGCGTAGGAAGTTCGCTTCCGTGTAGGTCTCTGTCGGCCTGATGCTCGGCTTCACTTTGGCCATGACTGCACCCTCGCCATCCGCTGGCAGTTCAAGGTGCGAAGCAAGGCCCGTGCCAGCCGCGCCGCGCCTACGCGTAGAGCCACGTCACACTTCGTTATGTCAACGCGGGCTGACGCTGCCCGTCAGAAGTGGACGCGACCGTCGGGGAGGGCCCAAGCAAGCAAAAGTACGTGGCCGTGATTCCTCTCACAGCCGCAAGTAAAGGTTCCTGGTCAAATTGGCGCCTGAGGTCTCTAGCAGGACGCTAAAGGGACGCTAATGGGATCCCCTGTGGCCGAGGTTCAAGAAGATAGCGGTGCGGGCAAGCGCCCGAATCCGCGCATTCGATTCATCGAGCAGTTTCTGCGCCAAGGGCAGCAGGGCAGGCTCGCGGGATTGGTGCTCGGTCAGCTCGACGCGTTCAATCGAATCGCGACGACGTTCGGCCACGAGCAATGCGACGCTTTCTGCGGCAGCTACACGGACCGATTGCGCGAAATACTCCCCGCGCGCACGCCAATCATCCGGCTATCGGAACGCCGGTTCGCGCTGCTCGTCGACTGCGACTCGATGTCGGCAATCATGGACATCGCCGTTGCGCTGACCGAAAGCAATCCGCCGCAGCTGACCGTCGGCGGAGACCAGTTCGTCGTCGACATCACGCTCGGAGTCGCGGTGTACCCGTCGCACGCCGACGACGCTTCGACGCTGTTTCGCCGCGCCGAGCTCGCGCTCAAGGAAGCGCGCGAGAAGGAGCTGCCGTTCGACATCTATCGGCCCGACGCGACGCAACAGCAGGCCGCATTGTGGAAGTTCGAGACCGAGCTGCAGAGTGCAATCGCGAAGGGCCAGCTCGAGGTGTATTACCAGCCGAAGGTCGAGATTGCGGCGAACCGTGTCTGCGGTGTCGAGGCGCTCGTGCGTTGGCGGATGGATTCGGGCAACTTCGTGCCTGCGAGCGACTTCATACCGCTCGCCGAAACGAGCGGCGCGATCGTGCCGCTGACGTGGCTGGTGTTCGACCGCATCATCGCGCAGCTCGCCAGTTGGAGCGCGATGCCCGAGTCGTTCTCCGTCGCCGTGAATGTGTCGCCGCAGATTCTGTCGCACCCGGAATTCGCCACCCGCGTCAAAGAGCTGAAGTCCGCCTTCGACGAGTGCAAGCTGAAGCTCACGATTGAGATCACAGAGGACAGCTTGGTGCAAGGCGACGCGTCGTCGCTCGCGAGCATCGAGCGGTTGCGCAAGCTCGGTATCGAGCTCTCGATCGATGACTTCGGCAAAGGCTACTCCTCGCTGACCTACTTGAAACAGATTCCGGCCGCGGAGATCAAGATCGACAAGCGCTTCATTGGCACCGTGGCCGTCGACGAGACCGATAAGCAGATCGTGAAGACGGTCATCGCGCTCGCGCACGCTCTTGGCATGCGCGTCGTCGCCGAAGGCGTCGATAGCGCGGAGGCCATAGCGGCCGTCGCCGAGCTCGAGTGCGACATGGCGCAAGGCTTTTTCATCGGCCGGCCGATGCGCGGCGATCTAGTGCCCGACTGGATGACGCACTATTCGGCCGGCGCAATGCGCCGCAGCTCCGTCGTGCGCAACTGGCCCGACAACCCCGTCGAGAAAGTCCGCGGCTAACGACCAGGGATGGCGGAAGTGCGACTGGGGTAAACTTCGGGCGCCGCGACCGGCGTGCCCATGAAGTTGCCGATGCGATTTCTGCTCGATTTCGTCTACCTCGCCGCCTGCATCCTCCTCTCGCCGTGGCTCGTTTACCGCCTCTGCACGGCCGGGCGACGCGACTTCGCGTTGCGTTTCGGAGTTGGTCTCCGCGATCCGCTGCCGTCCTCGATCTGGCTGCACGGCTCTTCGGCCGGAGAAGTCGCCGTGCTGCGTCCGCTCATCGCACGGCTCGAGCGCGATCACCCGGAAACGCCGCTCGTAGTCTCGGCGTTCACCGCCACCGGGCTCGCGACCGCGCGCAAGCTCTATGCCCGGCATCGCATCGTCCCGTTGCCCGTTGATTTGTCGTTCGTCGTCGCGCGGTATCTGCGTTGCTTCAACCCGCGGCTGCTCGTCGTGGCCGAGTCGGAGTTCTGGCCGAATCTGATCGGCGTCGCGCACGCGCGCGGCGTTCCCGTAGCGCTCGTCAACGGCAAGATGTCGGCCAAATCGTTTCGCGTGCACGCGCGCACGCGGCTCGGTTCGCGCGTGCTCGCGGGCTTCGCAGTCCTTGCCGTGCAGACGGAGGAGCACGCACAGCGCTTCCGCGCGCTCGGCGTCGATCGCGCCCGCCTGCACGTGACGGGCAACATGAAATACGACCTCGCGCAGCCCGCGGGCGGCGCCGCGAACGGGCCGGGGCTGCGCGCCGCGCTCGGCTACGCGCAGGACGACGTCGTGGTCATCGGCGGCAGCCTGCACGACGGTGAGGACGAGGCGCTGCTCGACGCCTATGCCGCTGCGCACGAGCAAGCCGCCGAGACCGCGCTGATCATCGTGCCGCGCTATCCGACCGATGCCGAGATCGTCGAGCGGCGCGCGGCCGAGCGTGGGTTCAAGGTCACGCGTAAGACCGCCATCGATGCAGGCACTGCGGCGGCGCCGGGGCGCCGCGGCGTGCTCGTGGTCGACACCGTCGGCGAGCTCGCGCGCATGTACGCCGCTGCCGACCTCGCTTTCGTGGGCGGCAGCTTGTTCTTCCGCGGCGCGAACAAGGGCGGCCACAATCTAATGGAGCCCGCGATTCTCGGTGTGCCCGTGCTGTTCGGGCCGTACAACTTCAGCTTCAAGGAAACGGTCGACGACTTGCTCGCGGCCGACGCCGGCAAGCTCGTGCGCGATGCGAGTGAGCTCACGCGCGCCGTCGTCGAGCTCGCAGCCGACCGCGACGCGCGCCGCGCGCTCGGGGTGCGCGGCCAACGCGTCATCGAGGAGGGCCGCGGCGCGACGGAGCGCAACTACGCGCTGCTCGCGGACCTCACGCGCGTGCGACCTTGAGTCTATTGCCAGCGCTTAACCCTGGGCCCAGAATGCCGGTACTTTTAAGGACTTGGACGCTACATGGAAAAGAAGCACGTCATGATTGGCGACATCGATTGCGGCGCGGATCGGCTGTTTCTGATCGCCGGCCCGTGCGTCATCGAAGAAGAGTCGCTGATGATGCGCACGGCCGAGCGGCTCAAGGGCATTGCGCAGCGCCTCGGCGTGCCGCTGATCTTCAAATCGTCGTTCTCGAAGGACAATCGCAGCTCGCTCGAGTACTACCAGGGTCCCGGTCTAGAGGCCGGCCTGCGGATGCTCGAGAAGATCAAGCGCCAGTTCGAGCTGCCGATTCTCACGGACATTCACTATCCGTATCAGGCGGCTCCGGCTGCCGAAGTCTGCGACGTCATTCAGATTCCGGCGTATCTGTGCATGCAGTCCGAGCTCGTTGTCGAAGCGGCGAAGACGGGCGCCGTGGTGAACATCAAGCACGGGCAGTTCCTGGCGCCCGAGAACATGGCGAAGCCCGTCAAGAAGATCGAAGACTCGGGTAACGACCGCATCATCCTCACCGAGCGCGGCTACACGTTCGGCTACAACGACCTCATCGTGGATCCGCGCAGCTTCTATCTGTTGAATCAGATCGGCTACCCCGTCGTGTTCGATGCGGGTCACTCGATCCGCAAGTACGGCATCCCGAGCAAGGATCCGCGCGGCAGCGCGCGGCAGTTCCTGAACACGCTCGCGCGCTCGGCTGTCGCGGCAGGCGTCGACGGCTTCTTCATCGAATCGCATCCGAACCCGCCGGAGGCGCTCTGCGACGCGGCGAGCCAGTACGCCCTCGACGATCTCGAGAGCTTCATGCGGCCGCTGATCGACATTCATAACTTAGTTCGCTCGCAGACAGTCCACTAGAGGAACAGTAATGGAGCTCTATCTCGACTCCGTAGATTTCAAAGAAATCGAAGCCGCGCTCGATTACGGTTTCATCAAAGGGCTCACGACGACGCCGACGTTCATGCACAAGCACGGCATCACCGACGTCGACGGCGCGATCCTCAAGCTGTCGAAGATGGTGCCGGAGCTGCAGGTCGAGGCGCTCGGCGATACGCCGGATCAAATCGTCGCCGAGGCTGAACGGTTGGTTGGGCTCGGCCTCGACACGTCGAAGACCGTATTCAAGGTGCCAATCAGCAACGACGGCGTGAAAGCGTGTCATCGTCTGCGCTCGCGCGGCTACAAGGTCAACGTGCACCTGATCTACACGCTGAACCAGGCGTACATGGCGATGGAGGCCGGCGCGTCGTTCATCTGCCCGCTCGCGGGCCGCATGCAGGACCAGGGCCACGACGCGATCCAGCTGTTCCAGAATTGCGTCGACGTCATCGACCGCTACGGTTACAACAGCAAGGTCATGTTCTCCTCGGTCCGTCACGCCGAGCACGTGCGCCAGGCGATGCTGACCGGTGTGCACGTCTGCACGATGCCGTTCTCCGTCATCAAGAATCTCTGCGAGAACACGCTGACGGCGCTCGGCACGGCGCAGTTCCGCGAGCACACGGCGCTCATGACGCAGCGCGTGAAGGACGTCGTTCGCAAGGCGAACCCTGTTTGCGAGAGCAGCGAGACGCTGTCGTCGGCGATGGTCAAGATGACGGAGTCGCGGTTGGGTCTCGTGACGGTCGTCGACGCGAAGGGCGCCCTCGCGGGCGTCTTCACCGACGGCGACTTGCGCCGCAAGCTGCAGTCGGAGGGGCGCGGCATCCTCGACAAGACGTTGAGCGCGATCGGCTTCTCGAAGACGCCGCACACGCTCGATCGCGAGAGCTTGCTGAACGACGCCGTGAAGCTGTTCAAGAAGGCCGAGGTCGACAGCATCGTCGTCGTCGATGGCACTCGCCCGGTCGGCGTGCTCGACGTGCAGGACCTGATCAAGCTCGGATTGCTCGGCCAAGAGCACCTCTGAGATGAAGCCTGAAGCCGAGCTCGCGGTTTTCTCGAGGCTCGGCGGCACCTTCGTAACGCCGATCGGCACGCTGATCGAGCGCATGAAGACCATTCGCGGCTTCGTTTCCGATTGGGACGGTGTCTTCAATCAGGGCGCGAAAGGCGAGGGTGCCGAGAGCACCTATAGCGAGCCCGATTCGATGGGCATCAACTTGCTGCGCTACGCGTTGTGGCGCCAGCATGGCGAGCTGCCGATCGCGGCTCTGATCACCGGCGCCGAGAACCCGTCCGCACGCACCTTTGCGTTGCGCGAGCACTTTCACGCGGTCTACTTCGGCTCGCGCAACAAGACGGTCGCAATCGAGGCGTTGTGCCGAACGCAGCGCGTGTCGTCAGAGCGGCTCATCTGCATCTTCGACGACGTCAACGATCTCGGTATGGCGTTCGCCTGCGGCATCCGCGTGTTCGTGCAGCGCAGCGCGAGCCCGTTGCTGCGCGAGTACGTCGTGCGCCAAGGCCTATGCGATTACGTGACGGCACACTCGCCGGAGCGGCATGCCGTGCGCGAAGTCTGCGAGCTGCTGCTCGGCTTGCTCGGCTCGTTCGAAGCGGTCGTCACGTCGCGCGTCGCTTGGGACGCGAGTTACGCGGAGTATTTCACCAAGCGCCAGGCGCTCGGTACCGAGTTCATCGATCAGCGGGCGAACGATTGACGTGGGTGTTTGGCGCATCGCCGTCTATCTGCTGTTGCCGTATGCGATCGGCAACCTGATCTGGCGCGGGCTGCGCTATCCCGAGTACTGGCACCGCTGGCCCGAGCGCTTCGGGTTCGTCGCGCGCTTGACCGGCCTGCGCACGCTCTGGGTGCACGCCGTCTCCGTCGGCGAAGTCCGCTCGGCTGCGCCGCTCGTGAGCGCGCTCGTCGAGCGTTATCCCAAGCACCGTATCGTCGTCACGACGATGACGCCGACCGGGTCAAAGCAAGTGCGCGAGCTCTTCGGCGACCGTGTGAGCCACTGCTACGTGCCATTCGATTTCCCTGACGCGGTACGCCGCTTTCTGAACCGCGTCCGCCCCGAAGCAGCTGTGATCGCCGAGACCGAGTTCTGGCCGAATATCTTTGCCGAATGCGGGCGCCGACAAATTCCGCTGTTGCTCGTGAATGGCCGCGTATCGCAAGCGTCGCTGCGCGGTTACCTGCGCGTGCCGAACATCGCTCGAGCCATGCTCGCGAACGCCGATCTTTTGTGCGCGCAGACGCGCGTCGATGCGCAGCGCCTGCGCAACCTCGGCGCCGCCGAGCAACTGATCCACGTGACCGGCAACCTCAAGTTCGACGTCGAGGTCCCGGTGCGGCTGCTCGAGGAGGCGCGCGACTTGCGCGGCCATTGGGGCCGCGAGCGGCCGGTCTTGATCGCCGCGAGCACGCACGCGGGCGAGGAACGCAAGGTTCTCGAGGCGTACGCGTTGCTGAAGCGGCGCTTTGCCACGCTGCTGCTCGTGCTCGTACCGCGGCATCCCGAGCGGTTCAATGCCGTAGCCGCGTTGAGCCGCCGGCGTGGGTTCGTCGTCGCGCTGCGTAGCCGTACGCCGGCCGCTTTGCCGGCCGGCACCGACGTGCTCGTGGGCGACACGATGGGCGAATTGCAGCGGCTCTACGCGGCCGCCGACGTGGCGTTCATCGGCGGCAGCTTGGTGCCGCACGGCGGGCAGAATCTCCTCGAAGCTTGCGCCGTGGAAGTGCCCGTCGTGTTCGGGCCGCATATGTTCCATTTCGAAGAGATCAGCGCGATGGCGCTCGAGCGCGGCGCCGCGCGCCAGGTGCACGACGTGCAAGGGCTCGCCGAGGCCGTGGCGTTGTATTTCGAACAGCCGGATTTGCGCCGCGCGGCCGGCAGCGCTGCGCACACCCTCGTGACGGACAATCGCGGCGCTCTCGACCGCACGCTGGCTCTCGTTGAACAGGCGTTGGGCGCCGCCGCGTCCTCGGCCGGCGCTACTGCGCGCGATTCACGTGCGAGCGCGGCAATCGCGCCGCGCGAGTAGGTCTAAACTCTCGTCGAGCGCGCGCTGCACCACGGCGAGGCCGCGCCTTTAACCTAAGGTCGGTAACTGAGTTGCCGAACACAAACTTGTGTGACCGGGCTCAACGAACCGGCAATTTCTCCTCTGCCAAGCTGCGGAGCGTCCAGAGGCGCTCATTCAGGGAGGAATAGCCATGGGTAATCCTTATGACAATGCCGCGGATAAGCTCTCCGTGCTCGGCCCCACGTTGGTGTTCAAAGGCGAGCTCTCCGCGGACGAGGACCTGATGCTGAAGGGTCGCGTCGAAGGTTCGATCAACCATACGGCGACTTTGCGAATCGGTAAGGAAGGCTCGGTTGTCGGCAACATCACGGCCAAATTCATCACGGTGGAAGGCCGCGTGGAGGGCGATCTGCACGGCAGCGGTGCCGTGACCGTCAAAGAGTCCGCCAACATCGACGGCAACATCTTCTCGCCGACCGTCAGCTTGCTCGAAGGCGCGAATTTCAACGGCAGCATCGAAATGAAGAAGAAGAGGGCAGAGGCCGCTCAAGCGCCGCGCTCCGGCGACTCGGCTTCTCAGGAGTCACGACCGGCTGCCCGCACCGCGTCCGGCAGCCGCTGAGTGACGGTCAACCATAGACACCACGGACGGTAATCATGGACAACGATGCTCACGCCAAGAACTTGGACTGGGATGGCGACGATCTAGACAACACTCGCGTCCAGCCCCCGAGGCACAGCTCGCCCCCGAAGCAGGACTACGGCGACTCGACGGATCGAAACCGTCGTGAGCTCTCTGTGCTCGGTCAGAGCCTCGTCTTCAAGGGCGAGCTCGAGGCCGAAGAGGACCTGCTGGTCGACGGCCGCGTGGAGGGCTTGATCACCCATCGCGCCCAGCACCTCACGATCGGGCCGCACGGCGACGTCCGAGCCGATATCAATGCGAACCGCGTGCTGGTCCAGGGGCGCGTCACCGGCAATATCCGTGCGACTGAAGCCATCGTCATCGAGCCGTCGGCCCATGTGACCGGCAATCTGTTCGCGCCGCGGATCGGCCTCAAGGAAGGCGCCGAATTCGACGGCCGCATTCAGATGACGCGCAATGGCGCGGACAACGGCAAGGCGCCGGCGGCGACTGCGAGCAAGGTACAAGCCGGCGACACGCGCGCTGCCGCGAGCGCGAGCAAGCCGCCTGCGGCCGAGCGAGCGGAAGCGCGCGCCGCTGCTGCGCCTAAGCCTAAGAGCTCGCCGAAGAAGCCTGCCGGTGCGGGCGGCATTAGCGACGCGACCGTCGACGACCTGCTCGAGTAACGAGCGCGGTTTCCGCTTCGCGGGGTGGCAGGCGACGCTTGCCGCCCCGCACAACTTCGCGTCAACCATCAAACTAGCCGTTGCGGCTCGGCGACAGCTTGACGCGTTTTTCGCCGGTCGCGGCGCGCCTGCCGCGCGAATCTGCTATCGTGCTGCGCGCCGGCAAATCGTCGGCGTTCCCTAGGTTTCGAGGTACCGGCAGCGAGCTGCGCGGACACCCTTCCGTGAAGATCGTCGACTTCGACATACGCGCGACTGCGAGCCCCGACGTCGGCGCGCCGCCCGAAGGGCTCGCCGCGTTCTATTGGCACTTCATACGCCAGACGAAGGGCTGGTACGCGGCCATGTTCGCGGCGAGCCTTGCCGTCGCGCTGCTCGACACCGTCATACCGCTCTTCATCGGGCGGCTCGTGTCGCTGATGGAAGCCCCCGATCGGCAGGCGGCGCTCACGGCCGCGTTGCCGATGCTGCTCGCGATGGTCGCGCTCGTGCTCGTGGCGCGGCCGCTCGCGATCCTCACGGACGTCTCGATCCGGCACAACGCGCTCGTCCCCGGCGCGACGAGCCTGATTCGCTGGCAGAGCCACTGGCACGTCGTGCGCCAGAGCTGGCCGTTCTTCCAGAACGATTTCGCAGGGCGCATCGCGAATCGCGTGATGCAGACCGCGAGCTCGCTGCGCGAAAGCGCCATGTCGAGCATCCGCGCCGTCTGGTACATCGGTGTCTACGGCGTCACGGCGTTCGGCCTCATGATCGCGGCCGATTGGCGGCTCGGCGCGCCGATCTTCACGTGGTTCGTGGGCTACGTCCTGATACTCCAGTATTTCGTTCCGCGCCTGCGCGAGCTGTCGCGCTTGAGCTCGGAAGGGCGCTCGCTCGTCATGGGCCGCGTCGTCGACAGCTATACGAACATCCTGACCGTCAAGCTGTTCGGCCGCATGCGCGACGAGGACGCCTATGTCCGCGAAGCCATGGACGGTCACTACGGTGCAATGCGCAAACACCTCACGATGATCACGCGGTTTCAGTTCTCGCTGACGATCTTGAACGCGTTGCTGCTCGTCGGCACGGCGGCCATAGGACTGGCGCTCTGGGGCGCGGGCTCGATCGACGCGGGGCAGGTCGCGACGGCGTTGCCGCTCGCGTGGCAAACCGTCAGCGCGGCCGGTTGGGTCAGCTGGGAGGTCACTTCGATCTTCGAGAACGTCGGCACCGTCCAGGAAGGAATGGAGTCGATCGCGGTGCCGCACACGGGCGTCGATCGCGCCGGCGCGCGTCCTCTCAACGTCACTCGGGGCGAAATTCGGTTCGAGCAGCTGACCTTCGCGTATGGGCGCGTCGATGCGACGCCCGTCATTCACAACTTGAGTCTGACGATTCGGCCTGGCGAGCGCGTGGGGCTCGTCGGTCGCTCCGGTGCCGGCAAGTCGACCCTGGTGAATCTGCTGCTGCGGCTCCACGACGTGGAGTCCGGCCGCATCGCGATCGACGGCCAGGACATCGCGCACGTAACGCAGGAGAGCTTGCGCACGGCAATCGGCATGGTGACGCAAGACACGTCGCTGTTGCATCGCTCGATCGCCGCCAATATCCGCTACGGGAAGCCGACCGCGAGTGACGCCGAAGTCGTCGCCGCGGCGCGCAAGGCGCAGGCGCACGAGTTCATCGTCGGTTTGCGCGATTGGCACGGCCGGGCGGGCTACGCCGCGCACGTCGGCGAGCGCGGCGTGAAGCTCTCGGGCGGGCAGCGGCAACGCGTCGCGCTGGCGCGGGTGATTCTGAAAGATGCGCCGATCCTCGTCCTTGATGAAGCGACGTCGGCACTCGACAGCGAGGTGGAGCTTGCGATCCAAGAGCAGCTGCTCGATCTGATGCAGGGCAAGACGGTCATCGCGATCGCGCATCGGCTGTCGACGATTGCGCGCATGGACCGTCTTGTCGTGCTCGACGCGGGTAAGGTCGTCGAGGAGGGAACGCACGACGAGCTGCTCCGGTATCGCGGCCACTACGAAAAGCTGTGGAGGCACCAATCCGGCGGCTTCATCGCGAACGAGCTCGAGGATACGGACGAGCCGCCCGTGTTGCGCCCCGCGGTGGGTTAGCCCGCAGGAGCCTCAACGAGTGAACATCGTCCACTGCGACTACGAGCACCACGCGGCCGCGATCCTCGGGATCTTGAACGACGCGATCGTCAGCTCGACGGCGCTGTTCGATTACGAGCCTCGCGCGCCGGAGACGATGGTCGAGTGGTTTCGCGCCAAGAAGGCGCGGCAGTTTCCCGTTCTAGGCGCCGAAGACGATGGCGGTATGTTGCTCGGCTTCGCGAGCTACGGGACATTCCGTGCGTGGCCGGCCTACAAGTACACGATCGAGCACTCGGTGTACGTCCACCGTGATCACCGGCGCAAGGGCGTTGCGCGCGAGCTCATGAAGCGGCTCATCGCGGAGGCCGAGCGCCAGAGCTACCACGTGATGGTAGCCGGCATCGACGCCGCGAATTCCGCGAGCGTCGCGCTGCACGAGCAGCTCGGATTCGCGCGCTGCGGCGTGATCCATCACGCCGGCTTCAAGTTTGGGCGCTGGCTCGACCTCGTCTTCTACGAGCTGCAGCTGCGCACGCCGGCTCGGCCCGTCGACGGCTGAATGTAGAGGGGCGGCTTGGGCCGCGAATCGCTCCTGCATTCGCGGCACTCCCGCCATCCCTGGCGGTCGGCCGCGGTCGCTCCTGCATTCGCGGCACTCCCGCCATCCCTGGCGGTCGGCCGCGGTCGC
>Ga0315912_10003971_pt1 | contig 14301 bp, 13 predicted proteins | sample VfabasoilMG_FD_204469 | JGI IMG/M metagenome (GOLD analysis project Ga0315912, IMG submission 204469) | Garden soil microbial communities collected in Santa Monica, California, United States - V. faba soil | ecosystem: Environmental > Terrestrial > Soil > Garden | place: USA: California... | reverse complement strand
CGATCTCGGCGCCGAAGCCGCACGTCAGCTGATCCTCGTGCGCCACGATCACGCGGCTCGTCTTCTTCGTGTACTCGGCGATCATCTCCCAGTCGTACGGCATGATCGATCGCAGGTCGATCACCGCGGCGTTGATGCCCAATCGTTCCGCCTGTTGTGCGGCCAGAAGCGATCGCTGGACGAGCGCACCCCACGTGAAGACGACGACATCGCTCCCCTCGCGCACCACCGAGGCCTTGCCGAACGGGACCATGTAGTCCGAGCCGGGATACGGCGCCTTGTTGTAGGTCTGGCGATAGAGATGCTTGTGCTCGCAGAAGAGCACCGGGTCGTCGCAGCGAATCGCGGTGCGCAGCAGGCCGGCCGCGTCTTGCGCGTTCGATGGCAGCACGATTCTGATGCCTGGTGTGTGCGCGAAGATCGAAACGCCGGACTGACTGTGATACGGCGCGCCGCCGCGCAGATACCCGCCAATCGGCACGCGAATCACCACCGGGGACGACCAGTGATTGCCGGAGCGATACCGCATCATCGAGAGCTCGTCTCGAATCTGCATGAACGCCGGCCAGATGTAGTCGAAGAACTGAATCTCGACGACCGGCTTCAACCCTCGAAGCGCCATCCCGACGGCGCGGCCGACGATGTTGGCCTCGGCCAGAGGAGAGTTGAAGACGCGATCGCCGCCGAACGTTCGCTGTAGACCGTGCGTCGCCTTGAACACGCCGCCCTTGCCCGCAACGAGCGGGAGCGCGGACTCGTGACTGGCATCGGCCACGTCCTGTCCGAAGACGACGATGCGCGGGTCGTGCGCCATCTCGTCCTTCAACGTCGCATTGATCGCCGCGACCATCGTGTCGGGCTTGCCTTGTGGCCGCGGCTCGGACGAAAAGCGGCTCGACGATGGGTCAACGTCGGGCGAGAAGACGTAAAGCGCTGCTGTCTCGGGCTCCGGGTGCGGCGCGCGTAGCGCTTCTTCGGAGGCGGTCTTCACCTCGCGCTCGACGTCAGCCAGGATCTCTGCCAGGTCGCCTTCGGTGGCGAGCTCGTGAACGAGCAGCAGCTGACGCATGCGCACGAGCGGATCCCTGCGTGCCTCGGCCTCTCGCTCACCCGGCGTCTTGTACAACTTCTCATCGTCCGAGAACGAGTGTGAGTACGGACGGGTCACCGTGGCATGCACGAGCGCGGGGCCCTTGCGGTCGCGAACGTGCTGAACGGCTTCACGCAGGGTTCGATAGCTCGCCAGATAGTCGGTTCCGTCGCACCTGAGTGTGCGAAGGCCGGGGAAACCGTCGAGCACGCGAGAGATGTCGCCCGCCGGCGTCTGCACATCGACTGGAACCGAGATGGCGTAGCCGTTGTCTTCGACGAGGTAGAGGATAGGGAGCTGCTTTGTCGAGGCGGTGTTCAGCGATTCCCAGAACTCGCCTTCGCTCGTGCCGCCCTCGCCGATCGAGATGTACGCGATCTCGTCGCGATCGAACTTCGATTCGCGATCTTCGATTTCTTTCACACGGCTGTAGATGAGCCCTGCCTCTGCCGCACCAACCGCATGCAGGCAGTGCGTGCCGACGCAACTGCTCTGCGACGGCATGTTGAATCGGCGATGGCCCCAATGCGACGGCATCTGCCGTCCCGCGTTGGCCGGATCGTCTTTCGATCCCACAGACGCGAGGAACATCTCGTAGGGCGTGACGCCGACTGTGAGGCAGAGGGCTCGATCGCGGTAATAAGGGAAGAGCCAGTCAACTCCCGGCCGCAGCTGTCGCGCCGCCGCGACGAGCACGGCCTCGTGGCCGGCGCCGCTGATCTGGAAGAAGCTCTTGCTCTGGTTCTTGATCTGGATCTCCTTGTCGTCGATCTTCCGCGACAGGAGCATCAAGCGGTAGGCGTCGAGTAACTCGTCGCGCGTCAGCCCTTCGAAATCCCGGCTGCGCACCGTGCGTTCGGTGGCGCGTGCGTCCGCGCCAGTGGCCAGCCCCGACCCCTTCATCGGTAGAAAATTATCTCACGGTCGTCGGGCCGCGCGTGTCGCGTCGCCCGCCATGGGAGGAATGGTCACGGCTCGGTTCCGGGTTGATCTGCGATGTCAACCCAGTCCTGGCGGATGGGACTGAACACGTCCAATTCGAACGTGTCGTCGAGCGCTTCCGCCTGATGTGGCGTGTGCGCGGGAATGTGCAACACCTCGCCCTCCTGGACAATCACCTCTTCACCATCGACAAGAAAGCGAAGCGCGCCCTGAAGCACGTAGGTCATCTGCTCGCTTTCATGCGAGTGGATGGGCACGAGGGCGCCGCGCTTGAGGTATGTCTGCGCGATCATCTCGCGTTCGCCCGTCACGATTTTCTGCGAGAGCATCTCCGTGACCTTTGCGAGCGCGATCTCGTCCCAGCGATGCAGTGTGGCAGACATGGAGGGGAGATCTGTGTGGTTCACAATTCTCAGTTCTCTAGTGCTCCGTTCGTGTTCAGGTTCGGTTTCATGTTCGATGTTCCGTGTTCGGGGTTCGGGGTTCGCCGTGCGTCTCGGCCCAAGCCGGGGACGTCACTCGCGTCTCATGCGATCAGTGGACTCGACGGTCGTAGTCATCGCGGCGGCCACCGGAGTAGACGTCAAACTTCTTCCGCATGCGATTGATCCGCCACTTCAGGTAGCGGTACTGAATCTCGGAAATGATGTTGAGCCGCTTGCCCTTTAGATACAAGTACCCTGACAGAAGACCGCCAAGGTGTGCCGTGTGGGCGACACCTGCGCCGCCACCAAGCGAGAAGAGCAGCGCCATCCCGCCGAGGATCATCACGAAGTAACGAGCCTGAACCGGGAAGACGAAGAAGACCAGGAACGTCCGCGTGGGAAAGTAGAGCGCGAAGGCCAACAGCAGGCCGTAGATCGCACCCGACGCGCCGACCGTGGACGGGTAATAGAACTGATTCGCGAACGCAAACGGTAGGATGCCGAGCACAACCTGCGTGAGGCCGGCACCGATTCCTGACGCGAAGTAGAACTTGGTGAAGTACTTCGTTCCCCAGATGCGTTCCAACTCGACGCCGACGAAGTACAGCGTGAGCATGTTGAAGAAGATGTGCGAGAGGCCGGCATGCACGAACATGTAGGTGACGAGCTGCCAGACGGCAAACTTGCCAAACAGGTCCGCGGGGCGGAGCCCCAGCCCAACAACCAGAGAGGGCGCAAAGAACGTCACGACGAACACCGCGACGTTGGCGATCATGATCGCCTTCACCGCCGGCGTCAGAGGACCGCCGAACGCGTACGGCACGTTCGACCAGCCTGAGTATCGTCGTCCTCGCATCACTTCAGTCTGCGCCAACTAGGTCCTAATCAGCAACATCGATGCCGATTCCTTCGGCCGTCGTTGCATCCGACGCGCGAGCGGCGATATGCGGGTGTTTTTGCGTCGGAAGCGAAAGTGCCAGGAGCGCGGCCACGAGCGGCATTGCCGACATCACGACCAGCGCGCGCTCGATCCCGATGCGATCCGCCATCATTCCCACCAGCGGCACCGTCAGCCCGCCGGTGCCCCACGCGAAGCCCATCATGAGCGACGAGACGGTCGCTGCACTGATTGGTGCGATGAGCTGTGCAAACGTCACATTGACCGGCAGTGTTGACTGCAGCAGGAATCCACCGACGGCGACCATGACGATGAACGGTGCGCCGGTCAGCATCGGAGCGATCATCAGAAACGGCACGCAGCAGACGAGAGACAGGATGATCACGCGCCGCGGACCGAAGCGATCGGCAGACGGCCCGCCAATGAATCCTCCGAGACCGACGGCGATCAGGTAGATCGACACGACCGTTCCCGCCTGCGCCAGCGACTGACCGCGCCGGGTCAGAAGTACAGGTAGGAACGTCGAGAAGCTCATCGCAGTCAGCGTTCTCAAAACGACGATGAAGTAGAGCAGGGTGAGCGGCCTCGCGTACGGACGGAGTGCAGAGAGGCCGCCGGTCTCGTGATGTTCTTGCAGCCGATCGAAGGTGGGGATGCGGCGAAGCAGGAAGAACGATAACAACAGCAGCGCCGGGATCATCAGCAGCGGCGTCGAGCGCAGGCCGAATTGCTGCACGAATGGCGCAAAGACGAGCGGCGCCATCGCCTGGCCGATGGTGCCGCTGGTGATGTGCGTGGACATCGCCATGCCGCGCTGGTTGCCAGAGAACCGGTGCACGAGCGCGGCAGCGGACGGATGGAACGCCGCGCCGCCGAGCCCGCCAAGCACGAGCACCAGCGTGAGCGTGAACCGATCTGGCGCGAGCCCGATCAGCGTGATCATCGTGACGCACACGACCGGCCCGACCAGCAGAAGCAATCGAGGCCGCCAGCGGTCAGCGATGTACCCGAAGCCAAGCTGCGCCACTGAGTTGGCGAGCTGAAAGAACATCTGCAGCGTACCGGCAGCCGCGAGCGAGAGGTTCAGGTTGAGGATGAGAAGCGGCAGCAGCGGCGCGAGGATGTTGCCGAAGCCGTCAACGATGAAGTGCGTGGCTGCGAGGACAAGAACGGTGGGATGAAGCCCGAACAGACGGAACTTCATCGCGAGCGTCGACCGAGCCGGCGTGCCACGAGCGCCATTCCTTCGTTGAACTCGCGGATGCGGAGCAGCCACGACGCGAATCCAAGCACGACGAGTGACACTCCGATGGTGCCCGACAGGCGCGCGACCTGCAACAGCGCCGCACCGCCGGGCCAGCGCGCCTCGAGGAACTGGTTCAGCAACGCGGCGACGAGACCCATGGCGCCAGCTGCGGCAACGATGCGCGCAAGCGCGCCGAGGATGCGGCCCTCATGGATTCCATCCAGATGGTTGCGGAGAAGTATGAGCAGGGTTGTGGCATTGAAGAGCGCGGCGATTGATGTGCCGAGCGCCAGTCCACGAAAGCCAAGTACGCGAACGAGTATGGAGTTCAGTCCGGCGTTGACGAGCACGGCGATGACACTGACGATCACCGGCGTCCGGTTACGGCCGAGCGCGTAGAAGACCGGCGAGACGATCCGAACGACCGAGTAAGCGAGCAGGCCGAGCGCGTAGAACTGTAGCGCCGCTGCCGTTGCTGCCGTGTCCGTCGCCGTGAACAGCCCGCGCTCGAGGATGACGCGCACGATCGGATGCGCGAGCACGATGAGGCCGACGCTCGCCGGTACGTTGAGCATCAACATCAGCGACACGCCGTTGGCGACCGTCTCGCGCACGGCGTCGTTGTTGCGATCGGCGGTGTGGCGCGACACGGTTGGGAGCACTGCGGTCGCGATCGACACGCCGAACAGTCCGATCGGCAGATACATCAGCCGAAAGGCGTATTGCAGCCACGAAACGGCGCCGACTTCCGTTCCCGTCGCGAGCAGCGTGTTGACGAACACATTGACCTGCGTCGCGGCCAGCCCCACGGTGCCCGGGCCCATCAACGTCAGCATCCGTCGCAGGCCCGGGTCCTGCCAGTCAACCTCGAGGCGATAGCGGAATCCTTCATTGTGCAGTGTCGGCCACTGCAGGGCGAGTTGCGCGACGCCTCCGAGCAGCGTGCCGATCGCGATCGCCACGATTGGTGCGAGGCCGAACGCAGGCATGAACGGCACAAGGACGAACGCGCAGACGATCGTGAGGACGTTGAAGGTGGCAGGAGACAGCGCGGGGATGAAGTAGTGATGCAGCGAGTTCAGCATCCCCATGAAAGCGGCCGCGAGCGCGATCAGCGTCAACGCCGGCAACATGATGCGAGCCATCTGCACCGTCAGCGCGAGCTGCTTCGGATCGGACGTGTACTTCTCGGCCGCGAAGCTCAGGATCAGCGGCTCCATGAAGATGATCCCGAGCACCACGAGCGGCCCCGTGACGACGATGAGCGCGTTGATGACGTGATTGGCGAGCCGCCACGCCGGCACTTTCCCGCCGGTGGTCAGAGACGCCGTGAACGTCGGCACGAAGGCCGCGCTCATGGCGCCTTCAGCGAACAGGTCGCGCAGCAGGTTGGGAATTCTGAACGCGACGTTGTACGCGTCCATTGCCGCCCCGGCGCCGAAGAACGAGGCCAGCACCTGTTCCCGGACGACGCCAAGGATGCGGCTCGTCATCGTGGCGGCGCCGGCCGATGCGGCCGATCGTGCTAACGAAGACGAGGATGTTGTGGCTTCAGGCGCCAAGCGTGCGCCGGACGGCCTCGTTGACGGCTTTCCCGTCGGCGTTCTTGCCGGCGAGCTTTGGCATGACCGCCTTCATCACCTTGCCCATGTCCTTCGGTGACGAGGCACCCGTTTCGGCGATTGCTTCCTTGACGGCCGCTTCGATTTCTTCCGGCGTGGCTGCCGCTGGCAAATACGCCTGCAGCACCTTCAGCTCGGCGCTCTCCTTGTCTACGAGATCGGTACGGCCCGCGTTTGCGAACTGCTCGATCGAGTCGCGCCGCTGCTTCACGAGCGAGGCCACGACCTGCAGCACTTCCGCGTCATCGAGGTCGCGCCCTTTCTCGACGCCCTTGTTCATCACGGCGGCCTTGAGCATGCGAAGCGCGGACAAGCGAGATGCGTCGCGCGCTTTCATCGCGGTGGCGATGTCAGCGGCGACCTGATCGTTCATGGACATGTGTCAGCGATCCTGTTCTGAGTCACCGCTCGTGATGTGCCATCCCTCGGTGTCGTCGTAGAAACCTCGGGGGACCTGCACGGCATTGACCTTCACGCTTACTTCGAGAGTCGATTTCACGTTGAAGTAGCCGTTCCGCCGCAAGACGCGCCGGAACGCCCCGTTCATCACCGAGCAGCGGACCTTGTCCGAGTCCTCCGCACGCGCTTCGCGATCGACCCACCGCAGCAGCGTCTTGAGCCCTGAGACATCGTCCGGATCGACGAGGAAATCGACGAGCATCGTGACGCGGCCGAGCGGTTCGTGGCGGTGACGATATACCGCGTAGCCGTGGACTTCACCTTGCCGCTTGAGCGCAACGATGGAGTAGCGCACATGCGGCGGCTCGATGTATCGCCAGTTCAAATAGGAGGCATCGCGCCGCACTGCGAGGTCGAACTTGGGCGCGAGACGTTCCCACAACGCGGTGAAGGCGTTGTCGAAACGGCGGATGGGTTCGCACTCGGCGCGCAGCGGCCGTGTGCGCGACACCACCTGCACGACCGGATAGATCATCGCGGAGATCAGGCGGTTGAATGGCGTCGGCAGGCTCGGCACGCGCGCGGCACGGCGCGTGAGCGGCTTCACGAAGCTGGGAACGAGGTGCGACTGCGGCCAGTGCAGGCGATCGATCACGCCGCGTGGCTGTTCCGATGGGCCGAATGCGAGCACGGCGCCGCTGTTGCGATCCCATGCGCGAATCAGCGCTTCGTCGAGGCCCTGTCGATCGCGCTCGGGCGCGATCATCGCACCTGCACCCCACGCGCCGTCGATCTCCATGCCCTTCAGCGACAGACGAACAGGCAGCGTCGGGTACTGGCCGACGACGGTCGGGCCTTCGCGCGCGACCCAGATGCCAGGTTGTCCGGTGGGGTTGTACGGGTTGCGGCGATGCTGCCAGTCCCATCGAAGTCGAATCGCTTCGGCAGCGTCGGCGCCGTACGTGCGGCGATAGAGCGTATCGACGCCGCGGCGATCGTCGGGACGGAAGCGGTCGATGTCAGACATGGGACGCAGTAGAGACTGCGTCTATTGTACGACGCTGCCCAACAGGGCTGAGGAGCAGAGGCGCCTAGCGCGGTTGCTGTTCGCCCTCGGGCGTACTTCGCTGCGGCGTGTTGATCGTGCCTGGTCGTACACCACCGGGCACAACGCCGAACGGATTGCCTGGTGCTGGTGACTGCTGGTTATTGGGCACCGGCTCCTCGTCTTCGATCGGTTCTGGCCCCCCGTTCGCGGGAGTGTTCACGCCTGGGACCCGCCCTCGCTGGAACGGACCCGGAGGCGGTCCCTGGGGGCTCTCGACGGGCTCATCGATATCGACGTCCGTGTCGAGCCGGTTCTGGAATTGCGGTTGCGGTTGCGGGGGCGGAGGTGCAGCCGCGGGAGCACGCGATGTCGTCGCGAGAACGAGGATCTTGTCGAGTGCCGATGCGCCAGGCGCCACCGTGTCGCGCGCGAGCACCATGTAGCCGGCCGCGCCGCGAAGCACCGTCTCGAGTGCCTGCCGCTCGGGGACGTCGGTGAGTTGCAGTGTCACCGGAGCACCGGGCACGCGTTCGCCGTTGACGATCTGCGTGCCGCCGAGCCGCGCCCATTCGGCGAGGATTCGACTGACTGGAACGTTCTCGGCAGTCAGGCGGACGCGCCCGTCGTGAAATTCGAGTGAGAGTACCTGGGCGGAAGCTGAGCCGGCGCCCAGGAGAACCAGAAGGCCCGCAACGATGAATCTGCTGCGCATGGGGGACATTGTAGCCCCTAGTTCCCCCTCGCGTACTCGATGACACTCCGAATGATGTCGTCCAGATCCAGCTTGGGCTCGAACCCGACAAGTGCATTTACCTTCGAGATGTCCGGGACGCGCCTCGGCATGTCCTCGAAACCAGCCTCGTAGGCTTGATCGTACGGGACGTACTGAATCAGCGAGTCGCTGCCGGTCAGGCTCTTCACGCGCTCCGCGAGATGTCGAATCGTCACCTCGCCCGTGTTGCCGATGTTGAACACCTCGCCCACCGCGCGTGGTTCCGCCGCGAGCGCGATCAGCGCTTCGACGACGTCGCCGACGTAGGTAAAGCTGCGTGATTGACGACCGTCGCCGAACACCGTGATCGGTTGTCCACCGAGCGCCTGCCGTACGAATGTGGGCAGCACCATTCCGTACTGCCCTGTCTGGCGTGGCCCAACCGTGTTGAAGAGTCGCACGACCACGACGGGCAGCTTCCGTTCTTTCCAGTACGCGAGGGCAAGGAATTCGTCGAGCAGTTTGCTGCAGGCGTAGGCCCAGCGATGCTTCGACGTCGCACCGAGTACCAACTCGGCGTTCTCGCGAAAGGGAACATCGGTGCTCTTGCCGTAGACCTCCGACGTAGAGGCGAGCACCACCAGCTTCTTCTTCTTGTTCGCGTGTTTGAGCACGACCTCGGTGCCGTGCACGTTCGTCTCGATCGTGTGGACCGGCCGTTCGACGATCAGCTTCACGCCGACGGCGGCGGCAAGATGGAAGACGACATCGCTGCGATCGATCCACTCGGCCAACAGCGACTCGTTGTCGATCGTGTCGATCACATAGGAGAAGCCGGGCGCGCTCTTGAGATGCGAGATGTTGTCGATCGATCCGGTCGACAGATTGTCGATGACCCCGACCTCGTGGCCGCGCTGCAGGAGTTGTTCGGCGAGGTGCGATCCGATGAAACCGGCACCTCCCGTGATCAAGGCTTTCACGCCGCTGAGTGTCCTTTCACGAATGCGCCGACCTCGCGCGTGACGCGCATCACGTCTGCGTCCCCGAGGCGCGGGTGCAGCGGAAGCGATAGCAGTTCGGCTGCTGCCGCAGAAGCGACGGAGCACTCCATCGGCTTGTACGCAGCAAAGGCCTCCTGCGCTGACAACGCCACCGGGTAGTGAATCAACGTCCCGATGCCCGCCTGCCTCAGGTGGGCACTCAATTCCGTTCGCTTGCTCAAACGCACCGGGAAGAGATGGTACACGTGACCGGCGTCGCGTTCACGAATCGGCGCGACTCCCTGGGGTAGTTGCGAGCGGTACTGCCTTGCGAGCTCGCGCCGCCGCGCCGTCCATCCCGCGAGCAACGGTAGTCGCGCGCGGAGCACAGCTGCCTGAAGTTCGTCCAACCGGCTGTTGATGCCCGCTTCAACGTGATGGTATCTGTCGCGCTGCCCGCCATTCCTCAGTCTGCGCAATCGGGCCGCGAGCGTGGCGTCGCTCGTGATCACGGCACCGCCATCACCCAGAGCGCCCAGGTTTTTCGTCGGGTAGAAGCTGAATACACCCGCATGCGACCTGGTGCCCACAGGGACGCCGCCGTCTGTCGCCAGGTGGGCCTGGCAGCAGTCTTCCACGATCGCCAGCGTATGACGGTCGGCGATTGCACGGAGGGCAGTCATGTCTGCGGCTTGTCCGTAGAGGTGCACCGGAACGATCGCCTTCGTCTTCGACGTGACGGCAGCAGCGCATGCGGCAGGATCGATCGTCAGCGTACTGGGCTCGACGTCAACGATCCGCGGAATGGCTCCGCAGGCGATCACCGCGAGACCCGTGAATGCTGCGGTCATCGCGGGAACGATCACTTCGTCGCCAGCGCCGACGCCGAGGGCGCGCAGCGCGAGCGTGATGCCGTCAGTGCCGTTCCCGACGCCGACAGCGAACCCTGCGCCGCAGGCAGACGCGAACTCGGTCTCGAACGCTTCGACCTCGGGACCGAGGACGAACCAGCCGGACTCGACGACGCGCGCAATCGCCGCGGCAACTTGTGCCGCGTCTTCACCGCGATGGAGATCGGAGAAAGGAAGTGGGGACGAGTCGTTCACGACACGGCGACCGGCGACCCGCTGGAGACGTAGTGCGACATGTGCGCACGGTAGAACTCCACCGTGCGTCGCAGTCCATCGCGGAGGGTCGTGGTCGGCGCCCATCCGAGCGTGCGCTCGATGAGCGACGAGTCTGCGTGGAAATCGCCGATGTCGATCGCCTTCTTGTCCTGCGGCCATTCGATCAAGCGGTAGCTACCCGTACCAGCCACCGAGATCAGCAGATCCACGACCTCGCGAAGCGAGATGGCCTCGGCGCCGCCGACGTTGAAGACTTCTCCATTGCTGCGATCGCTTGCGCCCGCTCGCAGGAACGCATCTGCGGCATCGTCAACGTATACGAAGTCGCGCAGCTGCCCGCCGTCGCCGTAGATCTGGATCTCGCGATCCTCGACAACCTGCCGAATGAACCACCCGATGAAGCCCTGGCGGTTGTGTTTGATCAGCTGACGCGGGCCGTACACGTTCGTCAATCGGAGCGAGCACGCGCGCACACCGAAGACGTTGTTGTAGACCATGTGGTAATACTCGCCCGCCGCCTTGTTGATGCCGTTCACATCGGTCGGCCGGACGAGATGGTGTTCCGTCACGGGCAGGAAATCGGCGCGCCCGTAGATCTGCCGCGTGCCGGCGAAGACGACTTTGACCGTCGGATTGTTGTGGCGGCACGCCTCGAGCAATGACAACTGCGCGCGGCAGTTGATCTCGAGATCGGTGTACGGCTCGCGCATGCTGTCGATGTGGCTCACCTGACCGGCGAGGTTGAAGATCACATCGTGATCGCGCACCAGATAATTCATGGTGCTCTGCTGGCGAATGTCGGCGATGTTGACCTTCAGACGATCGGCGACGCCGTCGATGTTAAAGAGGTTGCCGCCGTAGTCGCTGATCAGCGAGTCGATGAGTAAAACGCGGGCGCCGAGATCCACGAGCTTGCGGGCCAGATTGCTGCCGATGAAGCCAAGCCCGCCGGTGATCATGACCGAGCGTCCTTCGTAGAACGCCTGATACTCGGGCCGAGGCCCGCTCACGACCGGGCCCCGCGCGTTGATTCGGGCGGTGACTGGCGATGCGCCATCGGATTGCGGAACAGCACCGGCGTGCTCTGTCTGCCGCGGCCGAGCACCACGAGCTCGATCCAGAGCTTCAGTACGTCGATGCCCGTGCGGACGATCCGGCGGAAGTTGAAGAACTGCGACCGCCCGTGCGTGCGGTGATAGTGATGCACCGGCACTTCAACGACGCGGAAGCCGGCGTCCTGTACCTTGCGCATCAACTCCAGGCAAATCACGCCGCTGTCTCGATCGAGCTTCACGCGATCGAAGACCTCGCGCCGCATCAACCGGAAGTCGCAGTCGACGTCGCGCACGCGCAACGCGAAGAGCATCTTCACCGTGTAGTGATACACCCGGCCGATGATGATGCGGTGCAGCGGATCGGATCGGCTGATCTTGTATCCGGTCACCATATCCGCATCGTCGCGGAGCCGCTCCCAGAGCGCGGCGATCTCGGAGGGGTCGTACTGCGCGTCGCCGTCCGTGTACGCGATGAGGTCCTTCGTCGCCGCCGCAAAGCCAGACCGCAGTGCGCCGCCGTAGCCCCGATTCCCGATGTGATGAATGACGCGGACGTTGGGGTAGGTACGCGCGAGCTCTTCGGCGATTTGCCCCGTCTGATCCCGGCTCCCATCGTTGACCACGATGATCTCGAAGTCGGGAGTCAATTGACGGATCGCTTCCTGCGCCTGGATCACGAGGCTGGCGATGGTGCCCGCGTCGTTGTACGCGGGAAAGAACATGCTGAGACCGGGGGCGCGCGTCACGGGGCGATCCGGCATAACGGCCCTAAACCGTAGCACGGGAAGGTTTTTTGTGACAAGGACGAGCCGGCTCGAGTCGTGACTGTCATGGCACTTTGCGACTAGGTCGCAAACCGGAAATTGATGATGTCCCCGTCCTGAACGACGTATTCCTTGCCCTCGAGGCGAACCTCGCCGTGCTCCCGGCAGGCGGCCATCGTTCCCCGGCCGGTCAGCGCGTCATAGGCAACAACTTCCGCTCGAATGAAGCCGCGCTGAATGTCCGTATGGATCTCGCCGGCGGCGTTCTGCGCCGTTGTCCCGCGCGCGATCGACCAGGCTCGGCACTCGTCCTCGCCGACGGTGAAGAAGGACATGTAGCCGAGGAGATCGTAGCTTGTGCGAATCACGCGATCGAGACCCGATTCGCTCAGCCCCAGGTCAGACAGGAATGCCTTCGCGTCGTCACCCTCGAGCTGAGAGATCTCGAGCTCGATCTTCGAGCAGACGGCGACGGCGCGTGTCGCAGCGTGCGCGAGGAAGCCGCTGAGGCCAACTTTTTCCGCCGCCTTTTCGATCGTTGATCCCACTTCAGCGAGATCGGCCTCGTCGAGGTTGATGACGAGAAGCAGCGGTTTTGCCGAGAGAAATTGAAAACCTCGCAAGAGTTTCCGGTCGTCGCCGGTGAGCTCGAGCGTACGAAGAGGCTTGCCGTCTTCGAGCGCAGCCTGACATCGGCGCACGAGATCGCGTTCTCGTTCGAGCTCCGCCGACTTTCCCTTTTTCTGATCTTTCTCGATGCGCTCGACCCTGCGTTCAGCAACGCCGAGATCGGCCAGGATCAATTCGTCTTCCATCGCCTGCGCGTCGCGCGCGGCGTCGATCGAGCCTGACGGATGCGCGACGCTCGCATCGCGAAACGCGCGAACGACGTGCACGAGTGCGTCTGCGTTCTTGTAGCCGGCGACGTCGACGAGCGCCTGTGCGCCGCTGCGGGCGGGCGCGATGATGTCGGTGAACTCCACCGTCGCGGGCACTCGCTTGCGCGGGTTGTACATCGCCGTGAGCGCATCGAGCCTGGCATCGGGCACTTTGGAAATGCCGATATTGACGTCGCCCTTCCCCTTGGGTGCGTCACGGGCGCTGGTCATCAGCTGGAACAGGGTGGTCTTGCCGCTTGAGGGGAAACCTATGAGAGCCGCGCGAAGCATGAATCGATCAGCCTAGCACGCAGCGAGAGCGTCGCGTGTTGAGGGAGGTCGCATTCGAGGGTTGTTTGGTGGCCTACGGCCCAATGGGTACTCGCAACGCGATCCGCAATTCGATGTGTACGCCCTTGAAAGACCCACGAAATTCTAGCGAAAGTTTGGCGTAACTTACTCTGGATCAGGAGTTTGGCGTTGACATCCTTGATCTCGCCACTTACTATCCATGTGGAAAATTTTGGAGTTCAGTGGACCAAAACGGGATGCGCGGGAGCGCCGCGGCCAAGATTGATGAAAAAGGCCGACTCAAGGTGCCGGGGATGTTCAGAGCGGACATCCAGGACAAACAGGGGCCAGACGTGTTTGTCACGAGCCTCACGGGTGAGTCCGTGCGCATTTACCCGATGGCTGCGTGGCTCGAGGTCGAGCGCCGGTTGATGCAGATGCCCAGGAACCATCCGACGCGTCTCAAGTTTCTCGACCGGGTGAACTACTACGGTCAGACGAGCGAGCTCGATAGCCAGGGTCGCGTGGTGATCCCGCCTCATCTTCGTGAGAGCGCGTCGATCGTCGGCGACTGCCGCGTGTTTGGTCGGATTGAGTACCTGGAGGTCTGGAACGATCAACGGTTCCTCCAGAAGCTGCAGCGAGAAGCGTGGACTGACGAAGACGGCATGCGTCTCTCGGAACACGACATTTGATTGTAGCGCGGTGTAGCCCGCGCGGGGGAAACGGATCGTGCACGAGCCCGTCATGGTCGCCGAGGTGCTCGAGCATCTTGCGCCATCACGGGGCGGGGTCTTCGTTGATTGCACCGTGGGGTTGGGTGG
>Ga0315912_10003970_pt1 | contig 14309 bp, 13 predicted proteins | sample VfabasoilMG_FD_204469 | JGI IMG/M metagenome (GOLD analysis project Ga0315912, IMG submission 204469) | Garden soil microbial communities collected in Santa Monica, California, United States - V. faba soil | ecosystem: Environmental > Terrestrial > Soil > Garden | place: USA: California... | reverse complement strand
TACCGACACGAATGGGTTGCCGGGCTCGGGTCCAATCAAGCCGCCCCGTCCGCGCGGTCCCGCTCGGGGAACCGGGCGGATGGGGCGGAACCGCACGCCGCGACGCGATGCCGTTCCTTCGATCCGCATGACCGGCGTGTGGAACGGGCGTGACTTGGCGTCCTTCGTGACACGACCTGCTTGTCAGGACACTAGCGTCGCGAGACCGACGGCACGCGGAATGCAGGGGCATCGGCCAGGAGTCACGCATGACGGACACGCTCACGCTGCGCATCGCGCGGATCGCCGAGAGGACGCTGGCCGAGGGGCCCGGGCTGCGCTTCGCGCTGTGGGTGCAGGGCTGCCACGTCCGATGTGCGGGGTGCTGCAACCCCCATCTCTTCGATCCGCGTGGCGGCCAGCCGCTCCCCGTGGCGGCACTCGAGGATCGCCTGCTCGCGGCGCGAGCGGGACTCGAAGGGATCACGCTGCTCGGCGGCGAGCCCTTCGAACAGGCCACGGGGCTCGCCGCGCTCGCGACGTGGGCGCGCGAGCTGGGCCTCGGCGTCATGACGTTCACGGGCCACGTGCTCGAGGACCTGCGCGCCTCGCGCGATCCCGGCGTGGCGGAGCTCATCGACGCGACCGACCTGCTCGTCGATGGCCGCTATGAGCGCTCGCTGCCCGATCCCTCACGCCGCTGGGTCGGCTCGACCAACCAGCGCTTCCACTTCCTCACGCGGCGCTACTCGCCCGGGATCGAGCTCGTGGCACCCGGAGAGGTCGAGCGAACCGTCGAGCTGCACGTCACGACCGACGGGACGGCCCTCGTCAACGGATGGCCGGAGCTGCGCAGGCCGATCAGCGGAACCGCCTGATCGACGCCGTCACGCCTTGCCGCGTCGCGCTCGCCTCGCTCGTCTTCGCGCGGCGCACGACGCGTCCCACGGCTCGTTCGAGCTCCTTCGTCTCGTCCACGCACTCCTCGCCCTTCAGCCCGTGCGTGGACAGCTCGACGGAGCCGTCGGCGCGGAATGCCATGCGGATCTCGACCTTCTCGGCCATGCCCTCACCTCCACCTTTGCGCGACGACACGGACCGTGCCGTCGACGTCGGACTTCTCGGACGTGATCGTGTAGCCCTTGCGCCTCAGCTCCCCGATGGCGTGATGGAGCGCGTGACGCTGGAGCACGCGATTCGCGAGCGCGCGCCCCTTCACGCCGCCGGCCCGGCAATCGCCCGCGATGAACTGTGCGCGTCCCGTCCGGGAATCGATCTTCACTCCGACGCTCGCGCCGGCCTTCTCGTCGCGCACGACGACGTCCACCGCATGGACCTTGCCGTCGTCCGACTGGAAGCGCGTCACCTGCAAGCACTCGAGCCCGGTCTCCGCGAGCGCTTCGACCAGTCCGGCCGCGCCGAGGACGAGCACTTCCAATCCCGCTGCGTGTGACATCGATGCTCCTTCCGGGTGAGCCCGGTCCCGTCAGTCCCAGGCGCCCCGGCGCAGCTGGAAGCGCGGCATGAACACGAGGCCGACGACGAACGACGCGAAGCCCGCGATGCCGTTCGTCGCCGGATCCGCCCAGAGGCGGTAGAGCCATGCGAAGATCCCGATCAGCACGATCATCCGCAGCCACGGATTCGGGATGAGCCTCAGCAGGACGAGCCCGATCGACGGCTTGCGTCGGCGCAGCAGCTCGCCGATCTCCGCGCGCGCCGACTCGCCTTCGATGCGCTTCATCTCGCGCTCCTGGCGCGCGTCGAAGTCGGCGCGGCGACGACGCTCGACGTCCTCGCTGCGCGCTTCCCGCTCCTCCCTCGCGGCGCGGCGCTCGTCGGCGAGCTTCGGCGCGAGCTCCGCGTTGAAGCGGCGCTGCTCGTCGCTGTCGAACGTTGCGCCGCAGATCGAGCACTCCGCGAGATCGCGATGACTGTCCGCGTGACAGCGCGCGCAGCGCACGAACGGCTGATCGCTGGTGCCGGATGCCAGCGCTATCGTCGCGCTCGAGGTGCCCACGAGAAAGCGTTCCCGCGCGCCGCCCGTCGGCGGCGCAGCCTCCGTCGGCGGCGCCGCGTCCGATCCGGAGCGCTCCGCGAGGCTGCGGAACCGCGACGAGGTGTTCATGCGAACCGCGATGCGAGCGCGCGCGGCGCCTCGCTCCCGGGGGTCGATGCGGGACGCGTGCGCTTCCCCGCCCAGTCGCGCAGGCGCTCGATCTCCTCGCGCATGGTCTGCGAGAGGGGGAACGTCTCGGTGAGCGCAGCCGCGAGGTGATCCTGCGTGACGTCGCTCCGATCGGCGAAGGCGGCGTACAGCGCGGCGATGACGGCCTGCTCGATCTCGGCGCCCGAGAAGCCTGAGGACGACGCGACGAGCCGATCGAGGTCGAAGCGTGCGGGATCGCGGCGTCGCCTCCTGATGTGGATCTCGAGGATCTCCCGCCGCTCGGCCGCCGAGGGCAGATCGATGAAGAAGATCTCGTCGAAGCGTCCCTTGCGCAGCAGCTCGGGCGGCAGCCCGTCGATCCTGTTCGCCGTCGCGACGACGAACACGGACGACGTCTTCTCCTGGAGCCATGTCAGGAACGTCCCGAGCACGCGCGCGGTGACGCCGCTGTCCGTCGAGCCCGACGAGGAAGCGCCGGCCATCCCCTTCTCGATCTCGTCCACCCAGAGGACCGCGGGCGCGATGCCCTCGGCCACGGCGATCGCGCGCCGCAGGTTCTCCTCCGAGCTGCCGACGAGCCCGCTGAAGACGCGCCCCATGTCGAGGCGCAGCAGCGGCATGCGCCAGTGCGACGCGATGCCCTTCGCCGTCATGCTCTTGCCGCAGCCCTGCACGCCGAGCAGCAGCACGCCGCGCGGCTCCGGCAGTCCGAAGCGCCGCGCGGGCTCGCCGAACGCCGCGGTGCGCGCATCGAGCCAGCGCTTGAGGCAGTCGAGACCGCCGACGCCGCCGAGCTCGACGTCGGTCGCGTGGTACTCGAGCAGCCCGCTCTTGCGGATCACCTGGCGCTTCTCCTCGAGGATCAGCGGGATCGCATCGGCCGAGAGCGTGTTGCCGTGCGCGACCGCCTTGGCGAACGCGTTCTCGGCCTCGCTGAGCGTCAGGCCGAGCGCGGCGCGGACCAGCCGCTCGCCGCTCTCGTTCGTGAGGTTGACGCTCGCGCGACTCCCCTGCCAGAGCGCGGTGATGATCTCCTTGAGCAGGGCGGCCAGCTCGGGGAACGCCGGCAGCGGAACGTCGAGGACCGATGCCTCCTTCTCGAGCTCGACGGGAAGGTTCAGCACCGGCGCGACGATGACGAGGCTGACGTGCGCCGACTTGAGGGCCTGCGTCGTCTCGCGCAGCGCGCGCACCACGGCGGGATCGTTCAGGAACGGATGGAAGTCCTCGAGCACGACGATGGACGGCGTCGCGAGCTTCGAAACCTCGGCGAGCGCCTCGATGGGATCCCGCGTGCCCTCGCCGAACGCCGATGCGCGGCCGCTGAGGCGATGCAGCCCGCGGATCACGGTCCATGCGAGGAGATCGCTGCCATGCCGCGAGGCGAGACTGCGCAGGATGGCGACGACGCGCTGCTCCTCCCACGAAACCAGGTAGAGCAGCGGATAGCGCGCGCGGAGGCGCACCTCGACCTCGCCGATGATCGGGGACGCCTCGGGTGCCGGCGCCCGCTTCTCGGGACCGGGCGCCGTCATGCGAGGGATCTCCCACCCGTTCTCGAACGAAGATCGGGCGCGTGCGTCGCGGCGACGCGCGACGTCCATGCGCTGACGCATGGCGTCAGCCCGCCTCGCGGGGCGCCGATGATGTCATTCGACGGGATTGATGCGCGCAGGGCGCGGATCGATTCACGACGAGCTGCAGTGACGGGCTCGGGCACGGTGGGTCGCTCCGCGGCAACGTCCTGCAACCGCGGGGCCATGCCTGCCGCGCATCGACGTCATGGCATCGGCCTGCCGCGCCCCGGCCGCTCAACCTTGCAAGGCGCTCTCCCAAGCGCGAAGGTGCGGAGCGGCGGGGTCGGAGCAGGCGTCGAGGAGCTGCACGGATCGCCGCAGCAGCTCGAGCGCGCCGGGGATCCTGCCGTGGGCGAGGTACATCTCGGCCATCGACTTGAGGCAGAGGGCGGCGCCCTGGCGGTTCCGCATGCGCGTGAGCGTCTCGTAGGTGCCCTGGTAGTAGCGGCCGACGCGCGCGACGGTGGCGCCGTTCTGCGTCACGAGCGCAATCTGATGGGACGTGTGCAGCGCGACGCTCTCGAGGCCGGCGGCGCGCTCGACGTCCGCCGTCTCGACGAGAAGGCCGCGCGCGCCTTCCGGATCGCCATGCTCGAACTCGAGCAGCGCGAGCACGTGCAGCGGGAGCGCGCGCTCGATCGAGTCTGATGCCAGATCGAGAATGCGCAGCGAGAGCGCCGACCGCGCCTCGTCGGCGTCAGATGAGCCCAGCGCCCGGAGGACGTCCTTCATCGCGCGCGATCTTCCCGCGTCAGGGATCGTCGGGTGCGTAGGGGCCGTCGCAGATGTCGCCCTCGGAAGGAGGCGTCAGCCAAGGCTGCAGCGCCTCGATGCGCTGCTGGGTCATCGCTCGCCCGATCTGCAGGTGACAGACCGGCCAGTGGGATCCCAAGACCATCGGGTTCTCCGGCCAGTAGATCGCTTCGAGATCGCCGTCGCGGAGCGCCGCCCACGCGGCCTGCGCGGCATCGAGGCGAACCAACAGGCGCGCGTTGCCCGCATGCCGCGCGCGGATCTTCGCCATGGTGTCCGCGAGCGCGGCCTCGGTGGCCGCGAGCTCGCTCGCCGCGCAGGCGCTCATCTCCGCCGTCGTCATCGCCGTGTCCCAGCACGAGGCGGCCGCCGCAGGGGGCGGCGGCACGGTGGCGCCAGGGGCGGTCTCGATCAGCAGCATCAGCATCCAGGGAACCACGCGATCTCCGTTCTGCCGTCGGCGGCACGATCGATCCAGCCCGCGCCGTCCCGGCTGAGCCGCATCATGACGCGGCGCACGTCTGCCTGCCAACGCCGCGGTAGGATCGCGCACCGGAGGCGAGTCGATGCCCGATCTGCAGGACGGCGAGACGATCGAGGTCCAAGGCTCCGCGAAGGCGCCCTACGTTCTCACGAACACGGGCGGCGTCTACTCTTGCACCTGCCCCGCGTGGTGCAACCAGTCTTTCGCGATCGAGAAGCGAACCTGCAAGCACCTGCGGAGGCTGCGCGGCGATGCCGCCGAGCTCGAGCGCGTCGGCAGCGCCGCGCCCGTCCGCAAGAAGGTGGACGACGACGCAGCCGACGGGCCGCCGCTGCTGCTCGCGCACTCGTGGGAGAACGACGTCGATCTCACGGACTGGTGGATGAGCGAGAAGCTCGACGGCGTGCGCGCGTACTGGGACGGCAGTCAGTTCGTGTCGCGCCTGGGCAACCGCTTCCATGCTCCGGACTGGTTCTCCGCGGGCCTCCCTTCGACACCACTCGATGGCGAGCTGTGGCTCGGGCGCAAGGCGTTCCAGCGCGCCGTGAGCATCGTGCGACGCCAGGATGCGAGCGATCACTGGCGCGAGCTGCGCTACGTCGTCTTCGACGCGCCGGCCGTCGAAGCGCCCTTCGAGGAGCGCATCGGCGCCGTGAAGGATGCCGTGCGCAGCGTCGGCTCGGAATTCGTGCTGGCGCACGAGCACGCGCGCTGCCGCGGCACGGATCACCTGCGCGACGAGCTGGCACGCGTCGAGTCGCTGGGCGGAGAGGGCCTCATGCTGCGACAGCCGGGCTCGCGCTACGAGTCGGGGAGATCGTCAACGCTGCTGAAGGTGAAGACCTTCCTCGACGCCGAGGCGGTCGTCGTCGATCACGTCGCCGGCAAGGGACGACATCAGGGCCGGCTCGGCGCCCTCGTCGTGCGCAGCGCGGACGGAACGCAGTTCTCCGTGGGCACGGGATTCAGCGACAAGCAGCGCGAGGCTCCACCGGGAATCGGCAGCACGATCACCTTCCGCTACCAGGAGCTGTCCGACGGAGGCGTGCCACGCTTCCCGTCGTTCGTGCGCGTCATGTCCGCGGCGACATCGGCTAGCGGAGAGACCGCCACGCCCGCGCGCAGGAGCGTCGCGACGAGACCGGCGCCCGTCGTCGCCGCCACGACCGGATGGCGCCGCTTCGAGTGCGTTGAGGGATCCGCCTCGAAGTTCTGGGAGGTCGCGACGGAGGGCACGTCCGTCAACGTGCGCTTCGGCCGCATCGGGACGAACGGCCAGGCGAAGGCCAAGAGCTTCAGTGATGCCGCCGCCGCTGGCGCGCATGCCGCGACCCTGATCGAGGAGAAGCTCGCGAAGGGCTACGTCGAGAAGACGGCCGGCTGAGGACGCGCGGCGCCTGCCGTCAGGTGCGCGAGGGCGCGTCGACCTGGTAGATGCGGCCGAGGCTCCGCAGGTCGCGATGGACGTTTTCGAACTCGTCGCGCGCCTCGCTGATCCAGTGATGGCGGAGCTTCGGATCGAGCTTGCGCCACTGCGTGAACGCGAGGCGCACCGCGGCACGCTGATCCGCCCACGGGCCGTTCGCGTCGAACGACTTCCTGAGCCTGCCGAGCGCGGCCACGAGCTCGTCCAGCATCCCGCGGATCTCCTCCTCGCGCTTCGCGCGATCCTGCTTCGTCTCATCGAGCGCCTCGTCCACGGCGCGCAGCAGCTCGCCGGAGGACACCTCGGCGGCGGCAATCGCGGCCTCGACCTCCTTGCGCTCGAAGCGCGACGCACGCTCGTCCGAGGCGACGGCGCTCAGGGCGAAGGTCCCTGCGAGAAGCAGCGTGGCGGCAGCGAGCGTCATCTTCATCGGGGTCCTCGCGGGCGCTGGAGGGTGACAGGCTGCCAGGGATCGCCGACATGCGCATCCCCCGGGGGCACCAGCTCGAGGCTTCCGACTTCCGACGGCTGCCAATGCGTGCACCTCCCTTCGCAGCTCGGCACGCCGCCTGCGAAGTCGCCTTCACCCGCGCCGCCCCATCGGGCCGAAGCGCCGCGATCCGCACGTGGCCTGCCGCTTGCTCGGCTGCTCGCGGGCAGCATCGACGCGATGACCGCGTCACGGCCCACGAGGACTCGCGATGCGACAGTTTCACGTGATGCAGGTGGCGGCGATCGGACTGGCACTGGCGACGCTCATGTCCACGCGGGCGGCGGCGGAAATCGACATGACGAGCGAGCTCACGGTCGATGCAGGCCTCGCGCAGTCGGAGACGGGCGGCGCCCCGCGCGCCTCGCTGCGCTACGGGATGGACTTCCAACCCTTCGGCATGGAGATCGAGGCCGCGCGCGTGCAGGACGGAGGCGCCTCACTGACGACGGGCTTCGTCAACGGCGTGCTCAACCTCGACATGAGCTGCTGCGACGAGGCGATCGTGGTTCCCTACCTCCTCGTCGGCGTGGGCTACGCGGGCCTCGACGCCGACGAGAATCGCGACGGAATGGCAGGCCAGGTCGCCATCGGCAGCAAGTTCTTCGTCAGGGAGGAGCGCGACCTGGCGCTGCATCTCGAGGGCGCCTACCAGCGCACGGAGATCGACGGCCTGGACGACACGTACTCGCTCGCGCTCGGCGTCACGTGGCGCTTCGAGTGAGCACGGGCGCGTGGCGTTGCGTGGCGCGCCGCGGGCGGACTCGCCGCTACCGCTGAGTGCCGTCGGGGTACCTGCAGAACGATCCCGTGTAGAACACGATGTCGTTGATGAAGCTCGTCGTCCCGCCTCCGGGCGATGCGGGCGGGTCGGCGGGATCGTCAGGAAGGCCGTCCCGGCCGAAGCTCGTCAGGGTGTACTCCTGCGCAGAGTGGTCCAGCTCCACCTTGAAGTAGTGACCCCACGCGTCCAGCCGAGGCAGGTGCTTCACGTACGTCGGCTCGAGGTAGAACGCGAGAGCGTCGGAGGCCTCCTTGTCGCGGCCGTTGATCAGCACGTACTGCATGTTGTCAATCGAATACGACTCCATCGCCGTCGCGATCGTCCGCAGATAGCCCATCGTGCGCTTCTGCTTGTCCCGCTGGATGGCGTTGAGCAGGTTCGGCGGGACGACGACGAGAGCCAGGAGGCCGAGCGCCACGAGGAGTGCGCGCGACGCCCGTCGCCAGCCGCGCGAGAGCTGCCGGGGTCCACCGGACTCGCCTGCTTCGGCCGAAGTCGAGGGCTCCTGAGCGCTCGGCGGTTCCGATGGAGGCACCGGATCGCGCGTCGTCATGAGGTGCTCGTCGCCTGCCTCCTTCGCCGGCTGGCAGGGTTCCGGAGCGGGCGGAGGCTCCGGTGGGCTTGGCGGTCCCTGCGTCGTCCCATCGTCGTTCGCGTTCATGATGCGTCCTTCGTCACGGCGACGGCGCACCCGGCTCGCTGCTCGCGGACCAGGTGAAGCCGTCGAACCAGTAGTGCATGAGCGCGAGCGTGAGGATCACGCTCAGCGCGAGAGGCTCCTGCAGCACGTTCACCTGGACGCGCGCCCAGAGGCCGTACGCGAGCGCCGGCAGCAGCAGCGTCGCGACGACCAGCAGGAAGGGCGTCGCTCGTCCCGTGCGGCCGAGCCAGCCCGCTATCTGGCGCCGCTCCGACTGCGCGACCAGCGCGAAGTACTGCACGCAGTGGAAGAGCTTCATCGTGAACAGCGCCATCGCGAACGGATTGAGTCCCCAGCTCACGACGGAGGTGATGCCCGTCCCTGCGAGGAGGAGGATGGCCTGCGGCGAGACGGGCACGCCGCGCCGCGCCATCCGGACATGGCCGATCACGTGAGCGCCGAGCACCGTCATCCCGAGGATCACGAGGGCCACGCGCATGGGCCCGAGGCATGGCTGCACGCGCTCGGCGAGCAGCGTGAGGCGCGGCAGCATCGCGGGCCACGCAGCGCCGAGCGCGCGCGACTCGATGAGAAGCCCTGCGCCCGCGACCAGCGGCCCGGCGTAGAGCGCGTAGCAGAGGACGAGGTCAAGCGTGCGCCCCGCGCCCGTCAGGTTGCCGGCTCTGCGCGCGTACAGCCGAGCGAAGCCGAACGTCTGCATGCTCCCGTGATGCACGTCCCAGAACACGCCGACGACGAGCGCCGCGATGCGCAGCCCGGGCACGGCGAAGAGAGCCGCGACGAGCAGCAGCGGCACGGCGGTGAAGCGCCACGGATGACGCGCGAAGACGGCGGCGTTGCCGTGCGTGTGGACCAGCGTGACGAGGACGTGCCCGCCGATCAGCATGCCCAGCGCGAGCGAGACCCACGTGCCGTCGATGCCCGAGCGCGGCCTGCCCAGCGCGAGCCATGCGCCCGTCGTCACGCCGAGCGCGAGCAACGGGCTGCCGATGACGAGCACGGCGTCCACCAGCGGCGACACGATGAATCCCGCGCGCGACGCTCGCGGAGTGACGAGCATCGGCCACCTCGCGAGACCCGCCGCTGCGCTCATGGCGACGAGACGCGTGAGCCCTCCCGTCTTGTCACGCGACCGGCGCGCGAAGCACTTCGGACCCCGCGGGCGGCGCGCGCGGCGGTAGCATCGGCGCGAGCCCTCTCTCCGTCGTCGGGCGACCGTCGTCCTCGAATCGAGGCCGAGTGCCCGGACTGCAAGGTGGATCGAGTGATGCCATCCGCGCGCCAGTTCCCTCTCACGGTCTCCCGAGCTCTCGCTGCCGCCGGCCTTCTCGCCGCCGCCATGGCGCATGCCGACGAGCCGGTGCCCTGGCCGGGCGGCGAGCGCGCGGCGCTCGCATGGCCGGACGCCGCATGGGGGCAGGCGCTCGCCGCCACGCAGCAGCGGCAGCTCGGCTTCACGGCGGAGCAGATGCAGAACTACGGGCGCGACGCATTCATCACGCGCCCCGTCGCCATCGCCTTTCGCGACGCACGTGCGATCCCGCGCATGTCGGGCAAGCTGTCGGACGATCTCCTCGCCGCAGCGAAGGATCCCGCCGAGCTCGTGCGCCTCGGCTTCACGCTGAGCGACGCGGTCTCGGCGCGCAACTTCCCTCGCCCCGAAGGTGCCGCATGGGGCGTGCCATGGCTCCCGGACGAGTCGCCGGGTGCGGCGCTCGCCGTCGTGCTGGCGAGGATGTCGCCGGGGTTGAAGCTCGACGATGCCGACGAGGCGTCATGGGCGCGACTGCCCGAGGCGGTGCAGCGCCTCGTCGTGCGAGCGCTGGTCGGACTCGTCGAGGGCGATCCGTGGATCCGCCTCGCCTTCGACGACGACTTCCTCGCGCGATCCTGCGGCGTCGAGAAGCCAGCGGACCTGACGCGCGACGCGCTCTATCGGCTGGCCAGCGCGCCATGGTCCGACGAGACGGACGATCAGACGGCGACGCGCTCGCGCGCGTCCTTCGAGGCGCTGCGGCGGACGGATCGCGACTACCTCGGCTACGGCTCCGTCATCGCGCTGACGCATCTGTCGGTGGGGTTCGCGGAGTGGCGCGCGGCCGCGCCCGCTTCCGGCATCTCGACGACGGCCCTCGCGGGGCTCTCGTTCACGACACCCATGGGCGAGGTGCGGATCCTCGGCACCGGCTCGGACCGCGTGAGCGCGGACGATTCGCTCCTCATCGTCGACATCGGCGGCGACGATCGCTACCTCGGGCGGCAGGCGACGCCCGACTTCCCGCGTCGCGTCGAGTCGCTCGTCATCGATCTGGCCGGCAACGACACGTACGACGCGTCCGACGTCGACTGCGCGATGGGCTGCGGCCTGTTCGGCCTGGGCGGGATCGTCGATCTCTCCGGGAACGATCGTTACGCGTGTCGCGACTCCGGCCTCGGCAGCGCATGGCATGGGACGGGCTTCGTGCTCGACGAGGCCGGCGACGACAGCTACACCGTGCATCAGTGGTCGGATGCGGCGGCACACGTCGGCGTCGGGCTGGTCGTGGATCTCTCGGGGAACGACGTCCACTCCTGCGCGCAACAGTCGCAGGCGATGGGATCGACGCTCGGGGCCGGCATCCTGCTCGACGTCGAAGGCAACGACCGCTACGTGGCGCGCGACGACGGGAACGTCTCGGCGCTCTACCTCGACCAGTCCGTGGCGATGGCGCAGGGCGTCGGCTTCGGCCGTCGCGCCGATCTCGGGGACGGCCACTCGCTCGCCGGCGGCTTCGGCGTGCTCGTAGACGGCGCCGGCAACGATCTCTATCACTCGCAGGTCTGGTCGCAGGGAGCGGGCTACTGGTGGTCCGTCGGCATCCTCGAGGATCGCGGTGGCAACGATGTCTACGAGAACGGCAAGTACTCGCTCGGCGCCGGCGCGCACTTCGCGATCGGCTGCCAGGTCGATCTCGTGGGCGACGATCGCTACAACGTCGGATCGACCACCGCGATGAACCAGTACCAGGGCCACGCGCGCGACGGCTCGATCGGCATCTCGATCGACGGCGACGGCAACGATCAGTATCTCTTCCGCAGCCACTGCGGCGGCTCGGGCGATCTCGTGAGCCTCGGACTCTTCTGGGATCGCCGCGGCGACGACACCTACGCGGTACGACCTGCCGACGACGCGCCGCCCGACGGATTCAACGGCGTGCCGCCCATGGGATCGGCGACGAAGTACGACCCGATGCGCTCGTTCCGCGACGACATGGACGCCATCGGCATCTTCCTCGACACGGGCGGAAACGACACGTATCCGCAGGGCGGCGAGCCGACGCAAGGCGGCACGTGGACGCGCCATCCGCATCCGCACTCGTGGGGCTTCGGCGCCGACCTCGAGTCGTACGCCGCGCACTGAGCCGACGTCGCCGCGCGATGGGCTACGCGCCCGGCGATCGGGCACGCAGCCCGCGCGAGCTCAGAAGCGGAACCGCGCCTCCACGCCGACGGTGCGGGGCTGGTTCACGATGTAGCCGATGCGGGCCAGCGTGCCGCGCTCGCGATCGAGCGAGAGGTACGCGAGCTCGTCGAGCACGTTGTAGCCGTAGAGCGAGACGTCCCAGCCGCCGCGGCGCCAGCCGAAGCGCAGGTTGAGGATGTCGTACGCCGGAAGCTCCGGGTCGTACTCGAAGATGTCCTGCGTCAGCGGTCCGCCGATCGTGTTGAACAACGGGGGCGCGGTCATGTCGAGCACGCCGAGATCCTGGTCGCCCACCTGCGTGAAGCGCGAGCCGACGTACTGCCAGGTTCCCGAGACGTAGAGCTGCGACTGCGCGCTCACCATCCCCTGGTAGTAGGCGGAGACGGCGCCCTGGAGCTTCGGGACCGACGGCAGCCGGCGCCCCTTCTCGATGCCGGAGACCACCGAAGTGTTGCCGAGCGCGTCGGTCGAGGTGATCGTCGAGCGCAGCTCGCCGTCGTTGAAGCTGCCCGAGAACGAGAAGCCGAAGTTGTCGTTCGGTACGATGTCGTACTCGAGCTCGATGCCCTGGCTCCGCGCCTCCGGCACGTTGAACACGAGGCGCGACGAGCAGGTGCCCGCGGTAACGGTGGCCTGGAGATCGTTGATGTCCATGTTGAAGAGGGCGACGTTCAGCGACCCGTTGCCCGGAAGGTTGGTCCCCTTGTAGCCGACCTCGTAGTTCCAGACGGTCTCGTCCTCCCACGTGCCGTGACCGCCGAACGTAACGAGGTCCTCGGTCGAGCAGAGCGGCTCGTTGATGGGATCGTTGATCCCGCCGAGCCGGAAGCCCTTCGACGCCTGCACGTTGATGCTCGAGTCCTCGCCGAGGTGGAACGTCGCGATCGCGCGCGGCGCGAGACCGTCAGACTCGACCTCGCCGGGAATCGAGAGCACGTCGTTCGGGAAGTTCGGATTGCCCGCGAAGGCGCCGTCCACCTCCTGCTTCTTGTCCTCGTCGTAGTCGTAGTACCGCAGGCCCATGGTGAGGTCGAACCACTTGTTGAACTTCACCGTCACCTCGCCGAAGGCCGCCCTCTGGAAGAGGTCGTACTCGAAGTCGCTGAAGTAGATCGAGTCGAGCGGAGCGATCGCTCCTTCCGTCGGGATGCCCGTCATGGCCGTGAAGCCCGGCACCGAGACGTCCTGTCCGTAGTTGCGTTCGGACTTCATGAAGATCAGGCCGGCGAGCCAGTCCACCCGATCGTTCTCGCCCGAGAGTCGCAGCTCCTGCGACCAGCTCGTCGCGTCGGTCCTGTCGAAGAGCGGCGAGTCGAGGCTGTAGATCGGCTCCGGGAATCCCGCGGTGGCTCCCGTGAAGGATGCCGTCAGCGCCGTCGTGTCGCGAACGATGTCGATCTCGCGGTCGGTGTACGACGTGACCGACGTGAGCGTCACGGGCCCGAAGTCGTTCGCGATCGTCAGGTCGGCCAGCATGAAGTCGTCGTCGAACTCCTCGTCGAGCTGCGTGAACTGCTCCCGGTCGCCCATGGTCACGGCGGGGCGCGTCGTCGTGAACGGATTGGCCAGGATGTTGTACTCGTCCTGCAGGTTCCAGCCGTTGCGCTCGACGCTCTGGAAGACCACGCGCGGCGTGATCTCGAGGTTCTCGTTCGGCGAGATGAGGATTGCCGCGCGAGCGCCGGTGCGGCCGCCGTCGTTGACGTCCTCGTCGGTGCGGAGGTCCGGCTGGATGGCGTCCACGAAGCCCGGAAACTCGGTGTGGTAGGCGACGATGCGCATGGCCGCAGCGTCTCCGAGCGCGACGTTGCCTCCCGCCTCGATGTCGGCGGTCTCGCTCCCGTGCTCGATGACGCCGCCGCCGAACTCGACCCAGCCCTCGTTCTTCTCGAGCTCGGGCTGATTGCTGATGTAGCGCACCGTGCCCGTCGCGGAGCCCGCGCCGAAGAGGGTGCCCTGTGGGCCGCGCAGCACCTCGACCCGGTTGATGTCGGCGAGGTCGAGGTCAGGCGTGAAGAGCGACATCGAGATGGCGGATTCGTCGAGGTAGATGCCGACCTGCTCCTTCACGCCCGGCTGATCGCGGGCGATCTGGCCGGCCGACACGCCGCGCATGGACACCTGGCTCTGGCCGGGCCCGAGGTTCTGGACCGTGAAGCCGGCGACGTTCGCCGCCACGTCCTCGATCGAGTCGGCGACCCGCAGATGGAGGTCCTCCTCTCCGATGGCTCCCACCGAGAAGGGCACGTCCTGCAGCGCCTTCTCGCGCTTGGTCGCCGTGACGGTGACGACTTCGGTGTAGCCCGGCTGCAGCGAGAAATCGAGACTCTTGTCGGCTCCCGCCGCGAGCTCGACCCGCCGCGGAGTCGCCGAGGCCGCAGCGGCATGGGCCTCCACGTCGTAGGTGCCGGGGACCAAGACGAGGACGTATCGCCCGTCCTCACCGGTCGTCGCGGTCAGCGCGCTCCGACTCGCGTCGCCGACGCGGGTCGCGCTGACCTCGGCATCGGCGAGCGCGACAC
>Ga0315912_10003969_pt1 | contig 14309 bp, 13 predicted proteins | sample VfabasoilMG_FD_204469 | JGI IMG/M metagenome (GOLD analysis project Ga0315912, IMG submission 204469) | Garden soil microbial communities collected in Santa Monica, California, United States - V. faba soil | ecosystem: Environmental > Terrestrial > Soil > Garden | place: USA: California... | reverse complement strand
TGACGCGCTCTATCGCGACGAGGGCGCCGGCTACACCACCGCCCTGAAGCTGCTGCAGGTCATGCACGGCAAGGGCCTGGTGGTACGCGACGATTCGCAGCGCGCGCACAAGTTCAAGGCCGCGAACAGCAAGGAATCGACCCAGCGTCGCTTCCTCCAGGACCTGGTCACGCGCCTGTTCGACGGCTCGCCCTCCCAGCTCGTGATGCAGGCGCTGGGCAACAACCCGCGCGCCTCGCGCGAGGAGCTCGCCGAGATCCGCTCGATGCTCGGCAAGCTCGAGAAGACGCGCCCATGAACGTCCTCTCCCCCTGGATCGACACCCTCGGCTGGACCCTGCTGCATTTCCTCTGGCAGGGCGCCCTGATCGCCGCGCTGTTCGCGCTCGCGCGCGCCGCCACCTCGCACCAGCGCGCCGACCTGCGCTACGCGCTCGGCCTGGGCGCGCTCGCGCTGCTCGCGCTCAGTCCGGTCGCCACGCTGGTCTGGCTCGCCCCCGTCGCGGGCGCAGCTGGCGCGGCAGACGCGGTGAGTTCGCTCGGCGCCATCTCCGCCGTCGCCGAAACGGCGCGCGGCTTCGACTTCGAGATCCTGCTGCCCTGGCTCGTGGGGACCTGGGTGCTCGGCGTACTGCTGCTCAGCGCACGCGCGATCAACCAGTTCCGACGCCTGCAGCACCTGTGCCACGAAGGCAGCGAGCCGGTGCCCGAGTGGCAGGTCGTGCTCGAGCGACTGTCCCGGCAGTTCGGCGTGTCGCGCCCGGTGCGCCTGCTGCGCTCGATCGCGGTGGAGACGCCGTGCCTGATCGGCTGGCTGACGCCGGTGATCGTGCTGCCCGCGGCCACCCTGGTCGGCCTCTCGCCCGCGCAGATTGAACTGGTGCTGGCGCACGAACTGGGCCACATCCGGCGCTGGGACTACGCGGTGAACGCCGTGCAGATCGCGATCGAGACGGTGCTGTTCTACCACCCGGCCGTGCACTGGATCTCCAACGTGGTGCGCGAGGAGCGAGAGGCCTGCTGCGACGACCTGGTGCTGAAGCTCGGCGCCGATCCGGTGCGCTACGCGGAAACCCTCGCCAGCCTGGAGGAACTGCGCGCCGACATGCCCGCGCCGGTGCTCGCCGCATCCGGCGGATTCCTGCTCGGACGCATCCGCCGCATCGTGGGCCTGGAGCCGGTGCTGGACGCGCCGCGCACCGCGCCGATCGCCGGGCTCGCCCTGCTGCTCGCGCTGACCGCCGCGCTGGGCCTGCAGCGGACGCACGTGCAGGTGCAGGGACAAGCGCTGCTGGAGGCGCCGGCCCGCCTGATGCCCATGGTCAACGGCGCGGTCGAGGCTCCCGCGCCCGCGGCGCTCGACTCCGCATCGTCGATGGCCGCGACGGCCGTCGCCGCCGTTGCAGCGGCGCGCGAACCCGCCTTGCCGGCATCGACCGAAGGGCCCACGCAGGTCGGCACCGGGGTCGAATCGGAACCCCAAGCCGTGGCGCGTCCTGCGTTCGCCTTCGCGACTGGCGCGCGGCCGAGCATCAGCACCGACTTGCGTGACCTCGGCGTGCAGGAGCGATCCCGCCTCGCGCTCGTCGACGCCCTCCCCACCCGGGGTCCCAAGGCCCTGCTGCGCGTCGCGCCCGTGTTCGACCAGAACGCACGCGTCAAGGGCATCGAAGGCAGCGTCTCGCTCACCTTCCTGATCGGATCGAACGGCCAGCCGCGCGAGATCAAGGTGCGCGAGGCCTATCCCACCGGCCAGTTCGAGGCTGCCGCGGTCACCGCGCTGCGCGGCTGGCGCTTCGACATCAGCGAGGTCGACCTCGATCGCCGCTACGAGCAGAGCTTCGATTTCGCGCTCGGCACGCATGGCGCAGGACCGGACGAGGCCGACTGCGCCGTCACGCTGGGCTCGCACATCTGCCGTCGAGGCGAGATTTCGGCGCCGCGCGGAACGCGGCTGGACTAGGCGGAACGCACGTCGGGTCGCGGTACGCCGCGCCCGGGTCCGGGCGCGGGGCGGGTGGATCGCGACCCGCGCGCCGGCCAGATGTCCGTCCCAGCCCGGGATTCCGGGCTCCTGTAGAGCGGAGCTCGCTCCGCTCGCCGCCTCGCGACGTCGAGCCGAGCAAGCTCGGCTCCACTGGGCGGTGGGTCGACGAGATCAGGGTACGCGGCGCGATTCAATCATCACTGCGCGACGATACCGCGCCGCAGGGCGGGCCAAGTCCCCTTCATGGGATCCGCGGCATCGATACAATGGCCCGATGCGCATCGCCCTGAACGGGACCGAGATGGTCCTGCCCCACTCGCTCACGGTCACCGAACTGCTCGAACGCCACGGCTATGGCGGGCGACGCGTCGCGGTCGAGGTGAATCGGGAAATCGTGCCGCGCAGCCGCCATGGCGACCATCGGCTCGCCGATGGCGACCGCGTGGAGATCGTGCACGCCCTGGGCGGTGGATAATGCGCCGCCGCGCCACCGTGCCGGCCGCGTCCCCCGACCCCCCTCCGAGTACCCGATACCCATGTCGTCCGCTGCCCCCATCGCGCCTGCCGCCGTCGAGGTTTCCCCAGATCCCCTGGTGATCGCCGGCCGCAGCTATCGCTCGCGCCTGCTCACCGGTACGGGCAAGTTCAAGGACCTCGAGGAGACCCGGCAGGCGACCGAAGCGGCCGGCGCGGAGATCGTCACCGTGGCGATCCGCCGCACGAATATCGGACAGGACCGGAACGCGCCGAACCTGCTCGACGTGCTGCCGCCCTCGCGCTACACGATCCTGCCGAACACGGCCGGCTGCTATACCGCGGCCGATGCGGTGCGCACCTGCCAGCTCGCGCGCGAACTGCTGGACGGGCACCGCCTGGTCAAGCTCGAAGTGCTGGCCGACCCGCGCACGCTCTACCCGAACGTGCTCGAAACGCTGGCCGCGGCCGAGACCCTGGTCGCCGACGGCTTCGACGTGATGGTCTACACGACCGACGACCCGCTGATCGCCAAGCGCCTGGAGGAGATCGGCTGCGTGGCCGTGATGCCGCTGGCCGCGCCGATCGGCTCGGGCCTGGGCATCCAGAACCGCTATTCGCTGCTCGAGATCATCGAGCAGGCGAAGGTGCCGATCCTGGTCGATGCCGGCGTCGGCACGGCCTCGGATGCGGCCATCGCCATGGAGTTGGGCTGCGACGGCGTGCTGATGAACACCGCCATCGCCGGCGCCCGCAACCCCGTGCTGATGGCGAGCGCCATGCGCAAGGCGATCGAGGCCGGTCGCGAGGCGTTCCTGGCAGGTCGCATTCCCCGCAAGCGCTACGCCTCGGCCTCGAGCCCGATCGACGGGATCGTCGGCTGACCCGACGCTGATCGGAATTTGTAAGAGCGCGCTTCAGCGCGCGATCTTTCCCCGGTTCGAGACCATGTCCCAAGGCGAAAAGATCGCGCGCTGAAGCGCGCTCCTACGAACGGACGTGGGCCCGAGGCGTGCCGCCCGCGCTTCGTCATGGTCATCGCCGCGCGCGCACGCGATAATCGACGATCGCCCGTTCGCAAGCCTCACATGCCCCCGGAAACCGCCATCCAACATCGGCCGATCAGGAGCTTCGTGCTGCGCCAGGGCCGCATCACGCCGGCGCAGGCGCAGGCGCTCGAACGGCTGTGGCCGCGTTACGGCGTGGAGTTCAACGGCGCGGCACTCGACCTGGGCGCGCTGTTCGGGCGTCCCGCGCCCGTCGTGCTCGAGATCGGCTTCGGCAACGGCGAGCAGCTCGCGTACGCCGGCGCGCACGAAGCTACGCGCAACCATCTCGGCATCGAGGTGCATCGTCCCGGCGTCGGCCGCGTGCTCAATAGGCTGGATCAGGCCGGGACGTCGAACGTGCGCGTGCTCGCGCACGACGCGGTCGAGGTGCTGGAGGACGGCATCGCGCCGCGGGCGCTTGCCGAGGTGCGCATCTACTTCCCCGATCCCTGGCCCAAGGCGCGCCATCACAAGCGCCGCCTGGTCCAGGCGCCATTCGTGGCGCTGCTCGCGAGCCGCCTGCAACCCGGCGGACGCTTGCATCTCGCCACCGACTGGCAGGAGTATGCGCAGCACATGCGCGAGGTCCTCGCCGCGTCACCCGATTTCCTGCCGGCCTCCCCGGGCGGCCCGGAGATCGCGCGTCCCGACTGGCGCGCCGAGACCCACTTCGAACGTCGCGGCCTGCGCCTGGGCCACGTGGTGTCCGACCTCCTCTACGTCCGTCGCTGAGACGGGATCGACGCGACCGCCATGGACGTCGGCCTGACCCTGACCCGCGAAATGGCGCTGGTACTGGGCCTGCTCGGCTTCACGATCGTGATGTTCACGCTGGAATGGGTGCGCGCCGACGTGGTCGCGCTGCTCGTGCTCGTCGTGCTCGGCATCACCCGCATGGTGGGCGTGGACCAGTTGTTCGCAGGCTTCGCCGGCAACGCGGTGATCGCGATCATGGCGACCATGATCCTGGGCGCGGGGCTGGATCGCACCGGCGTGCTGAACCACGCGGCGTCGTACATCCTGAGGCTGTCGCGCGGCGACGAACGACGATTGCGCATGGTCCTGTGCGGCATGACGGGCATGCTCTCGTCGATCATGCAGAACCCGGCGATCACCGCGCTGTTCGTGCCCGTGGTCAGCCGCATCTCCTCGCGCACCGGCCTGGCGATCTCGCGGATGCTGCTGCCGATGGGCGCGTGCATCGTGCTCGGCGGCACCCTCACCATGGTGGGCAACTCGCCGCAGATCCTGCTGAACGACCTGATCTCGTCGTTCAACCGCAACCTGCCGCCGGGCGCGGACACCATCGAACAGTTCCACATGTTCTCGGTGATGCCATACGGCGCGGTGCTGCTGGTGTTCGGGCTGTTCTACTTCTGGCGCTGGTGGGACCAGCTGCTGCCCGACGACGAACGGGAGCGCCCGCTGGTGACGCCGGCGCGAACCGAGACGTACTTCGCGCAGACCTACGGCATCGGCGGCGAGGTGCTGGAGGTGCGCGTGCGCGAGTCGAGCCCGATCGTGGGCCGCACCATCCTCGAGATCGAGAGCGAACCCGAGGCGCCGCTGATCCTGGCGAGCCGCATCGGAGACGAATCGCGCCTGGCGCCGCCGGCCGACCTGCGCATCGAGGCGGGCAGCGTGCTCGGCACGATCGGGGCGCGCGAGCAGGTCGAGGCCTGGGCCGAGGCGCGCGACGCCCAGGTGCTGCCGAGCCTGCGCTACTTCGGCGAGCTGTTCGACGCCAGCCGGGCCGGCATCGCCGAGGCCGTGGTGCCGCCGGCCTCGCGCTACGTGGGCCAGACCGTGGGCGACCTGCGCCTGCGCAAGCGCTACGGCATCTCCGCGCTCGCGCTCAACCGCGGCGAGAAGATCTTCCGCGAAGGGGTGCGCCAGATCCCCATCCGCGCCGGGGACACGCTGGTGCTGCACGGCTTCTGGCGCGACCTCGGCCAGGCCGCCGAGGACCGCGACATCGTGGTGGTGACCGACTACCCGAAGGAGGAAGGCCGCCCGCACAAGCTGTGGAACGCGATCTTCTTCTTCGCGCTCGGCGTGGGCCTCGCGCTGTTCACCGACATCAAGCTGCCCGTCGCCCTGCTCGCCGGCGCGCTCGGCATGCTGCTCACCGGCGTGCTGACCATGGACGAGGCCTACCAGTCGATCAACTGGAAGACCGTGTTCCTGATGGCGAGCCTGATCCCGCTCGGCTGGGCCGTGGACGCGACGGGCGCCGCGGCCTGGGTCGCGCAGGAACTGTTGATCGCGCTCGACCATCCCTCGGTGCTGGAGCTCGAGATCCTGGTCGCGGGGCTGACGACGCTGTTCGCACTGGTGATGTCGAACGTGGGCGCGACGGTGGTGATGGTTCCGCTCGCGATCAACATCGCGCTCGCCGCCGGCGGCACCCCCGCCGCTTTCGCGCTGCTCGTGGCGGTGAGCGCCTCGAACAACTTCGTCTCGGCCTCGAATCCGGTGATCGCGATCATCGCCGGTCCTGCCGGCTACGGCACCAAGCAGCTGTGGCGCGTGGGCGGGCCACTCATGCTCGCGTATTTCGTGCTCAGCCTGGCGGTGACGCACGTGGTGTTCCGCTAGCCGGAACGCTCGGGAAGCCTTGTAGGAGCGCGCTTCAGCGCGCGATCTTTTCGACGTTTCCGGAACCCGAAAAGATCGCGCGCTGAAGCGCGCTCCTACACAGGATGCGTTTCGCGAGGACTACTCCCGGTCCGCCGCCAACCTCACCTGCCCTTCTTCCACGACGATCGGCACGCGGTGCAGCGACTGCCCCCGGCACGGTCCGCCCAGGCAGTAGCCCGATTCCAGCGCGAACGCGGCGCCGTGCGCGGCGCACACCAGCATGCCGGCCTCCATCAGGAACCGGCCCGGCGCCCAGTCCAGGCGACGACCCTGGTGCGGGCATTCGTTGTGGTACGCGAACACGTCCGCGCCCAGCCGCACGAGGATGACGGAGAAGCCGCCGGTCGACGACGGTACCTCGACGGCGATGGCGCCGGCGTCAGGTATGTCATCGGATCGGCACAGGATTCGACTCATGGGCGCGGCGAGCAATCGGGGGCGCGGCAGTGTAGCCAATGCCCTGCGGGGCTTGCTTGAGGGCGTGTCGAGAATTGAACGAATTATTAACGCCGCGAGACACTTAGCGCCCAATCCAGGCACTTGCACCGGGCTGTCAACAACCCCATTCTTCCCCTCCCCGACCCGGTATTCATCACCCTGCAATGATCTTCCGCTACCGCCGATTCCGCCCGAACCTTGGCCTGCTACCGCGTCTGCTGCTTGCCGCAGCGATCGCCTGCGTGGTGATCCTGGCGTTCGTCGGTGCCGTGTTCGCGGCGGTGCTGCTCGCCATCGGCGCGGTCGTGCATTGGCTGGTGCGGCAGTTCAGGCCGATCGCGGGCACGCAGGGACCGGAACCCCAGGCGCAGCGCGGCGCACAGGTGTTCGAGGGCGAGTTCAGCGTGGTGCAGCCGTCGCAGGACGCGCCGCGCGCCCTGAGCGTGTCGCTGGACCGCCGCGCGGGCTGATCGTCCCGCTCGCGAGGTCGGGCACCGGGCCACGCTCGGCGAGCGATTCCCGGTCCCGGACGAGCCCTGTCGCCATCGCGTGCAATTTGCGGATGGCGGGTGCGCCTCACGAACCCTACGCTTCGGTCCATACCCGACCGAGGTGCACGATGAACGCCATGCTCGCTCCCCGCAGCCAACCCGACTCCCTCGACCGCATCCGCGAGCGCCTGGATGCCGATGAACCGGCGCCGACGCTGGCCTCGATGGCCGACGAACTGGGCGTGTCGCCCGCCACGCTCCTGCGCAGATTCCGCGCGCGCTTCGGGCTGACCCCCGCCGCCTACCTGCGCGCGCGGCGCGAACGCGCGCTGCGCGGGCACCTGCGCGCCGGACGCGCGGTGACCGACGCGATCTACGACGCCGGTTTCGGCGCGCCCAGTCGTGTCTACGAGCGCAGCGCCGCCACGCTCGGCATGACGCCCTCGGCCTATCGCAGCGGCGCGCCCAGCCAGGCGATCCGCTACACGGTGATCGCGGCGCCGCTGGGTCGGCTGCTGGTGGCGACGACCGAGCGCGGCATCTGCCAGGTCACGCTGGGCGACGACGAGCAGGAACTGGTCGCCGGCCTCGCCCGCGAGTTTCCGCGCGCGCGGCTCGAGCGCGTGGACGAGGGCGCGAGCGAGTGGATCGGCGCGGTGGTGTCGGCGGTCGCCGCCGACCTCGGCCTCGACCGCGTGCGCGCCGGTGCCCCTGCCGGCACGCTGCCGCCGCTGGACGTGCAGGCGAGCGCGTTCCAGTGGCGCGTCTGGCGGGAACTGATGCGCATCCCGCGCGGCAGCACCGTGAGCTACGGCTCACTCGCCTCGCAACTGGGCCGGCCCACCGCCGCCCGCGCCGTGGCGCGCGCGTGCGCGTCGAACCGGCTCGCACTGATCGTGCCCTGCCATCGCGTGATCCGCGAGGACGGCACCCTCGGCGGCTACCGCTGGGGCATGCCACGCAAGGCCACGCTGCTGGAACGCGAGCGCGCGTGAAGTCATAGTCTGTCGTAGGAGCGCGCGTGAGCGCGCGATGCGGGAACGTTTCCCGGAGCGGAGTCCGTACGGCGGCCTCACCCTGCGTCGACGTCGGCGTTGGGCCTTGGGTCATGCGAGGACATCGCATCGCGTGCTTTCGCGCGCTCCTACGAAGACGCTTGGCCCCGTGCAGGTCCGACATGGCACCGTCGCGCGTCCCGAAAGCGGACCTCGCGCGAGACCGTCGAATCCCAGATGCTGTCTGCTGCCCGAGCCCTGCGTCGGGACCATCGGTACCCGTAACCCATGTCCGCATCCCGCGTCGAACCGCAGCGCCCGAAATCCGCCCCGAACGGCGCGGGCGATTCCCCTATCCTGCGCCCCGACATGGATGCCCTCGCCCTCGAATCGCGTCGCCGGTGGCTGATCGGACTGTCCCTGTTCGCGCTCTACGTGATCTGGGGCTCGACCTATCTCGCGATCAAGATCTCGCTCACCGGCTACGCGCCGTTCGCCATGGGCGCGATCCGCATGGTCGGCGCGGGCGTGGTGCTGCTCGCCTGGCTCAAGCTGCGCGGCACGCCGTGGCCCACGGCGATGCAATGGCGGAACTGCGCGATCGCCGGCGTACTGCTGCTGTGCTTCGGCAACGGCCTGGTGGGCTATGCCGAGCTCACGGTGTCGTCCTCGCTCGCGGCGGTCGCGGTCGCCGCCATGCCGCTGTACGCCGCGTTCTTCGCCGGCCTCACCGGGCAATGGCCGGCGCGGCGCGACGCGTACGGCCTCGCGCTCGGCTTCACCGGCGTGGTGCTGCTGAACCTCGGTGGCGAACTGCGCGCATCGCCGCTGGGCGCGCTCGCGCTGGTCGCGGCGCCGATGGCCTGGGCCTACGGATCGGTCTGGAGCCGCGGTCGCGACCTGCCCGACCCGTGGATGAACACGGCGCTGCAGATGGTGATCGGCGGCATCGCGCAGGGACTCGTGTCGCTCGCACTGGGCGAGGCGTGGCCGGAGTCGCCACCCTGGCAGGCGACCGCGGCGCTCGCCTACCTCGCGGTGTTCGGGTCGCTCGTCGCATTCACCGCGTACCTGTACCTGCTGCGCACGGTGCGCCCGGCACTCGCCACCAGCTACGCCTACGTCAACCCGCCCGTGGCGGTGCTGCTGGGCGTGCTGCTGGCGGGGGAATCCGTGGGTGGATTCGAGATCGCGGCGATGGTCGTGGTCGTCGCGGGCGTCGCGGTGATCCTGCGCAACAGGACCTGAACCCGCGCTACTCGAAATCGTCCTGGAACAGGTCGCCGCCGGAGATCTTGCGGATCTCGGTCCGGGTGGGTAGGGCGCCGCCCGTGGGCACGAAGCTCATGCCGTAGTAGATGTCGCCGTCCATGTCCACGCCCACGCGCGCGGCGATCATCGAGCCGGCGGCATCCGCCACGGCGTAGTCCCAGGTGGGCGCGCCCCACGGCGCGATGCGACGCAAGTACGCGCGCGGCGAGTCCGCGTCGAGCGTGAGCAGGGTGGCGCCGTTCGGGGCGATCGAGAACCCGGTGAAACCCGGCAGCGATCCCGAGACGGAACCGTTGGGCATCAGGTTGCTCGCCGCGATCGTGGTGCCGTTGGGATTGAATACCGTGTAGCACGGCGTCAGCACGGTGCTGCTCACCGCGCAGCGTCCGGCCGTGTGCACGTTGCCGGCGGCATCGATCAGGGTGTGGCCGACGAGCCCGTAGGATCCGCCTTCGATCGCCGACCCCAGGCGCTGGACCCACGACGAGGCGCCGTCGGGCGCGAAGCGTATCGCGGTGTACTGGCTGTGGATCTCGCCGAAGCCCACCGTGTACTCCTCGCCCAGCAGCACGAGTTCGCCGTCGGGTCCGAGTTCCACCCGGGCGATGCCGGGGGGTTCCAGCACGTCCAGCCAGTTGTAGGTCTCGTGCCACAGCGGCACGCCGCCCGCGTCGATCACCACGCCGAACGGTTCGGTCGGCTGCGGCACATCGTCGACGAGCCGGTAGCGCAGGCCGCCGAATCCCACCCGTCCGTTGCGGCCGCTCGCCAGGTGCACCGAGGCGACCGCCTCGATGCTGGCCGTGTTCTCCAGGCCGACGGGCGGATCGACCGAATACTCGAGCACGCCGGTCGGACCGTACTTCGACACGCGATAGCGGTACTCGAAATCGGGATCCCCGGGGTTCGCGTCGATCACCTCGTCGCACAGGAACACGCGCCCGCCTTCGTCGGTCACGCGCGAACGGCCGCAGACGTTCGGGTCGGTCTCGCTGGTCAGGTGGAAGACCAGCGCGCCGGTGGGGCTGAACTTGAAGTAGCGGTAGAACACGTCGAAGTTCGGCGGCTTCTGCGCGATCGCGCGCACGTGGATGGCTCCGGTCACCTGGCCCACGTCGATATCGTCGGCGAACACGTCACCGTTCTGCCCGGCCTCGTTCAGCCTGAGCAGGAACGGGGGCTCCTTCACGCCGTTCTTGTCGATGCGCTGCACCGACAGGGAATTCGGCGTGCGCTTGACCAGCACCGAATGCCCGTCGGGCGTGGAGCCGACGAACTCGCGCGCCTGGTCGTCGCTCACGGTCCACAGCACGTTCTGCGCGGCGGGGGCACCGCAGCCCAGCAGCGTGGAGAGGACCAGGACCGTTCGAACCGCGGAATCGACCATCAACGGGCGCACTGCATCCCCCCTGGGATAGTCACGCCTAACCGATCCAAGTCCGGATCGGGCGTTCAGGATACTGCCAGAGGGCCTGAATACGGTGAAATTCTGCGACTTTCGGCACAATTCGGGGGTCAGGCGGAGGCGGCGAGCCCCTCCCCGGACCCTGCCGGAACGAATGTTCCGAGCGGCGCGGCAGGTGGAACAGAGATCAGGCGGCGCGCAGGGCCGTCGTGATCGGCGTACGTGCCGCGCGGACCGCGGGCATGAGCCCCCCGAAGAAGCCGATGACCAGCGCGATCACCAGCCCGTTCGCCACCAGCCTCGGCGTCACCTGGAAGTTGAACACCACCTGGGTGAAATTGCTGCCCAGGGTGGATACCGAGAGGCCGTTGAACAGCGCGTAGGCGATCACCGCGCCGAGCACGCCGCCCAGCGCCGCCAGCACCATGGATTCGATCATCACCGAGACCACCACCGGCAGGCCGCCGAAGCCGATCGCGCGCAGCGTGGCGATCTCGCGCGAGCGGGTCGCGACCGCGGCGTACATCGTGTTCAGCGCGCCGAAGATCGCGCCCAGGCCCATGATGAAGGTGACGATGCCGGCCAGCACGCCGATGGTGCGGCGGAACTGGCGGGTCTGGCCGTTGTAGTAGTCCTGTTCCTGCAGCACGTCCACGTTCAGCCGCGGATCGGTGGACAGCGCGTCCTTCGCGGTCTTCAGCGCCGCGTCGTTCTCCAGCGCCAGCAGCACCGAGCTGTAGCCGCGCCGGTTGAAGGTGGATTGGGCGGTCTCGGCATCGGCCCAGAGCTCGCTTTCGAAGGCGTCGCCCGATTCGAAGATGCCGACCACGGTCCAGTCCGATCCGCGCATGCGGATGTTCTCGCCCAGGTTCGCGCCCTGGAACTGGCGCGTGACCCCGCGACCGACCACGAGTTCGCGCAGCCCGGGCTGGAAGGCGCGTCCCTCGACGATCTTCACCTGGCTGCGCATGGCGATACCGGCCGGCTCCATGCCGCGCATGGTCACGTTCGCACCCGTACGCTCGCCCGGGCGCAGCATCTCGGTGATCACCATGAGTTCGGCCGAGGCCACCGGCAGGTCGTCGGCGCTGCGGCGCACGCCCGGCGCCTGCTTCACCAGCGTGGCCTCGTCTCGGCTCAGGCCCGAGTTCAGCTCCGCGTTCGAACCGCCGCGCAGCACCAGCGCATGGTCGGTGCGGCCGGTGGAGGCGAGGGTGGCCTGGAAACCCTCGGCCATGGCGAGCAATGCGGTGAACACCGCCACCACGCCGGCGAGGCCGACCACGATCACCGCGGAGGAGCCGTAGCGCTCGGGGATGCTCTTGAGGTTCAGCGCGGTGATTGCGAGTGTCTGTCCAGCCATGTTCCGTTCCTCGATTCGTTACCCGCACCGCGGGCATCGCCTTGCTTTCGCAGGAGCGCGCGCAAGCGCGCGATCCAACCCTGCCCAGAGCATCGCGCGCTCGCGCGCGCTCCTACGACAGCAAAAGCTCAGCGCCCCGCCAACGCATCCACGATCTTCAGCCGCATCGCCCGCAGGGCCGGCGGCAGCCCCACGACCACGCTCAACAGCACGATCGCCACCAGTCCGGCGATCCACACGCTGTAGTCCACCGAGAGCGGGAAGTTGCCGCTGCGCTGCACGCTCAGTCCCAGCAGCGTCGCCAGTCCCAGGCCGATCGCGCCGCCGAGCGCGCACAACGCACCCGATTCGGCCAGCACGAATCCGAGCACCGCGCCGTCGGTGAACCCGAGCGTCTTGAGGATCGCCAGTTCCGGCACGCGCTCGCGCACGCTTTGCGCCATGGTGTTGCCCACCACGAGCAGCAGGGTGAAGAACACCGCGAACATGATCCAGCGCACGATCAGCCCGATGTCGCCCAACTGCTTGAAGAAGCCGATGTTGAAGTCCTTCTCGGTCTGCGTCTTGGTCTCGTCGGGCGAGTTCTCGAAGCGCTTGTCGATGGCCTCGGCCACGCGCTGGGCGTCGTCGGGATTGCCGAGCAGCACGGTGTAGGTGCCGGCGCGGCCCTGGCCGAAGCCGTTCGCCTCGTCGAAGTACGCGAAGTTGATGTAGACGAGGTTCGTGCGCTTCTTCCAGTCCTCGTCCTTGCCGTCGTAGATGCCCACGAGGTCGAAGGTCCAGTTCTTGCTGCCGTCCTTCTGCGGGAAGATGTTGGACTTGAGCGGCACCTTGGTGCCCACCTTCCAGCCGTTCTGCTCCGCCAGCTGCTTGCCCGCGATCATGCCCGTGCGCGTGTTCGCGAACGCCTGCCACTGGGCCTCGGGCAGAACCCATTCGGGATAGGTGTCGCGCAGGCGCAGCGGATCGGTGGCGAACGCGACGATCTGCGTGTTCTCGCCCACGATGCCGCCGAACCACTGCGTCCAGTTCACGCGCTTGACGCCGGGAATCGCCTCGATCTCGGGCAGCAGGCGCAGCGGCAGCGGTTGGGTGAACGAGACGCGCGCCTGGGTCACCAGGCGCGAGGCGCCGATGAAGTCCGCGCCGGAGTTGAACAGCACGTTCACCGCCTGCAGCAGCCCGAACAGCAGGAACGCGGTCACGATCGAGAGCAGCGTGAGCGTGAACCGCGTCTTCTTGCGGAACAGGTTCTTGATGATGAAGCCGGTCTTGGTCATGTCGGGATGCCCGGTCGTTCGGTGATCGCAGCACGCGCGGGGCGCGCGCTACGCGGCCTGTTCGGCGAGCTGGCCCTTGTCGAGGTGCAGCGTGCGGTTCGCGTACTCGGCGGCGCGCGGATCGTGCGTGACCATGACGATGGTCTTGCCGTGCTGGCGGTTCAGCGCCTGCATCAGGCCCAGGATCTCGTCGGCGGTCTTGCGGTCGAGGTCGCCGGTGGGTTCGTCGCACACCAGCAGCTGCGGATCGGAGACGATCGCGCGCGCGATCGCGACGCGCTGCTCCTGGCCGCCGGAGAGCTCCTTGGGCTTGTGCTTCGCGCGATCGGCCAGGCCCACGACCTCGAGCGCCACCGCCACGCTCTTGCGTCGCTGCGCGGCCGAGAGCTTGATCAGCAGCAGCGGCAGCTCCACGTTGCCCTCTGCCGTGAGCACGGGCATGAGGTTGTAGAACTGGAACACGAAGCCGACGTTCTGCGCGCGCCAGGCCGCGAGCTGCCCGCTCGACAAGCGGTCGATGCGAGATCCGCCGACGCTGACTTCCCCGGCCGTGGGCTGGTCCAGCCCGCCGATCAGGTTCAACAGCGTGGTCTTGCCCGAGCCCGACGGCCCCATGAGCGCCACGAAATCCCCCTTGGGGATGTCGAACGTGATGCCATGCAGCACCTCGACCTTCTGCTTGCCGCGCTCGTACACCTTGGTCACGTCGCGGATGGAAACCATCGGGTCCATGGACTTCTTCCTCGTGAATTCGAATTCGATCGATCCGTAGCGCGGCCGCCCCGATCACCTCGGTAGGTCCCCTCTCCCCCGCGGGGAGAGGGCTAGGGTGAGGGGGTTGCGATACCGCTTCGTTCTTCTTTGCTCAATCTGGAATGTTTCGCCAGCAATCCTGGAATCGTGGAACCGAGGCTAC
>Ga0315912_10003968_pt1 | contig 14310 bp, 16 predicted proteins | sample VfabasoilMG_FD_204469 | JGI IMG/M metagenome (GOLD analysis project Ga0315912, IMG submission 204469) | Garden soil microbial communities collected in Santa Monica, California, United States - V. faba soil | ecosystem: Environmental > Terrestrial > Soil > Garden | place: USA: California... | reverse complement strand
CGCTTCCAGTGACGGCGCTGCTCGAGACCACGCTGCCGGCCCGCGACCTCATCGCACTCAAGCCTGGCGACATTCTGTCGCTCGGGCACGCCGTGACGCAGCCAGTTGACGTGCACATCGGTCAGGTTCGCCGGTATGGCGGCCGCCTCACGCAGTGCGGGACGACCGCAGGTGTGTTGATCGAGTCGAAGACGCCACTGCAGCAGGGAGCCGCCGCATGACCGCCTCGCTGAGTCAGGAAATATTCGCCGCGCTCGTCGAAGAGTTGGGAAACGTTGTCGGGACGACGATCGATTCGACGGCAAGTGTGTCGGCCGGTGTGCCGGCGACAGGGCGGCAGTGGGTGGCCGAGATTCGCGCGGAGGGAGAGTTCGGCGGATCGATCAACGTCGTGCTCGATCACGAGGGCGCCACTGCGATCACCCGTCTGATGACGGGAATCGAAGGCGACATCCCGGATGAAGCGTTGCTCGACACCATCCGCGAGGTGCTTGCGCAAGCCGTCAGCGCGCTGGCGCTCAAGCCCGTCGTTCGTGGCGCGAAGCTCTCGGTGGTCGAGGTCTCACCTGGCGAAGGACGTGCTCCCGAGGGTGAATGGAACGCCCACGCCATCACGTCCGACAAGATGTCCGCCCCATTGTCGGTGACAACGTGGGGCGACATCGCCGTAGGTCAGGCTCTGCCGTCGCAGCCGGCGCCCGGGCCAAGAGCGGTACCGACGCCGGGAAAGAGCGCCGCGGCGAGTGCGTCCGCTGCGACTCCTGAAACCAAGTTCGACGATCGAATCGACGTCATCCTCGACATCGACCTTCCGCTCGTCGTGCGATTTGGCAGAACCGAGCTACCGCTCAAGACGTTGACGCGACTTGGTCCAGGGTCGGTGATCGATCTCGGGCGCTCGCCGGACGATCCGGTGGAAGTGCTCGTCAGCAACCGTGTCGTCGCTCGAGGCGAAGTGGTGATCGTCGGTGGCAGTTATGGCATCCGCATCCTGGATGTCGTCAGTCAGCGTGAACGCGTGCGTTCGATGGAGGCGTAGTCGTGGAGATTTATGTGTGGTCTGGTGCAGGTCTACTGGCGCTCGCGCTTGCGGCGTCCTTTCGCATGCACGTGTTGCAGCATCGGAGAATCTCCCAGCTCGGCGATCGCCTCGCGCATCTGACGTCTGGCATCGCGCTGCTGACCGACACGATGGAAGGCGGCCTGCGCGACGTGGCGCAGGAGATCGAGCGTCTGAGCGGAGCGAACAAGCCGGCGGCCAAGCCAAAGGCGCGCGCCGCAACGCAGCGTCGTGTGTCCACGGCCGCGAAGCGCGGACGCTCGGTGCAGGACATCGCCGCCAAGGAAAAGATGTCCGAGAGCGAAGTGCGTCTACGACTGCAGATCGCCGGCGCCGCCGCGGGCCGGGAGAAGGCACATGCCGCGGTGCGCTGACGACAGGTGCGGCCGCTGGCGGCCAGACCTCTCATCGGTCGAGCGGTTTGCAGGTGCCTCCGTCATGCGGATCGGCGCGCTGCAGTTCAACGGACTCTGGTACTGTTCGCGCACCTGCGTCGAGCAGGCCGCTCGAGCGGGGCTGAATCAGGACCGCACGCGTGCGCGGGTGTCGAACGGTCTGCCGCCGCTGAGGCTCGGCGTGCTGCTTCGCCATGCAGGTGTCGTCTCGCAGGCTCAGCTCGAGGCGGCTCTCGAAGCATCGAAGGAGTCGGGACTGAAGATTGGCGCGCAACTCGAGCGTCTCGGATACACGGCGTCGGACGACGTGCTGCGGGCCCTCGCTACGCAAGCCGGGGTGAGCTACCTGTCTACGTTCGACGTCACTCGCGTTGAGCGAGCGCCGGTGTCCATGCCGGCTTCGATGGTGCGCGCGCTCGGCCTTGTGCCGTTCGAAGCAGACGATGTGCTGAAGAAGTTGTCGGTGGTGTGCGCAGCGCCTGTGCCGAAAGCCGCGATGCGCGCGCTGATTCGACTGACAGGTTGGACGCCCGAGATCTTCCTCGTGACCGATCGCGTGTTTCAGGAAGCGCTCGATGCCTACAAACCGGCGCAGGGAGACGCGAAATCACATCAGGCGTTGACCGTGGAGAGCATGAGCGTCGCAGCGGCGCTCGTAGCGGAAGTTGCCGCGAATGAGCGCGCCGTGACGATGCGGCACGCCGACTGTGACTCATATCGATGGGTGCGCGTGCAGGCACCGCAGCGGGTCAGCGACCTGCTCGTGACTGCAGTGCAGGAGGAGAGAGGATGCCAGGCGGAGCTTATAGCGCACTGAGCGGCATGCGGATGCGCCTCGATGACCTGGATCGGCTGGCTGCCGACCTGGCCAACGTCGGCACCGCCGGCTACAAGACCGAGCGCACATCGACGGAAGAGTCGAGGCGTGCGTTTGCGTCGGCGCTCGACTCGGCAATCGATGTCACGCAAGGCGGGCGACGCACCAACTTCGTGCCGGGAACGATTGCGTCAACCGGGCGCGATCTGGACATGGCGATCGAGGGACCCGGCTTCTTCGAGATCGAAACGGCAGGCGGCATGCGTTACACGCGAGCGGGCAGCTTCAAGGTGCAGCCCGACGGCCTGCTGACGACGATGGACGACATGCCTGTGCAGGGTGAGAGCGGAGAGATTCACGTGCCGGTTGGGCCAATCACCGTGATGGGTGACGGCACGATTCGCGTGAACCTGACCGACGCGGGCAAGGTCAAAGTTGTGCGCTTCGAAAACGACGATGCGCTCCTTCGAGAGACGGGCACCAGGTTTCGCGCGCCGGTCGGCGTCGAGGCAACCGACGCCGAGGACGCGCGCATCTTTACGCGATCGCTCGAGCAGTCGAATGTGTCGGTGGTCGAGCGCGTCGCGGTGATGACCGAGGTCTCGCGGTCGTTCGAAGCGCTGCAAAAGGGCATCGCGGTGCTCATGAACGACATCGACGGCCGCGCGATTTCGGAACTCGGGAAGCGGTAGACGCCAGAACGTTAATCGGCGAACACGGAGAAAGGTTCAGCAATGATTCGAGCGTTGTATACGGCGGCGAGCGGCATGAATGCCCAGCAGGCCAACATCGACAACGTGGCGCACAACCTGGCCAACGTCAACACGACCGGCTTCAAGAAGAGCCGCGTCGAGTTCGAAGACCTCGTGTACCAGCAACTCAAAGCACCGGGCACCTCCACGTCCCAGGACACGGAGTCGCCGACGGGTCTCGAGGCTGGACTCGGTTCGCGGCCGGTTGCCACGGCGCGCAACTTCACTGCCGGCAACCTTCGCTCAACCAGCAACCCGCTCGACATCGCGATCGAAGGGCAGGGCTTTCTGCAGGTCACGTTGACCGGCGGTCAGACCGCCTACACGCGCGCGGGCAATCTGCATCTGAGCGGTCAGGGTCAGCTCGTGACCGCCGACGGCTACTCGATTGAGCCGCAGATCACGATTCCCGAGAACGCCGTGACCGTCATGATTTCGAAGGACGGCATCGTCTCGGTGAAGCTGGCGGATCAGGACGCGACGCAGCAGGTTGGCAACATCGAGCTGGCGAATTTCCAGAACCCGGCGGGCCTGATGGCCATGGGCGGCAACCTCTTCTCGATCACGACCGCCTCGGGTGATGCGACGACTGGCGTTCCAGGCACCGACGGTCTCGGCACATTGGCGCAGGGGTTCATCGAAGACTCCAACGTCAGCGTCGTCGAGGAAATGGTCAACATGATTCTCGGCCAGCGTGCATACGAGGCGAACTCGAAGGTGATTCGCACAGCTGACGAGATGCTTCAGCAGATCAACAACCTGTCGCGGTAACAGTGATGTTGCACCTTCTTGCCCTCGGCGTTGCGCTCACCGGCCCTGTGCCGGATGCGATCGCGCGTTCCGTTCAGGAGCGAATGGGGGAGGTGCGGGTAGAGGTGCTCGAGCTGAGCGGTCCGATGGGGCGACGGGACGACGGTGCGAGGGTCCGGTGCGAAGGTCCGGAGGTCCGGTGCGAGGGTCCGAGGGTCGTACCCGAGCCGGGGTCGAGACTTGGTCGTCCAATCCGCTTCATCGTTTTCGAAAATGGTGCGCGAACGGGATCTGTCGTCGCGACCTTGAATGTAAGTGGGTCAGTCGTGCGTTCGAGCCGCTCACTCGCGCGCGGCGAGGACGTCGCTTCAGATGCAGTTGAAGTCGCCGACGTGGAGCTCAAGGACATCCTGCTCGATCGACTGCCGACCCAGGGCGAGATCGTCGGCGCTCACGCGCGCCGCAGCATCAGGGCCGGCGAGATTCTTACTGATTCGGCTGTCCTCGTTCCGCTCGTCGTCAAGTCGGGAGACGAAGTACGAGTCAGTGTGTCGACCGGCGCCGTCAAGTTGACGAGTGTGGGACGCGCATCGGGCAGCGGCCACCTCGGCGATGTGATTCGTGTGCTCATGCCGACGAGTCGCAAGGGGTTGAAAGCTCGTATCACCGGACCAGGGTCCGTGGAGATCGTTCGATGAAGAACCTGTTGGTGCTGTGCCTCATGCTCGTGACCGCGCCTGCGATGGCCGGGCAGCAGAAGGAAGAACCTCCGCAGAAGCCGAGCGACAACTACGACGTGCTCTACGCTCGTTACCTCAAGGCGGCACGCGCGCTGCCGGTGACCGCGTCTGCGCCGGATACGCAGTGGATGGCTGGCCTGATGGGCGACCTGCGCGCACGACACGTGAACGACCTCGTCACGATTCGCGTGACAGAGAGCATCTCCGGTGTGGGAGCAGCCGACGCGAATCTGGACAAGAGCGGAAGTGCCTCGGCGTCGCTGACGCACCTGTTCGGACTCGAATCGGCGTACCCCAATTGGCTCGATCCGACGTCACTTGTAGCGGGCCAGTCGAATACGAACTTCAAAGGGGGCGGCAGCACGACGAGATCGAGTGAGCTGACGGCCATGCTCTCGGCCCGCGTCATCGAAGTGTTGCCGAATGGCGACCTGGCCCTCGAAGGCGTGCGCGAGGTGGACATCAACGGCGACATTCAGATCCTGGTGCTCACGGGAGTGGTTCGCACGGCCGACATTCGTCCAGGGAACATCGTTCAGTCTTCGCAAATCGGTCAGATGCGGATTCGCTACTTCGGCCGCGGCCTGATGAAAGACAACTTGAAGCCGGGCTGGATCGTCCGGGTGATGAACAAGATTTTCTGAGTTGGAGACTCTCGTGCTGAGACACGCACAACTTGATCACTGGTCGGTGATGGCCACCGACATGAAAGCGCTGGCGTCGGCCGCCGTCCTTCTGGCGATCCTGGTGCACCCGGTTGGCGCACAGCAGGCGCAGGCGCCGATCGCTGTGTCTCGCCTCAAGGACGTCACGACGCTCCAGGGCGCGACAACCACGCCGCTGATTGGATACGGGCTGGTTGTCGGCTTGAACAAGACCGGCGATCGCCGGCAGACGATCTTCTCTGCGCAAACGCTGGCAAGCATGCTCGAGCGGTTCGGCGTCGCAGTGCCTCCCGCTGGAATCAAGATCGAAAACGTCGCGGCCGTCATGGTGACGGCGGAGATCGGGCCCTACGCGCAGTCGGGCACTCGGATCGACATCATGGCCTCGTCCATCGGCGACGCACGCAGTCTACAAGGCGGCACGTTACTGCCGACGCCGCTGCGTGGCCCTGATGGCTCCATCGTTGTGCTCGGCCAGGGGCCACTGTCTATCGGCGGCTTCGGCGTTGGCGGTGGCGGCAATGCGCTCGCGGTCAACCATCTGACCGTGGGTCGCGTACCCGGCGGCGGCCTGGTTCAGGTCGAGCGCCAGACGGCGATGGCGCCCGCTGAGGAACTTCGTCTTGCGCTGCGCGACCCTGACTTCGTCTCGGCCGGACGCATTGCGAAGGCGATCAACAGGGAACTGGGGGCCGACCGCGCGCATGTCAGCGATGCGGGCACCGTGTCGGTGAGCGTGCCCAATGAATATCGCGCCACGCTTCCCGATCTGCTTGCCCGGCTCGAGCCGCTTCCGATCGCCATCGACACGATGGCGCGAGTCGTCATCAATGAGCGAACAGGCACGGTGGTCATGGGCGGCGATGTCCGGCTTGGGCCTGTTGCCGTCGCACATGGCAACCTCTCACTCCACATCTCGACGCAGTACAACGTGTCGCAGCCGACGGAGTTCTCGCTCGGAGGGCAGACCGTGGTGACGCCCGACAGGCAGGTTGGGGCGGAGCAGGAAAATCGCCAGCTCGTTGCCCTCGAGGAGGGGACGACGCTATCGGATGTGGTTCGCGCGCTGAACACGCTCGGCGTCACGCCGCGCGACATCATCGCGATCATGCAGGCATTGAAAGCATCCGGCGCGCTGCGTGCCGATCTGGTGATCCTGTGAGCATCGAGAGCATCGGGGATTTGCTGCAGCGTGCGCGGGCCCAAGGCGCTTCGAGAGACGAGGCAGGCCCGGGCTCGGAGCGCGATCGTCTGGTGCGCGTGGCCCAGGAGTTCGAGTCGATGCTCATGCTCCAGATGCTGAAGGAGATGCGCAAGGCCGGGTCGTGGGCTGACGAGGACGACAAGGAGAGCGGTGGCTACGGCGCACAGACCATGTTCGAGACGATCGACATGGAGCTTGCCGGCCATCTGACGCGTGCGCAGGGTTTAGGCCTGGGCAAGCAGCTGCTCGAGGCGCTCGAGAAGATGCACCCCGAAGGGAAGATCGGCGGGTCTGGCAGCGTCGGCGGGTCTAAAGAACAAGACCCGCCCTCCATTGCACCCGTAGGCCGGGTCCTGAACTTTGGACCCGGCGATATCACGAGCGCATTCGGTTGGCGATCCGATCCATTTCACGGCGCGGCGAAGTTTCATCGCGGGGTCGATATCAGGGCGGCGTACGGACAGGACATTCCAACTGCTGCATCGGGTCGAGTGATCTCATCCGGAACCGAAGGCAGCTACGGACAGACCGTGGTGATCGAACACGCCGGAGGCATCAGGACGCGGTACGCTCATCTTTCGACGACGCTCGTGGCCCCGGGGGAAGAGGTCCGGGAAGGGCAGGTCGTCGGCCGGGCAGGGCACAGCGGTCGGGCTACCGGCACTCATTTACATTTTGAGGTGATGACCGCGAGCGGAGAACCGCTGAATCCCGAGCGTTTTTCGGGATTAAAGGCAGACGGGCTGGTTGCCGATTTAACGCGTGGAACCAACCCTGTCTTGCAGGAGACCGGTAATGACTTCACGAATTGACGGTAACCAGGGCACGCCGCTCTCGACGCAGGTCGATCGAGCCGAAGCGGCAAAGTCCACCGAGCGCGCACAGAACCAGGCGAAGGCAGCCAAGGCCGATCGCGTCGAGGTGTCCTCGGACGCGGCATTGATGCACTCGGCAGTGCAGGCGGCGAACGACGTTCCAGCCGTCCGTGCCGACAAAGTCGAAGCGGCGAAGAAAGCGTTGGCTGACGGTTCGCTCGGTGCGGACGCCGGCAAGCTGGCCGACGCACTCATCGACCACATGCTGGACGACAAGAAATGACGAGCGAGCAGGGAACGCGCGCCGTTGCTGCGGTTGCGCGACTGCGTGCGGCACTCGAGCGGACGGCAGGGGCATTGGCCCAGCCCGATCTGGAGACGCTGCTCGTGGGTGAGTCCGAGATCGAAGTAGCGCTCGCCGAGCTCCCCGCGACCTACGAGTTGTCGCCGGAAGAACGGCGCGCCGTGCGCCATGAAGTCGAAGGCGCGCACGCCGCGCTGTTGCGATGTCGCAGGCTCGGTGCGGCGCTCGGAAGCTTTGTTCGAATCAGTCTCGATGCCCAGGGGCGCGGCGAGTACGGGCCGCGGAAAGTTTCGACGTCCTACGCCGGTCAGGCGCTGGACGCGAGAGTTTAGAGGTATGTCGTTCCCAGGTTTGAGCGGCCGCTCCGTTGTCGCGGCCGAAAATCGTGGTCGGAGGCCAGTCGGAACTGTTACCTCCTCAGCAGATACGGTCCAGTAGATATGTCCAGCCTGTTCAGCAGCCTGACTGCGGCCGCACGTGCGCTCGACGCCCAGCGTTTCGGGCTGGACGTCACCGGTCAGAACATCGCGAACGTCAACACGCCCGGGTACACGCGGCGCGTCATCGACATGGCGGCCGTTCCGCCGGAGTCGAGCCGCACGGCCGGTCGCGGCGTTGATGTCGTAGCGGTGAGATCTGCGCGCGACCTCATGATCGAGCGCCGGCTGCAGCAGGAAGTGCCCGCCGAAAGGCGCGAAGCCGCCCTCGCCGACGTGCTCGGCGTTGTCGAAGTCGCGCTCGGTAAGCCGGGCGAGTCGATCGACGCCGCCCTCGATCGCTTCTTCGACTCATTCGCCAACCTCTCACAGAGCCCGTCATCGTCAGTCGCGCGGCAGGAAGTGCTGCTCCAGGCGGAGTCGCTGGCGGATACGTTCCGCGACATGGCGGAGCGCATCGCCATCGCGCAGCGCGATACCGATGCTCAGGTCGTATCCGCGGCGCAGGACGTCAACGCCCTCGCGACGCAGATTGCCAAGATCAACGAGACCATCGCGCGGACCGGCGAATCGGCCGGCGGCATTCTGACCCTGCAGGACGAGCAGTCGGTGCTGGTCAGACAGCTGTCGGAGATCGTGGACATCGATGTCCTTCAGCGAGCCGACGGCGGCGTGGATATCACGATTGGCAACGGCCGGGCGCTGGTGATCGGAGAGAACGGGTACCAGGTACAGACCTCGGTGGTGGCCGGGGTCAATCACATCTTCGCAGCCGGCGTGGACATCACCGCGGAGCTGAGCGCCGGAAAGATCGGCGGTCTCATCTACGCGCGCGACGTGCTGCTTCCGGGTTATCAGACCGATCTCGACACATTGGCGTACGAAGTCGCGAACAACGTGAACGCGCTTCATGCAGCCGGTGTCGGTGGTGACGGCCTGACCGGGCGAAATCTCTTCAGCTTCACGCCCGCGATCGTCGGGTCTGCGGGTGCCGCCGGTGCGATCGGGGTCGATCCCGCCGTCGCGGGCAGCCCGGACCATGTGGCGGCTGCCGGCCCCGGCGCGCCGGTTGGCGACAACACGACGGCTCGCGACATCGCGGCCCTGCGGCACGCCAGGGTGGTCGGTGGAACGGCGACGTTCCATGACACGTGGGGGCAGCTTGTCTATCGCGTCGGTCGCGACTCACAGACAGCGAAGAACGAGCAGCAGAGCCGCGACGAGATCGTCACGCAGGTTGACGCGCTCCGCGACCAGGTGTCGGGCATCTCGCTCGATGAGGAAGCCGTCAACCTGGTCAAGTTCCAGAAGGCGTACGAAGCGAACGCGCGCTTCTTCCGCGCGATCGACTCAACGCTCGATACCTTGCTCGGGATCCTGAGGTAACCATGCGAGTCACGTTCAGCGCGCAGAATCGCAACAGCACGGCAGGGCTCGAGGGCTCGGCAACTCGCTTGCTGGAGTTCCAGCGTCAGGTCTCGACTGGCAAGCGCATCGAGAAGCCGAGCGACGATCCGTCAGCGACCCTGGGCTCGATCGGCGAGCACGCGGAGACGGCGGCCATCGACCAGTACGCCCGCGCCACCGATTCGGTCGCGTCACGCCTGTCGGTCATCGACACTGTGCTTTCTGATCTGATCAACCAGGTCGAACGCGCCCAGGTTCAAGCGGCGAGTGCGCGCGGCTCCACAAAGACACAGCTTCAACGCGAGGCGGCGGCCACGGATCTCGAAGGCATCCGCGACACGATCTTCTCGGACATGAACACCGCGTTCAACGGCACCTACGTGTTCTCTGGCTCGGCCAGCACAGTGGCGCCGTACACGCGAGTGGGCACCGGTCCTATCTCTGCCTACGCCGGGTCCACATCCGAAATGGTGGTGGACATCGACCAGCAGCGAGCGGTCAAGATCGCGTTCAACGGTCAGTCTGTCGCGCAGGGCACCGATCCGCAGGACATCTTCGTCGAGTTCGACAACCTGATCGCCGCGGTGCGTGCCGGTGACGACGCCGGTATCGCCGCCGGGATGAGTGCTCTCGATCGGATGTTCGATCGTGTGTCGACGTCGCAGGGCCGTGTCGGCGCCGACCTCCGCACGATCGACGAACAGAAGGTGCGTCTGAGTGAACTGAAGCGCGCCAGCACCAAGCGGCTGTCGGCGCTCGAAGACACCAACATGGCTGAAGCCATCACCGGGATGGCGCAGGCCGATGCCGCGTACAAGGCCGCGCTCGGCGCGGTCAGCTCCGTGACCCGGATGTCCCTCATGGATTACCTGAGATGAACCCAGCACCTGCCGTTGCCGAGACCGAAATCACCGTATCGGAGGCTGTGACTTTCCCCGACGGGATTCCTGGTTTCGAGTCGTGTCGAAACTGGGTGGTCATGGCGGCCGAAACTGCCACGCCGCTGCGCCGGTTGCACGCCCTCGATGGCGCCGATGCGTCGTTCCTCGCGATCGATCCGCGCGCAGTGCTCGACAACTATCGTTGCGAGCTGAGCGCCGCCGATCGTCGCCGCCTTGGCGCAGGCGACACCGATCCGCTCCTGTGGCTCGCCATTGTCATGATGGAGTCGAACGGCGCCCTGACAGTCAACCTGCGCGCGCCGATCGTCATCAATCCGAAAACCATGACCGGGCAGCAGGTCTTGCCGCACAACTGCCTGTATCCGTTGCGCCACGTCCTGGTAGACGCCGAGTAGCGCCATGCTGGTGTTCACGCGCAAACGGCACGAAGCCATCATGATTGGCGACGGCGTGGAGGTCCGGGTCCTTCGCGTCGGCAAAGACGGCGTCCGCCTGGGCATCGTCGCGCCCAACGAAGTCCGCGTCCATCGCCGCGAGGTCTACGATCAGATCCGCGACGCGAATCAGTCAGCCGTTGTCTCTCCGGGCCAGCTCGCGCAGGTGGCCGAGAGGTTGACGAAGGCGAAGTAACTCAGCTCCGAGCACGTCGCTCCCATCAGGCATTGATGGCAGTTGACACGCAACGCCCGATTCCGTAGAGTCCCATCAATCGCTGATGGGACTGACCGCTACACCCTCCTCATGAGCGCGCTCCTTCGCCGCCTGATGTACTGCCTCGGCCGCTCGCGTCACGACGCAGATCTTCGTGCCGAGATAGAGTCGCACCGCGCTCATCGTCAGGACGCGCTCGAGCGTGACGGCCTCACATCCAACGCCGCGGCGTGGGCGAGCCAACGGGCGATGGGCAACGTGACGCTTGCTGTCGAGGACGGTCGCGAGGTGTGGGTCTCGCGCGCTGTTGATCAGCTGTGGCAGGACATCCGTATCGCGGTTCGTGGCTTGCGCAAGAACCCGGGTTTCACGTTCGTTGCGATTGCGATCCTGGCGCTGGGCATCGGCGCCAATACCGCGCTGTTCTCGATCTTCAACGGCCTCATCCTGCGTCCGCTGCCAGTGCGCGACCCGGGCCGTTTGGCACTCCTCCTCGATGGATCGTGGTCCTACCCGGTCTGGGCTGAGGTGAAGGCTCGTGAGAACGATCTGTTCGACGGCGCGTTCGCGTGGGCGAACGAGAGTTTCACTCTGTCTCGTGGCGGCCAGAGCGCAGTTGTGGACGGTGCCCATGTGAGCGGACGCTTCTTCGAGGTGCTTGGCGTGCCGGCCGTGCGCGGCCGCATGCTCACTCCGGCAGATGATTCGACAGCGGCGCCGGATGGTCCCGTGGTCGTGATCAGCTATCGATTCTGGCGCGAGCAGTTTGCCGGAGCCGAAGATGTGATCGGACGCCAGATCACGCTGCAGCGGAAAGCCTTCACTGTGGTTGGCGTGATGCCGCCGGGGTTCTTCGGTGTGGATGTCGGGCGGATCACGGACGTGATGGTTCCCTTCGCCGCCGAACCGCTCATGCGAGGACTGGAGAGCCGGCTGGCATCAGTCGACGATTCGTGGCTCAACGTGATGGTGCGGCAGAAAGCCGGGCAGAGCCTCGAGCAGGCGAATGCTGCGCTCCGCGGAGTGCAACCGCAGATCCGCACAGCGACCATGAGCGGCATCGGCGCAACACGAGTTGCTCGTTATCTCACTCGTCCGTTGACCTTGGAGGGCGCAGCGACGGGTCGGTCGTCGCTGCGGTCAGAATTCAAGAGACCGCTCATCGCCATGATCGTGGCAGTGGGTCTGCTGCTCCTTGTTGCGTGTACGAACATCGCCAGCCTGATGGTCGCGCGCGTCTTGGCGCGACACCGCGAGCTAAGCGTGAGGCTGGCGCTCGGCGGTTCGAAGGCGCGGCTCGCGCGGTTGCTGTTCAGCGAGAGCCTGATCGTGGCGATTGCGGGTGCCGCTCTCGCACTCCTCTTCACGCGCTGGAGTGGAGCGCTCCTGGTCCGCCAATTGAGCACCTGGGAAGAAACCGTCTCGCTCGAGCTCGGCGCCGATTGGCGCGTGCTCGGATTCAGCGTGGCGCTCGCGTGCGCGTCAGCGATCGCCGCCGGTGTTGCGCCCGCGCTCGGATTGAAAACCGTCGCCGCAGGTGACGCGCTGAAGGCTGCCGGCCGAGGATTGGCCGGCGACCGTCGCTTCGCCGTACGCGGCGCGCTCGTCGTGGTGCAGATCGCCTTGTCGCTCATGCTGGTCGCCGCGGCCGGACTCTTTCTCCGCTCGTTTGCATCGCTCAACCAGCTGCCACTGGGCTTCGTACCCGAGCCTCTCCTCCTCGCGGAGTTGGATCTGCAGGCGAGTGCGACGCGAACTGAGGAACGCAGCGCACTGGCCGAGCGCCTGCGTGCCGCCGCGGCGACCGTCCCCGGCGTGCGGTCGGCATCGCTATCCAGAGTGCAGTTGCTCACTGGCGGCGGTTGGGGAACCAATCGCGTCGCCGTCGACGATCGGCCGATGCCCGTTGAGGATCTGAGCACGAATCGACTCTGGCGTAATGCCACAAGCCCTGGTTGGTTCGCCACCATGGGGACGCCGCTCGTGAATGGCAGAGACTTCACCGATGCTGATCGCCTTGGCGCGCCGCTCGTCGCCATCGTCAACCACGCGTTTGTCCGCCGCTATCAGCTTAGCCAGCAGCCGATCGGCAGGACCATACGAGTTGGCTTGTCGGACAACCGTGAGATGCGTTACGAGATCGTCGGGGTGGCTGGGGACAGCGCGTATACGGAGCCGCGTGACGGCATGATGGCCACGATGTATGTGCCGCTCGCCCAGGTCCAGCAACTCGAGGGAACTGTCGTCCTGACGATCAACGCGGATCGTGGCCAGCGGGCGGCGGTGGAGCGCGAAGTCGCTGACGCACTCGCTCGAACCGAGCCGGCCGTTACGTTCGTCTTCAGGACTTTCGATCAGTTCATCGACGCTCGGGTCACACAGGAGCGCCTGATCGCGATGCTGTCTAGCTTCTTCGGTGGACTCGCACTCCTGCTGGCCGGCATCGGCCTTTACGGAATCGTCGCGCAAGCTGTGCGTACGCGTCAGGCCGAGATCGGCCTCCGTCTGGCCCTTGGCGCAAACCCCCGCGGCATTCTGCGTTTGGTGTTCCATCGGGTCAGCGTTCTGGTTGTCGCCGGGCTCTCGATCGGACTGGCCGCCAGTCTCTGGGCAGCGCGGTTCGTGGGGCCGATGCTGTTTCAGGTGGAGGCCCGCGATCCGGCCACGTTCGCGGCCGCGGCTGCAGTGTTGGTGGCTGCGGGTCTGCTGGCGGTTTGGTTGCCGGCGCGGCGTGCCGCACGGCTCGATCCCGCGACGGTGCTGCGCGAAGGGTAGTGTGTCATGCCCTGACTGCGCGTTGGACGTTGGGAGCTGCGATCTTCAGGCCGAACAGAAGCCTCGGAATCTTCCATCGACGCACGAGCACTTCATACAGCGCCAGCGAGCCGAGTGTGGTCACCAACACGAGAAGCAGCGCCTCGACGAGTACGGGCAGCGACAACGGAAACATCAGGTAAGCAGCCACCAGCATGATCGGCTGGTGGACGACATAGATAGGCAGGACCGCGTCAGTGAGATACGTGAGAGCCTGCGAACGCCGGTTGAGCAATCCGGCCGCGTAGCCGATCAGCGTGAGAACAACCGCCCATCCGTAGACGCCTTCGATGATCCCGAACACAATCCCGTCCCAGAAGGGATCTGCCTTTCCTGAACGCCAGTACACTCCGTTGCCAATCTGCGCGGCGAGCCCCAGAAGACTGGCGGCCAGGAATAAGCGCCTGTGTCTCTGGGTGTACTCCCAAAACTGACTGCTGCGCGCGCACAGCACTCCGGCTCCGAAGACGCCCGCCCATCGCAGGTGATTCGCCCAGTCATCGAATAGTGCCAACGTCACAGGGCGAACTTCCTCGATCAAAACGTTCGTAAGGCAAAGCCAGATGCACGGCGTCACGATCAGCAGAGCGAGGGGCG
>Ga0315912_10003967_pt1 | contig 14313 bp, 12 predicted proteins | sample VfabasoilMG_FD_204469 | JGI IMG/M metagenome (GOLD analysis project Ga0315912, IMG submission 204469) | Garden soil microbial communities collected in Santa Monica, California, United States - V. faba soil | ecosystem: Environmental > Terrestrial > Soil > Garden | place: USA: California... | reverse complement strand
GGAGCAAAATCAAACGCGTCTTTTTCGGCCAACTGTAGCACCACGGCACCATCCTCACCAGAAATAAATTCACCTTTTTCGTTTAATAGTTTAAGGGCATTCCACTGAATGGGATTGTGGCTTGCTGTTAAAATAATTCCGCCACCTGCCTTTTCAAGCGTCACGGCAAGCTCCACAGTGGGTGTGGTGGATAAACCCAGATCAATTACATCCATTCCCAATCCCTGAAGAGTTGACGAAACCAACGTGCTCACCATCTCACCGGATATTCTCGCATCGCGCCCGATAACAATTTTCCTTCCTCTGCGCGATTTCACCCACGTGCCAAAGGCCGCTGAAAATTTTACAACATCAACAGGCGTAAGCGCTTCGCCCGGCTTGCCACCAATGGTGCCGCGAATGCCGGAAATGGATTTGATTAGAGTCAAAGGAAATTATTTTAGGGTTGGGGAAATTATCGCTTACCGATTTCGGGCAAAGCTGCTGCTTTTTCCGGGTCGCCACAGGTTTTATCGCCTTCGCCCAGCACTTTGCCGCAATAGCCGCAGGTAATTCCTTCCTTTGCCAGGTAGGGACTTTGAGTAGCACAGGTTCCCCGGAATTCACCACCCTTAATAAAAATCAATCTCACGCTCATCAAGGCGAAAAACAAAGCAAAAACAGCAAGTGAAAGCAGGAAAACCGTCATTGTGTATTTTTAGATTTGCATGCTGGAACTACTCTACAAAAGTAAGCCTCTATCCCAACAAATGAAACCAATATTTTGTTCTGAATTCCTACCTCTAAACTTCTGCATTCTTTATTATTAACTAATGAAAAAGCCATTTTCAACACCTGATCTGAACCGTGAAGCCAAGCTAAAAGCGTTTGATCGATTGCTCACCGTGATGGACGAACTCCGCGAAAATTGTCCGTGGGATAAAAAGCAAACCATGGAAACCCTGCGCCACCTGACCATTGAAGAAACCTACGAGCTTTCGGATTCCATTTTAGAAAATGACTGGAAAGAAGTGAAAAAAGAATTAGGCGATATCATGCTCCACTTAACATTCTATGCCCGCATTGCTTCCGAGCAAAAGCTTTTCGACATGGCCGATGTGTTGAATGGCATCTGCGATAAGTTGATTGAGCGGCACCCGCATGTTTATGGAGATGTGGTGGCCAATGATGAGAAGACGGTAAAGGAAAATTGGGAGAAGATAAAATTGCGCACCGGTAATAAATCGGTGTTGGAAGGTGTGCCTAAATCGCTGCCAGCTTTGGTGAAGGCCATCCGCATTCAAGATAAAGCCCGGGGCGTAGGTTTTGATTGGGAAAAAAAGGAGCAAGTGTGGCAAAAAGTGGAAGAGGAAATGGCCGAATTTAAGAATGAGGTTGAAGCCGCAACAAATGAATCCATCCATACAGAAAAAGTACTGGCCGAGTTTGGCGATTTACTTTTTTCACTGGTAAACTATGCCCGTTTTATCAACATCGATCCGGAAGAGGCCCTGGAGCGAACCAATAAAAAATTCATCAAACGTTTTCAATTCCTGGAAACCGAATCGGCCAAAGACGGCAAGAAAATGGGCGAAATGACGCTGAACGAGATGGATGTGTATTGGGAACGAGCTAAAAAAATTTAACAGATCCCGAATTATCGGGGCACAATGACCAAGTCTGATACAAATTTTTTTACCTTGCCTCTGCGTTCAAACACCCTGATGAAAAACCTGGTTTTTATTGGCTTTCTGGCCATTCCGTCTTTATTAACCGCCCAAATCTCGCACGATTCATTATGGTCGCCCATGCGGTATTTTATTGGTTCCTGGAAGGGCACGGGTGAAGGCGAAATGGGAACTGGCTCATTTGAGCGAACCTACCAGTGGGCGCTAAACGGCAATTTCATACAAGTGCGCAACAAAGCTTCTTACGCTCCCCAGGAGAAAAGTCCACAGGGTGAAATACACGAAGAAATAGGTTTCATTAATTACAATAACCTGGAGAAAAAATTTATGCTTCGGCAATTTCACGTAGAGGGCTTCGTGAATGAGTATAAACTCGAAACACTTTCAGACGATCGAAAAACCCTGGTGTTTGTTTCGTTTGAGATAGAAAATATTCCTCCTGGCTGGCGCGCACGCGAAACTTATCAAATCATAAATGATGATGAGTACATTGAAATTTTTGAACTGGCCGCCCCCGACAAAGATTTCGTGGTCTATTCCAAAGCGACCATGAAGAGGAGGAAGCCGAGGTATACGGGATAGTTACTATACTCGTAATCCGTTTATCGTCATCACTGGCTCCACTCCGTTGGAGTTCTATCCCACCGGTGGCCTTTAAGTTTTATCCGCAACGATTCTTCTAATTTCTTTCCATCACTGGCGCCCATGTTGGCTTCCACGTTTTTCATTTTACGCATGCCGGGAATTATTGTGTGCACATCGGGATTGCAAAGAATAAATCGCAGAGCCATTTCGGGCATGTTCATGCTGGAAGGTATCAGGGGCCGAAGCGCTTCGGCATGGTCAACGCTGGAGTTCAGGTTTTCGGGAACGAAGTAGGTGGAACGCCAATCCTCTTTCGGAAATACAGTTTGCTTGGTGAGCGTGCCTGTGAGCGTGCCTTCATCAAACGGAACGCGCGCAATAATGCCAATATCCAATGAGCGGCAAAGGGGGAAAAGTTTGTCTTCCGGGTTTTGATCAAAAATATTGTAGATAACCTGAACGGCATCTATAAGCCCCGTTTCAAGCGCTCTCAAAACATTCTCTGGTTGCCAGCGGTTCACACTAATGCCAAAGTGTTTCACCTTGCCTGCTTTCTTCAACTGTTCAATTCCTTTTTTCCAATCATCATGGTTTGTCCAGCTATCGTCCCACACATGAAATTGTTGCAAATCAATGCACTCCACTTTCAGGTTTTTTAAGGAACGTTCCGTATAATCAATTATGTGAGATGTGGGGTAGCAATCCTCGGCCTTATATTCTGGCCTGGCGGGCCACTTAAAATTTTTTGCCGGAATTTTAGTGGCAGCATAAAGATTTTTCGAAGGATGGCGTTTGAGTAACCTCCCTAATATTTGCTCGCTCTTGCCGGCCGCATAAGCCCAGGCCGTGTCAAAAAAATTGCAACCTAACTCTACTGATCGGTCGAGGGCTTCTTCCATTTCTTTTTCATCGGTGCCTGTCCAGCCGGCCAGGCCCCACATGCCATAACCCATTTCACTTACTTGCCAATTGGTGCGTCCGAAACGTCTATATTGCATAGTTGTAGATTTAGATATCCTGCATCAGGATTACATCATGGGCAAAATAAACAATTTTTGATTTGATGTATTAAATTTTGAACACTCCCGAGGAGCATTTGCACAACCTATAACCCCGGTTTACATTTGCACCCTTACTTTTTGCAGGGTTTTGAAGGCGGGCGATTTTTTAGAAATTATTCGGCAAGACGGCCTGGTGCAAACCCTGGCGGAGGGGATTCGTACGCACAGCCACCAACACATCAAGCTCAAAAACCTGTCAGGAAGCCTTGATTCGGCCATTTTTGGTGCCGTTCAGAAGGTTGGGCACTGCACCCACATTATCATTCTTCACGATAAAGAAGAAGCCCATTATTTCCTGAACGACCTGCAACAACTGTTGCCGCAGAAAGAATCGCTGCTGTTTCCCATGTCGTATAAACGGGCGTATGAGTATGAAGAAATTGAGAATGCAAACGTGCTGATGCGGGCGGAGGCGCTGGATAAAATCAGTCAACATCCCGATTCACAAATTATTGTTACTTATCCGGAGGCGCTTTCTGAAAAAGTTATCACTAAAAAATCCCTTACCACCAACACGTTCATTATTAAGAAGGGCGAGAAATTGGATCGTGAGTTTCTGGAGGAGTTTCTTCATTCATATGATTTTGAAAAAACGGATTTCGTGTTCGAGGCAGGGCAGTTTGCCACGCGGGGTGGTATAATTGACGTATTTTCCTTCGCACATGAAAAACCTGTGCGCATCGAATTATTTGGCGATGAGGTTGATGAGATCCGGACGTTCGACCCGGGTTCGCAACTTTCTGTTCAGGTATTGGACCAGGTCAGAATTATCCCCGATGTTCAAACCAAGTTAGTGCAGGAGGATAGACAATCGCTGCTCGATTTTATTCCAGCCACTGCCCGATTGTGGGTAAAAGACCTTCAGCACTCGCTCGACATGCTCGGAAAGTGTTTTGAACAGGTGCAATCTGGTTTCGATAAAATAAGTATGCGGGGAACTGTTCCGGTGGTCGGACTTTCACCTGAAAAATTATTCGTGACTGTAAAGGATTTTGCCGAGTCTGTAGAAAAATTCCAGGTAATAGAATTCGGGAGCCGCAGCTATTTTAAAAAACCCTACATAATTGAATTCCGCTCTTCGGCACAACCCGTGTTCAACAAAAATTTTGAACTTCTCTCCAACGACTTAACTGAACGACAGGTAGATGGTTACTCCGGTTTCATCGCATCAGACCAACCCCGTCAATTAGAACGGCTGCAAGAAATTTTTCTGGAGATTCAGCCACAATTGAAATTTCAGCCCCTGGAGTTTACGCTTCGCGAAGGGTTTGTTGACCATCAGGCAAAATTACTTTGTTATACCGATCACCAGATTTTTGAAAGATTCCATCGCTATCGGCCAAAAGAAAAATTCAGCCGATCGAAGGCGCTTACTTTTCGTGAACTGCAAACACTTTCGCCTGGCGATTTTGTAACGCATATTGATTTCGGCATAGCCAAGTTTGCCGGGTTAGAAAAAAAAGAAGTAGACGGCCGCCAACAGGAAACCATTCGCCTGGTTTTCCGCGACAACGATTTGCTTTACCTCAGCATTCATGCGCTTCATAAAGTTTCCAAATATTCCGGGAAAGAAGGAACACCACCTGTTATCAGCAAGCTGGGCTCAGATGAATGGGAAAATCGGAAATCAAAAATCAAACGGCAGGTAAAAGACATCGCCCGCGATTTAATTAACCTATACGCCAAGCGAAAACAGACACCGGGTTTTGCTTTTTCTGCGGATGGTTTTATGCAGGCTGAACTGGAATCATCTTTTATATATGACGATACACCTGATCAGGCCAAGGCAACGGAAGCTGTAAAAAAAGATATGGAGCTTGCGCACCCGATGGATCGGTTGGTTTGTGGCGATGTGGGTTTTGGAAAAACAGAAGTGGCCATTCGGGCTGCTTTTAAGGCCGTATCGGATGGAAAACAAGTGGCAGTATTGGTGCCGACAACCATTCTGGCTATGCAACATCAACGCACTTTTTCGGAGCGATTGGCCAATTTTCCTGTAAAAATCGAGTATGTATCTCGCTTTAAAACCACCAAAGAAATTAATCAAATCATTTCTGAGCTGAAAGACGGGAAAGTTAACGTCATTATTGGCACACACCGGATAATCAGTAAAGATGTTGAGTTTAAGAACCTTGGGCTTTTGATTGTAGATGAAGAACAAAAGTTTGGCGTAAAAACAAAAGATCGGTTGAAAGAATTGAAAGTCAATGTAGATGTGCTCACCCTAACGGCAACACCCATACCACGCACGCTCCATTTTTCTCTGATGGGCGCCCGCGATTTAAGCATCATTGCCACGGCCCCGCCCAATCGCCAACCGGTAACCACTGAGCTGCACACATTTGATGAAATTATTATTCGCGATGCAGTAATGAAAGAATTGAAACGGGGAGGGCAGGTTTTCTTTGTTCATAACCGGGTGAGTGATATTGAGCAATTAGCCAACATGATTTTTAAACTTGTTCCTGACTCAAGGATTGGAATTGCTCACGGCCAAATGGAAGGAGATAAATTAGAGAAGGCGATGGTTCATTTTATAAATGGTGAATACGATGTGCTGGTTTCCACCAATATTATTGAGTCAGGGCTGGATATTCCGAATGCCAATACGATCATTATAAATAACGCTCACATGTTTGGGCTGAGCGACTTGCATCAAATGCGGGGCCGCGTGGGGCGATCGAACAAAAAAGCTTACTGCATTATGCTGTCGCCTCCGGCTAAAGTGCTTAGCGCTGATTCCAGAAAGCGATTGTCAGCATTGGAAGAATTTTCTGAGCTGGGTGATGGCTTTAAAGTGGCCATGCGCGATTTAGATATACGGGGGGCAGGAAATTTACTGGGTGCAGAGCAAAGTGGATTTATCAATGACCTGGGCTATGAAACTTATCATAAAATTCTGGACGATGCTGTACAGGAATTGAAAGAAGAAGAATTTAAAGATTTGTTTGCAGTAGAATTAGCAGAGAAAGCCAAATTGGTTGTTCAGGATTGCGTAATCGAAACCGATCTTGAAATTCTTATACCCGAGACATACGTGAGTAACATCAGTGAACGACTCCAGTTATATTCTACCCTTGATAATATTGGCAGCGATGAAACCTTAAATAATTTCCGCGATTCCCTTCGAGATCGGTTTGGGGTTGTTCCCGAGTCGGTTGAGCAATTAATTAATTCCGTGAGGCTAAGGTGGATTGGTGAGGAGCTCGGCTTTGAAAAGATAAGCTTAAAGGGTGGAAGGATGCGGGGCTATTTTGTTACCTCTAACGATGCCTATTTCAATTCTGAAATTTTTGGACGGATACTGGCCTTTATTCAAAGCAATAAAAAATGCCGGTTGAAAGATTCATCCGGCAAACCCATGTTGGTTATTGAAGATATTGATTCAGTGAACGTTGCAATAGAACTGCTCGCCCCGTTGCAGAATCAAAAACCCAAATCAGTCAAAGAAACTTTTTCAATGTAAGGCTCCATGCTCATCAGGTCGTTGAAGGCATGTATCATTAAAACCTGCTTATAAGTAGGCGAGTAATACACTTCAATGAAGAAATAACCGGTATGGTAGAGATAAACTTTGCTGTCGCCAAGGATACGCATTGTTATATACGTAGAGCGGGTAGTAACAACATCGCATTTTTTCTCAAACGAAGAAACCCGGAAGTCATCAAGCGTGATCATAAAAGTTGGTTTTAAACATTGATGGCATTAGAAAAATCTGTGCCACCGCTGATTTTAAGCTAAAAACCAAACTTTAACCCATTTTGATATTTCCCAATTATTCTAATTATCCCAAATTTGGATATACTTTATTGATTTGCTGTTCGTTCTGATTTTGCGAGGACAGCAGAGTGATAGTTTGGATTTAATCGTTAGGAATTACCCCTTTGGAAAACATATAATTATATCCTTAATTAGCGGTTCGTTATTAAACAAAATTCTAACAAAATGAAGGTTATAAAGTCCCTCGCCTACCTGGCGGTTATTGCAGTGTCGATGTCTTCTTGCAACTTCATAGGAGGCTTGTTTAACAAGGGAGGAGGCAAGCCTACGGCTGTAAATCCTGGACAGGTGAGTTCCACCACGGGTTTAGAGTATGGTGATGCTCCGGGGCTTTATTCAGTTCCCGATTTCGAAGGACAGCCACATGCTCCTAACACGGTTTTTATTGAAGGTGGCCGTGCCGTTATGGGCTCATTTGAAGAAGATGTTATGACTTCACGTGATAATATTGAAAGAACTGTTTCTGTGGCTTCGTTTTATATGGACGAAACAGAAATAGCCAATATCCACTGGTTGGAATATATGTTCTACCTGGGAAAAGATTCATCGCAAACTGCGCTTGATGCAGCCCGCCCGGATAGTATGGTTTGGGTTGGAAAACTCGCTTTTAACGATCCTTATGTTGAGCACTACCTTCGCTATCCAGGCTTCCGTTATTTCCCTGTTGTGGGTATTAGCTGGGTTCAGGCCAATAAATATGCTGAATGGAGAACCGTAGCCGTTAATAACCAACTTTTTGCTGCTTCTGGCCAAACATTGCCTGCTGGTGGCAAAGTGCCTCTTTCGTCAGGTGTGGTACTTCCCAACTACCGTCTCCCAACAGAAGCGGAATGGCAATATGCTGCACAGGCCCTTATCGGTACACAATGGTTAGAGGAAATGCAAACCCACCAAAGAATTTATCCTTGGGATGGTCACGCACTTCGCAACCCTTACGGAACTCAAATGGGATTTTTCCTGGCCAACTTTAAGCGTGGACGTGGTGACTATGCAGGTATTGCAGGTCGCTTGAACGATGGAGCCTTGATTACTTCATATATCTATGAATTTCCCCCTAACGATTACGGGTTGTATAATATGGCCGGTAACGTAAGCGAGTGGGTTATGGACTTGTACCGCCCCCTTTCTTATCAGGATTTTGATGACCTCAACCCAATAAGGCGTGATGGTTTCTTAGATGATCAAAATAGCTACAATAACCAAACAAAAAGTCCAATGGGCTATACTTCTTTGATTACCGATAGAGCAAGGATTTACAAAGGAGGTTCCTGGAAAGATGTCGCTTATTGGATGTCACCTGGAACGAGAAGATATTTGGATCAGGATTCTTCCACTGCTACCATTGGCTTCCGTTGCGCCATGATTAATGCAGGCTCAAATTATTAAAGATATCTACTTCTTAATGTAGAAACAGCCGTCCCAACACTGGGACGGCTGTTTTATTTTATATTAAAGAATACTTGTTTCTGTGAAAGTGAGCGTAGTTTTGCTGAACGCAAAATGAATGACTAATTAATGGCCCAGCTCATTTTCTTCCAGTTTCATCTATGAAAGAAATTGATTTATTTTTTCTTTTCCTGTTCGTTACCAGCTTGGGGCTTTTAATTGCGGGCCTATACAAACCTTGGGTCGTGCTTTGGTGGGAAGACTATCAAAACCGGAGGAAAGTTTTTAAGGTGTATGGAACGGCCACATTGATGGCTCTAATAACCTATATTGTTCTGGTAGTTTACTTCTAATAGGGTATTGGGCAATCGGCCTTAAAATGCCTCCTATTGCAAAGTAAAACCCGTTTTTACCATTTTGCCCAAGGGTTCCTTCAGAACCATAGACTCTTAGGGTATAACCTTGCGCTTGGATCTATAATGTTGTGAGATCTACCTCACGTTAATACCAAAGCCAAAAGAAAACGCGCTGTATTTAGACCATGTGAAATCACCATTAAAGGTGAACACAGCCAATTTTAATCGCATTCCACCGGTTGTCCTAAAACCTGACGTAGAGAAGTCAAGGGCTACAGGATTTTTATCCGTTGCATTTCCATCGCCATCCAAATCGTATGTTCCGGTCAGATCAAGCGAAGATTTAGCAATATTAAATCCAGCTCCGCCATAAAATGTTAGAACAGAAATTTTCTTTGAGATTAAAACTTGAATCGTGGTTGAATTAAACTTGGCAATTCCTTTGGCGTCTACTGAAGCCGATCCATCACCAACGATGCCGCCTTGTTCGTATTTCATATTGGTGTATCCAACAAATGCAGATAAATCAAACGGGAGTGCTTTTACTCCTTTGATGTATTGTTTAATGTCGTGCATAACACCGATTCCAAACAAACTAAATTTAATATCTCCTAAATTAACTGTAGGAGACCATCTTAGTTTAAGATCAAACCCTTTGGGAATCCCTACTCCTAAATGATAAATTGGTACTGGTAGCGCGTTGGCGATCTTAATCGTATTTTTTAAATCGAGACCTTCGGGACCATCAAAAGGTTGAAATGAACCAACCTGGTATTGAGGGGTTTTGGCCGGGCCAAAAATAGTGGGCACTTCCGTTACCGCTGTGCTGCTTACGGGCTGTCCATCTAAGGATACCAGTTTTATAGATTCAAGTTCATTATTATCAACTGTATAAGTCTCATCGGAGCTGGGGACGTACATTAAACTGGTTGTAATCGTAAAATCAACACCCAAAGTTTTGTGGGGCTTGGCCGTATTATACCAGCCTTGATTTAAGCCATTCCCTATGCCGTTCATCGCAGGGGCAATGTACCCTTCCAACAATGTATTAGCATCAGCTGCAGTTCCTTTTAGCAACTCGCCAAAATCTTGTGCCTTGGTATTTAGAGGTTGGGCTATTAGCCCAATTAACAAGAGTAATATTCCGGTTGTGTGAATTTTCTTCATGTATATTCCTTGATTATTGTCAATGGATTCCAATATAGTGATTTTGGTAAACCGCAATTCTTAATAAGCTAAAATATTTAAGGTTTAGGCCTGGTAGCGGCTACTTCTTCCGCTTTCACTGGCCCAGCAGAATTTCCAAACGTATTTCGGATGTAGCTTAATACATCGGCAATTTGCTGGTCGCTAAGGAACGCGTGAGAAGGCATTACATTGTTATAAGTTTCGCCATTGATTTGGGTTGGCTCGCTTAATCCGTTGAGGAGAATTTTAATCAGCCTCTTTTTGTCTCCTGTAACAAAATCAGTTTTTGCCAATGGAGGGTTCATGCCTGGTGCCCCTTTTCCATTGCTCATGTGGCACTGCACACAGAATTTATCGTAAACCTGTTTGCCGGCAAATAATTCAAATGGAACGGGATCCGGATTTTCCAATACCTGTGGCTGAAATAATGCCACCTCGACTGGCTTTGGCATTTCTTCTTTGTAATAGACAATACGCCAGATACGACCATATTGGGAATCGGAAATATAGAGTGAACCATCAGGGCCTTCGGCCAAACCACAGGGACGGAAGAACGCATTAGCTGGGCTAGTAATGGCCGGCTGCCCAATAAATCCATCGGCAAAAACTTCCCAATCGCCTGAAGGTTTGCCATCCTTCATAGGCACAAATACAACCTTATAACCTTGCTGTTCATGGCCTAACCGGTTCCAACTTCCGTGGAAAGCAATGAAAGCTCCGTTCTTATATTTTGCAGGAAACAGGTCTCCTTTATAAATCAACACATCGTTTGGCGCCCAGTGGCCAGGAAAACCCAATAACGGAATCTTTGCTTTTTCACATCGATCGGTTTTTTTTCCGTCACCACCATATTCCGGATTCAAGAGTTTTTTCCCTTGAAAGTGATCGTAGTAGCAATAAGGCCATCCCATATCATCACCTTTTTCCAAATCAAAAAATATTTCAGATGGGAGTTCAAGGTTTTGCTCTTCGGTGTAAAACTCCGGCCAATAGCGGTGCAAATCATCGCGGCCATGAGCCACAGCGTATAGCCTGTCTACATCAAAATTCCACGTAAGTGCTACAGCGTTTCGAATTCCTGTGGCATAGCGGTGGGCGGTATCCTGTACCTGGTTAAGTGTGTTGTCATCAAATCTCCAGATGCCAGCGCGCGTTTCTAATTCTACGCAAGGGTCATCGCCATTAGTATGAGCTGTGCGAAGTGGTATTTCACAAGCATTACTTAACGAACCAACATTCACATACAACCCACCTTTGTTATCGAATGTAAAAGGCTTTTCTACGTGACCTCCGCCTTCAACCAATGTCACGATCGTGTCCATAACCTCAGAAGGAAGTAACTCACCTTCCGTCATTTTAGAACGATAAACATGTGTACGATCAGAATAATACAAGTAGCCGTTGTGTATTTCAATGCCGGTGCCAGTTACGTTGGAATAGCTCTTCATGATGTCAGCGCGGCCATCTCCGGAGGTATCGCGAAGGGCCACAATTCCTTTACCATCCCCATTCAGACGAGCGAGGTGTAGGTAGATATCGCCATTTGAGTTAATGGCCATATGCCTGCCACGACCAATGGTGTCAGCAACTACAATGGCTCCGAATTTTTCAGGGAGGGTGATGCCCCCATTATTTTGATTTGAAACAAGCACAACTTGTTCCGGTTGTGTGCATGAGGTGACCATCAAAATGAAAAGGCAAAAGAGAAGTGGTTTATATGTCATGGCTATTAAAATTTTGAAGGGCTAAGATAGTTTATTAAATAAATCCATGCACAGCCATTTATGTAATGCTTACATAGGCATAGCTGAATCCATTGTGCTGTACTTGATTTGCGTTTCAGGTCGGGTGTTTCGGCCATTTGTCCAAAAGTGCCCTCTCTATTGTTGTGGAACAGGGTTTACAATTTTAAAATCCGAAGCCTTGTTCGTCCCTTCATTTTTATTTTATTTCCGATTAGCAGCTTGGCAATTACTCCAACGCTAATCATAGCTCCACTTATCAATAAAGTTTCGCTGTTCACTTCTCCACTGTTGATAATATCGGCCAATAAATATCCTGCACCGGCTAAAAGAAAAAGCTGCTCAACTTTATACCTCAACCACCACTTCGTTTTATCGTCAATATAAATGGAGGAGATTTTATTAATATTGATTTGGTAATCCTTAAACACAATAATGCTGTCCCTCAATTCTATAATCTCACCTGTTACTTTAGATTTATCACCCGTTACCTGAAATGAAATTTCATCCCCTATCTTATAATAGGCATTCTTGTTTTTATTTTTCATTTCCAACATTAAAAGGGTTTTTTGACCTTGGCTGGTTGTGGTGAGCCCAAATAGAAAAAAACAAAAGACGAACAGTCTTCTCATTAATGCAGAGCAAAGCTCTTGATTGTTTTCAACTACTTTGTAATGGGCACCTTAGTTAACAGTGCCTTAACGATATCAGCTGTTTTTACATTGTCCGCTTCGGCTTCGTAGTTCATAATAATACGATGGTTCATAACATCAAGAGCCATTTCCTTAATGTCTTCGGGAAGAACATAATCTCTACCTTCCAGATAAGCCGCCCCTTTGGCTGCGAGATTTAAATTAATGCTGGCTCGGGGGGAAGCACCAAATTGAATATACTGTGCTTCATGATCGAGCTTGTATTCTTTTGGTTTCCGAGTTGCTGAAACCAATTCGATAATATATCGCTCCAGCGATTCACTAATTTTTACCTTGTTCACCTCAGCCCGAATAGCGAAAATATCTTCTTTGGTAAGTATTTGCTTTACAGCAAAATCAAACTGCATGTTTGAAATTCTGCGCATAATTTCCAGTTCTTGTTCTTTGGTTGGGTAATTCACAAAGACCTTCATCATGAAGCGATCTACCTGAGCTTCGGGCAATTGATAGGTTCCTTCCTGCTCCACCGGATTTTGTGTGGCTAATACGAGGAAAGGTTTATCAAGTTTATAAGAAGTCTCTCCAATGGTCACTTGCTTTTCCTGCATCGCTTCAAGCAACGCGCTTTGAACTTTTGCCGGAGACCGGTTAATCTCATCGGCCAAAATAATATTGGCAAAAATTGGCCCTTTCTTTACCTCAAATTTTCCTTCCTTCTGGTTGTAAATCATTGTGCCCACCAAGTCGGAGGGGAGCAAATCGGGGGTAAACTGAATGCGCTGAAAATCGAGATGCAATACATTAGCTACCGTAGAAATGGTGAGGGTCTTAGCAAGGCCTGGAACGCCTTCCAGAAGAATATGCCCATTGGTGAAAAGACCTACCAAAAGCCTGTTGACCATATAATCCTGGCCAACAACTACTTTGGCTACTTCCGAATAAACCTGTTGGATTTTTTGTTTATGCTCTTGCTGTATCTCTGTGGAACCTGCGAACGCCATAAGCCTTTTTTAATTTTAAGATCGCAATATTAAGGAGAATAGCGGATTTGAAATAGGGAATTTAACCTTCTGGCATACTGAAATTAAAAGTCGTAAGCCTTAGTCTTGAACGCTGTGATCGAATAGATGTTACTATCTGCCAGAACTCTCTTCCTTCTTTTTTTTCTTTTTCTTGAACTGTTCAAGAGCCTGTATTTTCATACCATAATGCAAGCTTGCATTAATCTCATATCCGAAAAGTAATACCACAATAAGAAGTTGAATCCATATCATCAGGGCAATTAATGCTCCAATGGAACCGTACACTTTATTGTAGCTTCCAAAATTAGTAACATAATAGGAAAAACCGTAAGACACAGCCAGGCATCCTAACGTGGCAATCCACGATCCAACCGAAAAAAAACGCCAGTTGTAGTGTACAGCGGGTCCGAAATAATAAATGAAGGATATCGTGAAAAAGAAAACGATAAAAATTACTACAAACCGAAGCGCCAGTAAAAAATAAATGGTGTAAGAATCCAAACTCAAATGGCTGAAGTCTTGAATGTTGGTGGTAACATAGTTAATAACAATCTGCCCTACCACGAGCAACACAATGGCAAGGAATAAAACCAGCGCAAGCATAATGGTGAGGCCGGTGGCGATAAGTTTCATGCGCCAAAAATTTCTTTTGTCGGTTGTTTTATAGCAGGCATTGAAGGCACGCATCAGTGCCGACATTCCATTTGTGGCCAGGTACAAAGCGAAAACAAAACCCAATGTTAGCAGACCGCCTCGTTGATTACTGACAATATCCAACACAGTAGAGGAGGCCACATCAAACATGCTGGCAGGCATGAGCTCACCCATAAATTGCATAATGCTTTCGCTGTTAATGGCTGGGTATTAAACTGT
>Ga0315912_10003966_pt1 | contig 14315 bp, 12 predicted proteins | sample VfabasoilMG_FD_204469 | JGI IMG/M metagenome (GOLD analysis project Ga0315912, IMG submission 204469) | Garden soil microbial communities collected in Santa Monica, California, United States - V. faba soil | ecosystem: Environmental > Terrestrial > Soil > Garden | place: USA: California... | reverse complement strand
TGCCTTACTGGTTTTGGCACTACAGCCTGGGATGTGACACTCGCCTATCTCGTCAGCGTTAGCATCAGTTCGGTTGTGTTGTTGTGGATCGTTCAGCGCCAGTTCTCAGACAGGGTAGAACCATGCGGACGCTAACCCCGTTGTCAGTGGCTCTATCGACGCCGACGTCCTTTTCCTCTCTCGCAACTGTCCATGCCAGCCAGGCCGCGGGAATCGACCTACTGGCGATCGGGGGGCTCGTACTTTCCTGGCTAGCCGCAATTTCAATGGCGGAGACGGGCAGCGGCGACGGATTTATTGACCCGGAAACCAACCGTTCCGCGCTCTACTACGCTGCACACGCCGGTTCTATCGCTTGCGTCATGTTAGCCAGCATCATGGCTCTGTCGCGCGGACAATGGAAGGTCTTCCGGAGAGGAACCCGCCTGGCGTTTGTTGCTCTGTTCTCCGCAGCCATCCTGTGGTCGCTGATCGCCTATACCCCGCAAGAACTTCTTTCCACCAAATTGATCGGTGCGACCGGGCCGTTCGTGTGGATCACACTGCTCTTCGTCGCAGTGGGAACCGACCGCCATGTGATACAGGCATCAGAGCCGGTGATTCGACTTCTCGCGTATGCAACAGCCGCGCTGGCTGTACGCACGCTCATCACTCATGGTGCCATGGAATACTCGATCGGACTTACCAAGCACACCTATTACACAACTATTCTGATGTGGCTGGGTGGATGGACACTTCTGTGCTCGGCGCAGATGCACGGAAGCAAGCTGTTACTGCGGGCCATACCTTATGCAGTGATGCTCCCGCTGGCGATCCAAGGCCAGGGGCGTTCCTGGATTCTGATGTGGTTCCTTACCGGCGGGGCATTCCTGTACGTTCGTAAGAGAGTACACGGAGAAGCCAAAGCAGCCAGGACAGTCCTGAAGTGGGCGGCCATCGCTTCGGGAATCGCAATGGCTGCCTACCTCACCGTATTGCAGGCATTGCCTGCCGTCCAAAGCTTGAAGGACCGTGCTGGAGATGACACGCGCAGCAACCAGTACGTGCATTTCTTCGCGGATGTGCATGTGTACGAGTTGATCCTTGGCCGGGGGCCCAATGGCAGCTGGTACTGGCCCGTTGTTAATGGCGACTACCAGTTCTTCGACAACGGTTTCCTCTGGATGCTTTTTATTGGCGGCTTACCCACGCTGCTTGGCTACATCGCCATCGTGATTTGGCCGACGATAGAACTGATTCGCGCGAAGCTGACAGGTGCCGACGCGGCTGCGGTATTCATGATTTGTTTTTGGGCGCTGGCGCTGACAGGGCTTAGCACCTTCACGTTGCCTTCGGTTGCCTTTACCAATTTTCTGATTTCGCTACTGGCCGGGCGTTGCCATTCGCTCCGCCAGAACCCAATTGTTTTTAGGGAGCAGCACTAATGAACACTGTAATTGATCCGCTTGTTTCGGAAAACATCCGGCAGGAGGGCATCGCCATTCGTGACATTCAAGCGAACTACCAGATGGTCTGTGTCTGTGGGGGATTCGGCTTTCCTCACGGAGCGGGAAGCCCCGCTCGCATCCTCACCGTTGCGCACGCACTGCAAAGTGCTGGGGTCGATTTCAAGTTATTGCATTGCGGTCCAAGTCCGAACAGGAAAAACGTCGATTCTTCGGGCGTGTATCAGAGTGTGCCGTTCCAATACACAACTTCGGTAAATCGACCGGATAACGTCGTTTTGCGGGCTTTTGTTTACGCCTGGGGGATCATCCGACTCATTCTGGAGTTAGTGCGATTGAGGAGAGAGAACAAACGCACGGTGATCTGGGTCTACCTGATGACTGGACCCATGGCCTTTATCGTCACCCGGCTTTGCCATTGGTTCGGGTTCTCCGTCATTCAGGAGATGTGTGAATGGTGGCCAGCGGTTCCTACGTGCTCGGCGTTCACACAATGGTTGCATCGCGGGAGCTTATTTACGTCGGCAACCGGGGTGCTAGCAATTTCAGAACTCATTGAGAGCCGCGTGCGCGATATTGCCAAACGCGTCAAGCCCAACCTTCAAATCCTGCGTCTGCCAGCAATTGTTGATGCCGAGCGCTTCGCAATGCCCAAAAACGTCTCTCCGGAATCCGAGATGGAACCGGCCTTCGTCTGGTGCGGTGAAAGCGCCTGGAAGGACGACGTCCTATTCCTGATATCCGCGATTGCCGAAGCCCACAAACAGGGAACGTTCTGCAAGCTTCGCGTAGTGGGATCTGTCTCCGGTGAGATCAAAGAACTCTACGAAGCAAAAGCCAGAAGCCTGGGACTTGCGGACGGAACCATTGAAGTTATGGGTTTTGTAGATGCAGTGACGCTCGAGCGCACCTATCAGTCCGCATTAGCATTGCTCCTTCCGCTTCGGGACGATGATCGTTCTAAAACTCGTATGCCAAACAAGCTGGGTGAATACCTTGCTTCGGGACGCCCAGTGATTACATGTGCCATCGGTGACCTTAAAGAGTTCCTGCGCGACGGCTACAACGCCGTGCTAGCGCAGCCAGATAACGCAGCTGATTTTGCGCGGAAGATGATCGAGGTAATCAAACGGCCTGACGCCTCGCGCCAGATCGGGGAGGCGGGCCGCGTCACGAGCCTTCAGTATCTCGACTATCGCGCCCATGGTGAAAACCTCGCCAGGTTTGTTTCCGCCTGTTATGAAACGAACCAGCCTCACCGGATCTTTTCAGGGCTGAAAGGAACCCTGTACCTCCGCCTCAGAAATCTTGCCTGCGCCGCGCTTGCGCTGTGCTTGATTGCGTCAGGCAGAGTGCGGAGTGCCAAAAGACGCGCACAAAACGCGCCGATGATCACACCGGTCTACTTTCATAACCCGAACCGGAAGCTCTTTCGCAAGTGTATTCTGTGGCTTGCCAGCAATGGTTATCGCTTCCTCTCACTGGAAGAACTATCCGCCATTCTTCGCGGCGCGCAGCCATTCCCGGCCAAGGCCGCTTGGATTTCACTAGACGACGGCAACGCCGAATGGACAACGGAGATTCTTCCGATTGCACAGGAACTCAACGTACCCGTAACGATGTACGTCCCCTCGGGCATTATCAAAGGCAGCAGACTCTATCCATGGTTGCATGACGAATCCTACCCCCGTCCAGGCGGACAGTTGGCCCACCACTTGCCGAGCACTCCAGGATCGGAAGAATCCATGGGTCTTAGTGATTTGCTGAAGATGTCCGAGCAGCCACAGGTGACCATCGGAAGCCACACCGAAACTCATTCGGTGCTGACCAGCTGCACCGATGATGGTTTGAAGAACGAGATCGGAACCAGCAAAACAGACTTGGAGGCCTGGACAGGAACCTCCATCCGCACGTTCGCCTTTCCAGGAGGGCACACGGATGCCCGTGCCGATAGATACCTGATCGAATTCGGCTATGACTTAGCCACCACTACGGAGCCTGATTTCATTCGTCCTGGCACTAATATGCTGCGTGTGCCCCGCTTCAATGTGCCAGACGCGGCCACTTTTCCCGAGGCAATTTGCATTATGGCCGGCGTCTGGCGTCAAGCGCTTGACCCCATTAAGAAGGTGTTATCATGAGCGCCACCCAGACCCTTTCCTCATCCTCACAAACCGGATTCTCCGTAGTTTCACAACCCGTTCGCATGTCGTGCGAGATTGTCACAACCGAAGCGCGCCTCCGCCAGATGGCACCCGATTGGCAGCGCCTCAACGACGGAGGACGACGTGGCACCATCTTCCAGCAATGGGAATGGGTCAGCGCTTACTGCCGTGCGTACGGACCGCAGATCACTCTTCGCGTAGCAGCCGTATACATTGAGCACCGGCTCATCGGCATCCTGGCACTCCAACAAAGGGGTGAAAGTCTGGAATTTCTCGGTACTCCCGAAGCCGACTACGGCGACATTTTGTGCGAGGAACAATACGCGCAAAGTGTCCTATCGCTAGCGCTAGAGACGATTTTGACTCCACCTACTCCTTGGAAACGCGGAGTTCTAAAAGAAATTACAGCCGACTCGCTCATTGCCAAGCACAGCCCTGAACTGCCACCGTCGCTCCGCAGACACCTCCAACTGCTTTATCACTGTCCATCCCCCGTGATCGATCTTGATGGACCAGATCGCATGGAGGTTCTGGACGCGCTGATGAAGCAGGATCACCTCAAACGCTATGACCGCAAGATGCAGCGTAGCGGAGTCTTTTCGTGCCGCCACCTCGACACCAAGGAAGAAGCCCACCGACATCTTCTCCATTTTTTTGACCAGCACATTTGCCGTAATGCGATGGTGGGCAGAAAAAGCCGCTTTCAGGATGCGGCACCAAGGGCGTATTTCGAAGCGCTGGTGGATCACTGTGACCCGGCAAGTACCGTGCGATTCAGCGTGATTGAAGTAGACGGTAAACCGATCACCTACCACTTTGGCTTTCAGTTGAATGGCATGTTTACATACTATTCGTCTTCGTTTGACGTCAATCAGGCTGACAACTCGCCTGGCCGCGCACTCCTTCGGAATCTGTTCCTCTACTGTGAGAATCCGGCTATCCGCGAGTTCGATTTCTCCATCGGAGATGAATCCTATAAATTCCACTACGCCAATCGAATCAAAGATAATCTGCTTCTGAATATTGATCCAGCGCCTACTGGCCTGCAAAGCCGCATTCGAGCTGCGTTGCGCTTCACCGCTGCGGAAATACGGCGAAGACCCGCCATCAAGAAAGTGGTGAAGCAGGCGCTGGATAAATTCACGTCGCTGTTCGCAAAACCGCCAGTTGTTCCCGTTGAAGCCAAGCATGATGCTGTCATCGCCCCGCCGTTAGGGATTGAGCTGATCTCGGCTGATTTGGCCGACCTCTGCCGTATCGCATCGGAACTTACCCTATTGCCCGATGCTGACAGGCTCCTGGAAGCCAAGCGCAGGCTCAAGCGCGGAGACCGAGCCTATCTCGGCGAGGGCAATATTTACTGGGCGGAAAAACCGTTGGATCTGCCGAAGAAGGGCCAATCGAAAAAAACATCTTTGGTGGTGGAGGCTCCGTCTCCGATACCAACCGAGTTTTATGAACGCTGGCCGATCGAAATGCTCGGCTGCAAGCCTGTTTCAATCTCGTGGATGAAGCGGCTTCACCTGACGGCTTAGGAGAATATCATGCCAACAACGGAAGCATGCGAAACCACAACCACCTACCAAATACAAGTGGGAGGTGCCGAACTGATCCAACCTATAGCGGGTCAATGGCTGGAGCTGTGCCGTCGCCAGGAAAAGCCCACACCATTCAACAATCCGTTCTTCATTGAGGCGCACCTCAACGCTTTTGCACCCGGTCAGCAATTGGTCCTGGCGACAGCCTACCGGGGGGACCAACTGCAAGCGGTAGTTCCTCTCATAGAGGAACGCACCTCCTTTTGTGGACTCCCTGTCAGGAAGTTACGCGGGGCCGCTAACGCCAATTCCGCCAAATTCGACATCGCCGTGGCACCTGGAAAAGACGGGGAACAAGCCATCGACGAAATCTGGCGCATGCTGCGCGAGCGCAAGACCTGGGACGTGATTGAAATGCCCTTCGTCCCATCTGGAGGTTCGGCTGAACAACTCCTCAAAGCAGCCGATAAAGAAGGCTACGCGACAGGCCAGTACCCGGCTTCCAGAAGTCCGTTCATCTCCATCGAAAATTCTGGCGAGTGCACAGCCAAGTCTCACTTCTTGCGCAACCTTCGCCGCAGAATGCGAAAAGCAGCGGAGAAAGTGGGTCCACTACGGTTGACCGTTAGCCGGGGAGATTTCACTGATCTCCAACAATTTTACGAACTCGAAAGCAGTGGCTGGAAGGGTGAAAAAGGAACTGCCATTGCCTCGTCAGAGGCCACGCGCCGATTCTTCGACCACGTGGCAACAGACCCCGCCATTCACAGCGAAATCTATACCCTTTACTTCGGAGAAACCCCGGTAGCGGGCAAACTCTCGTTGGTCTGCGATCACCGCATGTACAACTTAAAATGCGGCTATGACGAAAAGTTCCGCGAGTACGGACCGGGACACATCCTCATGGAACTGGCCCTAAAAGAGCTTGTCAAAAGAGAAATCCGCGAATTCGATTTCTGTGGAGCGTGGATGGAGTGGAAAGCCGAATGGACTCCGCTGGTCCGAAATCATTCGTTCTGCTACATCTTCCGCAAGGGAGTTTATGGCTACTGCCTTTACTCCGCCAAACTGAAGATCATGGCTACCGCTCAGCGGATAGCACGGGATCCTCGGGTTGGCGCGTTTCGCAAGTGGCTTGCGCGAAGATAGAAGAGTGATAAAAACGATTATCTTCGACCTGGGCGGCGTGATCGTGCCGTTCGACTTCAACCGCGCGTACAAGCGCATTGAGCAGGAATTCGGCCATTCCCCGGATTACATCCGCGAAAAAATTGCGGCGACCAATCTTGTGATTGAATTCGAGTCCGGCCGCATGGAGTCGCGCCGATTCGTCGAGGAGTTAACCGCCTGCATCGGAATCTCTCTTGATTTTGACCAGTTTCGAGAGCTCTGGAGTTCCATCTTCTTGCCACACACTCTGATACCAGAGAGCCTGTTGGTATCACTGAAACAAAAATACCGACTACTGTTACTGTCGAATACCAACCCGCTGCACTTTGCAATGATCCGGGAAAACTATCCATTGCTGAAGCACTTCGATCATTTCATCCTGAGCTACGAAGTGGGTGCCATGAAGCCCGCCCCCGCCATCTATCAGGCCGCCCTTTCCCAAGCTCAGTGCGAACCCGGTCAATGTTTCTTCACGGACGATATTGCGGTATTTGTCGAGGGGGCCGTGCGGGAGGGCATTGATGCCGTTCGATTTGAAGGCGAGGAAAAGCTCCGCAAACATCTAGCCGACCGCGGGATCGCGCTATAGCAGCGTTACGTCGTTAGAAGACCGGCGATTGGATTCAGATGACTCCGCAACAGGCGTGTCGTCAAGAAAACGCCGCAATTCGGCCGTAGAGCCAGAAAAATATATTTCGGCAATCTCGGTGATCGCTTTCGCTCTGGCACCTCGAAGATCCAACATGGACTTGTAGACATAACCACGCCCCACCTTGCGGCGGTCTGCCGCACCGCGCTTGACCAGACGTTCAGCCAAGGTCAGCACCGTGGTATACGCTATCGGCCTCGTCTGTTTAAGGATCTTGTGGATGTCATGAATGGTCCCCTCCTCCACTTCCCAAAGAGCCTTAAGGCAGACTAACTCCATCGGCGGCGGCAACTCTTTCATTGGTCCTGGCTTGCGCATATCAGCTATCCTTTGAGCGCATCACGGAGTTTGTCGGCCATGAGAGTGCCTTGCACGGGCTTATCTGGAACCTGTTTAGGCGGTGGCGCGGGGACGCCTGCAGAGCCATTTAGGAAACGATCTCGTTTTAGAACCGTTCGATCAAGAGAGGAGACATAAGCCGTCCAGTTGCCGGATTGCAGTTTATCTCTTGTGAGGGAGAGGCGCATCGTTTCCATCTTGGAATCAAGGTTGTCAAGGTGATGAAGCAGCATCGCCTCCTGTGTCATTGGGACCTTGGGCGAGCCGTATTCCATCTGACCATGATGACTGATGATCATGTGCTCGACAAGCATACGCAGCGCGGGTGGAAAATCCGGAATCAGCACCAACTTTTCCTGTACCATGCGCAAGCCAATCAGAATATGCCCGATCAACTGGCCTGCATCGGAATAGCCGAAGCCGCGATCATAAGTCAGCTCTTCGAGCTTACCAATATCGTGAAGAATCGCTCCCGTGAGAAGCATGTCTACGTCAACTCCCGGGTAATGCGGACCCACGGTTCGACAAAGGGCGCACAGGGACAATACGTGTTCAATCAAACCGCCGAGCCAGGCATGATGGATGGTTTTAGCAGCAGGGGCTCGCTGATACTTCCGGGCGATGTCGGCATCGTCGAAGACAAGCTCCAGCAAGCGCCGCAAGTGTAGGTTGCCAATCCCGGCAATGATGCCGCGCAACTCCGCATACATCTCGGCGGGATCGCGTGTAGATGCTGGAAAATAATCCGCCAAGTCAACATCGGCGTCATTCAACTTGGTCAGTGTATGAATCGTGAACTGGAGCTTATTCTGGAATAGCTGCGCAACACCTTTGACGCGTACGAAATCGTCCCGGTCAAAGGCATCCAGCACTTGCGAGACGTTGTCCCACATCTTTGCTTCAATATCGCCGGTGCGGTCACCGAGAATCAAGGAAAGAAAGGGGTCGCCGCTTTTCTTCTGCCGAACCTCCTTTCCTTGAACGAGGAAGGTTCCAGTAACCAACTCGTTGGATTGGAGGTCGGCGACGTAGGGCGATTTCATCTCGAGCGTCCCGCCTAGCGGGAAAGGCTCCTTTGGTCGACCTGAGTGCCTGGAATCGGAACTAGCCAAAAGAGGCGTTTACGATGCACTTCTGCGATGACCTGTTCCTTTTTGACCGTTTCTGGAACAAGTGGAACAGCCTGACTCCACGCCGTGGTTTTTCCAGGAGCGGCCGAGGTATCCGTATAGCCTTCTTTGATTTCAAGGAATGCGTCCTGGCGAAGCTGGGTAAGGAATTCCCGTAGTTTGGGTTCAACACGAGGTTCAAACAATATATTCATGATCTCGCCCTCAACCTCTTCGATACTTGCCAAACCCTCACGCTGATGCTCATCCACACGAAGGATCTGGTAACCACTGGGTATCTTGATGGGATCGGTCACAAATCCCCGTTCCTGATCAAATAGAAATTTCAAATCGTCCCGAAGGCTGTCCTTTTCCACACCACCCACCATTCCACCTTCGGCGGCCGTCGCGGCATCGGAATTGTCGCGGGCCATATCCGCAAAGCGCTCACCGCGTTTTGCGCGGGCAACCAGATCGGTTGCTTTCTTCGCAATCGCATCTGCATCTTTGCCGTCCGTGACAAGCAGGATCTCGCGCAGGATAACCCGCTCTTTTCGCATGAACTCATTCTTGTGCTCATCGTAGTACTGCTGGAGTTCCTGCCGCCCGATATTGATTCTGCCAGCAACTTCCTGGCGGACCACTCTCTGAGAGAGCAAGCTGTCACGCATCTGAGACTTATAATCTTCGAACGTCATTCCGGTCTGCTGTTGAACGGCTTCGTGAAATTTGTCCACATCGGCTATCTTGGCGGCAGACTGCAGTTGCGCCAGACTGCGTGAAATCTCCGTATCAACGTTAATGCTCAACTGCTTCGCTTTCTGGACCAGCAACATGCTATCGATCTTGTTCCGCAGAATCAACGGTTCGTTCTGACGGTAGAGTGTCTCCAATTCGACACCCCGCTTGCCTGACTCCATGATCTGCTCGCGCAGCTCTTTCTTGGCAGTCTCCAAATCAGATTGGGTAATGATATCGCCATTCACTTTCGCGACGATCTCATCAATGACAACAACGTCAGCCGCGAATACAGGCATGGCAGCCAGCAAAAGAACACTCAAACGCATAATAAGTATTATCCCCTAACGTAGGCATCAGACGCATCCGGGCACGGCGGAGTTTCAGTGAAGTCCCGGGAAAAAGCGCCCAGTCCGTGCGCAATAGGCTTCGTACCCGGGCAATTGCTTTCGCAGCATCCCCTCTTCTTGAATGACTTTGGATCGAGTCATAAGAAACAAGAGTGGGACTCCAAGGACGAGCCAGGAATTAAGCGCCAGTTCCAGGCCGGTCACCAAAAGCATGTCGCCCGAATAAATGGGGTGGCGGACAAGGCTATAAATTCCATGGTCCACGACGCGTTGTTCCTTAAGAACCGTAGCATCTTCGATATTGGACCAATTCTTGCCAAGCTGAAGGCGGCCCGTGATCGCTACCACTAGTCCCAGCGTGTAGACAGCACAACCAACCCAGCGAATGGTCTGTGGGTCATCGCTGATGGGCAAGATCTCAGGGAGCAGGGTCTGCACCAGGAAACCAAGCAGAACGCATAACTTGGCAATCTTCACGGGTGCATAACGGCGGACAGCTGGAGTTGGCGGTTGTCCATAACGCATCCACTCCCAGACCAACTTGTGGAGGATCATGCCTCCCAAAAGGTAAGCGCGGAGGGCAACCACTTCGTCAATCATGCTCCAGCGTGTCCTCGTCCCGATAAGCGCTCGTCGCACGTATGTCTAACCGGCCCAGTCGTGTTACAACCACGTCAGCCAGCATTCCGATCAGCAATATCATGAGTGCCGAGACTAAACTCAGAATCGCCGTCGCAGAAATAAATTCCTGGTGAGTTCTGTCGGCAAACGCTTTGCCGATTCCATAGGCTAAGAAGACGAAGCAAAGCGGCAGGAAGACGCGCAGCGGCCGGAATAGTGCGGCCGTTCGCAGGATCAGCACCAGAAAACTTCCAGCGTCCCAGGGTACAATCTTCGACTTGCCCTTGCGCGTGCGGTACTCAATCGGCAGGTAACGTACGGCGTATTTATCGCAGTGCAGCGCCAGGGTGATGGTTGTTGTAAAACTAAACTGATTGGGGAGGATGTGCAGGTATTGTTGCACCACCTCTTTGCGGAATGCGCGCAGGCCGCTATTAAGATCCGGGATGTTACCGTCAACCACGTAGTTAGCCAGACGCCCGAGCAACCACTTCGCTGGCCGACGAATCAGCGGTATGTTTCCTCCGCTTAGCCTTCGCATTCCAACCGTCATATCAGCCGACTCCAGCATCTTGAGCAATTCGGGAATGGCTGATGCCGGATAGGTGCCATCGCCGTCCATGATAACGATGTTGGAATGAGTTGCGGCGGCAATCCCGGTCTTGAGCGCTGCTCCATAACCCCGGTTGCTGCGATGACGAATGACACGCGCACCAGCAGCCCTCGCAGTTTCGGCGGAGTGATCGGTGGAACCATCGTCCACCACCAGCACTTCGGCATCATAACCGTGGGCCGCAAGGACTCCAGCTACTTCATGGATGACCTGCCCAATTCCGGCCTGCTCGTTATAACAAGGGATGACAAGCGTGACGGTGTGACTCATGGAAGGAATAACTAGTAGTTTCGCAGACTGACAGGTTGCTTTGGAAATGCACGCCACCAAATGGCCAGTAGGATCACGGCAGCCACAGCGATAAAGAGCCAGGCTGGTGGCATGGAATACCCACCTCTGGCAGCAGTTGTCAGTGCTGGAAGAGACACGCCGCCAGTGGCAACGTGGAGAATTGGCTCCAGCAATCCCTTTCCCATTTCGACCTCACGGTACATCGCGGTGCTCCACGCCTGTCCAACGGCGAGCGCGGCAAAAGTGTTTACCAGCGGTCTCGGCAAACGACAGAGCACTGGCACAAGTGCCAAGAACAAGAATGGCACCACCGCAACGAGGTACCGGACTCCGGTATTAAACTGCAAGCGCGAATACTGGACCATCGAAACGAAAACGAGAAACGAGAAAGCCGATCCGAGTAGGAAGTACACTTCCTTGCAAACCATACCTCTCCGGGACACAAAAGGCAATCCCAGCGCCAGCAACAACAGTGGACAGCTCGTAAAAAGTCCAAAGCGATAGTCAAACAGGTTTGCCCAGGCAAGTTCGAGCTGTGGCAAAGTAATTCCGCTGAATCCAGCGCCGCTGAGACGGGTTGGAGTCATGTAACGCTGGGCTGGCGTAAAGGGATCCCCGAAGCACGCCCATTGATAAAACCAGAGAATCGCAATGGGAATAGCAGCCGCGCAGGCAAACCGGACAAACTGACCCGCTCGAGTGGCTAACATCCAAACCGCAAGGCACAGCAGAATCATAATTCCTGAGTAATCCATCAACACCGCACCGCCGGCGGCGAGTCCGGCGATGACGGCACCTCGCCGAAAGGATGGGGTATCCAGAGCCCAAAGGCCGACCAAGGCTGCGTGCGCCACCAGGAGATTCTGATTTAGATAGCCGGTTCGAAAAAAAACTGGAGTGCCAAAAGCGTAAAGAAGAGAGAGCAGCAAGGCACACCGCTCCGAAAGGCCTCTTCGATATAGCAGCTTGAACATCAGGAGCGCTGCAAATGCCGATAACGGTGCCATCAGAAAAACTTGCATCACCATCGCCGCCAAGCCGAATTTGATATCCAGGCCGAGGTGCCAGGACTTCTCATAAAACTCCTGAGCCAAAGGCCAAGGGGAACCGAATCGCGGCGGATGTTCCCCCGACGCCGCACGTCTGGAATTTACACGGGCTGTCACCTCTCGAATCACAGGCGCGGCTGCCGCGTATGGCAATGCCGCAAGCATGGAAGCACCAGGGTTATTGTTGATATGCCATCCCCGACCCGCCGTCTCGAACAAGTCAGCATGGAGATGAGCATACTCGTCCACCCGAAAGGAAAGATGGTCGCCAATCGCGAGCCCGAGATAAACTTCACGCACAATGTTCGTGCTGAAATGAAGGGCATAAACCAACCAGCAGGTCAGGAAAAGACGAATGAGAGTACTGCGGACCGTATCACCGCGAGACATTGCCAGATTGTTGGCCGCTGTTTCTATACAGGCAGACTACCACGTCCCCGCCCTGTAAGGACCCATGAAATATACGCTGCACCTTGAAGTTCTGCAAGACAAACTTATAAAGGGCTGGGCGTTCGGAACGAAAAACCGGCTCCAACGTGTACACGAGCCATGTGTTGCCTGTCGAGTTCATGAGACCCTCTAGCTGTTCAACCGACCGAGCCCTCGTCCAGTTGGTCTTGTAAAACTGGTGGTAGACGAAGTCAGTGAGGCTGACCGTCATGATTTTATCTCCGGGTGCCGCCGAGGCCGTGATGTATTTGTATGCACCTTCAAAATCCTGCTTTGGGCCAAACGCGCGTTGCATTCCACCAGCCGATGCCAGCACCGACAGAACTAGCGCGAGGCTCGCCAGCCCTGGTGCTAAATCTGGCCGTCCAAAGCGAGCCGGTAACCATTGGCATGTTTTGATCACACCTCTTACCATCACGGCCACACCGAAGCCGAAGCCAAAGAAATAGAATCGCGGCCAGACGTGGTGATTCAGTGCAATGAACACGGCACTCCCCAGTGCGGCGGGCACAACCAACAAAACCACTACAATAGGCGCCGTTCGAAGAAAGCTGATGAGTCCGGCAACAAACACAACACCAACGAGTGTCGCGATGGCGCCAGCAGCAAGTGGAATTCCGCCACCAAACTGGGCTGCCAGACCATTAATAAATTCATGGACGGTCCAAATCGGTTGTTTCCATTCCGCGACGACACTATAGGTTTTCTGAAGAGATGGAAGTATTCTCGGAAACGCAGGAATGTGAAGGACTGCCGTAAATAGGACACCTAGACCAAAACCAATGAGTGGCCCCCTCCACTGGACCTTCTTTACGGCATATACGATACCCACCAAGCCTTGAATGAATAATAAAAACACCATCGTGGCCTGCGTGTAGGCACCCATCGCGGCACAAATCGCGTACCAGAACCAGAGCCAGTTATCCTTCTCGCGCATGGCTCGCACCAGCAGGTAGCTGGACAGAAGCGCCCAGAAGAGCATTCCAGAGTACCCGCGGGCATTCTGACTGAACCACACATGGTGGTAGGAGAAGGAGAGGAGCAGTGCACTGGCAAATGCCTCTCTCTCGGTCGCCACTTCACGGCAAAAAAGATACATCGCCCAAATAGACGCTACGCCAAATAGCACAGCGGGCAGCCGGAAGGCCCAGACGGATTCACCAAATCCCATCATGCTAAGCCGTGCCAGAAAACTAAAAAGGAAGTGCTGGTTTTCTGAAGAATAGACGGTCGGAATCTGGAGCAACGGCATATGCATAAAGCCGACCCACGTTCCTATCTCGTCGTACCACAAGCCTTCCCCAAGCCGGTTGAGCCGGGACACAAGCGAAAAAGCAAGCAAAAGCCCAACTGGCACTGTGATCCATCTCTTTGGGGTAGCCGGCTCCTCTTGCTTACCACCAAGAAACGAAGCAAAGAAAAGAGCAGCCCCCAGAAAAACTAGAAGTGCAAGGGAGCCAGTCAGCATGCCGATCCGCTACTGCAAAGCCAATCACGAGTGCGCCGCAACGCCTCATCCAATTGGACCTGAGGCTCGTACTTAGTTAAGCGCACAACACGGGAAATATTCGGGACCCGACGCCCAACATCTTCAAAACCAGATTCATAGGCCACATGATAAGGGACATGTTCAATCGTGCTCTTGCTCCCCGTTATTTTGAGGATTAACTCAGCCAGCTCCAGAATGCTAAATTCACGCGGGTTGCCGAGATTGAAAACCTGACCGATCGCAGCGTCGTTCGCGGCCAGGAGCTTTAGCCATTGGACAATGTCGCCAACGTAAGTAAA
>Ga0315912_10003965_pt1 | contig 14316 bp, 11 predicted proteins | sample VfabasoilMG_FD_204469 | JGI IMG/M metagenome (GOLD analysis project Ga0315912, IMG submission 204469) | Garden soil microbial communities collected in Santa Monica, California, United States - V. faba soil | ecosystem: Environmental > Terrestrial > Soil > Garden | place: USA: California... | reverse complement strand
CCCCTACCCCGACCATGAACGGCACAGCGACCGATACTCCCACCCCGACCGAGACCCCTGACTTTGGGGAGGCCTTCACGGTGGATCGGAACCTCTTCAGCCCCTCCCGGCCTGTCTCGATCCATGTGTCCACGATCGTCCACCCAGGCCCCTATAGCCTGAGGGTCTATAACACGGCGGGGGAATGCGTGAGGCGCCTGGACGACCAAGGGCTGACCGGACCCTTCGAGGGCTCCTACCTGTGGGACGGGAAGAACGAGAAGGGGGAGGATTGCGCCAGCGGTGTTTACATCATCCTCCTGAGGAAAGCCATGAAGGTCGAACAGGCCCGCGTGCTGTTGGTAAGGTAAAGTCGCCCGGTCTTCAGTGGGATCGGACCACCCCTAGGTCCCTCCAAGCTCCACGATCAAGATTCCGGTATTGGATGGCCTCCGGACCATTCCTTTGGAAGGGTCCGGCCAAGGCATGCTCCTCGCCTGGTGGGCTCGTCGCAGGTCGGTCTTCAGTGTGATCGGACCACCCCTAGGTCCCTCCAAGCTCCACGATCAAGATTCCGGTATTGGATGGCCTCCGCCACATACGAAGCCTTCAGGTCCTTCTCCCCGTCCAGGTCGGCGATGGTGCGCGAGACCTTGAGCACCCGGTCATAGGCCCTGGCCGAGAGGCCGAACCGTTCCATCGCGGCCTTCAATAGTTCCTGGGCGGAAGGCTCCAGCCGGCACCATTCCCGAAGGTGCTGGGTCGTCATCTGGGCGTTGCAATGGAGTCCCTCCCCCCGAAAACGTCCCTGTTGGATCTCGCGGGCCTTCGTGATGCGGTCCCGGATGGCCCCCGAGGGCTCCCCGGGCCGGTCGTCGGAGATCTCCCGCCATTTCAGGGCCGGCACCTCGATGTGCAGGTCGATGCGATCGAGCAGGGGCCCCGAGATGCGGCCCAGGTACTTCTGGATCTGGTGAGGGGTGCAGGTGCATTCCCGGGAAGGGTCCGTGTAGTAGCCGCAGGGGCAGGGGTTCATGGCGGCGGCCAGCATGAACTGGGCGGGGAAGGTGAGGCTCGACTGCACGCGCGAGATCGTGACGGACCCGTCCTCCAGGGGCTGGCGCAGCACCTCCAGCGCGTTCTTGTTGAACTCCGGGAATTCATCCAAGAAGAGAACCCCGTTATGGGCCAGGCTCACCTCGCCCGGCCGGGGGATCGTACCGCCCCCGATGAGCCCCGCGTCCGAGACCGTATGGTGGGGGGAACGGAAGGCCCTTGTGGCCAGGAGGGCCCTCTTGCGGGTGAGGGTCCCGGCGATGGAGTGGATCTTGGTGGATTGGATGGCCTCCTCCAACGAGAGGGGAGGGAGGATGGTGGGAAGGCGCTTGGTGAGCATGGTCTTGCCGGAACCGGGGGGCCCCACGAGCAGGATGTTGTGGCCTCCGGCGGCCCCGATCTCCAAGGCCCGCTTGGCGTTCTCCTGTCCCTTGATGTCGGCGAAATCCACCTTATAAGCGGAGTGCTGCGTGAACTCCTCCGCCACATCCACCCTCACGGGTTGGAGGCTCCTGGCCCCCGAGAGGAACTCCCAGGCCTCCCGGAGGTGTTTGACCGCGTAGACGGGGGTCTCCTGGACCACCGCGGCTTCCTTGGCGTTCTCGGGGGGCACCAAGAGGCCCCTCGCGCCGGCGTCCCGGGCGGCGAGGGAGATGGGAAGGGCCCCCCGGATGGGGCGCACCTTGCCCTCCAAGGAAAGTTCCCCCACCATCCAATAGCCTTCCACCGCCTTTTGGGAGAGACAGCCGCTGGCCACCAGGATGCCGACCGCCATGGGCAGGTCGAAGGAAGGGCCTTCCTTGCGGATGTCCGCCGGGGCCAGATTGACCGTGATGCGCATCACGGGGAAATCGAATTGGGAGTTGGAGACGGCGCTCTTGACCCGGTCCTTGGATTCTTTCACGGCGGCGTCGGGCAGGCCCACGGTCTGGAAGGTGGGCAGGCCGGGACAGATATCCACCTCCACCTCAACGGGGTAAGCGTCCACGCCGAGCAAGGCCGCGCTTCTCACACTGGAAAGCATCCATCCGCCTCGCGTTGGACCTGGGTGGGACGGCCCTCCCGGGGGAGGGCCTGTCCATGGGATCCGACGGTCCCGGGAAGCGGTCTTGGGGCCAGCCCCCGGTGCACAACCCGCCGGATGTCCATTGGACGGATGGGGGATGGGGAAGGTTCCAAGGGAGGCGCGGATTATCAGGGGTAACGATGCCCCGGCGGGGGTTGGCCGCCTTGCCAAGGGGCGGGTGGGCGGCTAAGATACCGCCTCCTGAAGCCACCCATCCCAACCCAAGGCGGAACATCCATGGCCCATGCGACTGAAAAAGTGAAAGTGACGGTGCACGAGAAGGACTTCGAGGTGGAGATCGCCGAGAAGCAAGGCAAGCACTACGCCAAGTGCCACATCAACAATTTCGGCGAGGTCACGGTGTCCGACTTCGGTGGGGGCCGCGACAAGGCCCTTCGGAACATCCAGGCCCGCATCGGCAACATCATCGGGGCCATGCAGTCCGACGAGGAGCGCATCGCGCGTCGCAAGGCTTGGGAAGAGGAACAGGCCGCGAAGGCAGCCAGCCAAAATAACTAAAAGAAGCCGACGGAACGTGTCTCGGCCTTCACGGGCTGGGCACTGAGGGGATCCCCCCCTCTTGAAGCCCCCGATCCCCATCGGGGGCTTTCTTTTTTTCGGGGGGATTAGGTCTAACGATCCCTGGGAGGGAAGCGGCGTTTCTTGAAATGGCCGCCGGGGCGCTGGTCCTGGTGGGGACGGCCTTGGCCATGGTCCGGACGATGTTGACCCTGTCCCTGTCCTGGGTGGTCCTGACGGCGCTGGCCGTCCCTGTGACGGTGTTCCCCTGAAGAATTCCGATTGAACCCACCGGAGCGGTCCTCGAAGCGGTTGGGGTGCCCCTGGCCTCCCGGCCGGCGGCCCTGGTCGCGAAAAGGTCTTTGGTCGTTGCGTGAATTCCCCGGATGTCCCTGGTGCCCGCCTGGTTGATCTTTCTTGAAGAACTTGTTCCCTAATCGGCTCAGGAAGTTGTCCTGGCTGTGGATGGGTTCTTCGTGCCCTCCCTCGTTGGTCTGGCGGTAGCCCTTCCCATGGAAAATGAAATTATTCCCTTGGCTATCCCTGCGGTTCAGGTCGTTGCGATGCTGCCCACCCTGTCGATGGTCCCGGCGATCCTGCTCTTGGAAACCCCGCGAGGGGGATGAATGGGAAGGGGGCCGGTCCTTGTGGCCCCTGTGGCGGTCGTTCGGATGGGGATGGCGGTCCCTATTCCCATGGGGTTGGTGCTGGGGTCTTCCGGAAGGACCCGGATGGCCCTGTTGGGGTCGATGGGGACGATGACCGCCCTGGTGCTGCGCGGGACGATGTTGTTGCGGACGGGGTTGGGAAGACGTGGGGGCCGAGAAGTCCTTGGGGGTGAAGTCCCCGTTCTTAGAGGGTTGGACCTGGATGGAATCCTTCGGAAGGTCCATGAGCTTGAGGATCCTGTTCCAGAGGTCCCGGTCGGTCGGGGTCAGGAGGCACAAGGCCGAGCCTTCCGCTCCGGCCCTGGCGGTGCGGCCGACCCGGTGGATGTAATCCTCCGGGTTGCGGGGCAGGTCATAGTTGATGACGTGGGCGATGTGATGGATGTCCAGGCCCCTGGCCGCGATGTCGGTGGCCACGAGGACGTCGACCTTCCCGTCACGGAATTGTTCGATGGCTTGTTTCCGTTGGGACTGGGACCGGCCGCCGTGGATCTTGGTGGCCTTGAAGGCCTCTTTCTTGAGGCGGTCCAGGATGCGGTCCACGCGGTGTTGGGTGCGAGCGAAGACCAGGATGGAGCCGCGACGTTCCCTCAATTGGAACGCCAACTCCTCGGCCTTGTGCCCCTCGTCCATGTGGATGATCACTTGTTTGACCTTGGGGATGGGTTGGGTGGTGGTGCCGACCGTGATGCGCACCGGTTCCCGAAGGTAGCGGGAAGCCATGGACTGGATGTCCGGCGGGATCGTGGCGGAGAAAAGAAGGGTCTGGCGCTCCTGGGGCAATCGCTCGCGGATCCGGTCCAACTGGGGGGCGAAGCCCATGTCCAACATGCGGTCCGCCTCGTCCAGGACCAGGAAGCCCGTCCGGGAAAGGTCCAAGGTCCCTTGGTTCAAGTGGTCGATGATGCGGCCCGGGGTCCCGATGATGAGGCGCGGTTTTCGGGACAGGCCCGAGCGTTGGGTCCCCATGTTGGCCCCGCCGATGATCAGGACGGAACCCCCGAGGGAATGTTGGCCGGAAAGCTGGTTCAAGACCCCCTGGACCTGCATGGCCAATTCTCGCGTGGGGGTGAGGACCAGGGCCGTTCGGTCGTGGTGCTTTCCCAAATAGGTCAGGAGGGGGATGCCGAAGGCCGCGGTCTTGCCCGTGCCGGTCTGGGCGGAGGCGATGACGTCCTTGCCGGCCAGCGCAGGGGGAATGGCCTGGGCCTGGACGGGGGTCGGGACGCTGAAATTCATCCTTTGAAGGGAACCCTCCAGGAAGGAGGGGAGGCTCAACTCTTTGAAACTTTCCACGAAGCGGGACTACCTTTCGATCATCTTTGGGATCGGGCCGGCCAAGGAAATAAGGGGAGGAGTGGACTCATCGCGATATTTCGGTGAGGCGGAGCGGCCATCAAGATACCCGAAAAACGGACGATTTAGGAGTTATATATTCACCCCTGGATCCGAGGCCTTATGGTTTTTCATTCCGATCAGGGGTTTGGGGGTCTGGACCTTGTTGAAAAGTGACCTCGTTGGCCCTGCCTTTCTTTTTCTCGGGGCGCTTTTCCTCGAAATCTTTGGGCAGGATGTTGATCCCTGCGAAGTATTCGTCCTCCTCGACTTGGGGAAGGACGACCGATCGGTCGGTCCCTGCCTCAATGACGGTCACCGTGTTCTCCTGGGGTTTTTTATAGAACATCCAGCGACCCCGCGAGCGGATCTGCTGGGGTTTTTCCGGCCGGAGTCCTCCCGAAAGGTCCTTCAGCATCACATCAATGGAGTTCGATAAGTTCTTTTCCAGGGACGATCTGAGGTTCTTTCCGTTGTTCGCGGACCAGCCTTCTGGGCCGTCCATGGGGCGGGGGCGTTCCGTGCCGGATATATAACGACAATACCATTCCCGATTCCCATATCCAGAGGGGAAGTAATCGACCTTTAGGACGGTCCATAGGCGCCATCTTTTATCCTCGATGAAGCTCAGGACCGCGTAGGTCGTGATCTGAATGGGGCTGTTCGCTGGGTCGTCGGATAGGAAGAAGCGTTCTTCAGCCCTCTTCCCGACCATCCTTTTCTTCAGGAGATCTTCGGCGATCTTTGGCACGTCGGATCCGAGTTGTTCTTCGAATCCTGCGACCTCGCTCTTGTTCTTCCCCTCTGTGTCGGCGGCGGCGACGCCCGCCCCGACAAGGCCGAAAAGAGCGGAAGCTCCGACCAAAGCATGGTCGCCTTGCTGGTTCGCGATGTAGAGGTTGCTATCCGGGATCCGGTAGACTCCTATCGGTAGGTCGACCGTTTCCTTTGGCACGTCGTTCGTGGGAAGTAGGCCCAGCCGATCCTGGGGACGGGGGAACGGCTTGGTCGTGAGGCTGGCGCAACCCCCGCCAAAGGACATGACGAGAAGCAGGAGAAAGAGGACTTGGGTCTTCAGGGTGGCGTTCGAGTACATGGGGGTTCTTTGGCAGTAGGGATATTGCGCGGCCATCACTCGATCCAGAAGCTGATGACCTCGAGGTTCTTGTTGGCCTGGCGTAAGCGGTTGGAGAGCACCTTGATGATGATGTCCATGAGCTTGAGGGCCGTGTGGGGCTTCTCCTTGCGGAGCTTCTGGTAACCGTCCAGGGAGACCATGTAGAGCTCGCTGTCGGTCGTGGCCTTCACGGCCGCGGAGCGGGGAAGCCCGTCCAAGAGCGCCATTTCCCCGAAGAATTCCCCCGGGTTCAGCACCGCGATCGTGTTCTCCTGGTTCTTCACCTTCTTGACGATCTTGACCGCGCCGGACTTGATGACGTACATGCTGTCACCCTTGGAATCCTCGTCGAAGACCAGTTCGTCCTTCTTGACGGCCTTCTCCTCGCCCACGGTACCCATGGCCTCCAGGTCGGTCCCATCGAAGGACTTGAAGGGGGCGTATTTGGCCAGGTAACTCACGTCGGGCATCAGGTTCTCCTTGGGGTCGGCGGATAGGGGTCAATTGTAGGGTGGGGAGCCTTCCCGTGAAAGGAAAACCTTGGGAAGGGAACGGCCTTATTCCTCGATGACGTCGTCCTCGGCCTTATGCACGGTACTGATGGCCTCCACGGCTTCCAGCACCTGGGATTCCTGTTCCACGCTCCCCGTGTCCACCTGAACGATGGCGTTCAAGACCTCCTGGTCGTCCAGGACGTAGCCGTCCAGGGCCGAGGCGGGAAGGGGTTGGTCCATGGAGAATTCCGGGATGGCGGAAGGATGTTCCTCCTCCTGGGCCGGGGCGGCAGGGGCCTCGGTCGGTGCTTCGGCGGTGGGTGTCTCCACGGCCGGGGCGGGGGCCGGTTCTTCCGCAGGTGGAGGGACCGCTTCCACCCCAGGAGCCGCGGAGAACTTCGGAGGAGCGGCGGAAGAAAGGTCGGGCTCCTCGGTCTTCGTAACGGGGGCGGGTGCCGGTTTCGTTGCCGGGGCGGCCGTCGCGGGAGCGGTCTTCGCGCCAGGGGCTTGGTTCTTCGCGGAAAGAGGGGCCTTGGCCGCGGGGGTCGGGGCAGGCGTCTCAGCGGATGGAGCGGTTGGGCCCCCTGCCGCGGCCGCCTTGGCGGCTTTGGCCTTGGCCAGGACCTGTCGCAGGTGCTCCTTGGGATCGGTGAGCTTGATGCCGCCCTTGTCGGCAGGAGCGGCCTCGGTCTTGGCGGGGGCCGCGTCCGCCGTTGGGGCTGGGGCCGTTTGTTCCGCGGGAGCTTCGGGCGTGGCAGGGGAGGCGTCCTGCTTCTTCATGTTCAGGAGCTTCTCGAGCTCCTCCATGCCGATGCCCTTGAGGTTGGCCATTCGGCCCTTGGCCTCGTCCACCATCGCGCCGGTCTCATGGATGCGCACGAATTTCTCGTACTCGGCGATGGCCTTCTCTTTGATGCCCTTGTTCTCGTAGACCTGCCCCAGGATGAAATGCGCGTTGGCGTAGCTGGGTTCCAGCTTGATGGCGATGCGGTACTCGTTGATGGCCTGTTTATAGAGACGGAGCTTGTCGTAGATGAGGCCGACCGTGTTGTGCACCTTGGCGCTCTGGGGGTTCAAGGTGATGACCTGGCTGAAGGTCTCCAGGGCCTTCTGGAGGTCGCCCTTGCGCTCGTAGGCGAAGCCCATGGCCATGAAGGCCCCCTCGAAGCGGGGGTCCTGCCGGACGGCGTCCTGGAAGGCCTTCACGGCCTTGTCGTGGAGCTCCTGCTTGGCGTAGAGGACGCCCATGTCATAGGCCACCTTCGCCTTGTTCTTCCCGGACTTGGCGGCCTCCTCGAGCTTCTTGAGGGCCTGGTCCATGTTGCCGGCCGTGTCCTTGTCGATGCCCAGGCGGTGATAGGACTCGGAGTAGGAAGGGTCCAGCTCCATGGCGGTCTGGAAGACCTGCATGGCCTGGGTGTATTGACCCTGCTCGTAATAGACGTTCCCCAGGTTGTTATAGAAGGTGGCCACCTTGGGGCTGCGGGCGATGGCGTCCTCGAAGGTCTTGATGGCCTCCTTGTAGCGTTCGCACCGGGCGAGGGTGAGCCCCAGGTTGTTCCAGGCTTCCGGGGAATTGTTGTCCAGCGAGATGACCTTCTTGAAGAGCTGGATGGCGTCGTCGTATTGGCCAAGGTCGGAGTAGATGAAGCCCATGGCGGTATGGGCTTCCCGGTATTGGGGGTCCATCTCCAGGGCCTTCTGGAGTTCCTTGAGCGCGCGCGCGGGATCGCCGGAGTCGGCCAGTTTTTGGGCCGCCTCGACCAGATCCTTCTTTTTGTCGTCCTTGCTGCCGAAGAGGCCCATGGAGGGTCGTTTTCCTTTTTGGAATGGGGAGGCATTGTATCCCTTGGTCTTTTGGAAGGTCAACGAAGGGAGAGGCTGGTCCTAGAGGGGTTTTACCTTGGGAATCCCGGGGGCATTTGCACCCAATCTCCACCTGGACATTGGGTGCGGGGGCCAGGGATGGAGATCATTTGAATGGGAAAGGCGACTGGCCCCCGCCTGGCATGCCGGGGAACCCGCCTCCCATTTTCTTGCCGGCCTTTCCCGGCATCCCGCCCTTCTTCACCATCCGCTTCATCATGTCGTATTGGCCTAGGAGGGTGTTGACCTCGGCCGGGCTGGTGCCGCTGCCTTGCGCGATGCGGCGGCGTCGGGACCCGTCCAGGACCTGCGGGAAGCGCCTTTCCTTGGGCGTCATGGAAAGGAGGATGGCTTCCATGCGCTTCATCCTCTTCTCGTCGGGGGCGCCAGCCGACATCCGTTGTTTTTGGGCGGCGTCGCCGGGGAGCATGGAGAGGATCTGGTCCATCGAACCCATCTTCTGGATCTGGCGCAATTGGTCGAGGAGGTCGTCCAGGTCGAAGCCGGTCTCCTTTTTCTCCCTCTGGCGCGCCAAGGCGCCGTCCTTGGCGGCCGCCTCGGCCTTCTCGATCAGGGTGAGGGCGTCGCCCATGCCGAGGATCCGGGAGGCCATCCGGTCGGGATGGAAGGGTTCCAGGCCGTCCAGTTTCTCCGAGACGCCCACGAACTGGATGGGCACCCCCGTCACCGAGGTGGCGGAGAGGATGGCGCCGCCGCGGGCGTCCCCGTCGGCCTTGGTGAGGACGAGGCCCGTCAAGGGGAGGCGTGACTGGAAGGCCGAGGCCACGGCCACGGCGTTCTGGCCCGTCATGGCGTCCACGACCAGAAGGATATTGGAAGGCTTGAGGGCCTGATGGATGCCGGCGATCTCGGCCATCATGGCCTCGTCGATCTGTAGACGGCCGGCCGTATCCAGGATCAATAAATTAGCGTCGTGGGAGAGGCAGGTCTTGACGGCCCTCCTGCAGACGGCCAAAGCGTCCTCGCCGGCTTCCGGGCGGAAGAAGGGGATGCCGGCCTCCTTCGCCAAGGTGCCGAGTTGGTCGATGGCCGCTGGGCGCACCAGGTCGGCGGCCACGAGACCTGGCTTGCGGCCGTCCTTCTTGAGCCAGAGCGCGATCTTGGCGGCGGTGGTGGTCTTGCCGGTCCCTTGGAGCCCGACCAGGAGGATGAGGGTCGGGGGGGCCGGGGCGAACCGGAGCTTCACGGCGTTGCGGTCCTTGGGCGTCAGGAGAGCGACGAGCTCCTCGTGGACGATCTTGACCATCACTTGGCCCGGCGTGAGGGAGAGGGCCACATCCCGCCCGAGGGCCTTGACCTTCACGCGTTCCAGGAAGGCCTTCGCCGTGTCCAGGTGCACGTCCGCCTCGAGCAAAGCGGAACGCACCTCCTCCAAGGCTTGCCCGATGTTCTCCTCGGAGAGCTTCCCTTGGCCCCTCAGGTCCTTGAAGACCTTCTGGACCCTTTCGGTCAGGCGTTCGAACATGGGGGTTCCTTATGGGGGCTCAACGGTGTTGCTCGATGAAAGTGACCTTCGGGGCGGGTAGATGGATCTGGAACGTCTCCCCCTCGGGCAAGGGGTCCATGGCGAGCAGGTACTTCACGTCCTTGCGAAGGGCCTCCATGTCGCCCTCGTGCTCCAGGTCGTAGGCGCCTCGGATCCTCCCGGACCGGTCCATCAGGACCATCTTGGAACTGTGGATGAACTCGAAGCCCTTGGAGGGTTTGGCGCTCTCCTGCGCGTTCTCCAGGAAACCGTCCCGGATGACGCGGTAGAGGTCCTCTTTCTTGCCGGTCAGGAAGCGCCATTTGCCCCAATCGACCTTGAAGTCGTCGGCGTATCTGCGGAGCGTCTCCATCGTGTCCCGCTCGGGGTCCACGGTGAAGGAGACCAACTTGAAGTCGGGTCGTTCCCCCCACTCGTCCAAGAGCGAGGACATCTCCTTGGCCAGGAGAGGGCAGGTGCCGGCGCATTTGGTGAAGATGAAGTCGGCCACCCAAATGGCGCCCTTGAACTCGGAACTGGAGACCATGCGGTCGGAGCGGTCCAGGAAGAGGAAGTCGGGGGAAGGCCGCCCGGGGGTCTTCAGGAGGCTGGAAGGTTGGAGGCCTCGGTTCACGTAGGCGAAGGAAAGCAACGCAGCCGCTGCCAGGAAGGCCAGGGCCATGAACCATTTCCTCTTATCCTTCCGGTCGGTCGTCATGGGGCGACATTGTAAGGCATCCTCCGGGAGGGGTGTAGGGGGGCCGCTTGAAAACCTTTGGCGCGCCCGCTATCCTCGGGCGCCATGACCTTCCGGAAACTCTTCCTGCTCGGCGGCGCCTTCTTTTTCCTGGCCGAGCCCTTTCTCGTGCACGCCTCCTTCTTTTTGGAACGAAAGCCCCAACAGGTCTGTTCCTCTTGCGGCATGCGGGATATTTGCGGACCTGTCTGTTGCTGCGGGGTGGACGAGACCTGCGGGACAGGGGAGGGGACGGAAAGCCCCGCTTTCCGGGCCGCCGGTTGCTCCCAAGAGAAGCCCCTGCTCGCGTTCGGTTTCAGCGATATGGCCAAGTTCCTGCCGGCCCCTTCGGGGCCTCTTTTCCAGGGCCGGCCTTCCATCGTCCTTGCCCTTGCCCCAATGCCCCTCCCCTCGAGGGGCGTCGCGCCCCTTTCCCCTCCTCCTGAGATGACGGCCCGGTTGTCCTAGGGTCGTACCGGCCGGCGTCTGTCGCCGCCGCATCTTTTTTCGGGAGGCGTCCATGTTCCGTTCGTTCCTTTCTTTCTTGCTCGCGTTCTCTTTCACCCTTCCCGTTATGGCCCATCACGGGCCTGGGTCGACCGGCGGGGGACTTTCCGTCCTATCGGCGGAGACCCTGCCTCAAGGGGAGGTCTCCATCTCCTATCGCGCCGACTACACCAAGTATGAGGACTTGAGCGGCGCCGAGATCGAGGCCAAGACCTTGGCCATCGGGGCGGCGCACGTCCATTTGGACGTGGTCCGGGAGAGCTTCCTGCAGTCCTTCGGCATCGCCTTCGGGGTCACCGATCTCCTGCAGTTGGAGATCGAGCTCTTGGGCCAGTACCGCGCGGTGGCGGTGGCGGAAGGGCACACCCACGGGCTCCCGGACGATTACGGGTTCCATTCCTTCGGGGATATCTCCGGACAGACGGACACCTGGGTCACAGGGAAGTTACAGGTGCTCCAGGGGGAGGTTGGGAAACTGGCCCTCATCGGGGGTGTGAAGCTCCCGACGGGGCGCACCGACGCCCGCAGCCAGGAGCCGCCTTCCACGACCAACGCGCGCATCCTGGACCTGTCGCTCCAGCCTGGGTCCGGGTCCTTCGACGGGTCCTTCGGCCTGGCCTTCACCTCGGCCTTGGGAGGGGACCTTTCCCTGGACGTGGATTCCCGCTACACCTCCCGCGGTTCGCACGAGAGCTTCCGCGCGGGGGACCGGCTCGACGCGGGGGCGGCCCTGGGATGGCGTTTCCTCAGGATGGAGGACGGTTCCTTCGGGATGGGGGGCTTCCTCGAAACGAACCTGGTCAACCTGGACCGTAACCAGGAAGAGGAGGACGGCGTTTGGGAGGATGAGGACAATACGGGCGGCCTGACCCTTTTCGTCGCACCGGGCCTGAAGGCCACGGCCGGGAAGAACTTCTCGGCGGCCCTATCGTTCCAGGTGCCGGTCGTCCAGAGCCTCAATAGCGAACAGCAAAAGACCGATTACAAGGCCTCGGTGTCGATGTCGATGTCGTTCTAAAAGTTGTTCCTGGGGGTCGATCCCGCGAATTCGATCGGTCCGATCGGACCGATCCTTGGAGGTGTCGTTATGAAGGTTTTTCTTTTTCTTTGTTTCTTCCTCATGGTCGTGGCGCCGCAGGTCCTTTGGACCGCCGAGAAGGCCCCGGCGGTGAAAGAGAGTTGCGCGGCCCTCTGTCCCGTCTGCAGTCATTACAAGGATGGTTCCTGCAAAGAGGTCAAGGTCGGGGGGAGCACCCCTCAGGCGGAATACGCCGGGAAGACCTATTACTTCTGTAGTCCTTCCTGCAAGAAGAGCTTCTTGAGGAAGCCCAAGAAGTTCGTGAAGGCTGGTCCCTAGGGTCTTTCCGCTACAGGCGGGACCGACCCTCGTCGTTCAATGGGATCCGTTGGCCTTATTGTTGGTTAAAATAGGGTCAACTTTTCCCCGCTGGACCTCGTCTAATGGTTGTCGGTCCTCCGGAAAGGCGACCATGCGAACTCTTTCCTTCCTGCTTCCCATCTTGTTCCTCGCTCCTTCTGTCCATTCCGAAGGCGTGGGGGACTGGCGGGGCCCCAGCGGCCTCGACCGGATCCGTGGCGTCCAGACCCTCCTGTCCTCTCCCTCGGGTCTTTACACCTTAGGTGGCCCGGCCTTGCGCCGTCTGCCGCCGGGGAAGACCCGGTGGGAGATCCTGCACCTGGCGAAGGGGAGGAACCTCTACCGCATCGCGGTGGATGACAGCGGCCGCGTCCTGGCCTCTTGGGAAGGCGAGAAGGTCTTCCATCTTCTGACCCCGAGGACGAAAGGCCACAAGACCTTTCCCAAACCGGTCCGGGCGCAAGGGCAAAAGGGCTATTACAGCCTGGACGGCCTTTACTTCTCGAAGGATGGCGCCTGCGCCATCGTCACCATGCAGGAAGAGGCCGGGAACCAGTCTTGGATCCTTTCGGCTTATCGGTACCGCCTTGATGGGAAGTCGGGACCGGAGCAACTCTTCCGGCAGGCGGGTTACAAGCTCTACGTCTCGGGCCGCGCGGCCGTCTTCGCCGTTCCCAAGGACCCTAAGACCCCTTGCAACCACAATGGTTGTTGGCCCATCGCTTCCATCCTTGCTTATGAGATCACCCCAACGGGGGTGGTGAAGAGGACCCTCCTGTCCGGGGAGAGGGACAACCTCTCCTCCATCCGAGGGGTAGGGAGCGTTGGCGAGGAAGGGTTGGCCTTCGTGGTCTCTGAAAAGCCCGAGGCCAGGGGGCTCCTGACCTGGCGTTTCGGGGAAGCGGCGAATTACCGGGGCCTATCCCTAGGGCCGACGGGGGACCCCGAGAGGGCCTGGTGGACGAGGACGGGGGAACTGGTGGAGTTCTGGATGAAGGGAGCGGAATTCGAGGAGAAGCTGGAAGTGAAGCGTCGCCTTCCCGGAGGGGGGGTGAGGTCCGTCACGTTGGGTCCGTTGCCCCCGGGCGATCCCGACGTCTCACCGGATCCGAAGATCCATTCCATCAGGGAGCGCAAGAATGGCGACCTGTTGGTGCACTGGGGGGACTACCTGGTCCTGTTGTCCGCCGGCAAACCGCCACGCCACCTCAACATCGAGCCGATGCTGGGCCGCATGGACGAGTGGGCCAGCGCCGATATCTACGCTCCCGCCCAGGAATCCATCTGGCTGGGGGTCGAGGTGGGGGCCGGCCGCGATTTCGTGAGGCTCGGCCTGGACGAGGCCGAGAAGCGCGCTGAACCCTTCTAGGAGGACACGATGAAGACCAAGATCATCCTATTGCTGGTCCTATTGACCGCCCCTTGGGCCGTGGCCGAGGACGTGGAGCACCGGGCCAAACTGCCGAGCGAACTGACCCGTCTCAGGGGGGCCTCCTCCATCGCCCGGGTCCCCTGGGGCTATGTGGCCCTGGGAGGCTCGATGCTCCGGCACCTCCCGAAAGGGGCCACCCAGTGGGTGACGCTCCACAGGGAACCGGAGCTCAACCTCTATCGCATCGCCGCCAACGAGAAGGGCCAACTCCTGGCTTCTTGGGAGAACCAGGACCACTTCCACCTCTTCGTGCCCACGACCAAGGAGCACCGTACGTTCCCCAAGCCGACGAAGCCTGAGCCGGGGATCATCGCCTGGGCCTTGGATGACCTCTATTTCGACGACAACGGGGACGCTCTTGTCTACATGAACGGCTTGGTCACGAGCAATATGTGGTGCAAGGTGCTCTACCGGTATCCCTTGGACGGCAAGTCGAAGCCCGTGGAGCTCTTCCGCCAGCCGGGCCATGAGCTGCTCGTCGACAAGCACCTGGCCATCTTCGCTTACTCGAAGAACCGTAGCCGCGGCTGCGATTACAACGCCTGTTCCCCCCTCAACGGGATTTATGCCTACGAGATAAAGGGGAACAAGGCCACCCGGCGAGTGTTGCTGGAGACGGACGAGGAGAGGTACACCATCGCCAGGCTCTATTGGGGGAGTGGCGAGGAAAGGGTGGC
>Ga0315912_10003964_pt1 | contig 14319 bp, 11 predicted proteins | sample VfabasoilMG_FD_204469 | JGI IMG/M metagenome (GOLD analysis project Ga0315912, IMG submission 204469) | Garden soil microbial communities collected in Santa Monica, California, United States - V. faba soil | ecosystem: Environmental > Terrestrial > Soil > Garden | place: USA: California... | reverse complement strand
CACTCTTTGGCCGCAACACCATTGGCGGCGCGGTGCTGCTCACCACCAATGGCCCTGGAGAGAACGCGGGCAATACCCTCCGTGCCACCGTCGGGGAAGACAATCTCTTCGACGCCTTCGCCACATTCGACGTATTCGACACCGGCAAATGGTCCGCCCGCATCTCAGGCGGCTATCGCAAGCGCGATGGCTATGTGACCCGAGTATCCGACGGCGTGGACCTTGGCGATGAAGACTCGCTCAACGGTCAGGCCGCGCTGCGGTTCAAGCCCTCGGACAAGCTGACATTCACGCTGCGGTTCGATGCCGCCAAAGAGAACGAGAACGGCTCGCCGTTCGTGTTCAAGACGATCAATGAGGCGGCGCTGTTCGTAGGCGTCGGCAGCATCAACGCCGGCTGCCCGAACATCGTCGATGGCCTGCCGCCCCCGACGCTCGTCGGCCCCCTGGCCGACCCGCGCTGCGGCAACGATGCCCAGTACAAGGGCCCGTTCACCAATGGCGGCACCGCCCAGGTATTCAGTGACCTGGAGAACATGGGTGGATCACTGGTGGCCACCTGGGATGCCACCGACAAGCTGTCGTTCAAGTCGATCACCGCGGACCGGGACCTGAAATGGTCCGGCGCCCGGGATGCCGACAACACCCCCATACTCGTGCTGCACACCAACTACCACAGCGAGAGCAAGCAGTTCAGCCAGGAACTGCAGGCGCTGTACGACGGTGAGCGGCTCGATGGCGTCGTCGGCCTGTACTACTTCGACGAAGACTCCGACGACCGCGTGCTGGTCTACATCTCGAACCCCGGCACCTCCTATGACACCCAGCGCGTGGCGCTCGGCAGCAAGGCCAAGGCCGTGTTCTCGGAGTGGACCTACAAGTTCACGGATCGGTTCAGCGCCACCGGCGGCGTTCGTTACACGGACGAGTCCAAGTCCCTTCAGGGCACGCTGTTCAACGTGGCGCCGGCCACTCGGGCAGAGCCGGCGGCGCCAACGGCCCTATGCCCCTTCAACGGGGCGCCGCCCACCCAGACGGGATGCCTCTTTCTCTCGACGCAGCCCTTCAAGCTGGACTTCTCCGACACGACATTCTCGGGCAGCGCCCAGTACCGCTGGAACGATGCGGTGATGACCTATGTGAGCTACTCCGAAGGCTTCAAGAGCGGCGGCTTCAACCAGCGATACAACGCCGCGCCGCCGGGCAATGCGCCGATCTCCTTCGGTGCTGAAACGGCGACCACCTGGGAAGTCGGCGTGAAGCTGAACCCGATGCGCGGCCTGCGCATCAATGCCGCGCTGTTCAGCACCAACTACGATGACATCCAGATGACATACCGCCTGGGCGTCGTGCCGCTGCTGTTCAACGCGGGCAAGGCGTCCATCGATGGCGGCGAGCTGGAGATCAGCTGGGCGCCCACCAGCCGTCTGCTGATTGACGCCAGCGCGGGCTACCTCGACTCGGGCTTCGACAGCATCACTCCCCCGCCGCCCTTCGGCAGCGTTTCGCCCACCGCCACGGCGACGCTTTCGAGCCGGTTGCCCTTCACACCCGAGTGGACCACGCACATCGGCCTCTCCTATGCCTTCCCGCTCGCCAATGGCTGGACGGTGACGCCCCGTGTGGACACCAGCTATACGGGCGCACAGTACTTCGATGCCGGCAACTCGGTGGAAATCGCCCAGATGGGCGGAGTCACCATCTGGAATGGCTCCGTGGCCGTCGAGTCCCCGGACAACCGGTGGCGGATAGCCCTCAACGGACAGAACCTGGGCGACAAGCTGTATCCGGTGGCTGGAACATCGTCCATGACGACCTCGTCGGGCTATGCCGAGGTGGTCAATGCGCGGCCACGGAGTATCTCACTCAGCGCCTCCTTCAACTTCTAGAGCCGGGTCGCCCCCCGACACGGCCGAAGAGGCTTCCGATCCAGCCCCCTGCGCTCGCAGGGGGCTGGCGGCATGGAGACGCCGCCCCGACAATGCGGCATGTCCCAACGACCACCGCGACGCCTGTCGACCGGCGTCCGCCTCATAGAAAGCGCGATCAGCTCGAAGGGCGAACCCGTAATCGGCCTCTACCTCTTCATGGCCTACGGCCGCCTGCTGCGCTCCATGGGACGCGGTACGCGTTTCGCCGCCATCAACCCCGTGGCCATTGGCGTACCGGCATTGCTGAAGGCCTTTCCCGGGCTCAGCCAGACCGAACTCGCTGATCTGATGGGCGTGGAGCGCATGACGGCAGGCATGCAGGTTGCACTGTGCGTCAAGGCCGGCCTGGTCACGCGCCGGCGATCGAGGGCAGACCGTCGCAAGTACGAACTGCAGGTTACGCGCAAGGGCCTGTCCAACCTGCGACGCATCGCGAAGCTCATTCCGCAACATGAGCAGTCGCTTTTCGGACGTCTCGCCGTGCGGGAGCGTCGCGCCTTCTACAGGACGCTGGGCAAGCTGATCGATGCCGGGGATCCCGACCGCCGTTTGTAAGGTATTTTACAAATCCGCCGCCGTCGGATGATACTGAGGATCGAAGAACACACGAGCGGGGGATTCATGGCACGGCAATTCACTTCGCCTCTGCGGCGGCTGCCCGTCCGGGCACTTTGCGTCGCAGGCTCGCTCGTCCTGCTGACGGCTGCAGCCCAGCAGGCGCCTGCGCCACGCAATGCACCACAGGCGGCGCTCGGAACCACGCCTCCAGCCGAGGCCATGCCACGCATCGAATTTGCATTCGAGGCACGTATCACCCTCGCGCCCGCCACCGTACTCGGCGAGACCGGACTCGGCCATCGCCAGTACATTCCGATCACCGGAGGCACCATCGTCGGCCCGAAATTCAAGGGCGAAGTGATCCCGGGCGGCTGGGACTACCAGATGCGCTACGGTGGGGGCTGCAACTCCATTACCGCCGACTACTTCCTGCGCGCCGAGGACGGCGCGGTCATCCATATCCTCAACGAAGGACTGAACTGCGCCGGCGGAGCGTCGGGCGCCGAGCGCGGCTGGCTGCGTCCCCGATTCGAGGCCCCGAAGGGTCCGCACGAATGGATGACGCGCGCTACGTTCGTGGCGTCGCTCGAGCTGGAAAGGCCGGCCTCACCCCCACCTGCGGGAACTCCGCCGTCGCTTGGCGCGATCCGGATCAAGTTCTACCAGGTCAAGTAGCACTTACCGGCTGAGTTCTTCAGTCCTGCGCCACGATCCGGTGGCGCTGCTCGCCGACGCCCTCGACGATACAGACACCCACGTCGCCGGCCTTCATCCATCGCGGATTCTCGCGTTCGACGTTGGTGCCCGCCGGACTGCCGAGCGCGATCATGTCGCCGGGAGATAGCGTCATGATGTTTGACGCGTAGGAGAGCATGTCCCAGAGGTTGTAATCCATCCGGGAGGTGTTCGAGTCCTGTTTGATCTCGCCGTTCAGCGTGAAGTAATGCCTCACGTTGTCGGGCCTGGCCATGAACTCCTTCGGCAGGATGTACGGACCGATTGGCGCGAAGGTGTCGTGGTTCTTCTGCACGAGCCAGTCCGGGCCGCCGCCCATCTTGCGATCGCCACGGCCTCCCCTGTCGGAGACGTCGAACTCGATGGAATAGCCGAAAATGTAATTGGATGCGTCCTTGACCGCGACATTCTTTGCCTTGCGGCCGACCACGACAGCGAATTCGCATTCCCAGTCGATCTGCACCCGGCCACGGGGAATCACGACGTCGTCATTGGCACCCACCACTGCCGTGGGAGACTTCAGGAACAGATAGGGATTGTCGCTCCGGGCGTCTCCGGCCGGTCGCTCCCAGTAGCCGGTCATGGACTGCGCGGCCTGTCGCGGCGGACCGGCTGGCGGACCTGCGGGAGCGCCTGCTTGCGCACCTGGCGCTGCGCCCGCGGCGGCGCCACGAGCGGCCGCAGCTTCACGCGCGCCCTGCTCGATAATGCCCTGGGCATGTTCTGAGTAGTTGGCCCCGGCGTTCAGGATCAGCGATGGCCGCACAGGCGGCAGGATCCGCACCTGCGCCACGGGCCGTGAAAAGGCCTGGCCACCCGTGGACGCGAACCGCGCCAGCTCCCGCAGCCGCGGACCCAGGTCGGCATCGTAGCGCGCGATCAGGTCCTTCATGTCGTTCGGGATCTGCAGCTTTGCCGCTGCGGCATTGCGCGATTCCCACGCGCGATTCGCCGCCGAAATGTCCACCACGGTCGAATCGTTGAGCACCAGTCCGAGGTATTCGCGCTCGGCAGCTCGGAAGGTGCCCAGCTTAAATGGCACCGCGGCAGTTTCCGCCGCGGCGGCCACCACAGACACGCCTGCCACAAGGGCGGCGACCCAGAGAGCACAGGTGTTGAAGCGCAACATGTTCTTTCCTTGTTCTATTGAGCCTGCGGAACGACGATCGCTCCGGGGATTGCATCACCAGTGCCGAGCTTGCGCCCGTCGGCAAGCACCAGGTGCTCGATGCTGCCACCCGGGCGGCCGTCCTTGTAGGGATGGCCGACCACCGTGACCTTGTCTCCGGGCTTCACCGAATCCTTCATCCAGCCGACTCGCTTGAGCACGGCAATGGCAGCGCCCTCGTAGCTGTAGACCACTTCCTTGCCGTCCTGCTGCACGGACAGGTGGAGCCAGACGTGCGGGTTGGTCCACTGGACCTCCTTAACGACGCCCTCCTGGGAAACGGATTTCCGGGCATCGAACATCGCGAACGAATGGTGGGCCAGGGCGAGCGATGTCCAGGCCGATGCCAGCACGGCAGCAACCAGGCGCGCGGTTCGCGTCATGTCAGATGTCCTTGTTGTTTTCACAGATGTACTCCTCGAATCGGCTGCCCGGAGGCATCGGGACATAGGCCCGCTTCATCGTGAACGGCGCCAGGAATGCCTCGGGGTCGTTCAGCGTCGTTTCGATCTCCAGCCTTGTCGGGCTGACACGGCGGATCCTTTCGACGGCGGTCAGCTTGTCCGAGTACGGAATGCCATTGCGGTCGAGGGTGGCGGCGCGCAGGTTGTTGGTCTCGACGACCAGGGTGTCGCCTTCCCAATGGCCGACGGAATCACCGCTGAAGCTCGGATCCGCGCCCACGGTGTGCCCGATGCCATCCGTATAGATTCGCCGGATATCGTGCAGTACTCCCAGGTTCAGGGTGATCTGTCCGGGGGTCTGGATGATTTCGACCGGCATGGTGCCGAACCGGGGCATGCCGAAGGCCAGGCAGCGCGTAACCGTGTCGGGCTCCTGCGAGCCGTCGGTGTCGAACTTCCTCTTCCACTCGGCGAAACGCGCTGCATAAGAAGGAGTGAGCTGCGGTCCCGGCGGCGGCCCAGGGGGAAAGGCGCCGCCGCCGGGACCGCCGCCTGGCGGCCTGCCAGCGGGGGGACCTCCTGCAGGCGGCCCCGGGGGTCGAGGCGTGGTGCCGACAGGGGGGCCCAGGTAAGCGAATTCTGGGTTCCACATTCCCGAAATATTCGGGTGGGCCGGATCACCATAAAGCGGGTCCTTGACCGGCGCGGGGCCCGCAGCCTGCGCTATCGCGGCCAGCGCCCCGAGAATGGCACCCCAACCGTAGACCAATGGCCTGCTCGTCATCCGGACCCCCATTTATTCCTGCACGTAGGAATTTAGCTCAATTCCGCCCGCGTGCACAGTGGGGCAATCGGCGAAAGACGCCCTGCCACGGGTTAGAATCCCTCGATTTGTGCCATGCAGAATGCTATGAAACGCAAAGCTCCCCCCAAATCCAGGAAGACCTCCACCGCGGGCCGTCCCAAGCGCAGCCGCGGTCGGCCCGGCACACACCAGGGGGTGGTGGGACGCGAGGCGATCGTCGTCGCGGCCAGCCAGTTGCTCGAGAAGTTGCCGCCCCACCAGGTGCCGAATGTCCTGATCGCACGGAAGGCCGGGGTCGATCCCGCCCTGGTGCGCTACTACTTCGGAAGCCGGGCGGAACTGCTGTTGGCGGTCGTCGAGCACATCCTGTCGAGCTGGGCGGCATCGCACCCCGATCCGGATGCTCCGCCAGCGGAGCGACTCTCCGCCCATATCGCGGACATGTTCGAGTTCTCGAGCCGCATGCGTTCCATGCAGCGCCTGATGATCGATGAGCTGGCGGAGGCGAAATCTGCGTCCGTGCGCGCCCGCGTCCGCGAATTGAACGCGGGGGCGGTCAAGTACTATGCCCAGTTCCTCCGCCCCGACGGCGACAACCCCGACACTTCGCCCGACTCGCTGTTCATGCATGTTGCCGTCATCGGGCTGTGCGAGTTCTTTGCCGCGGCGCAGGCCATGATCCTTCCACTGGCCCCCAGGGACATCCGCGCCCAGGACCTTGCCAGTCACTACGAGAAGTTCATCCGGCAACTGGTGCTCGACGGCGTGCGGGCGCGCGTGAAATCTTCCCGGGAGTTCAAGGCCGAGCCTTGAGCCAGGCCGCGGCCCGGGACCGGGACCGGGACCGGGACCGGGACCGGGACCGGGACCGGGCACGACCCTAGCGCCTCTTGAGCTGGTTGTACTCGGTTACCGCCTCGCGCGCTGCCTCCCGATCTCCAGCCGCACCGATGGTGCCGCGCAGTTCCGCATAGACGCGCGCCATGTTGTTGACGATGCGGTCGGGATCCGTCCACGTGGCGTACTTGCCCAGGTCCAGCTCCGCCGCCACGCGGCCCGCGCCGATGCCGGCTGCCATACCCTTGCGCGCCGCACCGAGCACCAGTGCCAGGTAGTCGCGCATCTCGGTCAGTTCCACCTTGCCCCCGACCGGGCCGTGTCCCGGCACGATCACATCCACCTGGGAATCCTGCAGGGTCGCATCGCAGACCTTGATCCAGTCCTGCACATAGCCCGAGCTGAGCAGTGGCGTGACGCCGAAGAATGCGATGTCACCCATGAACACGATCCGCGCCGAACGCACGTAGATCAGTGCATCGCCGGAGGTGTGCGCCTTGCCGGGCCATTCGAAATCGACCTTGGTGTCGCCGTAGTACAAGGACATGCGGTCATGGAAAGTGACCGTGGGCAGCACCACCCGGTTCACATCGTCCGCATTGCCCCAGGCAGGATTGGTCTTCCAGTACGCCGGGGTTGCCGGCGTGCCCATCTTCACCATCTGCGCGCGGGTCTCCTCCTGGGCGATGACCTCGATGCCCTGCGGAAAGACCGGCAGACCCACGCTGTGGTCAGGATGTTCATGCGTGATCACCACGCGGTCGACAGGTTTGCCCAGTGTCTGCGCGGCGCGCAGGAAATTGCGCGCGTGCTGCGGCCCGCCGCCGGCGTCGATGGCCAGCAGGCTTCGTGGTCCCTCGACGAGGCCGAAATTCGAGACCGAGAAATTGCTCTGGCCCGGCGCCTCGCGCTGCAGGAAGGCCAGCACGGCGGGCGACAGGCGCTTGAGCTCCGTGCGGATTTGGGTGGCAGGAGGCGTACCAAAGGCCTGCGCCGCAGGGGCCGGGGCCGCGCCAGGAGCTGCGGACTGTGCCGCAGTGGCACCGCGATGAAGCGTCGCGGCGAAAGCACCACCCGCAACGCCGAGCAACTGGCGCCGTGTCAATGCAGATCGGCTGTGTGATCGGCTCATGGTTCCCCCAGTCTCAAGGCATCTTTACGTAGGTGCCCATCGAGTCTTCCCACTTGCTGTCGGTGAGCTGCCGGACCTTGCCGCCATCGCGGTCCATCAGGAACACCTGGGCGTAGGGTTGCGGCGAGACGTCGAACAGCGCGGCCTCGTCCTTGAATCCCGTGCGCGAACTCTCGAACCAGATTCCGCGTCCGTCGGCGGTCCAGGTCGCATGCGCATCGGCGCCGGCTGTGGTGGTGAGCCGCTTCACGTCGCTGCCGTCGACGTTCATGGTGAAGACCTCGAAGTCGAAGTCAGGCATGCGCCGCGTGAACACTACTCTGTCACCCGTCGGCGAGATGAAGGGGAAGTTGTCAAAGCCGGTCGTCAGCACCTTCACGGAGTTGTCCGCCAGGTTGAGCGCGCGCAGACCGCGAGTCTCGGGCGTATCCTGGCTGCCCCATATGCGATAGATGATGCTCTTGCCGTCCGGATGCCAGGCCGGGAAACCCGCATTCACCTTGCTCTGGGTGACCTGCCGGCTCTCGGAGCCGTCGGCCTTCACCATGTAGACGTTGGCCGGGGCAAAACCGCGGCCTCCGAAGAAGGTGCCTACACCAAAAGCCACCCACTGGCAGTCCGGGGACCAGGTGGGCATGAGTGAGGCGCCGTCCTGCCGCTGGAAGACCTTCACGCGCTGCGTGCCGTCCACGTTCATGACGCTGACGGAAGCGGTGGGATTGCCGAAGGGGAAGTCGAGGTCCGTCAGTGCCATCCTGTTGGTCTTCGGGCAGACGGCGGGAAAGACATCGGTGTAGCGGTACTCGTGCTTCTTGTCCCAGCTGTACAGCTTCGTGTTCTGCGCACGGTTCTTCACATCGATGCGGTAGTACACCACCGTCTTGCCATCGGGCGACCATGAGGGACTGCGCACCTCGCCCTCCGGACCGCGCTTGCCGTCCGAGTAGACGATGCCGACCTTCGGACCATCCTTGGGCGTGCCCTTGATGACGTAGCCAATCCGGCCGTCCTGCAGGAATTGCGGATTGGTCTTCAGCGCCGGGCCGGTGCTCACAGCCGTCTCCGCACCAGAGGCCACATCGATCTCGATGATCTGCGAGGTCGAGCCCAGTGCGGCGATGCCCGCTCCATGCATGCGCGCACCGAAGGTCTCGCGGGTGGGCAATGCATAGGCGACCAGCCTCTTGCCATCTGCTGACCATTTGGGAGCGCCGTAGGTCGTGCCTGGTTTGTTGGTCACGCGACGCAGCTCGCTGCCGTCGGCCTTCATCACGTAGAGACTGGTGGGATGCGAGTGACCGGCGCCAGCGCCGCTCTCCGCGCCCTGCCATTTTTCCCCGCGGTCCGAGCTGAATGCGATCCACTGACCATCGGCGGACCAGGACGGACGGAAATAGCCGTTCATCGTGGCGTGCGGCTCGGCCTTGCCGTCGCCGGTGAGATTGCGGGCCTTGCGCGACTTGAGGTCCATCACCCAGATGTTGGCCGTGCGCGCACCGCCCTTGGTCGATACGTAAGCCAGTTTCGATCCATCCGGCGACAGCACGCCGGCATCCTCCATCGTGGTGTCGCGCGTCAGGCGCTCCAGCCCGCTTCCATCCGGATGTACCCGCCAGATGTCCGCCTGGCCGTCACCTTCGCCGTCACGCTCGGAAGTGAACACGATCCACTTGCCATCGGCCGAGAAGGAGGCGTCGTAGTCGCGAACGTTCGCCGGCGGCAGCAGCGCACGTTCACCGCTGCCATCGGCATTGGCGACGTACAGCATCAGCTTCGAGGGGCCGATGCGGTTCATCAGCATGACCTCTTTCGCAACCGCCTGCTGCACGGTGCCTGCCAGCAGCAGTGCTCCAGCGGCGGGCAATAGGGACCTGGTGAAAGTGCGCGATGTGGTCATGAGGACTTCCCCGTTCTTATTCCTGTGGAAGGGAATTTTAGGTGACGGCAGTGCCGGATTCAAATCGTCAGGGTTTCAGCGCAGCAGTTCCGGCAGGAAGCGGCCTACGTTTCCGGCGTAGATGCCTTTCAGCTCGCTCGCCGAGTAGACCTTGGCGGATTCCAGCCCCTGAACATGCTCCAGGCATGTACGGAACGGGAAATCAGACCCGAAGACGAGCCGCTCTGCCGGTACGACCTGCTTCAGCGCCCGCGATGGCGCTGCTGCAGTGGACTGGGCGATGTCGTAGAAGAAGCGGGCCGCGGCCGCGCGGAAGCCGTCGGGCGCCTGCGCCTTGGTGTTCGGGTTCCGGTCGATGAAATCGAAGCGCTCGACCAGGAAGGGCATGGTGCCTCCCGAGTGGCTCCAGATCATGCGCACGTCGGGATACCGCATCGCCGCGCCGCGATAAACATAGCTCGCGATGGCGCGGGTGGTGTCCGTGCCGAATTCCACCACCGTGTCGGCGACTTCGGGAATGAGCCGGGTGCAGCAGTTGGCCGTGGTCGGATGTACATAGACAACGGCTTTGCGGCGATTGAGCTCTTCGAATACCGGATTGAAGCGCTTGTCACCTAGCCACTCCGCGCCATAGCTGGTGTACAGCCCCACTCCCGGCGCCTTCAGCGTGTCGAAACCGTACTCGATCTCCTTCAGCGCGGCGTCCGGGTCGTCCATCGGCAACGCCAGGAAGTATCCGATCCCTTCGCGGTTGTCGGCAGCGAGCTTTGCCGCCTCTTCGTTGATGCCGCGCGCCAGCGTGCGGCCGCGCTCGCCGGCCGGCAATCCAGGCGTCGTGATGGAAATCACCGAACGGGTGACGCCGGCTGCGCCCATGTCGTCCAGGTGCTTCTGCAGGCTCCAGGCATTCATGGGGCCTGGTGTACCAAGCGCGCGAAGCACGTCGGGCTGGAAATGCGAGTGCACGTCGATAATGGGCGACTTGCGCCGGTTGTCGGCAGTCAGGCCAATGGAAGGAGCTGCAGCCAATGCCGAAAGCCCCAGCAGCATCTGTCGTCGGGTCGGCTGGCTGAACTCGCTCATATCGCGTGACTCCTGGAAACCTTCGGGGACGGCAGCCCCGCCTCGTCCAGCGGCACGCCGCGGGTTTCGGGCAGGAACAGCAGAGCACAAGCGATGCTCACCAGCGTGAACACCAGTGGATACAGCAGGCCGGCATTGATGTCGCCTCGCGCGGCCACCAGTGCAAAAGCACTGACCGGCAGCAATCCGCCCACCCAGCCCACGCCGATGTTGTAGGGCACAGACAGCGCGGTGTACCGGACCTGCGTGGGAAAGAGTTCCACCAGTGCTGCGGCCTGCGGTCCGTACAGTGCCGTGGACGCCAGCATGAGCAGAACGAGAACTCCCAGGATGGCCCAGGGATGCGCAGCCTCCCTGTCCGCAGTCACGGGATACCCCGCCTGGCCCAGAGCCTCGCGAAGTTCGCGGCGTACGCGTTCCGCCTCCTGCGGCGCCACGCCGGTGGAGTCACCGGCGCTCCAGCCGGTGACCACGCGTTCACCCACGCGTACGCTGGCTGAGGCTTCCGGAGATTGTGGTGCCTCGTGGTGGTAGGGAACACCAGCATCGGCCAGCGTCGTGCGGATCACATCGCAGGCGGATTGCAGTTTGCGGCGCCCCAGGGCATCGAACTGCAGATGGCACTGCCCTTCCGGCGCGCTCACCACCACGGGCGCCGACTTCACCGCCTCGAGCAGTCCAGGGTTGCCCCATGCCGTCATGGCATTGAACGCCGGGAAATAGGCGACGACTGAAATGATCATCCCCAGCAGCATCACCGGCTTGCGTCCCCAGCGATCCGACAGCCAGCCGAAGAACACATAGCCACCCGCGGAAAGGACCACCGCACCCATCACCAGCTGGTTGACCAGCCGCGAGTCCATCTTGAGCACGCGCTCCAGGTAGAACTGCGCGTAGAAGTGGGCCGTGTACCACACGGCTCCCTGTGCCAGCAGGATGGCGAACAGTGCGACCAGCAGCCGCCGCAGGTTGCTGCCACGAAAGGTGTCGGAAATGGGCGCCTTCGAAAGCCGCATCTCGGCCTTCATCTTCTGGAACGCCGGACTCTCGGACAGGCGCAGCCGAATCCACAGTGAAATCGCCAGCAGGACCGCCGACATCAGGAACGGCACGCGCCATCCCCAGGCCTGGAAGGCGGTCTCGCCCAGCAGCGTGCGGGTGGCCAGCACGATACCCAGGGCGAGCAGCAGACCCACGGCAGCCGTGGACTGGATCCATCCTGTCAGCAGGCCCCGCTTCGCTGGATGCGCATGTTCGGCCACGTACACCGCGGCGCCGCCATATTCCCCACCCATCGCGAAGCCCTGAATCACGCGGATCAGCACGAGCAGGATCGGGGCGGCGACGCCGATGGTGTCCATTCCCGGCAGCAGGCCGATGGCCATCGTCGAGAACCCCATCAGCAGGATGGTCTGGATGAACGCGCGCTTGCGACCGTGGCGATCACCGATGTAACCGAAGACCAGTGCGCCGAAAGGCCGGACGATGAAACCCGCGGCAAAGGCACCCAGCGTGAAGAGGAAGCCTGCGCTCTGGCTGCCACTGGTGAACCGCGCGGAGATGATCGACGCCAGCGTGCCGAACACGAAGAAGTCATACCACTCGAAGGCCGTGCCGGCCGAGGAAGCCGCCACGACCAGCGAGGTGTTCACGCCGTCCTCGGGCGGCGCTGCCGCTTGACCCATGCCTCAGCGCTTCTTCGCGGTTTCCGGATACAGGCGTAACTTGATCACGCGCCAGTTGTTCATGTCGGCGATGAACAGGGTCTCTTCCGTCGGGCAGGCGATGGCATGCGCCCAGTTGAACTGCCCCATCCTCCTGCCGGACGAACCCAGGATGCCCAGGATCTTGCCATCCAGAGTCATCTTGTAGAGACGGCCGGGCTCCGCATCCATCACCCACAGGTACTGCGGCGTAGTGGGCGAGATGCACATGGTCCAGGGTTCGGTCTGGTCGGGCCGCGTGGAAGGATCCTTCGGCAGGTTGCCGAACACCGGATGATGGGTCTTGTCGTAGGGCGCGTTCAGGAACAGGAAGCGCTTGAAGTTGCCGTCACCGTCGAACACCTGGATGCGCCGGTTGCCGCGATCCGCCACATAGATGTTCCCTTCGCGGTCGGCCTGCAGATTATGCGGATTGTCGATGCTGTACGGGTTCTCGTCGGCGTTCTTGCCGCTCTTGCCGTACTTGCCCCAGGAGGTGATCCAGTCGCCGTACTTGTTGTACTTGGCGACGCGTGAATTCACGTAGCCGTCACTGACATAAATGTTGTCGTCCTTGTCCCAGGTCACATCCGTAGGCGAGCCCAGCCACCCGTCCACCGTGCGGGCTTCCGCCTGCCTGGCGTGTTCGATGTTGAGCGAATCGTAGCCTTCGGGGCGCCGCCCCAGGTTCATCAGCACCTTGCCGTTCGGATCGAACTTGATGACCGAGTCGGTGCCCTTGTCGGCGATCCACAGGTTGTCGTACTTGTCGTAACGGATCGAGTGACCGTAGCCCAGCGCGTAGACCTTGCGGCCGATCTCCTTGATGAACTTGCCCTTGCGGTCGAACAGCAGGATCTCGGTGGTCGCATTGCCAAACAGAGGACCGGAGGTTGCCGAGCCAGGGTGATTGAGCACCGCGACCTGACCCTTGGAATTGACTGCCACACCAAGCACTTCACCCAGGTTTTCACCGGGAGGAAGCTTGATGAAGTCCTCCGCATCGAACTTCATCTGCGGCGCGGCGCTGTTGTCGACCACGGCGACCGCCGGCGTCTGGCCCTGCAGGGCCGCCGACATCATTGCCGCGGCCACCAGCATTCCAACGAGAGTTGCTGACCTTTTCATTCCGTTCAACCTCAGGGCGAGGGTCGAATGGAATGCGCCGGTCGGCGCACCGCGAGCCCCCGCATGACTGGATTTATTGCGACCCCGGAACTGTATATCACAATTCCTATAAACAGGAATAATAACCGAGGGGCATTCCAGGTGCGACCGCGAAATGTGGGGTTTGCAGCTCCCGCGCACTCTGCGGGCAGGAACTGGATGTCAGGTCCTTCGCGACCCCGTTCCCGAAACCTGCTGTGCGCACCGCGCCAGCGCAGCCGCGGCAGTCGACAGCTGCTGTTCCCTGCGACTCATCATGCCCACGGCCTGGCTCACGGCAGGACCACGCAGCTGCAGTACGCGTGCCCCGCTGGCCAGCGATTGCGTGGCGAGCATCGCGGGCAGCACGCTCACGCCCAGACCCGCCGCCACCATCTGGATCACCGTGGAAAGCTGGTGGGTTTCGAGCGCCACGGAGAATTCCTGTCCATGACGGGCCAGAGCCTCCTCGAACAGGCGACGCGTCGACGAGGGGCGCTGCAATGCGATGAAGGGCAGCTGCAGCAGCTCTGACCAGCGGATCACACGGGCGGCCTGCACCGCCGCGTCACGCGGCACGATGGCGATGAAGCGCTCCTTCCAGAGTCGCTGAAACTCCACGGCCGGCACACCCTCCGGTTCGAAGCCGAACGCCAGCTCCACCCTGCCGAGGGCGACCAGCTCCGCCGCCTGTTCGTTGATCACGTCGTGCACCGTGACCTCGACGTGGGGATGACGGCGACGGAACTCGCGCAATACCTGCGGCAGCACACTGCCGGCAAAAGATGGCATGGCCGCGATGGCCACGTGGCCCCGCTGCAGCGTGAATCGCTGGCGCAACCTTTCGCGCACCGAGGCCCAGTCTCCCATCAGCTGGATGGCCTGCGGCAACAGCTCGGCACCCTCGGGAGTCAGTCGCA